>Ga0326735_1000082_pt1 | contig 19205 bp, 10 predicted proteins | sample 37_GP2_1092_FD_207945 | JGI IMG/M metagenome (GOLD analysis project Ga0326735, IMG submission 207945) | Glacier ice microbial communities from Ngari, Tibet, China - 37_GP2_109.2 | ecosystem: Environmental > Aquatic > Freshwater > Ice > Glacier | place: China: Ngari, Tibet | collected 2018-07-31
AAGCAAAGACATAATTAAATATGTAAAAAATGGTGAAGCCCATACACTAAGAATGTCGCGTAGCGATACCGGCCAAGTACTGGCATATCACCAATCTCATTCTAGCCATTCTAGCCATAGTTCCCATTCGAGTCATCGTTCAGGATCATAATATTATCCGGTCGAAAAAAATTATCTGGACGAAAAAAATTTTTTAAATTCGACTGGTATTCTAATATTTACCGTTTTAATTCCCGTTACTTTTTTCCATATAATGGAAATAAGTAACGGGCACAAGCGTTTAGTTAGAGAAGGAAAAAAATGAAAGTTACGTTGCAATTTGATACAGAAATTTACAGTTGCCTAGCCATTGAAAAAGCTTGCTACCGTCTTAGCGATGTTCTTGCCGGCGTCGTTAAAAAAGTAGGAAATCAATATTCGGTTGAAATTACATTCACTGGAAAAGAAAAGAGTGAGGAAGGAATTCAATCTACTTTATCTAGGTTGAAAAATGAAATTCTTGACCAAAATCTTCGAGAAAAAATTAAAGCAGAAACTGAATCAACTCGAAATTTAATATTGGCCTATGCTTTTTCACGAACAGGTCTTATCGCTAATTTAAATACAACGGCGACAAATGAGTAAATTTCAACCGTTGAATTTTTATAATGGTGGTCAGCGTAGTGATCCAATTAGCGAATACACTTTGCTTCCGTTTCGATTTAGCGAACTAGACGATTCCAGATATGTAGTGACAAATATTGCTGGTGAATACTTAATTGTTGGAAAACTAGAATTACATTCATTCGCAAATCACACACTTCAGTCGACATCACCCCTGTATATTGATTTGCGCGCACGGCATTTTCTGACCGATGCCCAATCACAGATGGCTCCGGATCTTCTTGCAATTAAACTTCGAACTCGAAACGAACGCATTGCAGATTTTACTAGTCTTCATATATTCGTAGTTACGCTTCGTTGCGAACATTCATGCCCTTATTGTCAGGTTTCTCGTCAATCTGAAGACAAGGGTACATTTGATATGAGTGTGGCCCATGCCAACGCATCACTTGCTCTTGCAATGAGATCCCCAACAAAAAATCTAAAAATAGAATTTCAAGGCGGTGAATCACTATTAAATTTTGAGCTGATACAACATATTGTTGAAGAAGCTATGCGTATAAATAAAAGCTTACCTTCTGTAAAAAACATCGGATTTGTAATTGCAACAAATTTAGCAGTAGTAACTAATGAAATTCTCGATTTCTGTAAATTACATGATGTCGTTATTTCAACCTCACTTGACGGGCCGAAGGAACTACATAATAAGAATCGTCCGCGTTCAGGTCATGATAGTTACCAGCGTGCGATAGCAGGAATTGCTCTCGCTCGAGATGTACTTGGTAGAGATAAAGTTTCCGCTTTGATGACAACAACTGAAGTTGGTCTCAATCAAGTTGAAGAAATTATTGACGAATATATTGATCAAAATTTTAATGGAATATTTCTTCGTCCACTTTCGCCTTATGGTTTCGCCATAAAAACAAAATTTTATCGCGCATACAATACACAACGATGGCTCGATTTTTATATAAAGGGAATTGAATATATTATTGAATTAAATCGACAGGGCGTTGAGTTCCGTGAACACTATGCAGCGACAATACTAACCAAAATGCTAACAAGTTCAGATCCAGGATATGTTGATTTAATGAGCCCTGCAGGAATCGGTATCGGTGCCGTTGTATATAATTATGACGGATCGGTATATGCATCCGATGAGGCCCGGATGCTTGCAGAGATGGGGGATCATAAATTTAAACTTGGGCATGTTCTCGAAAATACTTATGAAGAAATATTTTTAAATGAAACTATGCTAGAGGCGTTAGAGGATAGCTTTGCACAAAGCGCTCCGATGTGTACAGATTGTGCATACGAGCCTTTCTGCGGATCAGATCCAGTATTTCACTGGGGGCAGCACGGAGATTTAGTAGGAAGAAAGCCTGATTCAGAATTCTGCCAAAGGAATATGAGTATCTTCAAATATTTAATTGATCGAATGGAATCAGATAAATTCGTACGTAAACTTTTCATGAAATGGGCAAATTAATTATGCTGAAACTACGAGGAAAAGTTCAAGCATATAATAAAACTTGGTATGGACCAAGGTTGCTAACTGTGACATCGAATCCTGATTTACCTCGCGTTTTACGAAAAAAATACGTACTAATACAGGATAACGAATTAATTTCTGTTCCAGGATTTGCGGCGATAATTTTACGAAATCAAAAGGATGAAATTTTTGATTCAATAATCGATGCAGAAAATATTTATATTGTAGGTGAAGATTACGATTATGTTGGAGAGGGAGATATAGTACGGTTAAATCCGACTACGGACTACATTAGTTCACTCTTTCGTCGAAAATCTAATCACAATACTGTACTACTTACAGAGCGATGTAATAATTACTGTTTAATGTGTTCACAACCGCCAAAAAATGCTGATGACACATGGTTGATCGAAGAAGCGTTTGAGCTAATCAATCTGGTGCCAAATCAAACTCAAAGGCTCGGTTTTTCCGGTGGCGAACCAACTTTGTATGGAATGCGCTTTGTTGAGTTAATACAGCACGCAAAAAATTACTTGCCTTCAACATCGCTGGATGTTTTATCTAATGGGCGGGCATTTAAAGATGATGGATTTGCACAAGCCCTGGGTAACGTCGCTCATCAAGACTTGATGATTGGAATACCAGTTTATTCGGATGACCCTGTGCTGCATGATTATATAGTTCAGGCAAAAGGCGCGTTCGATGAAACAATTCAAGGTATTTTGAACCTAAAACGATTTGGACAAAAAGTAGAAATCCGTATTGTCATCCACAAGGAAACATTACCGCGACTAGTTCAGACATGTGAGTTTATCGCAAGAAATTTATTGTTTGTTGATCACGTCGCTTTGATGGGACTTGAGATTACTGGATTCACGAGAGCAAATCTTGGTTTGCTTTGGGCTGATCCATTCGAATATAAAGATATATTAAGTGAAGCTGTTAATGTACTTACAAGCTATGGCTTAAACACGTCGGTATATAATCACCAACTTTGCACTGTCAATGCGGATGTACTCCCGGCTTACCGCCAATCTATTTCAGATTGGAAAAACGAGTATATCGATAAATGCGACAGTTGCACTCGAAAATCAGAGTGTGGGGGCTTCTTTTCATCTGCGGTTCAATATCGGTACAGCGATTTTATAACGCCATTTAATTGAAATAATTGGAGTGCGGTACACATCGTTCGTTTCGATGTCTTACTCGCCACCTCGGGTTTAGCTAACGCTACTGTCATCTTACGCTACAAGTAGTCGAGTGATGCTAATGAAATGTCATGCAGCTGCGTGTAAACTAGCGCCGAAATGCTGCCGTGCTGATGGCTCTATGCCGTTCTGTGTGGAACTTCCTTCGGTGATGCCACTGATGGTGGACTATCCGGACTGAAAGATAGCAGACTAACGAAATATTTTATATTCTCACTGAGAAATTTTTGTAAAATAATCATAACATTGTCGTGAGAAAAACTAATTCTGAATAAATGCGATTGCTAAAGGGAGATATTCTTGAGTTTCTATTGGGTTAATATTGGACTGTCATACGACGAAGTGATTAAAGGGAATTTCCTGTGGGCACCACTTCAAGGTGAAAAACCGATAGATGAGAAAGACTTATCCAAAGGAATGCGAATTCGTCGGTATGACTACTGGGATAACGTCGGCCTAGTCAAAGCTGGAGACATTATATTCGGAAATGTCGATAGGAAAATTAGGTTCGTTGCAGTCGCAATTGCTGATGCTTTTCACGATTCTCGTCCAAAGACTAGAACTTTCAAGCAGTGGGGGTTCAACGGCAACAAAATTCGTATCGAGATTTTTTTATTGCCGACTCCATTAAGTGTAGATGGCTACATTCACGACGCCTTCCGGGATCGCTACAACAAATTTTCAATACCAACCGTATTCAAATCAAACGGTCATGTATTTCAAGGATACATGGCAAGTATTTCGGATGCAGCAGGAATTGATTTGCTAAGCATGACTGACGAGATCGGTGCGGCTGCTGTAGAGACTAGCGATCGCCTTCATTCTTCCGGAGGTGGGAAGACGAAGAAACCGGCTGGTGCGACTACAAGGCAAGCCATACGCGAAGCGCGTATTGGGCAGGGATATTTCAGGCAGGAGTTGATCACAATGTGGCGGGCTTGCCCAGTTACGGGCGTGCGTAACCCTAACCTTTTGATAGCTTCGCACATCAAACCTTGGGCATTGTCAGATGATAACGAACGGCTTGATGTGTTTAATGGATTCCTTTTTTCGCCCCATGTGGACCGATTGTTCGATAAGGGACTGATTGGATTTTCAAATGCCGGAAATATACTGATAAACCCACTTTTGTCATCTAACGATCTTAAAGCACTTAACATCACGCCAGCTATTTCAATTTCAATTAAACAACAGAACATGCCTTATCTTGTTGCGCACAGACTTCTATTTGGCTTGTAGGATGGATATCTAACCTATCAACTTAGACTGATACTAACTTTCTAGAAAGTATAGTCATTGCTCCTCATAGCAGAAGAAGTGACTTTTCTAACTGGAAAATTAGTAACTTAATTGAAAAAATGAACCCCCGGCGTTCTGATTCGTGGAACACAGCGGCAAACTGGGGTGCCAGTCGATCCAGCGAGCCAAAAAATTGCAGCCGAACGGCCGCTTTTAAGCATCGGAATTAATATTGAATCGACCGCGAATCATGCAGGAAACCCGAAGGCTTGCCTGATTACGGCAAAAGCCGGTTATTCGAGGTGCCTTAAGCGGGCCGCTGTTGGCGGCCGCTCAGTTGGTACTTGAGACCGCCCTGCATAGGTGTCACTTCTTTCCCAAAAAAAGCGAAAAAATGGATGACAACAGCCCGGGCGGTGAAGCGGGCGCTCGGGCTATATGTGCTGTGTGAGGTGAGATGACTGATTGTGCCACAGGTGCGGCGGGAATTTTCTGGTTTCTTGAGCTGGACGGGAGATCAGACGTGGGATCCGGGTCAATCTCTTTTTGTGAAGCCGCAGGAGGTGAGGGCGTGATCACCTTCGCAAACGAAGGTAGTTTGGGGAGTGGTTTCGTTGGTGTTCCCGAGGTAACGGCCGGAGCCGAAACTCGAACAGTAACAGCCGCCGGCGCGGGTGGTACGTTCCATTTTTCGGCCAATCGCGGTGGCACGATGAGGAGTTTTTGTGCTCTAGTTGCCGCAACGTAAAGGAGTCTTGCCTCCTCTTGGTTAAGCACCTGCTTGGGTGGTTTGTCCTTGTTCAAACGAGGATCAAAATCGGAGAACAGAGTGACGGAATCCCACTCTCTGCCTTTCGCCTTGTGCGCAGTAGAGACGATCAGATCAGACCCTTCTTCCTCACGTGACACTGATCGTAGTTTCTGGATAAGGGTTGCCTCTCCATGGGTAAGAACAATCTTGACAAATGACCGGAGAGACTCGCCTTCATCCGACTCAGCAAAGTCAACGACCTCGGACCAATCCTTAAAACCAAAAAACTCCGGACACTCGGCTGGTATTGAGCATTTCAGCTTGCTGACATCCTCCAACATGCGGATCAAGTCAGTGACTCCACCAACGACGTGAGGACTGCGATTTTCAGCCAGTGCATCAACAACGACGGCAACGACGCCCGCATTAGTTCGGCAGAGGATCGTGCCAGTTCGCCCTGCCGCAGCGATCCTGGTATCCCTATCGGGATTGCCAAGGACTGTTCTCGTTTCTCCAAGGAGCCTCAGAATGGACGTTGCCGCCTCAGCTACGGAATCCCCAAACCTGAACGATCGGGTAAGGGACGCTTCTGCTTCGGTTTCCACGCTGGCCATTGCGTTAATGGCCCCTCGCCATTCGTAGATCTGCTGATGCCGATCTCCAACGAGCGTTAGATGGCTGTCTTGGAGTCTCAGGACGCTGAGTACTGCCTCGTTGGTGTCCTGGGCTTCGTCCAGCATTAGAAAATCATAATTTAAATGTGGCTTTGAGAGGGACCAGAGCTTAAGGTATCCGTCGTGACCGAGTGGCGCTTCACTTGCAGGATCTAGCATTCGGTCCCAGAGATGTGCAGCAAGTTTGCTCACATACTCTTTGAATTCATCTTGGTACTTGGGATCAAGCAACTGTAGCTTGCCTGATAAAGGAACGTGGCGAACAACTAATTCGTCATCACCGCTCTGGCAAAATCGCTGCACTGTCTTCGCAGTCAGGAAGGCAAGCGACCTTGGCTTCAATGTGATGTTACCAACGGCGATCTCCTCAATATCGAGGAGTTGGGCGACATGGTTGCCATGTAACGACCGAGTGAGCTTTGCAGTGTTCCCTTGATACACGCTGGGTATTGCTCGAAAGGCCAACGAATGCATGGTTCTGCAGTCGACCGACCGATGGAATTTGGTCGAGGCTTCTGCAGCGATACTTTTATTGAACGCTAGGTAGAGACCACTTTTCTGTGTCGACTTAGCAACCGCAGTCAAGGTGGAAGTCTTCCCAGTACCAGCGAATGCACTAATTTTGAGCGAATTCGATGTCTTGAAGAGGTCTACGGCATTCGCTTGTTCATCGGTCAATATCAAAACGGTCTCCGAAACTAGGTAATTTTGTTATATTACAACAATATCGGCACCGAACAACGGGAATCCTCCTCAAATTTTATCACCAAAGCCAATACCATCATCTATATTCGGTCGTAAGATTTTAGGGGCCGCCCTGCCTTGTTCGTGGCCCTAGGCCGAAGATGCTGGCTTGAATCTTCGACGGTGTTGAGGCGCTTATTACCATCGTGCTTTTCACCACATAGAGGAGCCCACAAAATTTGAAAAAATATTCAATTTTTATTAAAAAATGACATTATGCAGATAATGTCGAAAGCACTTTTCAATCTGAACAGTACTTTTTTTAATTATTTTAGGATTACCGAAACCTATAAACGTAATATTAAAAAATAATAACTAAAAATTATAATCAGATAGCTAATCAACGAATTTTGACCCTCAGCAGGACCAAAATTCCGATTCCTATTATTGCGGCTGCCAAGCCAAAACCCCGTTCCGGTGAACCCGCTTTCTACAAAACACCAACGGTGGCACTGGAGATTTATTTCGCCGCGCATTTGACTTTGCCCAGTGGACCACAACTGTTTAGCCCGGTCTGTATCGTGAAGTTGCTATGCAAGATTAGCAAATGCTCAAGGTTAAATTTCTAAATACCCAGTAGTCCGGGACCATGCCGAGCACGAAAAAGTCCGTCTCGCGCTTAATAACGCGACAGAACCAGATCTAACGGACCATCGAGGAATTGCAAAAGCCAGCGTGCAAAACCTGGGGAGATGGCACGAGGAAACTTTCAGCAGAATTTTGTTCGGTTTGTCATGTGGCCGACTTCTGTCGCTTCGCGACAGCGGGTCCAATGAGATTTCATTTAAACAATACGGATTATCAGCCAGCCTCCCTAGGTTTTGCACGTTATCATTAGATGACTCTTCGGGTTCATCAGCTTTATCACGGCCTTGGTCCGCGTCGCGACGTCAATTTTTTCAGATTATCAGTAGCAGCCTTCGCTATTTCAGCAGAAACGTCGGGTGACATGATCACCGCTTCATAGTCATCTTTCGCCGCGCGCACGTTGCCGGCTGCCGTATGTGCCAATGCGCGGTTGTATTGGGCAGCCGCCCTTGTATTGGGCCGGGCATCGTCAATGGCAAGCGCGGACGTAAAGTCATCAATCGCATCCTCAAAACGGCTGGCTACGAAATTTTTAAGGCCTCGTTCGTATGCGGCACTGGCCATTTCGCCCATCAAATTGGCGCCTGAGGGAAAATTAACATCAAGCTGTTTCGCCAAATCCGTTGCGGTGTGCTGGAAGCGGCTTTTGTGAAGGTAGACGTCTCTGTCGTTGAAGAAACTGAGTGGATACTTTTCGAAGTAGCTATCACGAAGCGCCTTTGAAGCTTCAGATTCATGGTCAGCAAGCTCTATTATTTGTTTCTCGTTCATGTACCTCAATTCCGTTTTGATGAAATCTTCTGCACGCTTTTCGTTGTCAACTCCCCCTCCGCGATCATCGGAATTGTAATTTGTCACGTCAGAATGGTCGGCGTCCCACTGAGGCTCTACATTCCCGAAATCAACGCGCTCGGCCACGTGCTGGATCTCGACCCCATCCAGCACTGGGTGTCCTTCCTCGATCCCGATAAATATAAGTTCGGCATCGAGGCCAAAGCGTATCTCTCTGCTGGCGTTCAAATTCCCCATGGGCACCATATCTTTGTCAATATGGTCCTTCGCTGAAAAATTGAAAGAACATTGCACCCGAATTAATGCATTAAGCGTACAAGCGACTATCAAGATGCCATTTTCGTAGCTTGATGGTGTGAATATGTCATCGTCGGAATGGAAATCCCAACTCATGAGCTCCCCATGTTCGTCATCCGGCTCAACTGTCAAGTACGAATCGGCCTCTACAATCCAGTCCGCCTCATCGACGGCGCTTATAAGAGCTGCCTCGATGTCATGCCTGAGATTGGGAACAGCACCTTTATCAATAAGCACTCGGAGAGTTCGAGTCAAGTCGACTTCGCTCACCACTTCCTTGATCGGAATTTCGTGGCGAAGTTCTGCCGAATTTTCAAGACCATTGTCATAGGCCGCATCTGATTCCTCGCTCATCGTGCTCGGCCCGACAAGTGGACTGACCTCGTGAATTAACAGGTCATCCTTAATCCGCGGGACCAGCAGGCACACCAAGCGCGAGGACGGATCTTTCGACAACTGCCAGATCACCCCGTCGACATCTCTATATTGTTGTGAGACGTAGAAAATGATGTCGGTCTCAATGGTCGAACGATCCTTCTCGACCATCAACGACTCAATCATGTTCGAAATATCGAGTAACTTCAATGCTCTGCCGAAACTGAATCGAACGACACAACGGGCCTGTTGCGCATGCGGGATCAATGCCCGTTGATCGGCATCGAATAGGTGCGCACCCGTCATAGGCGTCGATGTGTTCAGGCTCGCGTAGAGAACATGTGTGGACGACCCATCATCGCGCAAAAACGGTTTCGAAAGCGACAGGAGATCTGAGACGCTTACGACCTCAAGAGGCGGCAGTTCAAGTGCACTGAAGAAAGGCACCGCTTTCCCTACGGGCGTCAATCTCTTGGGGCTACTGGCCGCATGCGCGAGCGCCGAATGCAATCGGGCCTTTGCTCGCGTCAATCGCAAGACATCAGCAATCGCATCTTCTAGCAGGCGTGGCCGCATGTATAGGTCCTTGCTGTAGTACCAGCGGTCCGTTTCATTGCCAAAACCAACCGTATGGCTGCCGTCGGACTCCTCGGCTGCATGCACTACGAAATGGGTGTCAAGGGGAATAGTGACCTGAATTTCTTGATTGGTTTCCCTAGTTTTCTTTTCATCGAGCACAATAACGAGTGAGCCCGTGCTAAAAACCAGCCAGGTATGTTGCTCTTGGGTGGAAAAAATAAGCAATTGCTTGACTATATATTCGAATCCACCAAGAGTCGCTGCAACCTTTGCGCCAATGTCGCAAGGTTCAAGAAATGGTGAGTGCGGCGGCGCCACTGGATGCTGACCGGGCGATGATCTGAAACCCGATCGTTTCAGATAACTTGCCGACACTTCAGCGAACATTCGTATTGGCTCTGGTGCATCCGTGCGCGCTGCGATCATTTCCACATCCACCAATGATCCTCGAGTTCCGCTCGTCCATTTGTCAAGCTCCAGCTTTGCGCCGACTGCCTGCTGCACATCGATTGCTTCGAGAATAGATATTCCGCGCTCCAGCAGTTCGCGGACACCAGGAATAAAGTCGTAGACAACGTCCGCAGCATCAGCGGCGGGATATTTTTTTTCGACTAAGCCACTAAGGAAGAATTCAGCGATCTCTGCCGTCGATGCGTCACGCACCATCGCGATCTGAACCCATTGCATCATCTGGAAGGTCAAAGGCGCTGTCAGAGACAAATACGTGCCCAGCTTGATGCATAGCGACGACGCGTTGGCCTTAAATGCACGAACCAGACTTTCTGCGGTACGGACCGTTTCCGTGGCCGCGATTGTTTGTGGCGCCCCCAGCCGCGCTGCCAAGCCGATGGCCAGTGCCCTCCCAGGTTGCGCTACCACGACCGCACTCCAAGAGCGCAGATCGTCTGGCGTCAAACCTGCGACAGGTATTGGTAGCGGTGATGCTTGCGAATTTTTGCGCCCGCGCCTGATTTTGCGTGCCGACGCGAGCAGAGAGCTATTGTCTCCGCCGGGCACTTGACCACTAACTTGCCACTCGGGCACGCCGGTCCAAGTGCGCCCCCACAGGTGCTGCGGCAGAAGGTGCAGCAACAAGACGTGGTTAGTTTCGCGCCACCGCTCGATGCAATGGCCATACGCGGCAGGCCAGGGAGACGAAACGAAATCGCTGGCGACGATTATGATCTCATCCCTTCCCCAAACTGTCCGCCGCGCATCCCTCTCCTGCTGGGTTCCCCTGACGCGCAGCTGTGCATCGCCCAAGGGGCCGGTCAACAATTCGTGACGGCGGACGCTTCGGAAAGCGCCGCGCGTGCGCAGCAGATCCGAGAATTCGTCAAGCGTAGACTTCCAGATTGGCGATTGCGGTCCGATTTCCGTGACAAGGGCTGCACGAAGCCAGCGCCGTTCCCCACGCGCATATTGTTCGCTCCAGGTGCCCGACACGGCAAAGGCATCGACTGTCGCCTCAAGATCGATGGCGAATCCGGGCCGCGGATTACGAACGGCAAGCGGAGCCAGGGCCGCATTGAGGCCCTTGCGCAATGCCCGCGGGGCGGGCAGCCGCAGCGAGCCGCTCGCCCTGCCCGCATCGCCCACGCCTAGGGCGCGGAGTGCGGCGGTGCGTGCTTCTGGAACGTGTGCTGCGGCGGGTTTTTCCTCAACTCCGGTAACTGACGCGCGCAGAGGCGCCGAAGCGCCGAGGGGAGCCTTGGGCGAGACGTGTGCGGCAGCCGGACGTCCTGCGGTAGTGCCTGCTCCGGTCTGGCACGCCAGCCATATGGCGTCGGCCAGCGAGTGGTCGTCAAAGTCGATCTCGACGGTTCGCAACGCTTCGATCAACTTTCCGATCATCAGCTTCTCCGGATGGGCTGCGTCAGGATGCTCTCCAGTTCGGCGCGCTTGGCCGTTGTTGCCGCCGCGTAGGGGCCATGTGACAGGAAGATCGCATTGAGTAACTGATCGGTCGCGATGGTGCCATTTTCCTTGGAGGCGAATCCCTCGATAACCGCGTGCGCTTCGCGGGTGATTTTTTTCCCGAGGTGTGCCTCGACGATCCGCGTGAGCTGTTCGACTCCCGGGTCGGGCAACGTAACCCGGATGCAACGGCGCAAAAATGCCGGCGGAAACTCGCGCTCCCCGTTGCTGGTCAGGACAATAAACGGGAACTCATGGCAGCGCACTTTGCCGTTGACTATCTCAACGGTGCCGTCTGGTGGCATGTCGTGGCAACCAGCGCCGCCGGTTGTGATCTGCGCAGGCAGCATAGGACGCACGTTGGCCACCCGCGCGCCCTCCCGCACCAGTTCAGGAATGTCAAAACTGCCTTCCTCGAACAGGTTGAGCAGATCGTTTGGCAAGTCCGGGTCGGCCTTGTCGATTTCGTCAATCAACAGCACCCGGGGACGCGTGGCCGGCAGCAGGGCCGTACCGAGCGCCCGCAGGGTAATGTAGGACCCCGGTCCACTGGGCGAATCGGGATTGCGCTGGTGATCCTGCAGTCGGCCCAGCGCGTCATATTCATACAGGGCGTCTTTGACGCGCGAGCGCGAATTGACGGGCCACTCGAGTACCGGCCCCAGGCCCAGTTCGTAGGCGACCCGATAAGCCAGCGACGTCTTTCCCGTGCCAGGCGTACCCGTTACCAGCAATGGGCGACGCAGCAGTAAGGCGGCGTTGATGGCGGTCAGCGCTTCTTCTGGAACGCGGTAGTTTTTTGCGCGAGTCCAGTATTCGCTGTCGGCACCGACATTCGGGCGCCATTCGCATTCGGGCGGCAGTGGATCAAAAATGCGCCATGGCGGCGCATCCGGCATAGCTATGGCAGCGCTCCCGTACTCTGGTTGATCGCCGGTAAATAGCGGCCATGTTGCTGTCATGTTCTACTCCTAGTGTGGCAAATTGAGTGGTTCAGTAACGCCATCGGGCAGCCCGATGGGCGGATCGGCGACCAGCAGTATGTTGACGGGTGGCGTGATCGACAGCCGCGCGATGTCGCGCGCCGTTCGCATCCAGTCGCGCAGTGCGCCCAAGGAAACTCGGTCATCGAGCGTGTTTCGGAAGGCCGCGCTTGCCGCCGGTGCGCAAGCGAGTCCCCACAACGCACCGTCTTCCAAGTGCTCTTGCAGCCACTGAACGTGCTGCGCGTCGCCGAGATCAAGGGACATGCATTGATCATCCGCGATCCCCATACCACCTCCAGGGATCGCGCGGTCCAGCCACACTAGCTGTCCATTGGCTTCCAGGTTACGCCGACACCCATTCCAACTCGCAATCCAGTTGGTCATCGGTTCGCCACGGCTCCACCGGTCCCTAATCCGCAAGGTGACCGGGACTTCCATGCCCAGCCGCATCGGCCTGGAGCTACCGGAAATGTTTTCTCCTAGCGGAGCCGTCGCGACGGATTCCAGATCGAGCGCGAGCTCGATGTGGCAGCCACGCAGGCCTACATTTTCATTGACGACGTCGGCGATGATGGTCTTGATGCGGGCCAGGAACGACTCGCCTGCATTCGGGCGACGCTGGACCGGTTGCCACGCCGCGTCGCGCCAGATCCATGCTCGCGTCTCCTCTCCTCCCAAATCGATAAACACTCGCCTAGGTTCGGCTAGTTGCGACTGTAACGCGACCGTCGCGCGCGTCAGAAGTGGCTGATCCGTGTCTAAGTTCCAGCAGTGTAGGGCGTCGCGTAGCTCAAGAAGTTGAGCCCGGTTGTGTATGTCGAGATCACCCAATAGCAGGGTACAGCGCAGCTCCAATGACAGCGCAAAACGCTCGGAGTTGGTCAAGCCGCTACCATCCAACGAATAGTCGTCGAGCCGCATGACCACATCGCGCGAGGAGCGCGGGCATTGGTCGCTGGCACAGGTGGTTATAGTCCTGAAAAGGCGGTACAGGGTATCTACCGGGAACGCAGCGCTACCGTGAACAATAGTGGCCAGCGTTGCCGCGCGCGGAACAGGTTCATCCGAGCGATGTCCGTAGGTGTTGCCATCGCTGTCCTCGAGCTGCACGACAAAGGGATTGACGGTGGCCGTGTCCCCGGTGCGCAGAGCTATCCGTAGTTCCTCAACGTCGACGGACCAGGGTTCTTGGTGGACCAGGCAGCGCAGCAATTGTCTGGTAAAGTCGCTCGTCAACTCGCCGGCGGCAATGCGCGCGGTACACCCCTCTGGCGCTGCGAAGATACGTGTTTGCAGAACGTTCTGGTTCTTCTTGCCGGACACCTCCTCGTACTGGCAGCGGATCGGGGTGGCGGGCATGGTCCAGGTACCACACGCGTCGACGATCAGCAGTTGGTGCGTGAACGGGAGCAGCCGACGGTCGAGGCGCAGGCGGTTCGCTGTGTTTTCCAAGTCCACACCAAAGTAATCAGCGTCGGTGGCGTCGCCTGTGAGAACCATACGTTCGCGGGTAGCGTGTGTCAGTATGCCATGCCCGCTCCAATATACCCACAACGCAGAGCCGCGCGCTGCCCGAAGGCGCTCGAGCGTCGCGCCCGACATTGCCTTCTCGATCTCATGCTGGTACGGCAGCTGGCACGTTACGCCTGCTGCCGTGACACGCTGCCGCAGCAGTGTGCGTTCGGCCAAGACTGCTGGCTTGTCGCTGACGGCTTCGTTGATAAGCAGTTGAATATTGCTATGCGGGACACCCTTGTTCAACATCCAACAGCATATTGACAGCGCGTCGACGGCCGGACCGACCAGCGAGGGAATGCCATGACCATATTGTTCAATACCAACCAGGACCACATAAGTGTTGGCTGGGGTGGTGGCCAACTTCACTTAAGCAAGCTTTCGGCAAACACGCGGACGCGCTCCCAAAGACCGGAGTTGGTCCAGTACGCGCCATGCGAAACTGGAAATGGCTGCCCGCTTTTGATTTCCACGTCCTCGATCACCTTGGCGCCGAAGACCGGTTTAGCTAGGTACGACAGCAGATCATTCAGGTCGTAGAAATTGAGCCACGGTGGAAAGTGGTCCGGCAACGGCTCTTCCTGTTCAACGGAGGACAAGGCACCCAGTTCGTACAGATACGCTCCCTGGCTGCCGACCGTGACCAAACCCGCCACCGGCAAGCCTTTTGTCATCGCAAGCAGATCAACGCAGGCGATACCGCCCAAGCTATGTCCGAGCAAAAGAACAGGGTTACCGGCCGCCAGGATGTGTTCCTCAATGTGCTTGCGGATGGCTTGGCCGCGCGCCTGATACAGCAAAATGTCGCCAATGCGCAAACTTGTAAAATCTGACACTGCGCTACGGTGACTTCGCAAAGCCGCCGTTCCCAAGTGGGCTCCGAGACGCAGCGCACCTGTTCCAAGCTTCCTGACCGGCGCCATTGCAAGCTGGAAGGTGTCGGCCATCAGTCCTTTGCTCTGCCCGGTAGCGCCGGACATTGCACTAGCGATCCACTCTACAACGATGTCGCGTTGTTCGCCTGGGATGGCAGGAAATCCTTGGGCGAACCGCTCGATCATGCAATAGGCGACGATTGCCCTGGCCAACATGAAGGCGCCGGACGCCACGTCGTCCTCGCGGCTTGACCCGCCGGTCACTGCTTGGCGCCAGGCATCTTCGACTTCGCCCTCGGTGAATACGGCAATGACTGAGGCGACCATCGTCGCCACGTTCAGGTCACGTGGAAGCGAGGGCGGCAAGTCTTCACCACCAAGGGCGTCCAAGACATCGGCTTCGCATTGCTCGAGGGTCTTATGCTCGCCGAACAACGATTGATGGTCGCCGACGGACTTGGCGACCAGCCGGATTTCCAAAAATGGGTCGGAAACCAGCTGCCCCCAAAGATCGACGAGAGGATCATGCGCTAGGTCGTTGTCAATTGCTTTTGCCTGCCCGTAGTTCGGGATGGACAAGTGACCAGCAAGCGCGCCATGAACTGTGCCCCAGTCGCATCCCGCGACCGTGATCATAGAGACATGCGCTAGGCCCCTTTTGATGGCGGCAAGGGTGTGCTCGAATTCCGGTGCGCGCACGCCCGTTCCATGGACAAATAAGACAGTTAGCACGCGATATCCTCGCAGAAGTGAAGCAATGGAATGCCGATTCTCGGCACTTCGCCGGAGCTAAATCGGGACGCGGATTCAGAAGAAAGTTATCTGTCGAAATTAACATGTTCGGCAACATTGCGCAATCGGCAGCGCCATCCTTTTCTCCAATAGGCTCGCCAAGCGCTTAATGCAATGCAAAGAGGATATCGGCGCCCCGCTTATGGCCTCACCCAGCAACTTGGACCGCAAGATTGGGCGTGGTTCAATCAAGGGTCACACGCGCCGCGCGGATTGTTGCGATTGAGCGATACTATCGCCCTCTCTTGAACCGTGGTCAAACACGAATCCATCCGCTTGCCCCGCAGCCAGTCTGCCCGAAGCCGACCGAATTAATCTGGCGGTTCTAGCGTTGACGGGAACGGCAACAATCACCGACCTGGCCGCTGGACACGACGTCAGCCGCAAATTCGTATGCCATTCGCGCAAGCGGTGGATAAAAAGACTTTCCGCCTTGTGCCGCTTGGAAGAACCCGCTGCCGGTGATCCAGTACGGAGGGCTCACCTTGGGGTTTGAGGTGCAGTGGAACAGTTATGCTTTGCTGAACATAAACGTTCCACTGCACCTCAAACCCCAGGTAGGTTAAAAATTCCCGACTACCCGTAGCTGTTCATTGCATTGAGTCCGTTGTTGTTTGCATCAATTTCATTAGTGCTTGAGCGTGCTGGCGCGCGTCGGGAAGGCGCCAGCGGACCCATTTTTGCCTCTCCTCGTTCGACAGGAGTGTCGGATCAGACAGCAACAAGTCGACCGCATCACCGATGGCGGAAGATGGGGAAGCCAGGATCAGTCGGCGCAAGGCTTCCTTGCTGCTCACACGCTTTTTACGCAACAGCAGCTCCGCCTTGCGCGGGGCCCATCCCCACAGATATTCTGCCGCCTGTGGGCCCAGTTTGTCATTGTCGAGAAATACCTCCATCTCCGTAGCCGTTTCCGGACCGTAATGTAGCAAAAGGTTTGCGAATTCGAAGGCGTGCCAGTCCTGTGGGAAGTTCTTTGCTAGCGACTTTAGCAATTGGCGCTTAAGAGATATCGACAGCGCGGCTGGGTGCTGCGTCAGGAATTTGCGGTCGTCGTTATTCAGCCCGGTCAGCGCCAGTTCGCCGTGCGCGTCCAACTGCGCCATCACCCAATTCAGCAGAGCCGAATAACCATGCTCCTTGCCATTGCGCGTGAACAAATTGGAACCCATCAACCGGCTGCCTAAGAACATCTCTTGGAATTTATGCCGCTGATACTTGACCAGCGAAGGCCACCATGCCAGCGCTGTGCACCGGTTCACGGCCGGGTCGCTGGACTCGACTTGGCGGAGCAATGTTTGTTCGGCAATTGGATGGCCGATCAAGCCCAACCACCAATGCTGGCTGGCAGCCCACTGGCCAGCGGCGGCACGCGCTAATAGACCGGCATTAAACAAGAGCGGCATCTTTTCGTAGGCCGGTAGCGTTTCGTGGCGGGCCAGCCAGCGCGTGACCACCGGCAGGAAATCCTGCATGGGTTTGGCTAGAAGTTCCCATTGCTGATCGGAATAGCTGCTGGCGTAAACGTTGAGCCAATCAGGTACTTCTTGCGGCAGCGCTGGATTCCATCCGGGGAAAAACCAGTTCGCCGGCATATCCGTGCCGGGTACGGATATCAAGCTCCAGGCCCAACATACGCATATCCAATCCAGTTGCTGAGCCGGGGTTGCGAGCGGACGAGACCACGGGTAAAGCAACTCGTTTTTCCAAGTAAGTTGTTTTAGAACATGGACGGCCAGCATAGGCAGTTCGTCGCCGATATCTTCATCTCGGATGATGCGGCGGCCGATGGCCACGAACAGTGCCTCGCAGGCCCCGATGGTGTCGGCTGAGGCGGGCGCCTGTATTAATTGTGTAGCGATCAATTCTAGTTGATCAATGTGTATGGCGTCCAGCGCCGCGTCTACTAGTGGACGACGCTGGTTGTCGAAGCAAGCCGGAGCCCAGCGGACCAGTTGGCCCTTGGTTAATGCCGCCATCAGGTAGCTGCGTAGCAACAAGCGTATCAGGATGGGACGCTGGAAATCATAGCCCTCAATGCCCTTTACGATCAATTTCTGCTTCAGCATTGTGTCGAGCGGACACAGGTCTTTCGCCAAGTCAACCCAGTCTTCTTGAGCTAAATCACCTTCCCATGCTAGGTCCCAGTGCATCCATCGCCGTTCGATCAGCGGCTGGATCAGGTCGAGGCTCGATGGGTCGCGATTGAACAGCAGGGACAGTAGCAAGGCGACATCGTCATCGCTACCCGCAACAATTTTCAGTTGAGATTTCTTGGATTCGCTGACAGCCTGGCACATCATCAAAACATCGTCGACGCCGATGAACCATGAGCCGCTGGGATCAAACTGTTTAAGCAAATCTAGCGCGGCACCGCTGGAAAACTCGGTGTTGGTACCAAGCTTCTTCAGGCGATGCTCTATCCACTGCAATAGCAGTTCACGCCAATTCGGCAACAAGGTCCAGGTCCAATTGTTGACATCGTCTGGGGTGAGCGTCTTTTCACCCGCATTCTTTCCGGACTCGTTACCAGTCTCGGCTTCTTCCTGTAACAGCAGGTTTGGTAGTGGCCACGGTGAGATGACCAGTAGCGGCGCGCCTTGGCGGTAGCTGGTCACGACCTTCAGATGGTCGGCCTCTGGATTGGCCTGGATTGCTAGGATCAGTGGCTGATGATTGCGCACGCGCTCGATATCGTTGGCGACGACTTCGCGAAGTGACTTGCTGGGCACAATCTCATGGCGGCCAACTGCCTCAAGCTTGCGGGTCAGCAAATCAAACTCCATCTTGTCTGGCACATACAGCCACTCAACTTTTTTACTGGGAAAGCCCGTGCCTTGCGGCGATAGCCAGAAATCAAGCGTTGGCTTCGTCAGGTGGTTGAAGCGGTCGCTTCCTTGCTCTTTGTTATTTGAAACCAACTCGGGCGTGGCGATGCTCCAGTAGTTTTCGCGCATCAGATCCAGCGCCGGGAAATCAGGAAATACCGCCCAAGGAAAAATGTGGCGACCGGTTTTTTGGTGCAGGCCCAGATCGTCGCGATTTATGTCCAGCAGTTTGATCAGGCAGTTAGTTTCGGCCTCGCGTTTGAGCCACCACGTGGTCTTGCCGCGATCCAGTTCACTTATTTTGGAACCCAGCGAGCGCATCGTGATGTCCTTGTTCTTGCCCGGCTTTTCGAACAGATCCGGCTGCGTCGCCATCAGCTTGGAAGCAACCTTGTTGAATGAGTTGTACTGGTTAAAGCCGGGTGAAGATTCTACGGGGTTGCGCATGATGACTCAGTCGTTGATGGAATAAAAGCATCGTACGCTCATTTTTTTCCAGAGTCAATTTTGAGATTTTTTTTGAGATAATCTCGATTAATCTTGCGTGAATTTTTTTAGTTGCTTCGTTTTGTTGAGCAGCTCATAATTCACTCCAAGCGCTGGATGACGGCGCGGCCTGAAATAGATTCCCGACCACCGAGGACGAAAAGAGCAACCACTATGAAATCTGCCACGCTGCTACCCACCATGTCTGCCTGCACCCGCTTTTGGCCATCCACTCCAAATAAGCTGACTAACGCCGCTAATATCCGCAGTGCGATTACCGGCCACACCTGCATTGCTCTGGATAATTCAAATGTGCTGCGTGGCGGCCTTGGCCGTGATTTCCGCGTGGATCCCGCACTGGTACTGGAGCACCTGAGCGGCGACAAACTTGTATCGGCCACGATGTCCGTCAGTCTCGCCACGCAGGATCGCCCATGCCAGCGCGCCTACTATGACTGGGTCAA
>Ga0326735_1000083_pt1 | contig 19159 bp, 18 predicted proteins | sample 37_GP2_1092_FD_207945 | JGI IMG/M metagenome (GOLD analysis project Ga0326735, IMG submission 207945) | Glacier ice microbial communities from Ngari, Tibet, China - 37_GP2_109.2 | ecosystem: Environmental > Aquatic > Freshwater > Ice > Glacier | place: China: Ngari, Tibet | collected 2018-07-31
TGTGAGCTGGATGCAAATGTCAGGGTCGCCGTCAAGCCGCCGCCGGCGCCCTCCGACAGCGCGACGGTGGCGCGGTGCAGCGCGGCGATGTCGCGCACGATCGCCAGCCCCAGGCCGGCGCCGCCGGGGTTGCGTTCCAGCGTGCCTGATGCGCGGTAAAACGGCGCAAAGACGCGCTCGCGTTCTTGTTCAGGAATCCCGCTGCCGCTGTCTTCGACCTGCAGCCTGGCACCCGTGCTGCCCTTGGCCGGCATTACGCGCAACATCACGACGCCACCAAAGGGAGTGTAGCGCAGCGCATTGTCAACCAGATTGGCCACCAGTTCATGCAGCAGCAGTTCCTGAGCCCACACCATCGTCTCCCACTCGGCTTCCAGCGACAGGTCAATCTGCTTGTTGACTGCCGGCAGCGCCATTTCCAGCGCGACCTGATGCACGATTTCACGCAGCGACAACTGCGTCATTTGCAGTGCATCGGCGCCGTGTTCGATGCGCGCCAGCGTCAACAGGCGGTTGGCCAGATGCACCGTGGAGTCAACGGTGGCCGATATCCCTTGCACGATGTCTTTCAAAGCAGCCGTATCGCCCTGATTGCGTTCGCATGCGCGCAGCGCCAGTTCGGCCTGCGTCTTCAGCACCGTCAGCGGCGTACGCAACTGGTGCGAGGCGTCGGCGATGAAACGGCGCTGGCTGGCAATCAGGCTTTGCAGGCGCGCCATCGAACCATTCATCGCCATCACCAGCGGCCGCATTTCCTTGTGTACCAAGGTGGCGTCGACGTCCGACAAGTCGGACAAAGCGCGCGTCTCGACTTCGTTCTTGAGCTGCAGCACCGGGCGCAGCACCAGGCGCACCGCAAACCAGACCAGCGTGGCCACCGCCAGCAGCATGCCGGCTTGCCATCGCAGCGTGTCGAACAGGATATGATTCGACAGCACGCGCCGCGCATCGAGCGTTTCGCCGACCTGGATCAGCGCGATGCCGCGCATCGTATCGTCGTAGACCGGTTGCAGCAGCGCGGCGATGCGGATAAGTTCGCCGTTGTAATGGGCATGGTAAAAGCGCACCAGCGCCGGATACGCTTCCGAGCGCGGCACGTTGTCCGGCACCAAGGGCAAATCCGCGTAACCGGAGACCAGTTCGCCGTTGATGCCGGTAACCTTGTAGTAGATGCGGCCCAGCGTGTCGGTTTCAAAGCTGTCGAGCGCGACGTAGGGCACGTCGGCCACGACTTTGCCGCCTTGCACCGAGACCCGTTCGGCCAGCGCCCGCGTCGAGGCCAGCAGCGAACGGTCATAGGCGATGTCGGCCGCCCCTTGCGCGTTGTGGTAGACCGAGACCGCGTTCATCGCGAGCAGCAGCAGCAAGGGGATCAGCAGCCAGCGCAGCAATTGGCTGCGCAAGCTGCCCAGCGGCCTGGCCCGCCATCGCTGCAGCAGCGGGAGTGTCATTTCGGTGTCATCCTGGCAGCGTGATTCTGGGCTGCAGCAGGTAGCCGATGCCGCGCAGCGTGGTGATCGCGGCAGCGCCTTGCAAGCTGCTGTCAAGCTTCTTGCGCACGCGGTGGATCAGCAGTTCGATCGCATCGAGGTTGACGTCGTCATCGAGTGCGAACACTTCCGCGAACAGTTTTTCCTTCGATACGGCCCGGCCCGGACGCGTGATCAAGCCTTCGAGCACAGCGTGTTCGCGCGGCGTCAAGGCCAGCGCGGCATCGCCGTAGGTGAATCTGCGCGTGACGGTGTCGAAGCCAAGCGCGCCGCACTGGTAGATCAGCGCCTCGTTGCCCTGGCTGCGGCGCAGCAGCGCTTTCACGCGCGCTTCCAGCTCCGCCAGTTCGAACGGCTTGGCCAGGTAATCGTCGGCGCCCAGGTTCAAGCCCTGCACCCGATCGCCCAAGCCGCCGCGTGCGGTCAGGATCATTACAGGCATCTTGCCGCGCGCGCCGCCGCGCGCGCGCAAGCGCTTGAGCACGTCCAGGCCATCCATTTTAGGCAGCGTCAGGTCGAGAATGACCAGCGCATAGTCCTGGGTATGCAGCAAGGTGTCGGCGTCGAAGCCGTTGGCCACCGTTTCGACGGTCAGGCGGGCGTCGCGCAGCGCCTTGGCCAGCCAGTGCGACAGTTCCAGATGGTCTTCGACCAATAAAATTCGCATGCCAGGCCCCGTATCAAAGCCTGCAGTGTAAGCCTGTACAGTTGCCATTGGCAAAGGTCAAGCTTGCCTCGCTTCATGTTGTGGTATCAGCACGACAAGCGTTTCATTGCCGGGAAATTAACGGGGATTGAAAGGAAATTGAAAGGAAGAAACTCTTATAGTGATCTCCGATTCACAGGAGTGATGATTTATATCACCAATAATGATACTTAGGAGATTTGCATGAACAAAATATCCATCGCCGCGTTATCCACGCTGGCCTCGCTGCTCACCGTTGGCGCCGCTCATGCCCAGTCCAGCGTAATCGTGTATGGCTTGCTCGACGTCGGCATCGACAACACCAGCAACGCCACGCCGGGAAAATCTTCCTTGACGCGCGTTACCTCGGGCGGCCAGAACACGTCGCGCTGGGGTGTGCGCGGCAGCGAAGATCTGGGCAATGGCTTGAAGGCCGTGTTCAATCTGGAAGGCGGCCTGTCGCTCGACACCGGCACCATCGATGGCGGCTCGACGCAGCCCTTGTTCAAGCGCCAGGCCAACGTCGGCTTCGAAGGCAGCTTCGGGCGCGTGGTTGTGGGTCGTTCGTTTACGACCGTGTATGACTTCATGCTGCCATTCGATCCGATGGGCTATGCGCCATCGTATTCGTGGGCTACTTCCGGCAATGCCACCACGGGCGCACTGGGCAGCCCGAGCAAGTATGGCATGACGACTGCGTTTGATAATCTGATTAAGTATGCCGGCCAGGCCGGTCCCGTCAAGTTCGGCGCCAGTTATGGTTTTGGCGAGCAAGCGAGCGGCAGCGCGGACAGCCGCAAGATGGCGGTGGCGGCCAACTACGGCGTCGGCCCGTTTGCGCTGGTGGCGACTTACGAGCAGGTGAACGGCAATACGGTCGCCTTGAGCGGCAACCGGGACAAGACCACGGTCGCCCATCTGGGCGCAATGTACACCGAAGGCCCGTTGAAGATCCAGGCGGCAGTGCGCGACTACAAGCTGGACTCGAACGCGCCAACCACGCCTGATCTGCGCGGCGACCTGTACTGGGCCGGCGTCAGTTACGAGACGACACCGGCGCTCACGCTGACCGGCGTCGTTTATTATCAGGATGTGAAAAATGTGGCGGCCAATCTTGACGCCGATCCTGTCATGTTGGTGGCGCGCGTCAAATACGCACTGTCCAAGCGCACTTTCGTCTATGTCGCGGCGGCCTACGCCAAGGCCAAGAATGATCGACTGGTCAGCCTGTCGCGCGACGATGTCGGTTACAACGATACCCAGCGCGGTGTGATGGCCGGCGTCCAGCACCGTTTCTAACCAGGAGCCAGAAGCACGATGAAAGCCAGCCTTGCGCGATGGATCGGATTCTCTCTGGTCCTGTTGGCCGGCGCCGCCGGCGCGGTCGAATGCATCGTTCCCTCCAAGCCGGGCGGGGCGATGGATCTGACCTGCAAGCTGGTGCAAAAGGGCTTGCAAGTGCTGCCGGCTGAGCCGGGCCGGAAGGTGCGCATCAGCTATCTGCCGGGCGGCATAGGCGCAGTCGCCTGGCACACCTTGGCCTCGCAGCGGCGCGCCGAGCCCGATACGCTGGTGGTGTTTTCGGGCGGCTCTCTGCTCAATCTGGCGCAAGGAAAATTCGGCAAGGCCAGTTCCACCGACGTGCGCTGGGTGGCGGCGCTGGGCGCCGATTACGGCATGGTCGCGGTGCGCGCCGATTCGCCGTTCAAGACCTTGCCGGAATTGATGGCGGCTCTCAAGCGTCATCCGGAACAGGTGCTGATCGGTGTTTCCGGCACGATCGGCAGCCAGGACTGGGTCAAGATGGCGCTGCTGGCCAGGCAAGCGGGCATCGATCCCAAGGTGCTGCGCTTCGTCGCGCTTGAAGGCGGCGGCGAAGCGTTTACCGCGATGCAGGCCGGGCACGTGCAACTGGTATCGGGCGATGCGTCGGAAGCCACGCTGTACGCCAAGCCGGGCAGCATCAGGGTGCTGGCGGTGCTGTCCGAGCAGCGCTTGCCGGGTGCCATGGCGCAGGTGCCGACGGCGCGCGAGCAGGGCGTGGATGTGGTGTGGCCGGTGATCCGCGGCGTCTGGATGGGTCCGCAAGTGTCGGATGCCGATTACCGCAAATGGGTGGACAACTTCGACACCATGCTGGCCAGTCCGCAGTTCGCTCTGCAGCGCACCGCCTACGGCTTGTACCCATTCGGACTGACCGGCGATGCATTGACCGCCCACGTCAGAAAAGCAGTGGCCGATTACGGCAAGCGCGCCAGCGAACTTGGCCTGGTGCGTTGACGGGTTTGGATTGAACGGGTTTGGGTTGATCTTTTTGCAAAAATTCTACAATAACGGAGATATGACATGTTTTTGAAAAACACCATGGCACTTGCATTGACAACGATGTTGGCTGGCGCAGCGCTGGCGCAGGTGCCTACCGGCTATCCGGCGCAATATCAAAAAATTATTGATGCGGCAAAAAAGGAAGCCAAGCTGGTGATTTACTCGGCCACCGACAGCAAGGCCGCGGAGCCGCTGATCAAGGATTTCAATCTGCTGTATCCGGGCATCAGCGTGGAATATAACGATATGAATTCGACCGAAGTGTATAGCCGCTTCATCTCGGAGGCTTTTGCCGGGGGCAGCACCGCCGATGTCATGTGGTCATCGTCGATGGACTTGCAGATGCGCCTTGCCAGCGAGGGTTATGCGTTGAAATACAAGTCAGTCGAAGCGTCCGGCATTCCCGGCTGGGCGGCGTGGGACGATATGGCTTACGGCACCACGTTCGAACCGGCGGCAATCGTCTACAACAAGCGTCTGGTCGATGCCGCCGAAGTGCCGCAGACGCACGCCGATTTTGCCAAATTGATCACTTCGCCAAAATTCAGGAACAAGGTCATCACCTATGACATCGAAAAATCCGGTGTCGGCTTCATGTTCATCACGCAGGATGCGGCTCATAACCCGCAATTCGTTGAATTGGCAAATGCATTTGGCGTGGCCAAGGTGCGCGTGCAATCGGCCACCGGAACCATGCTGGAGCGCATTTCGTCAGGTGAAAACCTGATCGGCTACAACGTGCTGGGTTCGTATGCGCTGGTGCGCGCGAAGAACGATCCGTCGATCGGCGTGGTGTTGCCCAAGGATTACACGCTGATCATGTCGCGCGTCACGTTCATTAGCAAGAGCGCCAAAAATGTCAACGCAGCCAAGTTGTGGACCGACTACATGTTGTCGCATCGCGGCCAGACCATCATCGCCAATGGTTCCAAGCTGTTCGCGATCCGCACTGATGTGACCGGCGAGACCACGTCAAGCGAGTTGATCAAACTGATCGGGGCGGCCAATGTCAAGCCTATTCCGGTCGATCCGAAGATCCTGCAATTCCTGGAGCAAGCGAAACGGATGGCGTTCCTGAAGCAGTGGAAAGAAACGGCCGGCAAGAAGTAATTCCTGCAGTAATTCCTGCGCCGGCCGGTAATAAATAATTCCGGCCGGCACCCGATCTTCCTTCTCCTTCTGCGCCACCCGCTGGCGAATTTTTCTGGTGCGCCGGAAGGGGGTGGCTTGCTTGTTTTTTCTTTATTTTGATCATTTATCGGATTTCAGTCATGCACACTGCCACCCTTCCGCGCCGCAGTCTGGCACGCATCAATTGGCCGCGCGGCCTCGTGGTGACGCTTGCCTGCGCCGCCATTTTTTTGCCGTTGTTTCTCATTTTTTACCAAAGCTTCCTGACCGCGCCATTCTTCATGCCCGGGAAGCAATTAGGTTTTGCTGCCTACCGTTTCATTTTTAACGACCCCGATTTTACGCAGGCATTCAAGAACGGCATCATCATGGCCGTTGGCCTGACCGCGATCGCCGTGCCATTGGGCGGCATGCTGGCGTTCCTGATGATTCGCACCGACTTGCCGGGCCGCGGCTGGATTGCACCACTGCTGCTGGTACCGATCTTCGTGTCGCCGATGGTGATGGGTTTCGGTTACGTGGTGTCGATGGGGCCGGTCGGCTTTTATTCGATCTGGGCCAAGGAATTGCTCGGCTTCATTCCGTGGAACATCTACTCTTTTTCCAGCATCGTCATCATCGCCGGCTTGACGCACGTGCCGCATGTCTACCTGTATGCGTCGTCGGCGTTGAAGAGCCTCGGCTCGGATGTCGAGGAGGCGGCCCGCGTGGCTGGCGCTGCACCGCTCCAGGTGATGCTCAACGTGTCGCTGCCGATGATCATGCCAGCGCTGGCTTACGCCGGCGTGCTGGTATTTTTTCTCGGTTTCGAAGTGTTCGGTCTGGTGCTGGTGCTGGGCGACCCGGAAGGCCATCTGGTGCTGGCAACCTATCTGTACAAGCTGACCAATAAGCTGGGCACGCCGTCGTATCACCTGATGGCGGCTGTCGCCGTGTGCCTGGTGATGGTGACGATGCCGCTGATTTTGCTGCAGCGCTGGCTGCTCAAGTCGGCCAACAAATATGTCTCGATCAAGGGCAAGGGCGCGCGCACCAAGGTGATGCCGCTGGGACGCGGAAAATGGCTGGCCTTTGCACTGCTGGCTGGTTGGCTGGTGTTTACGATCGTGCTGCCTATTTCCGGCATTGCGCTGCGGGCTTTTGTCCAGTATTGGGGCGAAGGCGTCAACCTGGTCGACGCGCTGACCTTGCAACATTTCCGCGACATCCTCGGGCAACCGCCGCTGATGCGCGGCATCGTGAATACGATCCTGATCGGCGTCGTCGGCGGGGCGCTGGCAGTGGCTTGCTACGGCGCCATCGCGCTGGCAATGCACCGCAAGCAAGATGGCATCACGCGTTTACTCGATTACAGCGTGCTGGTGCCGCGCGCGATTCCTGGCTTGCTGGCCGGCCTTGCCTTTCTGTGGGTATTCCTGTTCGTGCCATTCTGGCTTGATGGTTTTCTGAGCAGCATGGACAACGGTATCGCTCAGTGGCTGAGTGCGCACCTGATACCGGTACTGCGCGAAGTGCGTTCGACCATTTTCGCACTGTGGCTGGCGTATTCGGTAGTCTGGCTCGCTTACGGCATGCGCCTGATTTCGACTGCCTTGCTGCAGGTCGGACCGGAGCTGGAAGAGGCGGCGCGCGCGATCGGCGCCAGCCGCGGCCAGGTCACGCGCGACGTGACGCTGCCGTTGATCAAGTATGGCTTGCTGGGCGCGTGGCTGATGGTGTTCCTGATCTTCGAGCGCGAATATTCGACCGGCGTCTATCTGCTGGCGCCGGGCACCGAGGTGATCGGCGCGATGCTGGTGTCGCTGTGGGCCGGCGGCTCGACCGACCTGGTGGCGGCGTTGTCGTTCATCAACATCACGCTGGTCGCGATCGGCCTGGGTATTGCGCTGCGCTTCGGCGTCAAGTTACACAACTGAGCCCGGTAACCGAACTGATCCATTGCATCGCTGCGCCATGTTATCCAGGAATAAAAAATGAAAATTAACGAGACTACCATCATGAATGAATTATCCGTGCACGACCTTTACCTCGATTATGGCACCGGCGCCGGGGCCAACGCGATCTTGAAGGGAGTGTCGATGCACTTGAAAAAAGGCGAAGTGGTGGCGCTGCTGGGGCCGTCCGGCAGCGGCAAGACGACGTTGCTGCGCGCGGTGGCCGGGCTGGAAAGCCCGAAGGCAGGCACCATCGACATCGGCGCGCGGCGCGTGTTCGACGGCGCGGCCGGCCTGGAAATGCCGGCCGAACAGCGCAACCTGGGCTTGGTGTTCCAGTCGTATGCGCTGTGGCCGCACAAGACCGTATTCGACAACGTCGCCTATGGCTTGAAGTTGCGCAAGATGGGCACCAGCGACATCGCAAAAAAAGTCAACGAAGTGTTGACGCAACTGGGGTTGGGGGCATTGGGCGAGCGTTTCCCCCATCAATTGTCGGGCGGCCAGCAGCAACGGGTCGCGATCGCGCGCGCACTGGTATACAACCCGCCGGTGATCTTGCTCGACGAGCCTTTGTCGAACTTGGACGCCAAGCTGCGCGAGGAGGCGCGCGCCTTCTTGCGCGAACTGATCGTGCGGCTCGGCTTGTCGGCACTGATGGTGACCCATGACCAGGGTGAGGCGATGGCCATTTCGGACCGTATCTTGTTGCTTAACAATGGCAAGATCGAGCAGCAGGGTGCGCCGCAAAGCATGTATGAAACGCCCGACACATTGTTTACGGCCGAGTTCATGGGCAGCAACAACCGCTTGCCCGGCAAGCTGCTGGCGCGCGAGGGCCGCAACGTGCGGCTCGACATCGATGGCCAGCAGATGCAAGGCACGGCGCGCGGCAACAACAGCGGGAGCGAGATTGCCACCATGATCCGGGTCGAGGAAATCAGGATCAGCCCGACTCGGATCGACAATGCGATCGAATTGCCGCTGGTTACCTGCATGTACTTGGGCGACCGGTGGGAATGCCTGTTCCACCGGACCGGCAGCAGCGACGTCAGCCTGCGCGCGTATTCAAAAAATCGGCTAGACCCGGGCAAATACTGGCTGCACATGCCAGCCGACAAGCTCTGGGTGTTTTAAGCAGCATTAATTGCGCAATAGATATGGCTTAACCGGAATTTATTGCTCTATCAACATCTATTGCTCGATCAATATCGAACACGCCATCGTATGGAAGATCCGGATTTTGTACGCCAGACGATGGCTGATATTGCCGAGGTAGCCTCGCGAAATAACTCCCACCACTCCCTTCGATACCCATTCGATCAAGCCATGCGTTTTCATTTGGTTGAAGCGCTGGCACTCGACGCAAAACTTTTCCAAGGCTGCGTATTCGTCGACCAGTTGCCCCGCTTGCCCTTTCAGCGTGCGGATCTCAGCCAATATGGCGCGATCGGACGTATTCTTTGCCGTCAGCATGCCGACCGCCTTGTCCAGATACGTCAGCGCCAGACGGGCCGATAGCTGGAAGCCGTAATCGTTACTCGATATCGTCGCCAGCCGATAGGTGCCTTCGACGATGAAAAAGGCAATCTCGGGATTGTTTTCTAAAGTTTTATGGTTCATTTTGGTTGGTCAGTTGATGGTTCCCATCCTTGATGGCATAGCCGAAATGTCGCCATCTTCGCGCCACGTTCTCTTTTTCTTTTCATTTTGACTAGCCCCGTGTTAATTAGTTTGCGCTATTTTCTGACCGGCGCAAGGGCGCGGCGCTGGTCGAAGCGTTTTTTACATCAGAAAAAACGCGCAAGCCATCCAAGCGCTTGATAAAATCGTCGCATGCTCGTGCATGGCTGTCCTGCCGTCCTGTTGTGCTGTCTGTGGCGTTGATGTTGCCATGTATAATCAAATCCGATTTTTGCCATGTCGTGCGTCTTACCCCACAGGAATTGAAGAATGCGTACAAACGGGGTCAGCTTCTCGATAGCCAGCCATGCGGCATGGGCGCCTGGCGTCACTAGCGAAGCCGCCTGGGTTGAGTGGGCCAAGGCACCATTTTTGATCGGCGAAAGCGGCGAGCCCTTGGTGCACATGATGCCGGCAATGCTGCGTCGGCGTGCCGGCGCGCTGGGCAAGATGGCGCTGGAAGTCGCTTATTGCTGCCTGGACGGGCGCCTGGACGTGCCGACCGTATTTTGTTCGCGCCATGGCGAAGCCGCGCGCGCCGTGTTGCTGCTGGCCGACCTGGCGCAGCAGATGCCAGTGTCGCCGACCGGTTTCGCATTGGCGGTGCACAATGCCAGCGCCGGCTTGTTTTCGATCGCGCGCGGCGACCGGGCCAACCATATTGCGCTGGCCGCCGGCTGCAGCACCGTCGAGAACGCCGTGATCGAGGCGTGCGGCTTGCTGGCCGACGGTGCGGACAAGGTGTTGCTGGTCGCTTATGACGGCGGTTTTCCGCCCGTGTTCGCGCACTTTCGCGATTGCGCCGAGCAGCCGCACGCGTGGGCCTGGCTGATGGCGCCGGCTGGCGCTGGCGCTGATGTTATCCGGCTGAGCTGGAGCGCGGCCGGACCTGCCACCGGACCTGATGCAGCCTTGGCGCCGGACTGCGGCCCCGATGCGATGCCGGCCAGTTTGCAAGTGTTGCGCTTTTATTTGAACGGCGCGCCGGCTTTGGAGCGGGTGGCCGGGTTGCAGCGCTGGCGCTGGGCGCGCGATGCTTGATTGCACGCTCGCGATCCTCGGGCGTGGCTGGCGGGTGTTGGCCACCGGCTTTTGCTTTGTGCTGTTTGGCTTGTGCGCTTTGTCGCTGGGGCTGTTGGTCTGCCCGTTGTTGCATCTGCTGGTGCGCCCGCGCGCGCGCCGCGTGGACGCGGTGCGCACGGCCATCCGGCTTCTGCTTCGCGCCTTTGTCGCTTTGATGCGCTTGCTCGGCGTGTTGCGATATGAAATTTTAGGGCAAGACAAGCTGGCACGCGGCGGCCTCTTGATTCTGGCCAACCATCCGACGCTGATCGACACCGTGTTCCTGATGGCGTTCGTCAAGCGCGCCGATTGCATCGTCAAGAGCGCATTGTGGCGCAATCCGTTTACCAAGGCGGCGGTGCGGGCGGCCGGCTATGTCAGCAATGAAGAGGGCGCGCAATTAGTCAAAGCCTGCCTCGCGTCGCTGGATGCCGGCAATAACCTGATCGTGTTTCCGGAAGGCACGCGCACCGGGGCCGATGGCGTCATCAAGCTCAAGCGGGGCGGCGCCAACATCGCGGTGCGCGGCGTGCGTGCGGTGACGCCGGTACTGATAAGCTGCCAGCCGTTGACGCTGGGCAAGGGCGAACCGTGGTGGCGCGTGCCGGTTTGCCGCGCCCACTTTCGCATCGAAGTGAAGGACGATATCGCGGTGTTGCCATTTACGCAGGCAGCCGGTTCACACGCCATTGCGGCGCGCCATTTGAACCAGTATTTGCAACAATATTTTACAGAAGGAATGCCATGCTTGAACAAGAAGTGAAGCAAATGATCATCGACGTGCTGCAACTGGAAGACATCGAAGTTGCCGACATCGACAGCGCCGCGCCGCTGTTCGTCGATGGACTGGGCCTCGATTCGATCGATGCGCTGGAATTGGGCGTGGCCCTGCAAAAGCGCTATGGCATTTCGCTGTCGGCCGATGCCGAAGACACGCGGCGCCATTTCGCCTCGGTGCAGGCGCTCGCTGGATTGATATCCAGCCACCGCAGCAAGTGAGCAAAATGGCATTCGGTGCGATAGCAGGGCGCAATTGTTCGACTAGGTGGCCGCTCTGCTAGCCTACATGTTCGAACTCGACCAATGCGTGATGACCCTCGATTCGGATCTGTATGTCGACCTTGACATCGACAGCATCGACGCGGTCGACCTGGCGGTCAGGCTGACGCAATTGACCGGCCGGCGCCTGGCGCCCGAGCGCTTCAGGACCATCCACACGATCGCCGACATCGTCGATGCACTGGCGCTACAGACTTCGGAGCAAGAAAAATAAACCGCTTTGCGTGGACCGCGCTGACGGTCATCCTTACCGCCCTCTACCCGCTGGCGATCTGGTTCGGCCACGATAGCGTGCAGCCGCGCTGGCTGGCCGGCTTGCTGCTGCTGGCTGCCGCCACGCGCCTGCCGGCAATGCAGGGCAGCAAGGTTGCACGCTGGTCGGTGGCGGGCGCTTTGGTGCTGGCCGCCATCACGCTGTGGGGCAACGCGCTGTTGCCATTGAAACTGTATCCGGTGCTGGTCAATATCGTGCTGCTGGCCGCGTTTGGTTATAGCCTGGCCGCGCCGCCATCGATGGTCGAACGCCTGGCGCTGCTGCGCGAGCCGGCATTGTCGCCTGCCGCCAAGGTGTACACGCGGCGCGTGACGCAACTGTGGTGTGTTTTCTTCATGCTCAATGGCGCCGTTGCGCTGGGCACGGCGCTGTGGGCATCGCAAGCAGTCTGGTCGCTATATACCGGTGTCATCGCTTATGTGCTGATGGGCTCGCTGTTCGGCATCGAGTTTCTGGTGCGGATGCGCTTCAAGCGGCGCCAAGGCACACCATGATGTCCGCTTTTTTCGCCGACCCATGCGGCGCGCTGGCGGCGCGCGGACCCGATGCGTTGATCGGCTGGAGCATGGCAAACACAAGGGCGGATGCGCAGATGCACGCAATCCGGTCGGACGCCTTTTTGTTGCGCGCGCAAGCGTGGCGCGCGCTCGCGCAGCGTACGAAAGGGCGCAATGTTGCCTTGTTTCTCGATGACAGCATCGAATTCGCCGCCGCGTTGCTGGGCGCCTGGCAGTGCGGCAAGACCGTCTGGCTGACGGCCGACACCTGCGCCGCCAGTTGCGGCGCGCTGGCGCGCTCGGTCGATGCTTTCTTCGGCGAATTTTCAATCGACTATCATCCGTCGCGGCCAAGGCCGGACGAAGAGGGTGGGTTTGCTCCCGACTGGAAGGTACTGGCGCCCGATTTTCCTGCGCTGGTCGTGCACACGTCCGGCAGCACCGGCGCGGCCCAGGCGATCCCGAAGCGCTTGTCGCAACTGGCGGCCGAAGTGGCGACGCTGCAAGCGCTGTTCGGCGCGCGCCTCAAGGATGCGGACGTCGTGGCGACGGTGTCGCACCAGCATATCTACGGTTTGCTGTTCAAGGTGCTCTGGCCGCTCGCCGCAGGCCGCGCGATCCATGCGCACAGCGTCAATTTTCCGGAACAACTGGCGCAGCTGCTGGGCCGGCGGCCCTGCATGCTGGTGGCCAGCCCGGCGCATCTGAAGCGCTTGCCGCAGCACCTGGACTGGACAAAGGCGCAGCATTGCCTGCGCGCAGTGTTTTCATCGGGCGGCGCTTTGGTGCCTGAAGTCGGCTTGGCGGCTGCCAAGGTGCTGGGTCAAGTGCCGATCGAAGTGTATGGCAGCTCCGAGACCGGCGGCATCGCCTGGCGACTATGCACGGCTGACAACATCGACAACGCGTGGCAGGCGCTGCCCGATGTGCAGTGGCGCATCGCCGCTGGCGTGCTCGAAGTGCGCTCAAAGCACCTGGCCATTGACGGCTGGCTGCGCCTGGCCGACCGGGCGCAGGCGGGTGGCGAGGGGCGCGAGGGCCGCTTCCTGCTGCTGGGGCGCAGCGATCGGATCGTCAAGATCGAAGAAAAGCGCATTGCGCTGGAGGCGATCGAGGCTGCGCTGCTGGCCTCGACGCTGGTGGCGCAGGTGCGCGTCATCGTATTGCCCGAACTCGCCGGGCGGCGCCAGACGCTGGCCGCGCTGGTGGTTCCGTCTAGCCTCGCAGGCAAAGTGCTGCAAGATGGCGGCAAGCTGGCCTTGAACCGGCGCCTGCGTGCGGCGCTGGCGGGCTTGGTCGATCCGGTCGCGCTGCCGCGGCGCTGGCGTTATGTGGACCAGATGCCGCAAGATGCGCAGGGCAAGATCACCCACCGCGAGGTGCTGGCGCTGCTGGACGATCAGCAGACACCTGCGCCGCGCACGCCGCAGGTGCTGGTGCTGGAAAGCGAGCTCGGGGTCGAGCATCGGGTAAAACGGGTTCTGCTGGAGCTGACCGTGCCGGCCACGCTGTTTTATCTGGAGGGCCACTTCCCGCAAGCTCCGGTGCTGCCCGGGGTCGTGATGGTCGACTGGGCGATCCTGTACGCACGCCAGCATTTCGAGCTGGCGCCGGTTTTTCTGGCGATCCATGCGCTGAAGTTCTCGCAATTGATCCGTGGCGCGCGCCGGGTTCGCCTCGAATTGAGGCATGATGCGCAAAAGGGCAGTCTGAACTTTGCTTATTTTTCCGATGCCGGGCAGCATGCCAGCGGCCGTATCCTGTTTGGAGCCTGAAGGTGAGTATGACGGTGAGTACAATGTGCAATGCCTGCGTGCTGATTCCGGTCTATGACCACGAACACGCGATCAAAGCCGTCGTGCGCGCGGTGCTGGCCCATGGGGTGCGTTGCATTCTGGTCGACGACGGCAGCGGGCCGGGCTGCGCCGCAGTGCTCGACGCGCTGGCGCTGGCCGAACCGCAGCAAGTGATGCTGCTGCGCCACAGCGCCAACCTGGGCAAGGGCGCCGCGATGCTGACCGGATTTCAGCACGCCTCTGACGCTGGCTACACGCATCTGCTGCAGATCGATGCCGACGGCCAGCATCGCACTGCCGACATCCCGCGTTTCCTGGATCACGCCAAACGTCATCCGGATGCGGTCATCGTCGGCTATCCGGTCTACGATGCGTCGGTGCCGGCGCTGCGCCTGTATGCGCGCTACCTGACCCATCTGTGCGTGTGGCTCAACACCTTGTCGTTCGACATCAAGGATTCGATGTGCGGCTTCCGGGTCTATCCGCTGGCGCCGGTGATGGCGCTGATGTCACGCCAGAACATCGGGCGCCGGATGAATTTCGATACCGACATTCTGGTGCGCCTGTACTGGGATGGTCTGGCCATCGTCAATGCGCCTACCCGCGTGCGCTACCCGCAAGATGGCGTGTCGCATTTTCGGCTCTGGTGGGACAATGTGCTGATCACGCGCATGCACCTGACGCTGTTTTGCGGCATGCTGCTGCGCCTGCCCAGGTTGCTGGCGCGCAAATGGCGGCGCCTTTGACGCCGCCGCGCCACTGGGCTGCGATCAACGAACTCGGTGGCGTCAAAGGCATGCGCCTGCTGTTCTGGATCGGCCGGGTCGGCGGGCGCTGGCCGTTCCGCCTGGTGCTGTACCCGGTGCTGGGCTGGTATCTGCTGACCAAGCCGGCCGCGCGGCGCGCTTCAAGCGATTATCTGCGCCGCGTCGCAACCCATGTTGCCGCCTCTGCCGGCACGCATGGGGGCAAGTCGGCCATTGTGCCGGCCGGAATCATCGGCGTGCTGCGCCACTTTGCCGCTTTCGGCGAAAACATCCTCGACAAGATGCTGTTGTGGAGCGGCGCGTATGACACCGCCCAAGTGCAGTTTTTCGGCGTCGAGCAATTGGGCGCGCGCATCGCCAGCAAGCAGGGCGGGCTGTTGATCTGTTCGCATCTGGGCAATCTCGAATTGTGCCGCGTGCTCTCTACTCAGCGCAGCGGCTTGAAATTGACCGTGCTGGTGCACACCAAGCATGCGAAGGCGTTCAACCGCATGCTGGCGCAGCTTGATCCGCGCAGCGCACTCGATTTGCTGCAGGTGACCGAGATGACGCCGGCCACCGCGATCATGCTGTCCGAGCGGATTGCACAGGGCCAGTTCGTTGTCATCGCCGGCGACCGGGTTCCGGTGGCGCCGCCACGCAATGGGGCGCAGTCGCGCGTCGTGCCGGCCAGTTTTCTGGGCCAGTCGGCGGCGTTCCCGGTCGGCCCTTATGTGCTGGCCAGCGTGCTGCAATGCCCGATTTACATGCTGTTTTCGATGCGCGGTGCGCGCGGGCCCGAAGTCCATTTCGAATTGCTGCGCACCGCCTTCAAGCTGCCCGGAAGGAAGGCCGCGGGCTGCACCGGACCGGACCCGCGTGAAGCGGCGCTGGCCGCATTGGCGGCCGATTACGCGGCGCGCCTCGAACACCATTGCGCTCTAGCGCCGCTCGAATGGGCCAATTTTTATGATTTCTGGCAAGCGCCGCGCCCACAATGAAGCTGAATTAGATACTGAATTTGACACTGACACTGGATTGATCTTGACACTGCCTTTGACACTGCCTCCCACTGACCTGACACGCTACGCGGTGCAATTCGACCGTAGCCGCTTGAGCATCGAAGACATCGCCGCCATCGCAGGATTGCGGGCGCGCGCGACGCTGTCGCCAGATGGCGCATTTCGCGCCTTCATCGCGCGCGGCGCCGACTTTGTCGATCGCTTGCTGCGCGAGGATGGCACCATCTACGGCGTCACGACCGGCTACGGCGATTCCTGCACCGTGACCGTGCCGCTGGAATTGATATCCGAATTGCCGCACCATTTGTACACTTATCACGGCTGCGGCCTGGGCGACTACCTGAGTCCGGCGCAAACCCGGGCCGTGATGGCGGTGCGTCTGGCCTCGCTGTGCAAAGGCTATTCGGGCGTCTCGGTTGGTTTGCTGGAACAGATCGCGCGCTTGTTGGAGGCCGATCTGTTGCCCTTGATTCCCTCCGAAGGCTCGGTCGGCGCCAGCGGCGATTTGACCCCGCTTTCCTACCTGGCCGCAGTGCTGTGCGGCGAGCGCGAAGTGTGGCGCGCCGGCATGCACGTGCAAGCGTCTGATGCGTTGCTTGCGGCCGGCATCGCGCCGATCAGGCTGCGTCCGAAGGAAGGCCTGGCGATCATGAACGGCACTGCGGTGATGACGGCGCTCGCTTGCCTGGCCTTCGAGCGCGCCGCCTACCTGACCCGCTTGACGACCCGCATCACCGCGCTGGCGTCGTTCGCGCTCGATGGCAATGCCCACCATTTCGACGAAACGCTGTTTTCAGTCAAACCGCATGCGGGGATGCAGCACGTGGCCGGCTGGCTGCGCGAGGATTTGCCGGTGGCGCTAGACGAACCGGGCCAGCACAGCCGCCAGCGCAACAGCCGGCGCCTGCAGGACCGGTATTCGATCCGCTGCGCGCCGCACGTGATCGGCGTGCTGGCCGACGCCTTGCCGTTCTTTCGGCAGTCGATCGAAAATGAGCTCAACAGCGCCAACGACAATCCGATCATCGATGCCGAAGGCGAGCGCGTGCTGCACGGCGGCCATTTCTACGGCGGCCATATCGCCTTTGCGATGGATGGAATGAAGAATGCGGTGGCCAACCTGGCCGACTTGCTGGACCGGCAGATGGCGTTGCTGGTCGACAGCCGCTACAACCACGGCTTGCCGGCCAACCTGTCCGGCGCCACCGGGGAGCGCGCAGCGATCAACCATGGCTTGAAGGCGCTGCAGATCAGCGCGTCGGCCTGGACCGCCGAAGCGCTCAAGCTGACGATGCCGGCGTCGGTGTTTTCGCGCTCGACCGAATGCCATAACCAGGACAAGGTCAGCATGGGCACGATCGCCGCGCGCGATTGCCTGCGGGTGCTGGAATTGACCGAACAGGTCACGGCTGCGTTGTTGATCACCGTGCGCCAGGGCGTATGGCTGCGCTGCAAGCTGAACCCCGCAACGGGGTTGTCGAAACCGCTGCAACGGATGATGGATGCGCTGGGCCAGGACATCGCGCCGGTCGAGGAAGACCGCCGGCTGGAACCGGACTTGCGCGTGCTGCTTGCGCGCATGCGTGCCCAGGCGTGGCAATTGTATGCGTAGAGCGCCGAGCAACAGCTTATGGCACGCCGAAGTCGAGATGCAGGTGCAATTTTTCGACCTGGACCCGATGGAAGTGGTGTGGCACGGCCACTACGTGAAGTACCTGGAAGTGGTGCGCTGCGCGCTGCTGGACAGCATCGGTTACAACTACCCGCAGATGAAGGCATCCGGCTATGCGTGGCCGGTGATCGATATGCAGCTGCGCTACATCGGACCGGCGACCTTCGGCCAGAGGCTGACGCTGCGCGCCGATATCGTCGAATGGGAGCAGCGCTTGACGATCGATTACCTGATTCTTGATGCGGCGAGCGGCAAGCGCTTAACCCGCGCCAGCACGACCCAGGTCGCGCTCGACATCGCCAGCGGCGCGATGTGTTTCGCATCGCCGCCGGTGCTGTTTGAAAAACTGGGAATCCAACCGTCATGAAATTCAATCAATTCAATGCTGCGGCAATGCTGTGCGCGCTGGCCGCTTGTTTCGCCAGTTTGCCGGCGTCAGCCGCCAATCCTGTCGCCAATCTGGCGGCCGGCCCGGCAGCAGTGGCTCCGGTAGCGAAGATCGAGGCGATGCTGGTCAGGCACGATGTGTTGTGCGGCCGCTTCGACCAGACCAAGCAACTGGCCGGCATCCGGAAGCCGCTGGCGTCGAACGGGCGTTTTTGCGTGATCGCCGGCAAAGGGGTGCTGTGGCGCACGCTGCAGCCATTTCCGAACACGCTGCGCCTGACGCGCGACGAGATCGTCCATTTCCAGGGCGAGCGCATCGCGATGCGGCTCGATGCGAAGCAGGAGCCGACCGTGCGCATGATTAACAGCGTGCTGTTCTCGTTGCTGACGGGCGATCTGGCACCCTTGGACACATTGTTCGAAGTCGACGCCCGCGTCGAAGCCAGCAGCTGGAAAGTTGCGTTGACGGCGCGCGAGCCGGCGCTGGCCAAGGCGGTCGGCGCGATCAAGCTGGCCGGCGCCAGCTACGTCAGGCAGATCGACATCGTCGACGCCGCCGGCGACCGTACCGCGATCGCATTTTCAGACATCAAGACCGGCGCCGCCGCCATCACGCAGCAAGAGGCTGCATTATTTTGAACCGGCGTCCGGCTTATGCAAAACCTCTGGCGCTGGCCTGGGCGCTGGTCGTGTGCCTGCTGCTGGCCCATAACGCTTATCTGTGGATGGCTCATCGCATCGTGCCCGACACCGACATCCTGGCGTTGCTGCCGGTGCAGCAGCGCGACCCAGTATTGCAGCAATCGTTCAGGCAGATGGTCGACGCCTCGCAGCAGCGCGTCGTCGTGCTGGTCGGCGCGCCTGACTGGGATGACGCGAAATGCGCGGCCGACGCCTATGGCGCGGTGCTGGCGGCGCACGTCGCTACGCCGGGCACAGCTGCGTTGCAACCGGATCGCCTCAGCGCCGCCAGTCAGGATGACTGGCTGGCGCCGTTCCAGCAACACCGATTGAACTTGCTGACCAGCGAGCAGGAAACGCAACTGGCAACCCAGCCGGCGCAATTCTGGCTGGAGTCGGCGCTGCGCAAGTTGTATGGCGCCTTCGACGGCCCCAGGCTGGGCGCCTTCCGCGATGACCCGTTCGGCTTGTTTACCGGCTGGACCTTGCAGCGCGCGCAGGAAAGTCCGGTGCGCCCGCGCGACGGCCGCTTGTTCGTTGCCGACAAGGAGCGTCAATATGTGTTGCTGGTGCTGACGTTGACGCAACCGGCGTTTTCGATGGCGGCGCAGGAAGCGGTGCTGCCGTTGCTGGCCAGCGCGCAGGCGGCAGCCGCCAAGGCCGCGCCCGGCGTGCAGGTGATCCAGGCCGGCGTGGTGCTGCATGCCGGCGCGGC
>Ga0326735_1000084_pt1 | contig 19105 bp, 14 predicted proteins | sample 37_GP2_1092_FD_207945 | JGI IMG/M metagenome (GOLD analysis project Ga0326735, IMG submission 207945) | Glacier ice microbial communities from Ngari, Tibet, China - 37_GP2_109.2 | ecosystem: Environmental > Aquatic > Freshwater > Ice > Glacier | place: China: Ngari, Tibet | collected 2018-07-31
TCTGTTCAACCAGCGCAGCATTGCCGGCATTTTGCAGATGGTATCGGTGCTGGCGGCGCTGGTGCAGCGCGAGGAGGCCGGCCGCCGCCTGGTGGCCGAACTGCAGGCCCGACTGGATGCCGTGCGCGCCACGGCGGCGCAGTGGACGCGCCGTCCCGTCATCTATTTCGAAGAATGGAACGAGCCTTTGATGAGCGGCATCGGCTGGGCCGCCGAGGCGATCGAACTGGCAGGCGGCGTTGACGCCTTTCCCGAGTTGTCGGTCCATCAATCCGCCAGCGACCGTATCATCGCTGACCCAGCCGAGGTGGTGCGGCGCGCGCCCGACATCATCATCGGCTCGTGGTGCGGCAAAAAATTTCAGCCCGACTCGCTCAGGGCGCGCGACGGCTGGGACACCATTCCCGCGCTGCGCAACAACATGGTGTTCGAGATCAAGTCGCCCGACATCCTCTCGCCCGGTCCCTCGGTGATCACCGAGGGACTGCAACAGATCGGCGCCATGGTGGCGCGCTGGCAGGCGGCGCAGGCGTCATGAGCGTTTCCATGCGGTTTTCCTTTTGCTCGGGGAACGCCATCACCCGCACACTCTCGCCCGGAAGCTCGGCAATAACAAGAACCTGTTGTCCCGCGAAGCCCCTGGCGCAATAGCACACCATGAAACTGGACGGATACGTGTAAACTGCGCGGCAGTATTCAGAATTTACTTTCTATCAGGGAAATATTCATGCTCATCAATTGTGTTGCCTACCAAGACGGCAGGAAGCTCTCCGACATCCCGGTGGTGGACATCAGCGAATTCATCATCCTGCCGGAAGGCTTCGTGTGGGTGGCGTTGAAGGATGCCGATTCCACCGAACTGGCGGAAATGCAGCACGAGTTTGGTTTGCACGAACTGGCGGTTGAAGATGCACGCTGCGGCCATCAACGTCCGAAGATCGAAGAGTATGGAGATTCATTGTTCGTCGTGATCCACTCGGTCGAGCTGATCGATGGCGAACTGCACATCGGCGAGGTCGATGTGTTTGTCGGCGACACCTATGTTCTATCGAACCGGAATCGCTACCAGCATGGATTTGCGGATGTCCGGGCCCGCTGCGAGCGCGAATCGCAGCACCTGAAACAAGGGCCGGCGTTCATTCTGTACGCCTTGATGGACGCAATTGTCGACCGATACTTTCCCGTGGTCGATGCGCTGGAAGCCGAGCTGTGGCAAATCGAGGAACAAATATTTGCGTCGCCGGCCCATCGCTCCACGCTCGAGCAGCTGTACCAGCTCAAGCGCAAAGTGGTGCGGTTCAAGCACGCAGTGGCGCCGTTGATGGAAGCGGTCGGGAAACTCGACGGCGGACGCGTGCCGCACGTTGTCGCCAACACGACCGAATATTTTCGCGACGTGCATGACCATCTTCACCGCATCAACACCGCCATTGATTCGATTCGTGACACGATCAGCACGGCAATCCAGGTCAACCTGTCGATGATCAGTCTGGACGACAACAACGTCAACAAGCGCCTCGCTGCCTGGGCCGCCATTTTCGCCGTTGCAACCGGGCTGGTCGGAGTCTGGGGCATGAACTTCGAACACATGCCCGAACTTAAATGGCGATTTGGCTACCCTCTGGCGCTGTCGATCGTCTTTTCCACCTGCGCCTACCTGTACTATCGTTTCAAAAAATCCGGTTGGTTGTGAGCGTGGACGGCAGGGCTTGGCAGGGTGATTCGCCGTCACGCACTGCGAAAAATCCGTAAGCAACACCAACGTGACGCGCATGTGCCTTGGGCGCTGTCGATCGCACGAGTCATATGGGACAGGGCGCCCGGGAGTGCTGCATTTCCAGGCCCTCACATTGGCGGCGCAACCCCGTCTTTTTCTACGACAATGCGCGTGGCGCTCAAGCCTGGCGGCGTGTCCTTTGCAACCACAAACACTTTTTTTCCGGCGATCAGGTCGGTGCGGGTTGCCGGTGCAAACGTCACCACTGGCGTGTTTTCGGGAACCACGACGTCCTTGGTACCGCCTTTGTATGACAGGTGCAAAGTGCGCCCATTGACGCCGGACATGACTGTTTCGACATTGGCGTTGGTCATCATGCTGCCTGGCAGCAAGTCCCATGCGTAATGACCTTCATTGGAGCCACGCGCCGATTCGGGAAATACCAGCACTTCGATCGCTACGTGGTTTCCATCCGGCCCCAGTCTGGTGGCTGTCCCGATGAAGGCGCCTTTCTGAATATCGGCGAGCCTGACGTTTTTCACCGCCCCCACCACCTGGTCTGGCGTAATCGCGATCTTGACGGTTTCCCCGCTGGTATGGCGTACCGTCAGCGTCGTGGCGTCAACTGCAATAATGTCGCCCCGAATACGCACTGGCGTATTTTCGCGGGCTTGAACAAGGGCACTTGCAAGCAGCGCTGCCGCTGCGATCAGACGGACGGTGTGGTGGGCAATGGTCATGGCGCTTCCGTGAGGTGAGGGTTCGACTGCAAAAGGCATAATGGCATTCTGGTATTCCTGACCACGATAGCATGTTTTTCGAACAAGCAACCATGCACACCCGAGTACGCGATTGCGCCGCTCATTGCGCCGGCGGCACGTCGTGGTAATCCTGCCGGTCCGGCGCGATTGCCTGCAACGCCAGGCTGGCCATCGCGCAGATCCCCTCGATCGATTTGGCCGCCGCGATGAACCTGCCGTTGTGACAGAAGCCGGCATCGGCCACGCCGGTGACGGCCGCAAGCTCGGCGTCGCGCAAACCCGCCCAACTGAGCGGCAGGTCAGCCCGGGCCTTGAAACTGTCTGCGCTGACGGGAACGGTATGGATCATGTAACGTTGCTCGGCGAGGTTGTGGCTGATAACGAACAGCACGGTCGGCATCTCCTTGCGGACGACCCCGGTCCATGGCAGCGCGCTGTTTTTCAGCATCAGCAACCGGCCGCCCTCGAGCAGCTCGGACTGGCGCACTTGTTCTACGGCGAGCATGGCGCCGACGCGGTACCTGACCGCATTGATCATGACGTCGGTCAGCAAGGTCATGGCGTTGCGAAATTGCAAGAGCCGGAATGCATCGGCTTGCTGCCCGTAGCCCAGTCTTTGCTCGTCGAGCCAGTTCGGATTGAAGCCGGATACGACCGCCGACAGTCCATAGCCTCCCGGTGCGTTTCTGGCGGCGCCGACATCGGACAGGTCGAGGTATTGCACGATGTCGGCATCGATGGCGCAGGCAAGATTGCGGGCGCTGTCTTCTGACAACGCGTGACCGGTGTGGGTGGCGGCCAGGGCGGCAACACAGCGGGCGCCGTATTCCTTCCACACCAGGCCGGCGCTGGCATAAGGCACACCGTTCGGCCTGGCGCCACTGAAACCTTTCTGGTGATGGTCGAAGCGCCCGCTTGCCGGCTCCCACAGGCCGCCGACGTCAACTGCGAAGTCGGCGGCTTCGATGACGGCCGGGTCGCGAGTCCGGATCACTTCGCACCCGGGAAACAAGATAGTCAATACGGCTACCGCCCACGCATCGTCAGCGTGAAATTTGCCACTGTGGGTCACGATGACCATTTGTACTCCAATCCACACGCCTGGGCGAAAAAATTCCTGCAGCCGCGCCGATGCGGCGCTGCTGTCTTGCTTCAAGATGATACCGGGTTTGACGAGGGCGCACGGTCAAGCATGGCGGTTGCCGATACTGGCAATTCCGGTCTGCCCGGCAATTGCCCTTGTGTCAGAATGGCGCCACGTACTTTTGAGGAAGCACATGCACAAGATAATTTCAGAATTGACCAGGTTGTACCTGCCGGAGGGAGGCGTGTCGCCGCAAGCGCTGGCCCGGCACGTGCTGGGCGACACCACGCTGGCCATCGACCTGGCGACCAGCGATGGCCAGGTTCGGGCCATCGTCATCCCTTTTCCGACGATGGCACATGGTGAACCGGCCCAGCATTGGACCCGGCTGTGCGCGACGGCGAACGCCTTGCAGGCCGAGCTTGGCTTGCCGGCGCCGGTCGTGAGCATTTCGGGGGCGGACGGTTACAGTCTTTGGCTGTCGCTGGAAACCCCGATACCAATAGCGCAGGCGCAAGATTTTATGCTGCTGCTGCGCCAGGCGTACTTTCCCGACATGGCGCTTGGCGCCGACGCGGCCAGCGCCGCGGTCGAGCTGCCGCCTTGCCAGAACCTGGGCACCGGCAAGTGGGCCGCTTTCATCCATCCCGGCATGGGCGCCGCGTTTGCCGACGATTCCGGGCTCGAGATGGCGCCGCCGCTTGCCGGCCAGGCTGCGTTCCTGGAAGGGGCGCAGAGCATCGGCGCGGCGCAGTTCCAGCACGCCCTTGCGATGCTGCGCCAGTTGCATACTGTGCCGTCGCTGCCCGGCGCACATGGGTCAAAAATACAAACTTCAGGCGCGCCGGCCGAGGGCTTGCTGCTCAAGGACGCCACCCTCGAGGACATCGTACGATTTTTGCACGCGAAGAAAATCGAGCCGACGTTCAGGCACTTGATTGCGTGACCTGATCGGTCAACAGGCGACAGGCAGGCAAGCGGCGCAGCAGCGACCATCGATGAATTTGCTACACTGCGTTTTTTTATTTATCCAGGGTATTCATTTGCACAAGGTCTTGTATGGCGCGACCGCTTGAGCTGCGCGCGAATGCGTTGCAATGCCTGCTCGAAACCGATCCGGGCGCCAAGTTGGCCCAGGTCGCCGCGATGGCGGCCGCTTTTGTGGCCGGCGCATGGGAGCTCGACAGCGGCGCGGTGTTGACCGTGGCGGGCACGATTCCCGGCCGCCCGACGCGACCTTGCCTGGTGCCGCCGCGCCTGCTCGGGCGCCGTTCGATGGTGACCGTGGAAGGGCGGGCGATGCTGGTCCACGCCCTTGCCCACATCGAGTTCAATGCCCTCAACCTGGCGCTCGACGCCCTCTGGCGCTTTGGCGACATGCCGCCCGAGTATTACGCCGACTGGCTGCGCGTGTCGAAGGAGGAGGCGGAGCATTTTGCGATGCTGGCGGCGCATCTCCAGCTGCTCGGTTACCAATACGGCGACTTTCCCGGCCACGACAGTTTGTGGGAAATGGTCGAAAAAACCCGCGGCGACGTCGTCGCCCGGATGGCGCTGGTGCCGCGCACCCTCGAAGCGCGTGGCCTCGACGCGATTCCGCCCTTGCGCGCCAAGCTCGCGCAGGCCGGCGACCTGGCGGCGGCGGCCATCCTCGAGCGCATCCTCGACGACGAGATTGGACATGTCGAGATCGGTAATCGCTGGTATGCCTACCTGTGCCAGCAGCGCGGGCTCGAGCCGCGCGCCACCTACGACGTGCTGGCGGCGCGTTACGAAGCGCCCATGTTGAAAGGGCCGTTCAACCTCGAGGCGCGCCGGCTGGCCGGGTTCACCGAAGCGGAACTGGCGCACTTGCAGTCGGCCCAGGCGGCATCGGGACGTTAGCCTCGTGCATCGATACGAGCGATGCGAGCGAGGCAAAATTCAGGCCCGAAGCAGCTCGTCGGCAAGGCTGGGATGGGCGCCGGAGGGCGTCCATCGCAGCGTTTCGAGAAATGACCGGTAGGCCAGTTGCAATCCCCTCGCAAGCGGCATGCTGGCCACCCATCCAAGCGACTGCAGTTTCGTCACATCGAGCAGCTTGCGCGGCGTGCCGTCCGGCTTGCTGCCGTCGCACACGATGCGTCCGGCATAGCCGACCGTCTTGCCGATCAACCTGGCCAGGTCGCCGATTGCGGTGTCCTCGCCGGTGCCAACGTTGATGTGCGAGAGCATGATGCCGGTGTGCGCGCGATAGACGTCACGGGCGAGCTGCATGACGTGCACGCTGGCTGCGGCCATGTCATCGACGTAGAGAAACTCACGCATCGGCTTACCGCTGCCCCAGATCACGACCTCGTCCGCCCCGGTGGTTTTTGCTTCGTGGAAGCGCCGGATCAACGCCGGGATGACATGGCTGTTGTCAGGATGAAAATTGTCGCCGGGTCCGTACAGGTTGGTCGGCATCACGCTGCGGTAGTCGGTGCCGTACTGGCGGTTATAGCTTTCGCACAGTTTGATGCCGGCGATCTTGGCAATCGCATACGGCTCGTTGGTCGGCTCAAGCGCGCCGTCCATCAGGTATTCTTCACGGATCGGTTGCTCGGCCAGCCGGGGGTAGATGCAGGACGAGCCCAGGAACAGCAGCTTTCGAACGCCATTGCGCCAGGCTTCATGCACCACGTTCGCCTGCACCATCAAATTATGGAAAATAAATTCCGCCGGGTAGGTGTTGTTGGCATGAATGCCGCCCACCTTGGCGGCGGCCAGGTAGACCTCGTCGATGTGCTCGTTGCGGAAGAAAGCCCGTACCGCAGCCTGGTCGGTGAGCTCGAGTTCGGCATGGCTGCGGGTGACGATGTCGGTGCATCCGCGGGCGCGCAAGGTGCGCACGATGGCCGATCCGACCAGGCCGTGGTGGCCGGCGACGTAAATGCGGGGCTGCGCGGTGTGCATGGTTCACTCCAGATCTGCCGCGCAATCATTCAGTGCGCCGTTGCAGGAATTCATGTGTGCCGAAGGGATATGTCAACCGACGGTTTTGGTGCGCCTGCTACGTGAAACCGCCCGGCTCTGGCTGCAGGGTTCGCTCCAATGCAAGGGCAGGCCGTCCAAGTCATAGTGCTGGATGAGCTGCTCTCCATTTTGCGGTGAAACAATCGGAAGTGTTTGCCGTGTACGGAACACGCACGGACAATCGGAAGTGTTTGCCGTGTACGGAACACGCACGGTTGGCCAGTCGGGCACCATGTCAGTGAACCGTGTAGCATCGGCACTTCAGCGCGTTACCCATGCATGCACACCATTGCGGCAAGCGCAAAGCGTTAAAGGCGATCATGATCAATCACGATGAAGAAGCTGAAAAGGTGCGGCAATTGAAGGGCGATCTGCAAAAGGCGGCCCTGAACTTGATACAGCATCTGGGCACGGATCATTTCCGGATTCGCATCGAGGGAAGCATGCCGGCGCTGTACATTACCCTGGGCGAAGGCAGGAGTTCGTACAGCGCCGATTCGGTCATTTATCACGGGCCGCAAAAGGCGCCTGCGCAGGCGGCGGCAGAACCGGCGGCGCCAGAACGGGTGGCTCCAGAACCGGAGTCGGCCCCGGCGCAGGTTGCAGCGCGAGCAAACGGGCAGCGCGCCCCCCTTGTTGCCTGTTTTTCCAGGCTCAAGAGGATGCTGGTGGCTTGACAAGGCTTTTTAGCTTGTCAGTTTGATCCCGGTGTAAGACGGCAGGCGGCGTACGGCGCCGGGGTTCTGCAGCAGTGTTGTCGACGAGTAGTCAAGTTGGCGACGACGTCGAGCACAGCGCGCAACGCAGTTCGGCGGCGACCCTGTAGCGCACGACTTCCGACACAAAGCTGCCAAGCTCGACTTGAACGCCGTGCGACGCCAGTCCGATCAGGCGCCGCTGGCGCGTGGGCAGCGCAATGCTGGTCCAGCATGGATCGAGGCGTATGCATTGCGTCTTGCTGGCCCGGATGCGCTCGATCAGCAGGCAATTGTCGCTGAGAGCGATGCGTTCGCGGTCGCCGGCGTGGCGCGCCCAGTACCGCACGGCAATGGCAGCCCCGATCATCTCAATTGCCGCAAAGACCGACACGAACCAGACGCCGCGCAGGGCAAACGCGATGCTGATCGCCGTCAGGGCCGCGCCAAGCCAGCCGTAGACCTTCGCCGACCGGTGCGGTGTCATCGAACAATTGCGTTGCAATAGCCATTCGCGCTGCATGTTGCCGGCTCACTTGCGTGAAGAAGAAGTCAGGCACTGACTATAACGGCCCGCCCGCCGGCACGATTGCGGCGCACTTGCCCATTTGAGCGCAATCAAGCCGTTTTGAAGATTCGGGAACCATTTGCGTTTGCTGCTGTAGAGCTGCTGTAGAGCTGCTCGGGTGCCGCCCTTACAACGCCACTGCCTGCTTGCCCTGCTTGCGGCCGGTTGCGCCACGGCGCACCAGCATCAGGGCGATCAGCGCGAGGATCATCAGCGCGGACGAGCCGGGCTCGGGTATCGGGGGCGGCGTGTCGGCTGTCGGGCTTGCCGGCGGCAATGGGGATTCGTGCGGGGGTAAGGGTGTTGGCGGAATCCACGGCGGCGACGGAGTTGGCGACGTGGTCGGAGTTGGCGGCGGCGTCGGCGTTGACGGAATCGTCTGGGTTGACAGCGTCGACGGCCCACTGTCGACAACGGCCGGCACATCGTCGCCACCGCGGCGAACCAGTGCGGGCGCCATTTGCACTGGAACGGTCGAGGTGGCTGACGTGGCTGGTGCCAGGGTGGGCAGGGAGCTGTGCAGTGAGGTAGCCATGGGAGCCATCTGTGGCATCGTTGGCGCGGCGGATGCAGTCACGCTGTGCAAAGTCGACGCCAGGCGGGTGGCGGCCGGCGCCGATGCCGCCGCCGGTGCATGCGCGCTTGCCACGTTTTGCCTTGGATCAAGCGGGTCGCCTGCCGACACGAACAGCGTATCAAGCATTTCGGGCGCCGGCTCGTTGTCCGCGATCATGCCTTGCGGCGTGTCGGCGATGCGGTTGGCGCAGCGGGTGCGCACCAGTTGCGTGCCATCGGTGAGCAAATCCTCGCCCACCGCCAGCCGCACCTTGTGTTTGGTCCAGTAAATATTGTCGCCAATGCGGTACGACACATGCACCGACCGCGCTTTTTCCACGTGCACGAGCCTTGCCTTGGCAACGTCGAAATTGGCATAATGAACACTGGCAACCGGATCGCGCGCGAGCTTTGATGCCAGCTCGGCCGCGCCGCGCACGCCGCCGGGAATGACGGAATGGCGATACACCAGCCGGGCCGGCTCGGCGTCTGCCGCAACTGGCGCCGGCGCTGTCTCGACCGCCAGCGCCAATTGCGGCAACGGCGTGCGCACCCGCTCCGGGCTCTCTGCCAGCCACAAGCCGCCGATGACGAGAACGATCAACGCAAAACCGCCGCCGGCAAATGCGGCTGGCGACGGCAACCGGTAGTTGGTCCTCGTGTGGGTTTTAAACTGCATCGCGCGCAAGGGGATAATGGGTAATGGGTAATGGCTAAGAAAAGCGTTATATATTTGTTCAGGGTAACATAATTTCCATGACAAGATAATATCAATTCTGTAAATATAGCGCCGTCACTCAAATGTTGCGTATGCGATACGGTTGCATGCCCATGTGATGGCGACGCCTGAATCACATGTTTTTGCCGGCACGCAGCGGCGTGAGTCCGCTTGCCCGGCGCCTGAATAAAAGGGTAGACGGCCGCGCAGCGAACGGTGGCGTAGTCAACGCTGGCGGAAGCGCCCAGCGTGGCAGACTGCCCAGCCGTCATCGACATGCGCCGGCCACCGTCATTCCGGCCTGCGACGAAGGCTTCAACCGTTATAATTGCCGAGAGCAGAATCGGTTTTGCTTGTCACTCTGGAACAAGCAAGTTATTCCGGGTTCACAACTTCATCAACGCCGCGTCACACTCTTGCCAACCATGCGATTCATTCATGCCGCCGACATTCACCTCGACAGCCCGTTGACCGGGCTGGCTGCCTATCCGGATGCTCCGGCCGAGCTGCTGCGCACCGCCACCCGCGACGCCTTTGCCAACTTGGTGACGGTGGCGATCGAAGAAAAAGTCGATTTCCTGATCATCGCCGGCGACCTTTACGATGGCAGTTGGAAAGATTTTAATACCGGCATCTTTTTTTCAAGCCAGATGGGCCGCCTGAAAGTGGCGGGGATTCCTGTTTATCTGCTGTACGGCAATCACGATGCCGACAGCGAGATGACCAGGACGCTGGCGCTGCCGGACAATGTGCACCGCTTCCCGAGCAACAAGGCCGGCAGCTTCCGGCTGCCCGAGCTGAAAGTGGTGCTGCACGGGCGCAGCTTCAAGGACGCCGCCACCACCGACAACCTCGCCGTCAATTATCCCGATCCGGTCGAAGGCTGGCTGAACATCGGCGTGCTGCACACCGCGCTGGAAGGCAATGCCTCGCACGCCAACTACGCGCCATGCTCGATCGCCGAACTCGAAGCGCGCGGCTACCAGTACTGGGCGCTTGGCCATGTCCACGAGTACAAGTTGTGGCGCGGCGCATCGGTGATTGCCTTTCCAGGCAACCTGCAGGGCCGCCACATCCGCGAGGCCGGCCCGCGCGGCGCGCTGCTGGTGAGCGCGCAAGGCGTTGAGATCGGCGCCGTCGAACGACTGCACGTCGACGTGCTGCGTTGGCACGCACTCGAGGTCGACGTGGCGCCGGCGAGCAACCTGGCCGAAGCGGTGCGCCTGGCCGGCCGCGCTCTCGAGCATCTGGTCGAGGAATCGGGCGTGTTGCCGCTGGTGGTGCGCGTCACGCTCACCGGGGCGTCGCCCGCCCACGGCGAATTGTTTGGCCTGGAAACCCAAGTGCGCGCCGAAGTGCTGGCGCACGCCGCCAGCATCGGCAGCGAGCGCTTGTGGATCGAAAAACTGCGCCTCGATACATCGCCGCACGCGCTGGCGGTCGATGTCACGGCCCGCCTGGATGCGGTGGCCGATTTGCAGGCCTTGCTGCAGAAGGCCGAGCTCGACCCGGTGTTCATGAAAAGCCTGGAGGAAGACTTGATGCAACTGATCGGCAAACTGCCGCTCGAAGTGATCGACGCGCTCGCCTGCGTCAAGTCGGTGCGCGCCGGCCAGACCGTCGATCTGGTGCGCTCGATCGGCCCGGCCCTGCTCGACCATGTGGCAAAGGCGGGTTGACCCATGCGACTCGACCGTCTCGACCTGATCCGCTTCGGAAAATTTACCAGCCGCGCGCTCGATTTTCCTGTCGCCGAACGTGATTTTCACGTCATTGTCGGCCCCAACGAGGCCGGCAAGTCGACCGTCCGCGCGGCCATCCTCGACCTGCTGTACGGCATTCCGAAAAACACCCCGCACGCCTTCATCCATGCCATGCCGGAACTGCGGCTGGGCGGCGCTATCAGCCACGACGGCGCAGCGCTCGAATTCGGCCGCACCAAGGGCAACAAGCAAACCTTGCGCTGCGCCGCCGACAAGGTGCTGGCGGACAACGTTCTCGATGCTTTTCTGGGCGCCACTGACCGCGATTTTTTTGCCCAGATGTTCGGCCTGAACCATGACCGGCTGGTGCGCGGCGGCGACAGCATCCTGTCGGCCTCGGACGACCTCGGCCAGGTGCTGTTCCAGTCGGCGGCCGGCATCGGCAACCTGGGCGCCGTACGCGAGTCGCTCGAAGCCGAGGCCGACAAGCTGTGGAGCAAGCGCAAATCCAACGAACGCGCCTATTACGTCGCGCTTGACGACCTCGAGCGCGCCAAAACCGCGCTCAAGAACGCCACCGTGCGCAGCAAGGACTGGTCGGAAGCACAGCACGGGCTGGCCGCCCTCGACGCCGAACTGGCGCAGGCGCGCCAGGATCACCTGGCCGTCAAGGCGCACCGCAACCTGCTCGAGCGGGTGCGGCGGGTCAAGCCGCAGATGGATGCGCTGGCCGAGATCGCCGCGGCGATGGCCTTGCACGCCAAGGCGCCCGAACTGCCGCCATCGGCAGCGGCGACGCTGGCCGAGGCCCAGCGCGACATTGCCGCCGCCGAGGCCGGTATTGCCCACGCCGATCCTGCGCTGCGCGCGGCGACCGACGCGGTCGCCGCGATCCGGGTCGACGAGCGGATGCGCGAACTGGGCACCGAGATTAACGAGCTCAATGACTCCCGCCTCGCGTTGCGCGCCCATCCGGCCAGCATCGCGCGCCTGCAGGCCGAGGTCGAGGCGCAGTGGGCCGTCGCCGCTGACGTTGCCGCGCAGATCGAGTGGGATGCGTCGTCAGAGGAAGTGTTGCGCGCGCGCGTGCCCGGCCAGGCGGTGCACGCCGAACTCGAGCGGCTGATCCGCAGCCACGCGGCGCTGCAGCAGCAGGTGACGACTGCCGGTCGGGCGGAAAAAGCCAAGCTTGGCGAACTGTCCCGCGCGCGTGCGCTGGCGTCGGCGTTGCCGGCCACCGAAGTGGGCGCCGGCCTGAAGGTTGCGCTCGGCCAGGTGCAGAAATTGGGCGACTTCGATGCCGCGCAGGTTTTGCGGCAGGAGCAGGTCGAACAAAAAGAGGTGGCAGCAAGCCTGGCGTTCGACGCGCTCGGCGCCTGGCGGCGCGACGAGGCGGCGCTGCGGGCGATGAGCGCGCCGTCGGTGCAGGCGGTAGCCGGTTTTACCAACGACGAACTGGCCGACGAGACGCAGGCGCGTGCGCTCGCAGCCCGGGGGCGCTCGCTGGACGAGCAAGTGGCCCAGCTGGAACTCGACATCGCCCAGTTCCGCGAGATGCACCAGCCGGTCAGCGCCGACCAGGTGCGCCGCGCGCGCGGTGAGCGCGATGCGAAATGGGCGTCGTTGAAAGGCGACGCTGCAAACACCGATGGCCCGGCGCTGCTGGTGCACGCCGCCGAATACGAAAAACTGGTCGAAGGCGCCGACGCGCTGGCCGACACCCGCCACGACAAGGTGCAGCAGGGCAGCGAGCTGCAGTCGAAGCAGCAGCAGCAGCAAAGGCTGCTGCTCGAACGGGCCACCGCCGCCGCCGACGTCGCCCGCCTGGCCGACGCGGCCTTGATGCGCGATGCGAAGTGGGCCGGTTTTGCCCGCGAATGCGGCTTGCCCGAGCTGCCGTATCAATTGGCGCTGGGCTGGCTCGATGCGCGCACGCGCGCACTCGACGCTGCGCAGGCGCTAGCCGACGCCAGGCGCGCGCATGCCAGCCATGCGGCACTGTGCGAGGCCGGGCGGCAAGCACTGGCGCGCGAGTTGAGAGATGAATCCGGCGCAGAAGGAGGCGCTGAATCAGGCAAGGATACGCTGGCGCTGCTGGTGCTGCGCGCCGACGCCATCGTTTGCGCAATCACCGAAGCGAGCGGGCAGCGGCGCACGCTGGCCCGGCAGATCGACGACGCCGAGTCGGCGCTGCAGTCGCTGGGCGAAACGGTAGCGAGCGCGCAGGCCGAATTCGACCATTGGCGCCAGTGTTGGCACGCCACGCTAGCGCAGGCCGACTTGTGGCCGCACACCGAGCCGGCCATGGTCGAAGCGGTGCTGGTGTCGGTCAAAAAAATCGATGACAGTCTGGCGGCGATGCGCAAACTGCGCAGCGAGCAGATCGACATGATGCAGTCGCAGCTCGGCGCCCAGGCGGTGCAGGCGCGCGCGCTGGCCGAACGGCTCGCCCCCGACCTGGTCGACGCCGCAGCTGACGACATCGCGCTCGAACTGATGGTCAGGCTGGGCGCGGCCAACGGCGCCCACGCCGAGCTTGTGCGCCAGCGCGAGGCGATCGCGGCGCTTGAAACCAGGCTGGAACAGGCGACGATGCGGCGCGACCAGGCGCAAGCGAGCCTGGCGCCCCTGTTCGAGCGTTGCGGCGCCGCTGATACGGCCGCGCTGGCAGACGCCATCGAGCGCTCCGATCAGCTGCGCCGGCTGCGCCTTGACGCCGCCGGCTTCGAGCGGGCGATCCGCGACGGCGGCGACGGCCTGTCGATCGGCCAACTGCGCGTTGAGGCCGACGGCATCGACATGGCCGCCTTGAAGAGCGAACTGGACGATTTGACCGGCCGCGATGCGCTGCTGGTCGACACCTTGAGCGCGCTGGCGGTCAGGCGTCAGGGGGCGGCGCTGGCGCTTGGCCTGATCGGTGGCGCGGCGGACGCCGCCCGCGCCGAGGGGCAGCGCCAGGAAGCGCTGGCCAAGATGGCCGAAACGGTGGAGCGCTACCTCAAGGTGTATGTCGGCGCCCGCCTGCTCAAGTGGTCGATCGACCAGTACCGCGAGATCAAGCAGGGGCCGATGCTGCAGCTGGCGGGGCAAATTTTCAGCGGCCTCACGCTCGATTCGTTCGAACGGCTGACGGTCGACTTCGACAGCGTTCCGCTCAAGCTGCAGGGGCGCCGGCCGAACGGCAGCACGGTCAATATCGACGGCCTCTCCGAAGGCACGCGCGACCAGCTCTACCTGTCGCTGCGCCTGGCCGCGCTCGACATGCACCTCGGCCAGGCGCACGTGCTGCCGTTCATCGCCGACGACTTGTTCATCAACTTCGACGACCGCCGCAGCGTGGCCGGCTTGCGCGCGCTCGGTGAACTGTCGCGTAAAACCCAGGTCGTGTTCCTGACCCACAACGATCATATTTTGCCGATGGTGGCCGAGGTATTTGGCAAGCAGGCCAATATTGTCAGGCTTTGATGTGCCGTTTGCGCCGCGCCCTGGATTTTTGGTGACTGTTCAGCGCCTATGCAGCGGGTTGGATAGGATTGCCAGCGAAGGCGCGTTGTAGCACCTCGAGCATACCGTGGCCCTGCTTGCGCAGCGTGTCGAGGCAGGATCGGATGACGCAGAAATTGTCGGCGCCTTCGACGGTGCGGAAGCAGCCCGAGATCTTCCACATGCGCTGTGCACTGAATTTTGCCCAAGGTATCCGGCTGGAGTAGACAGTCAGCAGAGTGCCTTGACTACATTTATGCTGCAGTGCAAAATGACGTGCTATGACTATCTCTTTTTCTACATCTGAAGCAATTTCGCGCGTGACGCACGCCGCTGAGTGCGCTCGCCAATGTATTGGTCACGACGCGCGCTCCTATTTAGGAGCAGGTCTGCCGCGCGGTTATTTTTGCTCCGTTACTCCCCCTTAAGACACCTTCTCATCGGCAGATAAATCGATGTCGCCTCCTGCGACATCGTGCCTTTCAATGTTCGTTCCTCATCCGCTGCACGCGACTATTTGCGCAGCATGCTTGTTCATCTGTACTCGGCGACAGTCGCCTGAGAAGGTATATTTATGTCTTTACAAACTATTCGCCAGCACTGGTTTTCCAACGTCCGTAATGACCTGCTTGCAGGTCTCGTCGTCGCGCTTGCCCTCATTCCAGAGGCGATCGCTTTTTCCATTATCGCTGGCGTAGACCCGAAGGTGGGCCTGTACGCTTCGTTCTCCATCGCCACCCTGATCGCATTTTTTGGCGGCCGTCCGGGCATGATTTCGGCTGCAACCGGAGCCATGGCCCTGGTTATGGTGACACTGGTAAAAACCCATGGCTTGGACTACCTGCTTGCCGCCACGATCTTTGCAGGGGTTCTACAAATCGCCGCGGGGTGGATAAAGCTTGGCCGGTTGATGCGCTTCGTCTCACGCTCGGTTGTGACGGGCTTTGTCAACGCTTTGGCCATCCTGATCTTCCTGGCGCAGTTGCCTGAACTGACCAATGTTACCTGGCACGTGTACGCCGTCACGGCTGCAGGTCTGGCCATTATCTACGGCCTGCCCTGTGTGACGCGCGCCGTGCCGTCCCCGTTGGTCGCGATTGTCGTGCTCACGGGTGTATCCATCGCAATGGGACTGGACATTCGCACTGTGGGCGACATGGGCCAGCTCCCCGATAGCCTGCCGTCCTTCCTGATCCCGAATGTACCGTTCAATCTTGAGACCTTCCAGATCATCCTCCCTTACTCCGCAACGCTGATGGTGGTGGGTCTGCTCGAGTCGCTGATGACCGCCACCATCGTAGACGATCTCACCGACACCAAAAGTGACAAGAACCGAGAATGCGTGGGCCAGGGCGTTGCCAATATTGCCACCGGCTTCATTGGCGGCATGGCTGGTTGCGCGATGATCGGCCAGTCGGTCATCAACGTGAAATCCGGTGGACGCGGTCGCCTCTCGACCTTGACCGCCGGTGTCGTGCTACTCATTCTGGTCGTGTTCCTGGGTGAATGGGTCAGGCAAATTCCAATGGCAGCCCTTGTCGCGGTAATGATCATGGTGTCCATCGGCACGTTCAACTGGGGTTCGATCATGCATTTGCGCGAGCACCCGGCCAGTTCGAGCATCGTGATGGTCGCAACTGTCGTCGTCACCGTAGCGACCCATGACTTGGCGAAAGGCGTGCTCACCGGCGTTTTACTGTCTGGTGTTTTCTTTGCCCAAAAGGTCAGCCGACTTCTCAATGTCAGCTCGCACACTGACGACAACGGACATGCCCGCCGATATCAGGTGACGGGACAGGTTTTCTTTGCGTCCTCGGATCAGCTCGTCCATTCCTTTGACTACACCGACACCCTCGACAGGGTACACATTGACTTTACCCATGCACACTTATGGGACATTACCGCGATCAGCGCCTTGGATAAGATCGTGTTCAAGTTCCGCAGGTTGGGCGCGCAAGTAGAGGTACACGGCCTCAACGAAGCCAGTGCCAGCCTGGTAAACAGGTTTGGCATTCATGACAAGCACGATGGGCATGATGTGCTGGTAGGTCATTGAGATCCCGACGACGTCCCGCCTGCAGCGCAGGGTGCTGTTGGCAGGGCGAACTTCCGAGGACCTCAGCGTGAGGGCGCTACCGCCCCGCGCGTATAGGATGGACAATACGTCGGGTATAATCCAGTGAGGGTGATCATACCGATTAAGTATGACAGGACGCGCGATGGTCGGGCCGCCACGCGGCTCACTTACGGCTGTTGCCCATGTCACTTCATCGTTTTCTCTGTGTCACGCATCGTATCCCAGCGACGGTTGGGATTGCGCCCCTTGCTCCCCCCAGCCCACGTTCGCGCCACCGATGCCTGATAGATCCTGACCCATGCATTGCCGACTCTTCCTGATAGGAACCGGTCGAGCGACGGCTTCGGCTTGTTGCCAGCCTCTGCAGGTGAAAACCTGTGCCTGTCCATCGGTTTAACAATGGGCAACCCAGCCGCAAAACCAGGCAGGGCTTGCCGGAGAAGAAAATGCGCATCGAAAAAAGACTCTCTACCACGTTCAAGCAGTTCACCCATTCCGGCAAAGCCGGGGCAGTGCTCCTGATCCTGTGCACACTGGCTTCGCTGGTCATTGCCAACTCCACGTTGGGGGAGGGGTATCTCGGATTCTGGCACCACTACGTCGCGGGCCTGAGCATCGAGCATTGGGTCAACGACGCGCTGATGGCGATTTTTTTCCTGCTCATCGGCTTGGAGCTCGAACGCGAACTGTATAACGGTGAGCTGTCCGACATCAGGAATGCCATGTTGCCTATCATGGCGGCTGCGGGTGGCATTGCCGTTCCATCGCTGATCCACTTCATCCTTAATGGCGGCACGAATACCCAGGCCGGCATCGGCATCCCGATGGCGACCGACATTGCGTTTGCGTTAGGGGTGCTGAGCCTGCTCGGCAGCAGGGTACCGGCTTCCCTCAAGATTTTCCTGACCGCGCTCGCCGTCATGGATGACTTGGGCGCCATCATCGTCATCGCCGTGTTCTACACGGCGGAACTGTCCTTCCTCTACCTGCTGGCGGCGCTCGGCGTCTTCGCAATCCTGATCGCGATGAACCGCGTGCTGCGCATCATGGCCCTGCTGCCGTACCTGCTGGGCGGTGCCCTGATGTGGTTCCTGATGCTCAAATCCGGGGTGCACGCGACGATTGCCGGCGTGCTGCTGGCCTTTGCCATTCCTTACTCGGCCAAACAGGATGACGCCGAGTCGCCCTCGCACCGCCTGGAGAATGTACTGCATACGCCGGTCGCCTTCCTCATCCTTCCCGCGTTTGCTCTGGCGAACACGGGTGTCATCATCGGTGCCGGCTGGGCCGAGGAACTCCTGTCAGCCAACAGCCTCGGCATCCTGCTCGGGCTGGTTGTTGGCAAGCCTGTCGGTATCTTCCTGTTCAGCTTCGCTGCGGTCTCGCTCGGCGTCTGCCGCCTGCCGCTCGACCTGGCGTGGCGGCACGTACTTGGCGCCGGCCTGCTCGGCGGCATCGGCTTCACGATGTCGATCTTTATTACCAACCTGGCCTATACCGGGCAGGCCGGCGTGATCACTTCCTCGAAAATGGCGATCCTGCTAGCATCCCTCACGGCCGGGCTGGTCGGTTTCGCCTGGCTCAAGTTCATGGGCGCACCGCTGGCATCGGACCCTGATCCTGACACCATGGATTTTGACGACGCATCGGTTGCACCAAGCAGCCCTGGTCGCTGAAGACACTGATTCCGAATGACGCAATGTCCGCTTCGGTTTACGCCCTTTGCTGGACCGGCGCCGATCGACCAAGCGTGCTGTTCGAGCGCGCCGGATGCGAAGTTGCGTAAAACAGTTGTTCGCGCGGATATCCTGACGCGCTCGCGCTGGCCCTCTTCGGCGTCAACAAGCTGATTCGGCCGACCGACAATGTGTACTGCCATGAGCTGGACGCCAAGTACAAAACCGTGCGCCGCTTTTTGCCAGCGCTGGCCGAACACATCCATTTTGGCGCGAACGCCGCTGGCGAACCGTTTATCGCCGCATTCGCCTGGCTTCGCACCAACATGATGGTGAAACAACCGGGAAACGACTTCGGTCTATCGTGACCGGTCATTCTGGTCCATCGTGACCACCCTATTCCGGTCTATCGTGAGCGATTTTGACCGCTACCGGAGTCAGCGCTCACGATACCAAAATGGTGCCGTACAGCACCGAAATGACGTTACGCATATAGCAACCGACCAAGTACGCTGCCAGCTTTTGTCTGGAGACAGCGTGCCAGTATCGACCGATGGCCAGCTGCTCGGTCAGCCTTCACGGCAAGATTCAAAAATCATGGCGTACGCCGACAGTAACGGCGCGGCCGCCGCCAATACTTGCATCGTAATCGCGTAAACCCCTTCGACGCCCAGTGAGGACGGCAGTTTCGGCTTCCCAGTAATACTCGGCGAAAATCTTGTAGTCGTCCGAGAGCTGATGGTCGATGCCAAGATGGACAATGTAATCGCCGTAGTTCTTCACTTTCGCAAGCATTAATTTGAGTGTACTTTTGTCGAGGGCATAGCTGCCGAAGAGATTGATGGAATGATTGCCATTGGTTGAGAAGGCGCCGCGCTGACGGTTTCCAGTGTCGAATATCTCGTACTTTACCGCCAGGTATAGCTTGTCGACCTGATGGCTGGCGGACAGCCCATAGAGCCGGTTGCGCCCATAGCCAGCATTGCCCCGGTCATCCACGCCTGCTGCAAGGCGGGTGTTGCCGAAGGCATAGGTAGTGGCGACTTGCCAGCGACGCTCATCGATGCGTGAGGT
>Ga0326735_1000085_pt1 | contig 19065 bp, 21 predicted proteins | sample 37_GP2_1092_FD_207945 | JGI IMG/M metagenome (GOLD analysis project Ga0326735, IMG submission 207945) | Glacier ice microbial communities from Ngari, Tibet, China - 37_GP2_109.2 | ecosystem: Environmental > Aquatic > Freshwater > Ice > Glacier | place: China: Ngari, Tibet | collected 2018-07-31
TGCATACGGCGCGCGTCGAACAATTGCAGGTGCCGCACAAGTTCGATGTGATCACGTCGCGCGCCTTCGCCGACCTGTCCGATTTCGTCAACTGGTCGGGCCATCTGCTGGCCGAGGACGGCCAATTTATCGCGTTGAAAGGGGTGGCGCCGCAAGACGAGCAACAGCGCTTGCCGACGCCGTGGACAGTGCGCGAATTGCGCCCTCTGAAAGTGCCGGGCATGGATGCGGAGCGCCACTTGATATTTATCGAAAAAAAGAAAATTTAGTGTAAATAGTTTATACGGTATAAATTGTATAAATGGTTTATACCGTATAAACAAAATAAACGATATAAATTAAATATACTAAATAAACAGTATAAATAATACAAATAACACAGTGCGCCGGCGAACTCGCCGCTGCAAGCGAACCAAATCCAAAACAAGAAAACTCATGGCCAAAATATTTTGCGTTGCAAACCAGAAGGGCGGAGTCGGCAAGACTACCACCAGCGTCAATCTTGCCGCCGCGCTGGCGATGCTGGAACAGCGCGTGCTGCTGGTTGATCTGGACCCGCAGGGCAATGCGACGATGGGAGCCGGCATCAACAAGGCCGGGTTGCCGGCCTCGACCTATGAAGTGCTGCTGGGCGAATCCGATGTCAAGAGCGCACGCCAGCAGTCCGTTTCAGGCCGCTTCGACGTGCTGCCCTCCAACCGCGAACTGGCCGGTGCCGAAGTGGAGCTGGTCTCGCTGGAGGCGCGCGAGCGCCGCCTGAAGGATGCGCTCGCGCAAGTCGACGATGAATACGACTTCATCCTGATCGACTGCCCGCCGGCGTTGTCGATGCTGACGCTGAACGGCTTGTGCGCCGCGCACGGCGTCATCATCCCGATGCAATGCGAGTATTACGCGCTCGAAGGCTTGTCGGACCTGGTCAATACGATCAAGAAGGTGCATGCCAATTTGAACACCGACCTGAAGATCATCGGCTTGCTGCGGGTGATGTTCGATCCGCGCATGACGTTGTCGCAGCAGGTGTCGGCCCAGCTCGAACAGCATTTCGGCGACAAGGTGTTCAACACCATCATCCCGCGCAACGTGCGCCTGGCCGAAGCGCCGTCGTATGGCGTGCCGGGCGTCAGTTTCGACCCGAATTCGAAGGGGGCGCTGGCTTACATCGCGTTCGGCGCCGAAATGATCGAGCGCATCAAGAGCATGTGATCAATTAAAAAATCTGTAGTCGCGCACTTAAATAATTCCGGAACGCTTCAAGCCGGCGCCCACGGGCTCATCGAAAAAATTAGGACAGCATGGCAACCAAAAAACTCAAAGGACTCGGTCGCGGACTTGACGCGCTGCTGGGCGGCGGCGGCGATTTCGGCAATCCTGAGCTGGGCGCACCATCGTCGCTGGCGGTGTCGCAATTGCAACCTGGAAAATATCAGCCGCGCACGCGGATGGATGAAGGCGGATTGAACGAACTGGCCGCATCGATCAAGGTGCAGGGCATCATGCAGCCGATTCTGGTGCGCCCGATCGGGCAGACCGACATCGGCGGCCAGGCCCGATATGAAATCATCGCCGGCGAGCGCCGCTTCCGCGCCGCCCGGATCGCCGGGCTCGAACAGATCCCGGTACTGGTGCGCGATGTCGATGACCAGTCCGCCGCCGCGATGGCGCTGATCGAAAACATCCAGCGCGAAGATCTCAATCCGCTCGAAGAAGCGCAAGGCATCGGACGTTTGATCAGCGATTTTCATTTCACGCACGAGCAGGCGGCGACCGCGGTCGGGCGTTCGCGCAGCGCGGTGTCGAACCTGTTGCGTCTGATTAACCTCGCGGACCAGGTCCAGACCATGCTGATGGCCGGGGATATCGACATGGGCCATGCGCGCGCGCTGCTCGGCGTCGATGGCGCGCTGCAGATCACGCTGGCAAACCTGGTGGTGGCAAAACGCTTGTCGGTGCGCGACACCGAAAAACTGGTCAATCGCACCATCGAACAGCAGGCACATCCGAGCCTGCCGCGCGAGAAGGAAAAAGCGGGCGATATCAGCCGTCTGGAGGAAGAGTTGTCCGATGCGTTGGCAACTTCGGTGGTGTTCAAGATGAAAACCAAGGGGCGCGGCCAGCTGGTCATCGATTTCGCCGACCTTGACGTGCTGGACGGCTTGCTATTACGCTTGCGCAGCTGATTCTTTGGTGCAAAATGCACCCGCGCAGGGGGAGGCCTTGCCGTTTTCAGGCGGAATGTTTTCAAAAGTAACGCAAATGCGTGTCATTTGCGCAGTATTTGCATTGCTGCGGTGCAGCAATGTTTGACGGAACTCACTAAAGCAACTTATAATCCTGTGACTTTTGGGTATATGGGATTCTTTGGGGCTTTGGCAAGTGGGTAATTCAAAACAAAATATTTCCAAGCCTGTCTTCAAAGTCGTTGCTCTGCAACTCGCCATCGCCGTCGGCTTCTCGATTTTGGTCGGATTGCTGGGTGACGCGAACAAAGGCTGGTCGGCCGCTTATGGCGGGGCGATCGCGGTCATCGGCAGTTTGATGTACGCATTGCTGGTTGCCAGCGGTTCGAGCGACGCCAACAAGGCGTTCCGAACACATATAATCGCCGAAATGGTGAAGATATTTATTACAGTAGTGCTGTTTGTTCTGGCACTGGTGTTGTTCCAGTCAGCTGCCTGGTTATGGCTGATTCTAGGTTTCGCTGTGGCAACCTTAGCATATTGGTTTTCACTGCTCGCTGTTTAACCACTCGTTCCAACGCACTATGTGCCGAGGGGCGGCAAATATAAAATCATATGACCACTGACGCTCTTGCAGCCGCGGCCCACCACGGGGACCCGGCAAACGCCACCGAATACATCAAGCACCACCTGACCCATCTGCATAATGCATCCGGCACCTCGCCCGGAAACACCATCAATCTGGATACCTTCTGGGTTTCCGCGATACTGGGTGCCATTTTCCTGGGCGTCTTCATGCTGGCGGCACGCCGCGCCACCCCTGGTGTGCCGGGCAAGTTGCAAAATTTCGTCGAAATGATCCTCGAAATGGTCAACGACACGATCAACAGCGCCTTTCATGCGAAAAGCAATGTCATCGCACCGCTGGCCGTGACGATTTTCGTCTGGGTCTGGCTGATGAACGCAATGGACTTCCTGCCGGTTGACCTGCTGCCGAAATTGCTGACGTATGTCGGCATCTACAATTTGCGCGTCGTGCCTACCGCCGACGTCAACCACACATTCGCGATGTCGTTTTCGGTGCTGTTGTGCATCATCGGCTTCTCGATCAAGGCCAAGGGCGTTGCAGGCTGGGGCAAGGAATTGTTCACCGCGCCGTTCCACGCGCATGGCTTCATGGCCATCGTGCTGGCGCCCATCAACTTCGTGTTCCAGTTGATCGAACTGATCGCCAAACCAATTTCGCTGTCGTTGCGACTGTTCGGCAACATGTATGCCGGCGAACTGATTTTCATCTTGATCGCATTGTTACCTTGGTGGGCGCAATGGATGTTGGGTGGTCCATGGGCAATTTTCCATATCTTGATTGTAACTTTGCAAGCTTTTGTGTTTATGGCGTTGACAGTCGTGTACCTCAGCCTCGCGGTCGAGAAGCACTAATTCAACTCAATCTGTTTCATTTTTTCAGCATCCGTCGTTTTTTTAAATCTTAGGAGAAATCTATGCAAGCTCTGATCGCGCAAGTACAAAGCATGACCGTTTTGGCAGCAGCTATTATCATCGGCCTGGGTGCCATCGGCACCGCTCTCGGCTTCGCTATTCTGGGTGGCAAGTTCCTCGAAGCATCGGCACGTCAACCAGAACTGATGCCACAACTGCAAACCAAACTGTTCGTTATCGCTGGTCTGCTGGATGCCATTTCGATGATCGGCGTCGGTGTTGCCCTGCTGTACACGTTCAACAACCCGTTCCTGACTGCTGTGATTGAGGCTGCCGGTAAGTAATCTGCTCCCAACTTAGGAGAAACTTTTAGTCAGGAGCAAGGTATGGACATCAATATGTCGCTCATCGGCCAGATGATCACCTTCGCGGTGTTGGTCTGGTTTTCGATGAAGTTCGTATTTCCAGCGCTGAATGCAGCGTTGGATGAGCGCGCCAAAAGAATCGCGGATGGATTGGCTGCGGCTGATCAGGGTCAAGCTTCGATGGCAGTCGCTGAGAAGCGTGCGTTGGCCGAATTGGCCGGCGCCCGCGAAGAAGCACAAAAACGGGTTGCGGACGCTGAAAAGCGCGCGCAACTGGTTGCCGACGAGATCAAGCAAAATGCGCAAGCCGAAGCCGACCGCATCATTGCGCAAGCCCGGGCAGACGCCGATCAGCAAGTGGCCAAGGCTCGCGAAACATTGCGCGCTCAGGTGGCTGACCTTGCTGTCAAGGGTGCAGAGCAAATTCTGAAGCGCGAAGTGAATGCAGCGGCTCACGCCGACCTGTTGTCGCGCCTCGCAGTCGAGCTGTAATCATGGCAGAACTCGCAACCGTCGCCCGTCCCTACGCGGAAGCCTTGTTCCGCGTAGCGCAAGCTGGTAAGGAATCGTACAACCTCGCGGCCTGGTCCGACTTCATGTCGGAACTGGCACAGGTGGGTGACCACCCCGAGGTGCAGGCGTTTGCACGCAATCCGAAAGTCTCGGATAGCGAAGCGGCGGCTGCCATTTTGGCGTTGTTGAAATCGCCGCTCAACGAGGAAGCGAAAAACTTCCTCGTGATGTTGATCGAAAATGGCCGCGTCAGTTTGCTGCCTGAAATCGGCGCGCAATTCCTGCTGTTGAAAAACAGCCTGGAAGGTGCCGCTGACGCCGAGATCACGAGCGCGTTCGAGTTGACCGATGCCCAGGTGGCGGAGTTGCTCAAGACGCTGGAAAAGAAATTCAGTCGCAAGCTCAACCCTGCCGTCAGCGTCGATCCGTCGCTGATCGGTGGCGTGCGCGTAGTCGTTGGTGACGAAGTGCTCGACACCTCGGTGCGCGCCAAGTTGCAACAGATGCGCGTTGCGCTGGTCTCGTAGAGCGACTTTAGGCAGAGAACAGACCCTTCCCCTCGCGCAAGCTGAGAGAAACACTTTTAGGAGTTAGTATGCAACTCAACCCATCTGAAATCAGCGAGCTGATCAAGAGCCGGATTCAAGGCCTTGATGGCGGCGCTGAAGTGCGCAACCAGGGTACGGTCATCTCCGTAGCCGACGGTATCTGCCGCATCCACGGTTTGTCCGACGTGATGCAAGGCGAGATGCTGGAATTTCCAGGCAACACCTTTGGTCTGGCGATGAACCTGGAGCGCGACTCCGTCGGTTCCGTCATCCTGGGCGAATACGAACACATCTCCGAAGGCGACACGGTGAAATGCACCGGCCGCATCCTGGAAGTGCCGGTCGGTCCTGAATTGCTCGGTCGCGTTGTCAACGCGCTGGGTCAGCCTATCGATGGCAAGGGCGCCATCGACGCCAAGCTGTCGACGCCTATCGAAAAAATCGCTCCCGGCGTGATCGCCCGTCAATCGGTGTCGCAGCCGATGCAGACCGGCTTGAAGTCGATCGATGCGATGGTGCCGATCGGCCGCGGTCAGCGCGAGCTGATCATTGGCGACCGCCAGACCGGCAAGACGGCAGTGGCGATTGATGCGATCATCAATCAAAAAGGCCAGGGCATGAAGTGTATCTATGTCGCGATCGGCCAAAAAGCTTCGTCGATCAAGAACATCGTGCGCTCGCTGGAATTGCATGGCGCCATGGAATACACGATCGTTGTCGCCGCTTCGGCTGCCGAATCGGCCGCGATGCAATACATCTCGCCTTACGCCGGTTGCGCGATGGGCGAATACTTCCGCGACCGCGGCGAAGATGCTTTGATCGTCTACGACGATCTGTCCAAGCAAGCCGTCGCTTACCGTCAGATTTCGCTGCTGCTGCGCCGTCCGCCGGGTCGCGAAGCTTATCCTGGCGACGTGTTCTACCTGCACTCCCGTCTGCTCGAACGCGCAGCACGCGTGAATCCCGATTACGTCGAGAAATTCACCAACGGCGCAGTCAAGGGCAAGACCGGTTCGCTGACCGCGCTGCCGATCATTGAAACGCAAGCAGGCGACGTTTCCGCGTTCGTGCCGACCAACGTGATTTCGATCACCGATGGCCAGATCTTCCTGGAAACTTCGTTGTTCAACTCGGGTATCCGCCCTGCGATCAACGCCGGTATTTCGGTGTCGCGCGTCGGTGGCGCCGCCCAGACCAAGGTGATCAAAAACCTGTCCGGCGGTATCCGTACCGACTTGGCGCAGTACCGTGAATTGGCTGCGTTTGCGCAGTTCGCATCCGACCTTGACGAATCGACCCGCAAGCAGCTCGATCGCGGCGCGCGCGTGACTGAATTGCTCAAGCAAGCTCAGTATTCGCCACTGTCGATCTCGCTGATGGCTGTCTCGTTGTTCTCGGTGAACAAGGGCTTCCTCGACGATGTGCCTGTCAAGCAAGTGTTGGCTTTCGAAGCCGGCGTCCATGCTTACATGAAGACCAAGCACGCAGCTCTCCTGGCCAAGATCGAAGAAACCAAGCAACTCGACAAAGACGGCGAAGTTGCCATGTCGGCCGCAGTTGCTGATTTCAAAAAATCCGGCGCATATTAAGCGGAGCGGCGGTCCGTCTTCGCTGACGGGCCGCCCAACGCACAAGGGAGTAAGGACTCATGGCATCAGGCAAAGAGATACGTGGCAAGATCAAAAGCGTAGAAAATACGAAGAAGATCACGAAGGCGATGGAAATGGTCGCCGCGTCCAAGATGCGCAAGGCGCAAGAGCGGATGCGGGCGGCACGTCCCTACAGTGACAAGATTCGTAATATCGCGGCCAACATGGCTGCAGCCAATCCGGAATACACGCATCCGTTCCTGGCAGACGCCAAGCGCGTGGAAGCCAAAGCGGTGGGTTTCATCGTCGTCACGACCGACAAGGGTTTGTGCGGCGGCTTGAACACCAACGTGCTGCGCCAGGTGACGGCAAAAGCGCGCGAGCTGGAAGCGGCTGGCAACAAGATTGAAGCGGTTGCGATCGGTAATAAAGGGCTGGGTTTTTTGAATCGGATCGGCGTCAAGATCATCGCCCATGCGACCCAAATCGGCGACACGCCGCATCTGGAAAAACTGATCGGACCGGTCAAGGTCATGCTCGAAGAATTCCAGGCCGGCAAGCTCGACGCAGTCTATCTGTGCTACACCAAGTTCATCAACACGATGAAGCAAGAGCCCATGATGGAGCAATTGCTGCCATTGTCCGCTGAAAAGATGCAAGGCGATAAAGGTAACCACTCGTGGGATTACATTTATGAGCCGGATGCGCAAAGCGTGATCGATGAATTGCTGGAGCGCTATGTTGAAGCGCTGGTGTACCAGTCGGTGTCTGAAAATCTGGCGTCCGAGCAGTCGGCGCGCATGGTGGCGATGAAATCGGCCAGCGACAACGCCGGCAGTGTCATCGGCGAGTTGAAGCTGATCTACAACAAGAGCCGCCAAGCCGCGATTACCAAAGAACTCTCCGAAATCGTCGCCGGTGCGGCTGCGGTTTAAACGAATTTAACTCTATTTGAAGGAACGAACATGGCTGATGGCAAAATCGTTCAGTGTATCGGTGCTGTGGTGGACGTTGAGTTTCCTCGCAACGCGATGCCTAAGATCTACGACGCGTTGAAGATGGCAGGCTCCGAGCTGACCCTGGAAGTGCAACAGCAGTTGGGCGACGGCATCGTCCGCACCATCGCGCTGGGCACCTCCGACGGTCTGCGTCGCGGCATGATGATCCAGAACACGGGTCACCCTATCATGGTTCCGGTCGGCAAGGCAACGCTGGGTCGCATCATGGACGTGCTGGGCAACCCGATCGATGAATGCGGTCCTGTCTCGCACGAGCAAACTGCATCGATTCACCGCAAGCCGCCAGCGTACGACGAACTGTCGCCATCGCAGGAATTGCTGGAAACAGGCATCAAGGTCATCGACCTGATTTGCCCGTTCGCCAAAGGCGGCAAGGTCGGCCTGTTCGGCGGCGCCGGTGTCGGCAAGACCGTCAACATGATGGAATTGATCAACAACATCGCCAAGGCGCACTCGGGTGTTTCCGTGTTTGCCGGTGTCGGTGAGCGTACGCGCGAAGGCAATGACTTCTACCACGAGATGGCTGACGCCAAAGTGGTCGATCTGGAAAATCCGGAAAATTCGAAGGTCGCGATGGTTTACGGCCAGATGAATGAACCGCCAGGCAACCGTCTGCGCGTCGCGCTGACCGGCTTGACGATCGCCGAATCGTTCCGCGATGAAGGCAAGGACGTGTTGTTCTTCGTTGACAACATCTACCGCTTCACGCTGGCCGGCACCGAAGTATCGGCTTTGCTGGGCCGCATGCCATCGGCCGTGGGTTACCAGCCGACGCTGGCCGAAGAGATGGGCCGTCTGCAAGAGCGCATCACGTCGACCAAGACCGGTTCGATCACCTCGATCCAGGCCGTCTACGTGCCTGCCGACGATTACACCGATCCATCGCCAGCGACCACTTTCGGCCATCTGGATTCGACCGTCGCCCTGTCGCGCGATATCGCCTCGCTGGGTATCTACCCGGCCGTCGATCCGCTCGATTCGACTTCGCGCCAGTTAGACCCTTTGATCGTCGGCCAGGAACACTACGACACCGCCCGCGCTGTCCAGATGACCCTGCAACGCTACAAGGAATTGCGCGACATTATCGCGATTCTGGGCATGGACGAATTGGCTCCGGAAGACAAGTTGCTGGTCGCGCGCGCACGCAAAATGCAGCGTTTCCTGTCGCAGCCGTTCCACGTCGCTGAAGTGTTTACCGGTGCACCAGGTAAATACGTTTCGCTGAAAGATACGATCAAGGGCTTCAAGATGATCGCTTCCGGTGAACTCGATCACCTGCCAGAGCAAGCGTTCTACATGGTCGGCACGATCGAAGAAGCCATCGAAAAAGCCAAGAAACTTAATTAATACAATTAAGTCTGGGCGTGACCCCGCCTGCGGGCGGGGTACTTCAACCCGATAGGATACACATGGCAAACACAATTCACGTCGACGTGGTTTCCGCCGAAGCATTGATTTTCTCGGGCGAGGCGGAATTCGTCGCGTTGCCGGGCGAGTCGGGCGAGCTGGGAATCTATCCGCGCCACACGCCGTTGATTACCCGCATCCGTCCGGGCGCGGTGCGCATCAAGGTTGTCGGTCAGGCCGAAGAAGAATTCGTCTTCGTCGCCGGCGGCATGCTGGAAGTGCAGCCGACTTCGGTGACGGTCCTGGCCGACACCGCGATCCGCGGCAAGGATCTGGATGAAGCAAAAGCGGTCGTCGCCAAGAAACTGGCGGAAGAAGCGATGCTGAGCAACGATTCGAAGATCGACTACGCGAAAGCGCAAGCCGAACTGGCCAGCGCGATCGGCCAGCTGGCCGCGATCGCGAAGTTGCGCGGCAAGCACTAAGGCGTCAAATACCCAGTAATACAAAAAAAAGCAGCTTCGGCTGCTTTTTTTATTGTCAATTGGATTACGCCATCTGCATCACGTCAGCAATGCCCTGAATGCAGCGACCAGGGCGCGGCATTCGGCGTCGGTGCCGATCGAGATGCGCAGGAATTGCGCGATGCGTGGTTGGCGGAAATGGCGCACCAGGATGTTGTGTTCGCGCAAACCGGCCTGCAATTGCCGGGCGTCGTGCTTCGGATGGCGCACGAACAGGAAGTTCGCTTTCGATGGCAAGACGTCGAAGCCGAGGCGATCGAGCTCCCCGGCCAGTTGCTCGCGGCTGGCGATCACGCGCGCGCGGGTGCTGTCGAAGTGAAACACGTCTTGCATCGCGGCCACCGCGCCGGCGCTCGCGATCCGGTCCAGCGGATAGGAATTGAAGCTGCCCTTGACCCGTTCCAGAGCCTCGATCAGCGCCGGGTGGCCGAGCGCGAACCCGACCCGCAAACCGGCCAGCGAACGCGACTTGGAGAGCGTCTGGATCACCAGCAGGTTGTCAAATTCGGCCACCAGCGCAACCGCGGAAGCGGCGCCAAAATCGACATAGGCTTCGTCGATGATGACCACCGAAGCTGGGTTGCCCGCAAGCAGGCGCCGGATTTCGCCGAGCGCAAGTGCGCAGCCGGTGGGCGCATTCGGATTCGGCAACACGATGCCGCCATTGGGCTGCAGATAATCGTCGACGCGCACCTGGAATTGCGCGTCCAGCGCCACTTGCGTGCTGGCGATGCCGTACAGCTTGCAATACACAGGGTAGAAACTGTAGCTGATGTCCGGGAACAGGATCGGCAATGCATGCTGCAACAGCGCGCGATACGCATGCGCGAGCACCTCGTCCGATCCATTGCCGACAAAGACCTGGTTGCTGGCCACGCCATGCAATTGCGCGATCTGGTGTTTCAGCGCGCTACTGTCCGGGTCCGGGTACCGGCGCATATCGTCATTGGCCGCCGTGCGCATCGCCGCCAGAACCAACGGCGACGGAGGGTAGGGGTTTTCATTGGTATTGAGCTTGATCAATCCTGTGCCGGCAGCTTGTTCGCCGGGGACATAAGGCTCAAGGTCGCTCAAGCCATCGCTCCAAAAATGGTTCATCAAGGGTTTTCCATCCATGTGGGAGTTGCAACGTGGGCCGGGCGCACACTGGCCTGGCCGCGATAAGGATAATTGTAAGTCGAATCGGCCGCAGCGGCGGGAATCTGCTACCCTGTTCTGGCGCTTTCGCCTGTCCTTGATTGCTGAACATGAACCAGATCGCCCGCATCCTGCAGCAAAGCCGGATCATCGCCATCGTCGGCTTGTCTTGCAAGCCTCACCGCGCCAGCCACGAAGTGGCGCACTATCTGCAGGCGCACGGTTACCGCATCATCCCGGTCAATCCATCGTATGCCGGCACCGACATCTTGGGCGAGCATTGCCATGCGACGCTGCAGGATGCCGCCGCTGCGCTGGCGGCGGACGGCCTCAAGATCGATCTCGTTGATTGCTTTCGCAAGGCGCAAGACATTGCGCCGATTGCGCGCGCGGCGATCGAAGTCAAGGCGCGCTGTCTGTGGCTGCAACTGGGCATCGTCGACCAGGCCTCAAGCGACCTGGCAACGGCGGCCGGCCTGGATGTGGTGATGGACCGCTGCAGCAAGATCGAACACGCGATGCTGGCATATTCATTGGGATGAAAATGAAAATACGCGACAAGTTCCGCGCTGACAAGAACCAGAAGCTCGATGCCGGCAGCGCCGGCGTCATCGCGCTGGGCGCGGGCGCCAAGAATGGTACAAAAAACGGCGACAAGAACCTGAACAAGGCCGATGCCAAGACGCTGGACCGGGAGCAGACGCAGTCGCTGATCGAGCAGCTGGCGGTTTGCCAGGCGATGCTGTATGCCAGCCAGCAGCAGAAGGTGCTGCTGGTGTTGCAAGGCATGGATAGCGCCGGCAAGGATGGCACCATCAGCGCGATGTTCAACAGCATCAATCCGATGGGATTGCGCGCGGTGCGCTTCAAGACGCCGACCGATATCGAACTGGCGCACGATTACCTGTGGCGCGTGCATCAGCAGGTGCCCGTCAAGGGCGAGATCGCGATCTTCAACCGCAGCCATTACGAGGATGTGGTGGTAACCAAGGTCCAGCAATTGATCAACCAAAAGGAGTGCGAACGGCGCTATGGGCAAATCCGCGACTTTGAACGGATGCTGGCCGAGACCGGCACCGTCATCATCAAGGTATTCCTGCACATTTCGAAGGAAGAGCAGCGCGAGCGATTGCAGCAGCGCCTCGATGATCCCGCCAAGCAATGGAAATTCGATCCGAACGACATTACGCAGCGCACATTGTGGGACGATTACCAGTGTGCCTATGAGCGGGCGATCAGCGAAACCGATGCCGACCAAGCGCCGTGGTACGTGGTGCCGGCCAATTCGAAGACCCAGCGCAACCTGATCGTCGCCAGCCTGCTGCTGGAAACGATGGAAAGCCTGAAGCTGAGTTTTCCGCCGCCGGACCCGCAGCTGACGTCATTCAAGGTCGTCTGACCCTGCCGGGTGGGTCATGTAATATCTTTTCATCGACATACAAATCAGGCCAAGATCATGCTCAAGACGATGTTTTTCACCGTGTTTGGCACCGTGTTTTCGCTCGGCTTGCTGGCGACGCTCCCGGCACAATCCCGCACTCCGGCCCCGGCGGCAAGTTGCCCGGCCGTGCTCAAGCACACGTTCAAGCGGCTGCAAGATGAGGCGCCGCAAGACCTGTGCCAGTATGCGGGCAAGGTCGTGCTGGTCGTCAATACCGCCAGTTTTTGCGGCTATACGACGCAATACCAGGGGTTGGAAGCGCTGCATGCGAAATACGCTGGCCGGGGCTTGGTCGTGCTCGGTTTTCCATCGAATGACTTCGGGCAGCAGGAACCGGGCAGCAGCAAGGAGATTGCCGATTTTTGCTACAACACCTATGGCGTGAAGTTTCCGATGTTCGCCAAGACGGTGGTGTCGGGGACCAGCCCGAATCCCTTGTTCGCGCAGTTGATCAAAGCCACCGGCAAGGCGCCAGCCTGGAATTTCCACAAGTATCTGATCGACAGCAAAGGCAAGGTCGTCGCGCATTTCCCCAGCAATGTCACGCCGCAGGATCGGCAATTGGTCGGGCCGCTTGAAAAGGCGCTGGCGCCCTGATCAGCCTTTGACTTTCAACCTTTGGTCTTCAACGTGGCCTGCAACACGCCGCGCAGCGCATTGCAGACGACGATCTCCTCGGCTTGTTGCAACAGTGCCAGCGGCAGAGCTTGCTCGCGCGCGGCCCAGGCCGGGTCAATCAGCAGCACGCCGCGCATGACGCCGGGCAACACTCCTGCCGAGAGCGGCGGCGTGAACCAGCGGCCACCCAACTTGACGAATACATTGCTGCGCCCGCCTTCGGTCAATTCGCCGCGCTCATTGAAAAACAGCGTATCGAAGGCGCCCTGCGCTTCGGCGTTGCGCCAGCCGGCATCGTAGCGCGCGCGCAGCGTCGTCTTGTGGCGCAGGAACAGATTATCCGCTTCGACGGGCGCGTCGGCCAGCAGCAGCGTGACGGATGTTGGGTCCGTCAGCGCGGTCAGCGGCGCGCTGTGCACGCTGCACAAGCCGGCCTGGTTCAAGCTCAGGCGCAGCCGCTGCGGCCCTTCTTCCGGCTGCGCGGCGCAGGCGTCTTGCAGCATGCGGCGCAGCGCGCGGACATCGCAGGCAAAGCCGAAATACTGCGCCGATGCCAACAAGCGCTGCAAATGGCGCTCAAGGTGGCGCACGCCATCTTGCCTGCTCGCGTGCATGGTCTCGAACAAGTCGAAATCGTGCCCCATGCCGGTCAGGAAGCGCGCCTTCAACTGGCACTCGGCGTATTCATCGCGCGCATCGCTGTCGTGCACGATGCCGGCGCCGACGCCCATCAGGCCGCTGCGCACGCCGTTCTTCGGTGCTTGCAAAGCCAGTGTGCGGATCGGCACCGACAGGCAAAAGTCGCCGATCGCGCCTATTGTTTGTTGGGCCGACGCTGCATCGAACCAGCCTATCGCGCCGGTGTAGATGCCACGCTTTGACGCCTCCAGCTCGTCGATGATTTCCATGCTGCGCCGCTTGGGCGCGCCGGTGATCGAGCCGCATGGATACAGCGCCGCGAAAATGTCGGCCAGGCTGGCGTTTGCGCGTAATGCGGCGCGCACCGTCGACGTCATTTGCAGCACGTCGCCGTAGCGCTGGACGTCGAACAGCGCCGGCACCTCGACCGAGCCGATGGCGGCGACGCGGCCGATGTCGTTGCGCAGCAAGTCGACGATCATCAGGTTTTCGGCGCGGTTCTTCGGGTCGGCAGCCAATGCCGCGCCGCGCCGCGCATCCTCATCCTCATTTTCATCCTTATTTTGAAGGTGCTTTGCCGCAGCCGCCGTGCCCTTCATCGGCCGCGCGGTCAGCCGGCCTTGACCGTGGCGCACCAATAATTCGGGCGACAGCGACAGCAGCGCGCTGCCGTCGTCCAGAGCAATCAGCGCGCCATACGGCACCGGCTGGCGTGCGCGCAGCTTCGCATACAGCGCAGGCAGCGAACCGAAGGCGTCGAAACGCAAGCGGTAAGTGTAATTGACCTGGTAGGCGTCGCCCGCTTCGATATAGGCGTGTATGCGCGCCAGCGCGGCGTTGAAATCGTTGGCAGCGACATCGGCTTCGACTTGCGCGATGCCGGCGGGTTCGTGCGCCTGGAAGCCATCTTGCGCGCTGCGCTCTTGCAGCCAGTTGGCGACCTGTCCGGGCGTCAGGTGCTGGCAGCGATCGAACAGCAAAATGCGCGCCAGTGGTGTCGCACTTGGGTTCGTGGCCAGCCCCTGCAAATGGCTGCCCAGCTCATAGGTGGCAAGCAGCAGCGCGTGCTGGCCGCGCGCCAGGCCTTGCTGCATCTGTTCCAGCATCTGCAGCCAGCCGGCAAGGTCGGTGCATGCCAGCGTGCCGTTGTGGCCGGTGTACAGGCGCGATGTCGCGCCATTCGCATCCGTAGTGGCAGGCAAGCGCGCACTGGAACTTGCATCGTCGAGCAGCGCGAAGCAGGTGTGCTTCATCTGAAACTGTCCATCGACCCGCGCCGTACCTTGTGCATGCGCGCCGGCAAATGGCGCACCGAGCGCAGCTTGACATCGACGTAGGCGGGACGATGCAGCGGACGCTGCGGCGCGGCCGGATCAGCCCGGGCCAGGTATTGCGTGATCCAGACCGTGCCCATGCCAAGCGCCTTGGCGCTGCGCAAATTGGCCAGCGTGTCTTCGACCAGAATGCAGCGGCGCGCATCCAGGCCTTGTTTGCGCATCAGTTTGCGCAGCATCAGCGTCGATGGCTTGGGCCGCCATTGACGATGCACCTGCATCGCCTCGATCGACACATGGTGCGAAAAGTGGCGCTGCAATCCGAGCTTACGCAGCACGTCGCGCGAATAGCGGCGCGGCGCATTGGTCAGCAAGATCTTGCGCCCGGGCAAGCGCTGCAGCAATTGTCCCAGGCCCCGTTCGGCCCGCATCATCGCTCCCAGGTCGTCGAGCAGGTGGGTTTGATGCAGGAAATCGTCGGCCCGCACGTTGTGGTGCTTGACCATGCCGAGCAGCGTTGCGCCGTACCGTTTCCAGTACCCGATGCGCGTTGCGTTGACCAAGTTAGCGTCGGCCGGCGTCACGCCATCGCCCAGCACGTGCGCGATATAGGCGTTCATGTTGGCCTTGAGCGCCGGAAAGATCGCGTGCGAGGCATTGTGCAGCGTATTGTCGAGGTCAAACAGCCACACGGGCGCTGACGATTTCATAGGGCGGGAGCTTGGGGAATAGATTTCGAGGCAGAACATTGCAGAGTATGGTGCCCTTGACGTGGATCGAACACGTGGCCTCTCCCTTACCAAGGGAGTGCTCTACCACTGAGCTACAAGGGCGATGACGCTGCGGCGCGTGCAAGAACTTGCCGCCGCACACTTCAGTGCGAACGGATCATAGTGCCAAAAGCCTGTTCGGTCAATACTTCAAGCAACAAAGAGTGCTCGATGCGACCATCGATGATGTGCACCGTGTTGACGCCGGACTTGGCGGCGTCCAGCGCCGATGAAATCTTCGGCAGCATGCCGCCCGAAATGGTGCCGTCGGCAAACATCTCGTCGATTTCGCGCGCCGACAGATCGGTCACCAGATTGCCCGCCTTGTCTTGCACGCCGGCGATGTTGGTCATCATGATCAGCTTTTCAGCTTTCAGGATTTCCGCGATCTTGCCGGCCACCACGTCTGCATTGATGTTGTAAGCCTGGCCATCCTGGCCGAAACCGATCGGCGAGATGATCGGAATGAAGGCATCGTCTTGCAGCGCCTTGACCACGGCCGGGTTGATCGCATCGATCTCTCCGACAAAGCCGATGTCGAGAAACTGGCCCGGGTTTTCCTTGTCCGCCATCTGCATCTTGCGCGCGCGGATCAAGCCGCCATCCTTGCCGGTCAAGCCGACCGCCTGGCCGCCGTAATGATTGATCAGCATTACGATGTCTTGCTGGACTTCGCCGCCCAGCACCCATTCGACCACTTCCATGGTTTCTTCATCGGTGATGCGCATGCCTTGCACGAAGCTGCCTTGCTTGCCGATTTTTTTCAGCGCATTGTCGATCTGCGGTCCGCCGCCGTGCACGACGACCGGATTCATGCCGACCAATTTCAGCAAAATCACATCGCGTGCGAAACCGTGCTTCAGGCGCTCGTCGGTCATCGCGTTGCCGCCGTATTTGATGACGATGGTCTTGCCGTGGAAATTGCGGATGTAGGGCAGGGCTTCTGCCAGAATCTGCGCCTTGATCTGCGGTGATACCGCTGTCAGGTCGTCAGTCATGTCCAGGTTCAGTTTGGTCAATTGGTTCATGGCGAGTCCGGAAAAGATATTTTTGCGATTTTACAGGGAACATTCAAATTCTAGTGGCCATTATAGGGCGATCCTGTTGTATTTTCAGTGGCGATCCGTTAGCCTGCCCGGATATGACCATCGACGACATGCTACCCTCCAGCTTGAGTCGATGAAGCCCTTGCTCGTGCGCTTCGCACAGTTGCAATTAAGCAATCAGGCGCAAGCCGCAGACGCGCTGCACGCTGCTCACCGTGTTGGACAAGTCCGCCAGTGTCGGCGCCCGCTGCTGCACAGCCTTGCTTGAACCTGACGACAAGGATAAAAATGAGTCTTTGCAGCCGCTGCGGCGCGCAGTTCGATTGCGCGCTGGCCGACCCTTATGATCCTGATGTGCCGTGCTGGTGCACCTTGCTGCCGGCGGTAGCGGCCTTGCCGAGCGCGCCGGGCAGCGCCTGCTGGTGCCGCGCCTGCCTGCAACAGCACATCGCCGCCAGCCTTCTGACTGATTCTTAGAATGGATTGAGGACGCATGCAAGGGAGTCGAGGTCGGGGTCGAGAAGGGCAGCCGTACGTGACGGTCGTATGAGCTCAGTTGAGCATCGCAGGCCCGAGACCGGCCTCTTTCATGCGCCAGCAATCTGCGCTAGCCGACGGTCTCGAAAAAACGCATCATCTCGCGGCTTGCGTCCGGGCCCTTGTCGTCGGTGTAGGTGCCCTCCGTGCTGCCGCCGGACCAGGCGTGGCCGGCGCCGTGGATCACCCAATGCTCGGCCAGCGGCGAGCCGTCCGGCCGCAAGTGCGTAATTTGCGTATAGCTGTGGCCGTTCGGCATGCTGCCTTCGCGCACCGAGGCGGGTGGAACATTCTTGCCGCCGGTCTGGTTGTGCAAGCCTTGCGCCATCAATTCGTCGCCATTGCGCGGATGGACCGTGGTATCGCGGTCGCCATGGAACACGATGATCGGAATGCCGCCTTCATTTCTGCCGCGTGCGGGACTGGCGCCGCCGCGCATCACGGCCAGCGCCGACGGCAAGTCGCGTGCCGATGCAAACGGCAGACCGGAATGGACGCCGACGGCGGCAAACACTTCGGGGTACAGCGTGCCGACGATGACGGCCATCGCGCCGCCGGCCGACAAGCCGGCCACGAACACCTGGCGCTGGTCGACCGGATAATCCGCCATCACTTGCTGTGCGATGCCGGCGATGATCGATGGTTCGCCCTGGTCGCGTTTCTGGTCGAGCGCATTGAACCAGTTCCAGCATTTCGACGGGTTGATGCTTTTCGCCTGGGCCGGATAAGCGACCAGGCATTGCTTCTCTTCAGCCAGTGCATTCATCTGGGTGCCGGCTGCAAAATCGTCCGGGTTTTGCGTGCAGCCGTGCAGCATCACCAGCAGCGGCATCGGCTCTTTGCCGCAGGTGCCGGGAACATACAGCTTGTAGTCGCGGGTGCCGGCGGCGTTGCTGTAGGAACTGGAAATGAATTGCGCGCCGGGCGGCAGTTCGGGCGTTTGGGGCGCCGCATTGCGGGCATAGCCATTGCGACTTCGCGCATCGGGCACGCCGAGGCGGGCCATGAAATCCTGAGCAAATTCCTGTGCGCTCGTGGCGGGCGCAACCTTGCGTGGTGCGTTGCGCCGTTCGGCGTCCGGCGCCTTGGCGATCTTGGACAGGGGCGTGACATCGGGCGCCGCAGCGGATGCTGGAACCGGGACCGCAACAGGATGTGCAGCGGGCTCTGGAACGACTGCGGTGGCTGATGTTGCTGGGCCCGCGCCCGCGCGGGCATCCGGTTTGGCCGGAGCCGCGCTGCGCACGCCCGGCAACACCTTGGACAACAGATGCCGGACTGCGGCACGGATCTGCGTGAAAATTTTTGTCTTGAGCTTCATGGGCTTCCTTCAACGGTGCTGCACGCCGGCTGGTCAGACTTGCTGACATCCCGGCGCATTCATTGACGCGTTAATGTATCCGCCCCGCCAGGGCGGCCTTGACTACGGCGCTGGCATGCAAGGCGCCTAAAACAAATACCGATTCAATCGTCGCCAGCGCCAGTTCCACCGACACATCGTTGGCGATCGTGGCCAGCCCCAGCACCTGAATTTGCAAACGTTGGCCTGATGCTTGCACCGCTTCCAGATCGGCGCGCGAATAATGCTGCATGCCCAACACCAGGCTCTTGCGCGCGACCGCTTGCTTGACTACGTCGGCATGCGTATTGAGCTGATTGCGGATTGCCGTCCTGATCAAATCCGTGCGATTTGAATAGAATCCTTCTTGCACCAGCAAGTCGACTTGCCCTAAATCAATCAGGCCCAGATTGATCGTTATTTTTTCCGACTCGCTGGCCTTGAGCTTGATATCCGGTTTATTCATCTTAAATTTGACGTGGGTTGAAATCCCGTCCTTGAGGGCGGAGCGAAAGTTGAATGCCCCGGTCCGAAAACCGGGGTTTCAGCTGGAGCCGACTTGGTGGCGAATGCACAGCCCTTCGATGTCACTTCAGAGCGACAGACCTGAAGCTTTGTCGCTCATTAATTGCTGGGGCTTTGCTGGGCATGGTGCGGCATCGGTGCCATCTGCATGGATGGTATTATAGAATCATGGCAATTTATGTCAAGCGCGCATCAAGCGTGCGCATCGTTGTTC
>Ga0326735_1000086_pt1 | contig 18826 bp, 18 predicted proteins | sample 37_GP2_1092_FD_207945 | JGI IMG/M metagenome (GOLD analysis project Ga0326735, IMG submission 207945) | Glacier ice microbial communities from Ngari, Tibet, China - 37_GP2_109.2 | ecosystem: Environmental > Aquatic > Freshwater > Ice > Glacier | place: China: Ngari, Tibet | collected 2018-07-31
GAACAGCGCGCGCGGCGGTGCCGATGGCGCCGTCGGCGCAGTCGGTTCCAGCGCGGCGAAGAAGTCGAGCGCGAACAGTTCGAGTTGGGAGCCGGTGATTTTGGGGGACGTCATGGCCGTTTGTGGCGCAAAGTCCCGGATCAAGGCGCCGACTCCGCTCAACCAGCGCTGTAGGCGTGGGGCGAAATGACGCGCATTTCTGATTCTATCCAATTTTCCACCTCTTGCATCATGCTGTCGGGAGTGTGATTGTCGGGCGAAATCGGTTTGCCGATCGAGACGGTGATCACACCTGGACGTTTCAGGAACGAGTTCTTGGGCCAGCACTCACCTGAATTATGCGCGATCGGCACCACCACCGTATTCGTTTCGACCGCAAGCCGGGTGCCCCCGCTCTTGTATTTTCCAGTTTTGCCGACCGGGATCCGGGTCCCTTCCGGGAACATGATAATCCATTGGCCGTCGGCCAGCCGCCGCTTGCCCTGGGTGACTACGTGGCGGAAGGCATTCTTGCCCTGCTTGCGGTCGATCGGGATCATGCGCAGCAGCGCCATGCCCCAGCCAAAGAACGGGATGTACAGGATTTCCTTCTTGAAGACATACACCAGCGGGCGTTTCAGGTTCGGCAAAAGGAAGATGGTTTCCCATGCCGACTGGTGCTTCGAGAGCACGATGGCCGGTGCGTTGGGCTGGTTCTCGACACCTTTGAATTCGTAACGGATGCCGCAAATGACGCGGGCAGCCCAGATGACGAACACGTTCCAGCGCGATGTGATCCAGAACCGCTGGTTGTAGGGCAGCGGCGCGGCGAGCAGGCAGACGCAGACCCAGATCACGGTGGCAAGCACCATCACGATGGTGAACAGCAGGGAACGCAGGAACAGGCCAAAATTACGCAAATCAGTCTCCAGGTAAAACGAGTGAAACGTTCGAGCACGCGCGTATCAGGCGGGCGTGGGGGTTTTGAGCAGCAGGCTGACCATCGCGGCGAGGTCGGGAAACACCTTGGTGCCGGGCGGCAGGCCACCGGTGTCGAACGTCTTCTGGCCCTTGCCGGTCAGAACCAGGTAGGGCAAACAGCCGCTGACATAGCCGGCCTGCAGGTCGCGCAGCGAGTCGCCGACGGTCGGCACGCCTTTCAGGCTGACCTTGAAACGCTTGCCGATTTCGTCGAACATGCCCGCTTTCGGTTTGCGGCAGTCGCAATTGTCGATCGCCGCATGCGGGCAAAAGAAAATCGCGTCGATCGCCGCGCCGACCTGCTGCGCGTGGTTGTGCAGCTTTTGGTGGATCGCATTGAGGCTGCCCATGTCGAACAATTCGCGCGCGATGCCCGACTGGTTCGAGGCGATCACCACGCGGTAGCCGGCCTGATTCAGGCGCGCGATCGCTTCGAGCGAGCCGGGGATCGGAATCCACTCGGCCGGTGACTTGATGAACGCCGGCGAATCCTGGTTGATCACGCCATCGCGGTCAAGGATGATCATCTTTAACATGCCAGCTTCCCTCTTGCTGTATTCAGCCAATTTGTGCATCCACTTGCTTATTCAGCCCGCTCATGCAGCCAGCTTCGAGATATCGGCCACCCGGTTCATCATGGCGTGCAGCTGCGACAGCAGCGCCAGGCGGTTGCGGCGCAATGCCGGGTCCTCGTCCATCACCATCACGTCGTTGAAGAAGCCGTCGACGTCGTCGCGCAGCTGGGCCAGCGTCTTGAGGGTGCCGGTAAAATCACCCCGTTCGAACGCCGCATCGACGAGGGGCCGCACGCGGCTCACGCTGGCGGCCAGCGTGAGCTCGGCGTCTTCGCGCAGCAGGTCGGCCGCAACGGCGCCGATCGCGGTATCGGTTTTTTTCAGGATGTTGGTGATGCGCTTGTTGGCGGCGGCCAGCGACGCGCTTTCCGGCAATTCGGCGAAAGCCTTGACGGCGTCGAGGCGTTGGACGATGTCGTCGAGGCGGTCCGGGTTCTGCGCCAGCACCGCTTCGACTTCGTTGGCCGAGAAGCCGCGCTCGCGCAGGATGCCGCGCAGGCGGTCGATGATGAAGCCGGCGACGTCCGCCGACGGATCCTTGAAGCCAGCGCGCTCGCCAAATACCGACGCGGCATCGGCCAGCAGTTCGCTGATCGCCACCGGCAAGCGTTTTTCGAGCAGCATGCGCAGTACGCCGAGGGCATGGCGGCGCAGCGCGAACGGATCCTTGTCGCCGGTCGGGCCGAGTCCGATCGACCAGATACCGACTAGGGTTTCAAGCTTGTCGGCCAGCGCCACGGCGGTGCCGGTGGCGCTCGAGGGCAGCGCATCGCCGGCAAAACGCGGCTGGTAATGTTCGGACGCGGCCAGTGCCACGTCGTCATGTTCGCCGTCGTGGCGCGCGTAATACGTGCCCATGATGCCTTGCAGCTCGGGGAATTCGCCCACCATGTCGGTCAGCAGGTCGGCCTTGGCCAGCATGGCGCCGCGTTCGGCAAGCAGCACGTCGTAGCCGAGTCGTTTTGCGATGGCGCCGGCGAGCCGGGTGACGCGGGCGCTGCGATCGAACTGGGTGCCCAGCTTGTTGTGGTAGACGACGTTGGCCAGCAGCGGCAGGCGCGCTTCGAGCGACTTCTTCTTGTCCTGCTCGAAGAAGAACTTGGCGTCGGACAGGCGCGGGCGCACCACGCGCTCGTTGCCGCCGATGATGTGGCGCGGGTCCGTCGTTTCGATGTTCGAGACGATCAGGAAGCGCGAACGCAGCTTGCCAACGCTGTCGGTCAGCGCAAAATACTTCTGGTTGGTCTGCATCGTCAGGATCAGGCATTCCTGCGGCACCGCCAGGAATTCTTCCTCGAAGTTGCACTCGTAGACGACCGGCCATTCGACCAGCGCGGCGACTTCATCGAGCAGCGCTTCGGGCATCAGGACCTGGTCGGCGCCGGCTTTTTCAAGCAGGGCGGCGCGGATCGCTTCCTTGCGCCGCTCCAGGCTGGCGATGACCTTGCCTTCGTTTTCCAGCAAACCGCAATAATTGACCGGATGCGTGATGGCGATTTCGGCGCCGTTCGACAGGAAACGGTGACCGAGCGTGGTGCGCCCGGCGCTAAGACCAAGGCCGCGGATCGGCACGATCGCTTCGCCCAACAGCGCGATCAGCGAATGAGCCGGGCGCACGAACTGCACGGTGGCGCCATCCGGGCGCTGGTAGCTCATCAACTTCGGGATCGGCAGCTTGGCCAGCGCTTCGTCGAACGCCGCCTGCAAGCCGGTCGCCAACGCGCTGCCCTCGGCGGTGTAGGTGAAGAAAAAGCTTTCGGCCTTGCCGTCGGTGGCGCGCTCGAGCTGGGCCACGGTGACGTCCGCGCGGCCCATCGCGGCCAGCTTCTTGGCCAGCGGCGCGGTCGGGTTACCGTCGGCGTCGAGCGCGACCGAGACCGGCAGCACTTTTTCGCGGATCGACTTGTCGGGCGAAGTGGCGCGCACTTCGGTGATCATGACGGCAAGCCGGCGCGGCGTGGCGAAGGTGGTGGTGACGCTGCCGGTGTCCGTAAAGTTGCGCAATGCGAGGCCGTTGGCAATGCCGGCGGCGAACGCCGCGGCCAGTTTGGCGAGCGCCTTGGGCGGCAGTTCTTCGGTCAGCAGTTCGACGAGTAAGGTCTGGTTCATTTGTATTTTCTTTTTTTTCGGGGACTCAGGCAGGGATTGCCGCGGCGCGCGGCGCCATCGGGAAGCCGAGTTTTTCGCGCGAGTCGTAATAGGCCTGGGCCACCAGGCGCGACAAAGTGCGCACGCGACCGATGTAGGCGGCGCGCTCGGTCACCGAGATGGCGCCGCGCGCATCCAACATGTTGAAGCTGTGCGACGCCTTCATGATCTGCTCGTAGGCGGGCAAGGTCAGCGCCAGTTCGACCAGCCGCTTCGCTTCCGCTTCATGATTGGCAAACGCGGCGAACAGCAAATCAGTGTTGGCGTGCTCGAAGTTGTAGGTCGACTGCTCGACTTCGTTCTGGTGGTAGACGTCGCCGTATGACAGCGTTTTCCTGGCGCCGTCTTCTTCCCACTCGGTCCACACCAGGTCGTAGACGTTCTCGACGCCTTGCAGGTACATCGCCAGGCGCTCGATGCCGTAGGTGATTTCGCCAAGCACTGGCTTGCAGTCGAGACCGCCGACCTGCTGGAAGTAGGTGAACTGGGTCACTTCCATGCCGTTCAGCCAGACCTCCCAGCCAAGACCCCAGGCGCCCAGGGTCGGGCTTTCCCAGTCGTCCTCGACGAAGCGCACGTCGTTCTGCTTGAGGTCCAGGCCGAGTGCCTCGAGCGAACCGAGGTACAGGTCGAGGATGTTTTCCGGCGCCGGCTTGAGCACCACCTGGTACTGGTAATAATGCTGCAGGCGGTTCGGGTTCTCGCCGTAGCGGCCGTCTTTCGGGCGGCGCGACGGCTGCACGTAGGCGGCGCGCCAATGCTCGGGGCCGATCGCGCGTAAAAACGTGCCAGTGTGGAAAGTGCCGGCGCCGACTTCCATGTCGTAGGGCTGGAGCAGGGCGCAGCCTTGCTTGTCCCAGTAGGATTGCAAGGTCAAAATAATTTGTTGGAATGTGAGCATCGTGGCGTGGCGCCGCGCATCGGGGCGCGAACAAGTAGGTGAATGTGCTAAACAGCTAATTTTAGCGGCTTTTGCCCAACGGCTGGGAACCGATGTGGCAATGGCGCCGGGATTGGGCTACATCTGAGTTACTTCTGAGTCACATCTGGGCCACTACTTAGCCAAAGAGACTGTGCTCGTACGATATTTCTTGCCCGAGTACCACGCAGTCGCCAGTGCCAGCGCCGCCAGCGCCAGGAACAGCAAATTGCCGAAACGGATATACGGTGTCATGCCTTGCATGCCCTGCACGCTGGCCGACAACACGCCGCGGCCATAGAACGGCAGCACGGCAGTCACGTTGCCGTGGGCGTCGATGACGGCGGTGGCGCCGGTATTGGTGGCGCGCAGCATCGGGCGCCCGGTCTCCAGCGATCGCATACGCGAAATCTGCAAGTGCTGGGGAATTGCCACCGACTCGCCGTACCATGCCAGGTTCGACGCGTTCAGCAATATTGTCGCCGGCCGCGGCGAGCCGCGCAACTGGCTGGCAATTTCCTCGCCAAACGCGTCTTCGTAACAGACGTTCGGCAGCACCAGCTGGTCCTTGACAGCGAACGGCGGCTGGATCGCCGCGCCGCGGTTGAAGTCGCCCAGCGGGATTTGCATCATGTCGACGAACCAGCGAAAACCTTGCGGCACGAACTCGCCGAACGGCACCAGGTGCTGCTTGTCGAAACGGTAAGTCTGCCCGGACGGACTAATTCCGGCCACGCTGTTGGTGAACTGCGTCGGGCTGTCGGAAAACGGAATTCCATACATCAGGCTGCTGCCGGTGTCGCGCGCGAACCGTGCCAGGCTGGGTAAGTAGTCGGGCGGCAACTGCTGAGGGAACAGCACGATTGCCGTCTCCGGCGTAGCGATCAGGTCGGCCGGCGCGGCGATGATCAGGTCGCGGTACAGGGCCAGCGCCTTGTGGATGTATTCGGCCTCGAATTTTTCGCCCTGCGCCACACTGCCTTGCAGCAGGCGCACCGAGATGGGCGCGCCGTGCGGACGGGTCCAGTCGATGGCGCGCAGGCCGTAGCCGGTCGCCATCAGCGCGCACAGCAGGCCGATGGCGGGCCAGCGCGCGCGCTGGGTCAGCATCGTCAGGCAGCTTGCGCCCAGTGCAACCAGCACGCCGATGCCGTAGACGCCGACCAGCGGCGCGAAGCCCGCCAGCGGGCTGGCGTTATGGGCGTAACCGGAGGCGGCCCACGGAAAACCGGTGAAAACCCAGCCGCGCATCCATTCGGACAGTCCCCAGCTGACCGGCAGCGCCAGCATCAGGAAGGCGGCCACCGGCAGCGACCAGCGCCGCCGCAGCCAGGCCGCGACGCCCGTGGCGAAGGCGGCGAACAGTCCCATGTAGGCGCCCAGCAGTACGATCGCCAGCGCGGCCAGTGGCGCCGCCAGGCCGCCGAAGCGGTTCATCGCAATGTACAGCCAGTGCATGCCGGCGACCGACCAGCCCAGGCCGAAAGCCCAACCGATCAAGGTGGCACGCTTTACCGAGGTATCCATGCCGACCTGGTAAAACAGAAAAGCGAGCAGAGGAAACTGCAGCGGCCAGGCGCCGAACGGGGCGAACGTGAACAGGGACAGGCCGCCGGCCAGCGCGGCCAACAGCATCGGCATGGCGGTGCCGCGCGGCGTCGCGCCGGCAGCGCCGGCAATGGCGGTAGCGGCCCCGGGACGGCGCGGCATCAGTCGCGTTCGTCCTCGGGTTGCGGCAGGCGCTCGACCAGCAGCACGTGGATCTGGCGGGCATCGGCGCGCAGTACTTCGAAACGCAGGCCGTCGACGTCGAACAATTCGCCCTTGTGCGGCATGCGGCCGAGGTGGTTGGCAACCAGCCCGCCGATGGTGTCGACGTCGTCGTCGACCAGCGCCGCGCCGATCTCTTGGTTGAACTGTTCGAGTTCGGTCAGCGCCTTGACGCGCCAGCGCGGGCCAAACTGGCCTTCCTTGATCGACAGGACGTTGTCTTCTACCTCATCGAAGTCGTACTCGTCCTCGATGTCGCCGACGATCTGCTCCAAGACGTCTTCGATCGTGATCAAACCGGCCACGCCGCTGTATTCATCGACCACGATCGCCATGTGATTGTGATTGGCGCGAAAGTCGCGCAGCAGCACGTTCAGGCGCTTCGACTCGGGAATGAAAATGGCCGGGCGCAGCATGTCGCGCACCTCGAACGATTCTTCCGCGTAGTAGCGCAGCAAGTCCTTGGCGAGCAGGATGCCGACCACCTTGTCGCGCTCGCCCTCGATCGCCGGAAAGCGCGAGTGGGCGGTGGACAGCACGCTGGGCATCCATTCTTCGATCGGTTTGCTGATGTCGATGACGTCCATCTGCGAGCGCGGCACCATGATGTCGCGCGCCGACAGGTCCGAAACCTGGAACACGCCCTCGATCATCGACAATGCATCGGCGTCGATCAGGCTGCGTTCGTGGGCGTCGTGCAGTACTTCGAGCAGCTCGGCGCGGTTTTCGGGCTCTGGAGAGATCATTGCGGTCAGGCGTTCAAACAGTGACCGGTGGGGCTTGGCGTCCGTGCGGACGTCAGTAGGGTGCTCTGGCATAGTTGGCGTGAGCCGTTGTCGCGATAAGCATAGGATACACCAAAACCGCGAGTGCCTGTTTTTCAGGCAGTGCCAGGCGCGCCGGAGCGCCAGCGCGGCGCTGGCGCATGCATCGGCAGGCGGTCAGCTGTGGCTGTCGGCGTACGGATCGGGGTAGCCGAGCGCTTCGAGGACGTCGCGCTCAAAACGCTCCATCTCGTCGGCTTCGTCGTCGTGCTCGTGGTCGTAGCCTTGGGCATGCAGCACGCCGTGCACCACCAGGTGGGCGGCGTGTTCCTCGACGGTTTTTTTCTGTTCGCCGGCCTCGCGTTCGAGGACGTCGGTGCACAGGATGATGTCGGCGCGGGTCGGCTCGTCGGCGGCGATGTCCTCGCCTTCGTTGTAGGCGAAAGTAAGTACATTGGTGGCGTAATCTTTGGCCCGGTAGTCGCGGTTGAGCACGCGCCCTTCGTCGGCGTCGACGAAGCGGATGGTCAGCTCGGCCGGCCCGAGCAGGGCGGCCTGGACCCAGCGCCGCACCTTCTGGCGGGTGATCGATTGCGCGAGGCGGGCATCCGGGTATTGCACCGCCAGCGTGAGTTTATTTTTTGCGGACATTGCGGGCGGCCGGTTTGGGCAGTGCCACCAGCTCCTGGATCGCGGCGGCCGATTCGTAGGCGTCGACGATGCGCGCCACCAGCGGATGGCGCACCACGTCGGCGCTGGAGAACTGGGTGAAGGCGATGCCGCGCACGTCCTTGAGCACGTGGACAGCGTCGATCAGGCCGCTCCTCTGGGTCTTGTGCAGGTCGACCTGGGTGACGTCGCCGGTAACCACGGCCTTGCTGCCGAAGCCGATCCGGGTCAGGAACATTTTCATCTGTTCGGCCGTCGTGTTCTGCGCCTCGTCGAGGATCACGAAAGCGTGATTGAGCGTGCGCCCGCGCATGTAGGCCAGCGGGGCGATCTCGATGACCTGTTTCTCGAACATCTTCTGGGTGCGGTCGAAGCCGAGCAGGTCATACAGCGCATCGTACAACGGACGCAGATAGGGATCGACTTTGGACGCCATGTCGCCGGGCAGGAAGCCGAGCCGCTCGCCCGCCTCCACCGCCGGGCGGGTCAGCACGATGCGCTTGACGGCGTCGCGCTCGAGCGCGTCGACGGCGCAGGCAACGGCGAGATAGGTCTTGCCGGTGCCGGCAGGGCCGACCCCGAAGGCGATGTCATGTTCGAGGATCGCGCGGATGTACTGGATCTGGTGCGGCGTGCGCCCGCGCAGGTCGGCGCGGCGCGTCTTGAGCACCGGCGTAGTCGCCTCGGACATGTCGATTTGCTCGGCGTCCTGCTCGATCGCGGCAATCGTCGGGTTCAGGCCGGAGCGCTGTTCGACCAGCGCCAGCTGCACTTCCTCGATCGGCACGATCTTGTTGGCCACTGCGTAGAAACGTTCGAGAATCTCGACGGCGCGTTCGGCATTGTGGCCGCTGACGATGAATTTTTCGCCGCGGCGGAAAATGGTAACGTCGAGCGCCGCTGAAATCTGGCGCAGGTTCTCGTCGAGCGGGCCGCACAAGTGCGCCAGCCGGGTGTTATCGAGCGGCTCGGGGATGAAGTACGTAGGCTGGAGGGGGGTCTTGGTTTTCAACTGGCTTTGGCAATCAGGTCGGCGCTGGCGACCAACTCGCCGCGCAAGGTGTAATTAAAGCTTTCAGTAATGCGCACGTCGAGCATGGAGCCGATCAGCGACGCACGATCGGGGCCGGCGGCGAAGTTGACGACGCGGTTGTTCTCGGTACGCCCCTGCAGTTCGGCGGCGTCCTTTTTCGACGGCCCTTCGACCAGGATGCGCTGCACGGTGCCGACCATCACCGCGCTGTACTTGCGCGTGTTGGCGTCGATCGCCGCCTGCAGGCGCTGCAATCGCGCCAGCTTGACCTCGTGGGGCGTGTCGTCGTCGAGGCTGGCGGCCGGGGTGCCGGGCCGCTTGCTGAAGATGAAGCTGTAGCTGGTGTCGAAGCCGACGTCGATGATCAGTTTCATCATCGCTTCGAAGTCGGCCTCGGTCTCGCCGGGGAAGCCGACGATGAAGTCGGATGAAATCGACATGTTCGGACGTACCGCACGGATGCGGCGGATGATCGACTTGTACTCGAGCGCCGTATAGCCACGCTTCATCGCGCCCAATACCCGGTCCGAGCCATGCTGGGCCGGCAGGTACAAATGGTCGACCAGCTGCGGAATGGTGGCGTAGGCGTCGATCAGGCGCTGGGTAAATTCCTTCGGATGGCTGGTGACGAAGCGGATCCGCTCGACGCCGGGAATGGCGGCGACGTATTCGAGCAGCAGCGCGAAGTCGGCAGTCTCACTGTCACCCGCACCATCGGCGCCGGCCATCGCGCCGCGGAAGGCGTTGACGTTCTGTCCCAACAGGGTAATTTCGCGTACGCCCTGGGCGGCCAGGCCAGCCACCTCGGCGAGCACGTCATCGAACCTGCGCGATACTTCCTCGCCGCGGGTGTAAGGCACCACGCAGTAACTGCAGTATTTGCTGCAGCCTTCCATGATCGATACGAAGGCCGACGCGCCGTCGGTGCGGGCCGGCGGCAAATGGTCGAATTTTTCGATCTCGGGAAAGCTGATGTCGACCTGGGATTGGCCCGTGTCGCGCCGCGCCCGGATCATCTGCGGCAGCCGGTGCAGCGTCTGCGGGCCGAACACCATGTCGACGTACGGCGCGCGCTTGACGATCGCGTCGCCTTCCTGTGAAGCTACGCAGCCGCCGACACCAATCAAAAGATCGGGATTGGCCAGTTTGAGTTCACGCAGCCGGCCCAGGTCGGAAAATACTTTTTCCTGCGCTTTTTCGCGCACCGAGCAGGTGTTCAACAGGATAACGTCGGCGTCTTCCGGCGTGTCGGTGCGCACCAGGCCGTCAGAGGCGCCCAGCACATCGGCCATTTTGTCGGAGTCGTACTCGTTCATCTGGCAACCGAAGGTCTTGATAAATACTTTTTTCTGCATGAATTGTCTTGCTCTAGCTGTAGCTGTTGCTGGAAGTTATCTCCAGAGGTTTCACTGAAGCTTGTGCTGACGCTGTGATAACGCCGCTTGGCAGTTTACCGTAAACGTCAGCACCGGCGGGAATCCCCTGGGCTGACGCGCGCTGCAACATTTAGCGACGTTAGTTGCAAATCATTAACATATTTGTTCAATTTAATGATCGCAATCTCAATTACGATCTTACTGTGCACAAATTATATGCCCAGTTTCCCCAAAAAACATTTAATGCATTGTTGTCTGAGTGCCAGTTTTTTTGTTAAAAATAAAAGACTTTTGCAGGACTTCTTACGTGCCAACTGAATTCAAGAAAAGTCTTGCGTGCGCCACAAAATATGCCCCTGTGTTGAAATGACGATGTGGCAAGTTTTCCTTGCGATAGCTTGATTATGAACAATATAGACGAGGCTAAGGTCGGATGTACTGATGGCGTATGAGTCTGATAATTTGTTTGATTAGCAAGTGCGTTGTTTGGGACGCGCGTAGCGCAGAGCGCAAACGATCCGGTGACGGGCCATAGCGAATGATTTAAGGCAAATTTCCGTTTTAATCACGCTTTGGCCGTTTTCCGGGAACTTATGTAGACGAAAGATGGTCTTTAACAACGTTCGTAACGGAATTATTACAACCACTCACACGAGGCAAATCATGGCACACCACGCTCTGGCATCACAAGAAAGCTACAATCCGAACCATCTGCTCGACATCCTGCTCGGCAAGATGCAGCTGAAGAACGACGCTGCCCTGTCGCGCATGCTTGAAGTGGCGCCGCCTGTCATCAGCAAGATACGCCACCACCGCTTGCCGGTCGGCGCATCGCTGTTGATCCGCATGCACGAAGTGACCGGCATGAGCATCCGCGACTTGCGCGACCTGATGGGCGACCGTCGGACCAAATATCGCCTGTCGGACGCCCAGGGTCGTCCAAAGGCCGAAGACAAGGCCGCTGCCGAGCCTGCCGCTACGACTACCGGCAATTATGCTCATTGATTGCGTGGGCATGGCGGCGGTCGCTGTCATGCTTTCGTTGACAAGTACAGCGGCCCAGCGTGGCAAGCCGCCGCGCCCGCTGCCTTGCGCGCATCGCACAGCGCGTAAGCCTGCGAAACCCGATGGATCAGCTCATCAGGACAACTGAAATTTCATCGAACTGCAGTTCGGTTTCGCGGAACACATGCAAGTAGGCTTCTTCACTCAGTCCCAGCGCGCTCCATGCGACCGGCGACACTGGTGGCACCAGCTCGTTGTCTTCGCCTGCAACGTCCAACGCGTGGACGACCGCGTTCGCCACGTGGATGATGGTGGCAAGAAAACCGGCGCCGGCCCGTTCCGGCTCATGGTGCCAAGCAATTCCCCGCAACATCGTATCCGAAAAATTCCAGCGTTCCCCCAATGCAACACCAACCATGACGTGGTCGATGCCGAGTACCGCGCGCTCGGCCTTGATCAGTTCGCAATCATGCTCGCCGCGCCAGGCCAGGACGTCGGCGTAGCGCTGCGGATAGGTGCTGACCAGCACCAGACGGCCGATGTCATGCAGCAGGCCGGTGGTGAACGCGTAGTCCTGGTTGAAGCGCATGTGCCGCGCCAACACCCGCGCGCAGGCGGCAGTGGCAATTGAATGGCGCCAAAATGCCTTGTTGTCGAAGCCGGCGCACTGGCCGGCGGAAAAACAGCCAGTGACGGCGGCGGCGGTGATCAGGTTGCGCGTGGTCTCGAAGCCGAGAAAGGTGATGGCCTGCTGGATCGTGGTGACCTTGACCTGCAGGCCGTAGGTCGACGAATTGGCCAGCCGCAACGTCTTGGCGGTGAGCGCCTGGTCGTGTGACACTTTGCGAGCCAGCACCGAAATATCGACGTCTTCCTGGTCAATGCTGGTCAGTAGTTCCATCACGACCGCTGGCAGCGAAGGCAAGTCCTGCAGCCTGGCAATGACGTCGTCGAGACTGAGTGGCATCATTGTTCGATCTCCCGGCCCAGTCGATAGGCTTGCATGAAGTGGTGCAAGGCGGCGCCCGCCGAGTCGGCGTGGTGCCTGGCGTCGTTGTTACGAAACAGATAAGCCAGGCGCTGCTGCAGCATGGCGTAGTCCGGCGCCGCTTCGGCACTGTCGGCGCTGCTGGCAGTATGGCGCAACACCGCCAGCGCTTCGATGCCATGGCGCGGCAACAGTGCGATGATCGGCGCGGTCAGGACTGCACCTTGCGGCAACAGCACCTGGCCCTGCCGGTCCAGTAATACATCGGATAGCACCATGCCCGGCCTGACGTCGGCCAGCGCAAGATGCTGATAAGCTGAATTCATGCCATCCTCCATCTTCCAGTGATGCGATCTTACCACCGGGTGCCCGGCTTTCGACCAACTGTTTTTACGGCCGTCGCCCGCTTGCCAACGTGCATCGCTTGCCTTACATTGGACAACGCGGCATCGCCTTGAAAGGATCGAATGTTCAGTATCCAGAGCCGGCTGAAACTGCTGTTCGTACTGATCGTCACACTGGTGCTGGCGATCTCCGGCAGTTACGCGCAGTATTCGCTCGGCAAGGAACTCGAGAGCAGCCACCAGCGCCTGCGCGAAGGTGTGCTGACGCGCCTGGCGATCAGCCTGCCGCCGGCATTGTGGGACTTCGACAAGGCCAAGGTAGACACCATCATTGAAGCGGAAATGTTGCCGTTGGAAGTGGAGTCGATTCGCGTCTACGACAGCGCCGTCGAGCTGTTCGCCAGCAAGGCGCGCGGCGCCGACGGCCGCCTGGTGGTTCCCAGCGGGCCGCCGCCGCCGGGCGGCCTGCCGGCCCGGCGCGAACTGGTGTTCCGCGACGCCGGCTTGGCCAGCACCAGCATTCGCCCAGTGTCGGTGGGTAAAGTAGTGGTCTACTTCAGCCGCGCACAGATCGACGCCGCGCTCGCTTCCGAACTGTTCCGCAAGCTGCTCGAGGTGCTGCTGCTCGACATCATCCTGGTGATGGCACTGTCGCTGTCGCTGCGGGTAGTGTTCCGCCCGCTGCGGCAGTTGCGCGACGGCCTGTTCGAACTGGCCACGCGCGGCACCGGCGAAGTCGAAGAGTTGCCGGAAGACCGGCGCGACGAACTCGGCGACGTGATCCGCGGCTTCAACCAGATCCAGCGCCGCCTGAAGTCGACCATCGCGCGCATCCGCGAAGCCGAGGACGCCGCGCGCCGTTCGCAGCAACAGAGCGCGCAGGCCATGACCGACTTGCGCCTGACCCAGGAGTCGCTGCTGCAGGCCGAGCGGCTGGCGTCGCTGGGCAGCTTGGTGGCCGGGGTCGCGCATGAAATCAACACCCCGGTCGGCATCGCCCTGACCAGTGCGTCGGTGCTGAAAGACGCCACCGATGACATGCAGGCGGCGCTCGCCGGCGGCGTACTGAAGAAATCGGTGATGCTGCGCTACATTGCCACCGCCGCCGAAAGTTCGCGCCTGATCATGAACAATGCCTACCGCGCAGCGCACCTGATCCACAGCTTCAAGCAGATCGCCGTCGACCAGACCAGCGAGGCGAGGCGCCCGTTCGTATTGATGGAATACGTCGAGGAAATCGTCACCAGCCTGCGGCCGACACTGAAGACGACGCGGATCGCGCTCAAGTTCGACGGCGCCGATGACATTGTGCTCGACAGCTATCCAGGCGCCTTCGCCCAGGTGATAACGAACCTGGTGCTCAATTGCGTCGAGCATGCGTTCGATCCGGAGCAGCCGGGAGAAATCCGGATCCACGCGCGGCTCGACGTCGACGTTGTCGAACTCGAACTGAGCGACAACGGCAAGGGCATCGCGCCCGAACTGCTGGAGCGCATTTTCGAGCCGTTCTTTACTACCCGGCGCGGGCAAGGCGGTACCGGGCTGGGCCTGAACATTGTCTATAACTTGGTGGTAAAACAATTTAATGGGACCATCTCGGTGCGCAGTACGCTCGGCCACGGCACCTGCTTCACGCTGCGGCTTGCGCGTGTCGCCCCGCAAGCGGTGCCCGCAACAGGGGGCGCCGAAAGCGCCGGTGCGGCGTTCCCGGAGCGCATCGCCGCGCGCCCGGCAGTGCGCCAGGCAATGGGCGACGAAGGTCTGCCCGGATGAGCGGCGCCATAACCAGCCACGGACGAGCAGGCAGTACGTTGGCAAACCGTTCTGCGCGCGGCGCCCATGCAGGCGCTAGCGCTTGCGCTGCAACGCCGGCGGAAATCATTTAAACTCAGATTGTCGCCGCTGGGTGAAGGCAAGCAGTCGCGAGTGGCTGCCGGCAATGGCCGGCGCTGGCGCAGGTTCTTGTGCGGACTGGTACAAGTGCCTGCATAGATCTTGCACCCGAGCCGACCGGGGCAGCCACGGGGGTAGCCACAGAGGTAGCCGCAGAGGCAGCCACAGAGGTAGACACGTACGTGACACATATGTGGCTACCTCTGTGGCGACATCGACGCCAGCTCACTTGAACGTTTCGCTGCCGTCGCGGCGGGCCCGAAAGCCGATCAGGCACAGGCCAAGCAGCATCATGGCAAATACCGCCGGTTCGGCCAGGTCCGACGAGACCGGTTGAAGGACCGCGACGCCCTCCGGCGGTGCCGTTAGCGCCGCGTGCGGCGCTGAACTGACGGCGCCGTGCGCGGAAACGATCTCCATTACGCTGGCGCGCGCATGCGCGCCAAGGGCCATTGCCAGCATTGCTGCAAGTGCGAATTTTTTCACGGAGTTTTCCTTCAGTTGTCCCGCAGCCGACCAAAAATCTGAACCACATCCGAATCACAGCATAGCTAGTTTTTAAGCGTGAAGGCGTCCGATTGAACTGGCAAAAAAACAAGGCTGCAACGTATTGAAGAGTCCGATCGTAAAGACACTATCCAGGTTTAAAGATGTGAAAAATCGCAATGGAACACGTCATGCCGGCGCCGGTTTTATCGAGTCAATAAACTTATTTATCAGGGCGATAACGGGTTCATTACCGCTTTCATCGCACTTGTTGCGACGCACGAAGTTTTACACTTATTTATTTGCATGACGGTTTTTTTTGGGGGTATAGTCTCCACATACTTATTGCCCCAAAGCACTAAAACGATATCAAACGGTCACCCTCGGCCGTAATGGCATCGAAATGCCGCTGCCTGCGCCGTACCCCACTTCGTCGGCTGTCCAAGACTGTTTGCACATTGCGCCTCGCGCATTAATCGATCAAAAAGTACAAAGAGTAATCTATGCCTAATCTTGCAAAAATTCAAATCGCCTTCAAGAACGTGTACGTGCGCATCTCCGCCGCGCTGCTGGTCGCGCTGACGGCTTGGCTGGTGCTTTCCAGCGGCGACGTGGCCCAGGACACGAGCCCATTGGTACTGTCGCAAAATATTTCCGAAATTACCGCACTGGCTGCGCGCAAGCATCAACTCGACTACCTGCTGGTGGCCAAACCGTTGTCCGAGTCGCCGCGCTATATCTTCAAGTTCAAGGGCGCCCCCGAACTGCACGTGGTCAAAGTGCCGAGCACCTCGCACCTGAGCCTTGAGCGCGAAGTGCTGCTCAAAAACGCCATTCCGTATTCGATCGCCAAAGACGATTTCCTTGCTTCGCACAAAGCGGTGCTGCTCGATGAAGGCGAAAACAGCGCGACCGCCGAGGCAACTGCATTCCTGAAGCGTCATGCGTTCGAAATCCTGATTATTTTCTTCATCATCTATGCGCTCAAGTTCGGCATTCCGGGAATGGGCATGAACGCTTCCGTCATCACGCCCGACAAGCTCAAAGGCAGCATGGACGACCTGATCGGCATGGACGACATCAAGCAGGAAGTGCTGCACCTCGAGGACATGATCCGCAACCGCGCCGAGTACAAATCGCACAACATCGACAAGCCGTTTAACGTGATGCTGACGGGCCCGGCCGGCACCGGCAAGACCAAGCTGGTCGGCTACCTAGCCAAGAAACTGGATGTGCCGCTGATCCAGGCTTCCGGCTCGGCGCTGGAATCGGGTTTCGTCGGCGGCGGATCGAAGGCGCTCAACGCCTTGTACCGCAAGGCATGCGCGCGCGGCAGCTGCATCATCTTTCTCGACGAAGCGCAGACGCTGTTCATGCCGCGCGGCCGCGGCGAAAAGAAGTGGGAAGACGATACCGCCAACACCTTGCTCGGCCTCATGGACGGGGTCAAAAGCGACAAGGGCGCCGGCGTGATCTGGGTGGTTGCATCGAACTTCGACGACGCGTCGTCGGAGATGGATGAAGCGATGCTGCGCCGCTTTTCGGTGAAAATCAATTTCCGCCTGCCGAACAAGAGCGAACGCGGCGAGTTGCTGAAAAGTTTCCTGTCGCGCAAAAAAGAAGGCCTGGTCGACTGGAATGACCTCGACCTTGGCCAGGTCGCCGAGATGACCGCCAACCTCAGCCCGGCGCTGCTGGAAACCGTGGTTGAACGCGCCAGCATGATTTCAATCCAGGAAAAGAAGATCATCAATACCGACCTGATGTTCCGCGCCTTCGAGCGCGCCACGCTCGGCCTGACCGACCGCGCCACGACGGCCGAAAAGCACAAGCAGCGTGAACGGGTGGCGCTGCACGAGCTCGGCCACTTCTTCATGCAGATCGATCCGTACCTGCGCCAGGGGATGACGTTGGCCGAGGTAAAGGAAAAGTCGCACCTGCTCAAGATCAGCACCGAGTCGGTGTCGAAAATCGGCGCCTTGGGTTATGTGCTGCAGTCGGGCGATGACGTGTCGCTGCGCACCCTCGAAGAGCTCGAGCGGGACGTGATCCAGTTGTACGGCGGCGTCGCCGCCGAGGAGCTGTTCTACGGCGCCCGCGGCATTTCGGTCGGCAGCCAGAACGATATCGAGAAGGCGACCAAGATGCTCAACCTGATGGTCAACCGCCTGTCGATGTATTCGCGCTCGAAGATCGATTACTCCCAGCTCGGCCACGACACCAACGGCGAGCGCTCGATCCGCCAGGTGGAAGAAAAATCCGATGAGCTCTACAGCTACACGCTGGGCGCGATCCGCGACTACAAGGCCGTCATCGAATCGATCAAGGACACCTTGCTCGACCAGTACGTACTGTCGAAGGACGCCGTGTTCGCGCTGCTCGAAGAGCGGCGCGACCTGATGCTGTCGCACGTCGTTTTGCCGCATTTGAAACTGTGCGGCGACGGGGCGGCGTCCGTTTAAATCCAGGAACGGTGCCCCCGACACTACTTAGTTCCGCTGACGATACGCTTGATCGAATCGTCCTCATGGACGATATCGTCAATCTTCCAACACCCCTTTTCCTTGCGCAACACGATGCGTGCACTACGCGGTTCGGGCGGGCCCGTCGCTTCAATCGAAAAGCGCACCGAATAGATGACTTCGGCACGAGTTCCGCTGCGCATCGATTGGCGAAACGATTTGGGCCGTCGGGCATATCCTTCTTGCGAATTGGTCCAAAGATCGCCTCCGCAAATACCGCAAATTTCGTCATTCGCTGTCGCGCGCGCATGGTCCCGCCGAATCGATGCGAGTAAATCGGCCGTGATGAAACGGCCGGAATCGGCGGCCGCGAGTTGCGGTATGTTTTTCGACACCCAGCGCGTGACGGCGACGGGGGAATCGCTGGCGCATGCCGACGCTGCGGCAGCGTCGGCGGCGAGCATGTTCAGGGCGAATACTAAAATTAAAGCAGCGTTGGTCAATCTACTCGTCCTTTCGCGGCAGCTATTCCACGACATAGTAATTGCTCCCATCGTTCACTGCGCGCGGCGCGGCTCGAAAGTAGATAGTGCGTTCGCTGACGGGCTGGCCAACCCATTGGTCGGTTACCTAAATTCCAACTGCGGTCTGGCCAAGATAAATCGCAACGTGGGAAGTCCCATCGACTTTGTTGGCATAGCTGTTGTTCTTGTCGAAGGTTGCAATCGCCGTACCAATCGCGATTCCGACCGTTCCTTTGACGAGAGCGCCTTTTCGCCACACGCCAGTGTGTGGCATTGATGTTGCTTGGCGCGCGTATGCAACGCAATGTCCGTTTCCGACAGAGCTTCCTTTGAATTTTTCGGGATCAAGTGCGACATAAGCCATGAGCCATCTCCTGTGATAAAGAGTGGAGTTGCCGCCGTATGAACTTGATGTTCTGACGCGACTTGAAAAGCGTAGTCGCCTTCGCGGTAAAGTGCTTGATACTGATCAATATTTAGTTGCTTAAATTCAATAAACTTGTGCTTGACGGCTTGACGGCTTGACGGTGAAGCGGCCTGATTTACGGCGCCGTCGCCAGCATCAACAGCGCCTTGCGCACCGACGCGCGCACCGCCAAAAACTCCTCGCGCCGCTTGTTATTGTCGAGCCTGAATAGCATCAATCCTTCCATCTGCGCCACCATCAGGATCGCGCGCTGCATGTATTCGCTGTCCGGAAGGCGCTGTCAACTTGCTGAACCGGGGAAGCAAGTTGTAGAGCCCGGGGCGAAATTGCCTCTGGGCGGGTAACAAGTGTCGCGAATTACGCGTTCTTCGCTACATCGGTGACCTCATTCCAAAGAGAAAATGCCTGAGTGCGGACGTGCCGGTACTGCTCCGCTGACAGGCGGTTGCGCTGACACCGGAAAGCATTGTTGATCTGACCGTG
>Ga0326735_1000087_pt1 | contig 18745 bp, 17 predicted proteins | sample 37_GP2_1092_FD_207945 | JGI IMG/M metagenome (GOLD analysis project Ga0326735, IMG submission 207945) | Glacier ice microbial communities from Ngari, Tibet, China - 37_GP2_109.2 | ecosystem: Environmental > Aquatic > Freshwater > Ice > Glacier | place: China: Ngari, Tibet | collected 2018-07-31
CTCCTGCCTCGACACCCTGCGCAAGCAAGGCCACAACATGCTTGCCGTGCTGCAGCAGGCCTTCGCCGGCACTCCTATTCAGTCAGCTGCATAGCGGCTGAATAGTTACGAATCATTGACGTCCTTCATCATGAAGTGCGCCATGTGGCAACATGTACAGATGAAAAACGGTTATCTACGAAAGCGAGGTAAACCTTGATGGAGCCAGCATGATATGGAATCAAAACAAGAGACGCTGAGGCTGTGGCACGCGGACGGAAAAGAGCATCGTATTGTTGTTTGCTTCGCAGCGAACGACTGTCATGCCATTCTCGAAGCGCGCTACGATACTGGCACAGTCGGCGTTGAACATGGGGCCTATATCGCGCGATGGCGTGCGTCGTATGAACATCCGAATCAATATGACAAAGGACATGCTCAGCTCGGTGACGGACGTATCGACATTGAAGTGGAGGCATTGCGCGGTATTGGCCTTGGCTCCTTGCTGATGCGGCCATTTGTTTCGTGGGTCAAGAGCCATGCACAGGATGTTCCAATGGTCCCGATCAACCTGGCTGCCGATGATGCGAAAACGGGGCAGGAGCGCGACATACGCAACCAGTTCTATGTAAAATTGGGGTACCGGTTCGAGTTTAAAGACGCTGACTACACATGGGGTGAATCGCGTCCCATGCTCAGCTTAGGCCTAATCACACCGCCGTTCCGCCTTTCAAGAGGGTGGAGAGTTGAGTCCGTAGATGGTGCTGGCGAAGTCTTCTAAACGACGACGTGCTGATAAGTGATCAGTGCTCGTCCGGAACGGACCTTATGATGACTCGAACCCGGTCGTGCCGCGATATACCAGGAGGATCATATTTTTCGTCCGTGAAAGCCCCGCGTTTACGACGGATGGCGCGCACTGTTGTCCCAGCGCGGGCGTCGAATGGGCAGAATAAGGGCATGAAGCCAAGCATCTCGCCCGCTGCAAGATCAACGGTGTCGGTCGCCTCGTCGAAGACCATCGTCACCATGCGCATTTTCACGGGCAAGTCATAGGTATAGGTGACGATCAGTGAACCGGTGCCGCTGTCGCGCACATTCGCGACCTCAAAGGAAGCAGAGAAAATTGCTGATGCTCGATTGAGCTGAGCCAATTTTCCCGGCGTATATTTCGCAGACAGTGCGACGGACAGCAGCTCGTCGAGTTGGTCGTGCCCGAGCCGACTGCCGCTGATGGTCCGGTTGAACTGCTTGTACTCGTCCGAGGTCATGGCAACCTCGCAGGAAAATTTCTTCATGGGCGTTTCGTAAAATGGCTGTTGGAAGTTCACGGCGGTGACAACGGGCACGTCTAACACTAAAGAGCAATAGTGATTGTGTTGTCACCGCAAACGGCGGTGGTGTGGCGGCGTTTACCAAGTCAGTTGACGGGTGGTCGTGTTACTTTTGCGCGAGGCCTCTGCACGGGCCTTCGTCTGCGGCTCCTTCCCCCGTGGCGTTGAGCCACTGACCTTGAGCGTCATTCCTGCTTTCAGTGGGATCGTTTCGCGGCGATGGATAATCTCGTGCAGGCGATCAAGCATTACCTGGCTGATGGAATACTCCATGATCTTTTGCCCATTGACCTTCCTCGCGTGGCCGTCTGCATTCAAGCCAATCAGGGCAAGTACGTCGTTGAGCGTCCGTACCGCTTTCTTCTCAAGGTCGCCGCGCACGGACAGGCCGAACAGTTCCTCAATGGTCTGGCTGCGACTACGATAGGTCTTCGCGAAGTCAACGAGCGATTCTTTCGTCACATCGACATCGGCCTTGATGGTGTCGTGTTCGTCGGCCACGCCAGCGGCCATCAGCAGTTCGCGCAGCAAGCCCTTTCTAAGCGCGAGGTTTTTTTCATCTGTGACCAGCAGTTCAGCACTCGACTCGCGCTCGCGCTCAATCACCAGGTCGTCCGGCGTGAGGTAGAGCTGAGCCAGCCGCACCTTGCGGCGATAGCTCCCGTTGTCGTCCTCGGCCACCAAGTCCTCACTAATCGGCTCACGGTAGAACGACGTAATCTCATACCATCGCATCGAGTTCTGGTCCAGCTTGCTGATCGTTCGCGTCCTGCTGATGCTTGCCAGCCCATCGTATTCTTCCAGCGTGATGGGGGCAGCATTGCAAATGGCCTTGATGCGCTCGCTCTCGACTTCGGCCTTGGCCTCATCCATGAGGGCCATGCCGATGTTTGATTTTGGCGTGTCAGTCGCGACCTCAGCTACCTGCCACCCATTCTGCTTGCGCAGTTTTAAAAAGTAGTCTCGCAAGCGATTTTTCGACGCGCGCTGGATTGAAACCACCTGCGCGTAAATGCTCAGGTAGCGTTCGTCCAGTTCGGGCATGCCATCGCGCTTGATACCGATGATCATGTCGTTCATATTGCGGCAGGCCAGCAGCTCGGCCTTGATCACGTCCGGGTTGGTCTCAAACGTGTAGTACCGCTTCATGACCCATACCTTGATCGCCTTTGGATGGCGCACACGCGCGAGAGCCTGGTCCATGTCGAAGTGCGTGGTGATTTTTGTGACGAAGAAGCCGAACACGTTGTCGATCAACTGAGCAGCGTCAGCGAACGTAATGTCCACGCCGGTGCCGAGCGTCGGCGAGGCGATCACCACGTCGTAGTTCAAGATTTCCTCCTTGATGTTGTTGATGAAGTGTTGGACCTCTTCGTTTCCAGTTTCTTCAGACGTGACCAGCATGAGCTTGACCGACTCGCCGAATTCGCGCTCGATGGCGGTCTTCAAGACCTTTGCCCTGTGACGTGAGTTTGTGGCGACATACTGCCGGCCCCCTGCGCGAATGGCCTCGATCATCTCGGCCACAAGATGGCTGTCATCGTCATACAGATGGATTTTTTGGCCATTGGGGCGGTAGTCGTTCAAGTAGAAGCGATGCGGCGTGTCTGGCGGCATTGCCTGAAACACCGCCTCGACGGTAATCACGCCCAGGTCGGCATCGCAAACGACGACCGACTTCGCCACATCAAGGTAGTGAGCGAGGACGCTGTAGCAATGGCGACGTTTCCCGGCCAGGGTGTCGCCGGTCGCGATATGATTCAGGACTTGATCGGCCTCGTCAATCAGTACAACGTCATACTTGTGCAAGTGCGGCTTGAGCTTCCATATGCTGTCTACGCAAACGGCAAAGTAGTATTCTGGCTGGCGAAATTTCTGCTTGCCGCCTTCCATGTAGAAGTAGCACGTCAGGCCGAGGCGGTCGGCAATGCTCTGAATCAGAGTTTGGCGATGTCCAGCCAGCAGCACAGATAAGTCGTTCGCGCGGCAGTACGCAACGACGTTTTCTAGCCACTTTGTTTTGCCAGAGCCTTTGGGGCTGCGCACGAATGTGACACCATCCTCCAACGGTAAGTTTGGCAGGAACGGCCGGGCGAAGCTGGTGTATGTCTGTGCCGCGACGGCGATGCCGCCAGGACCGACCAAGTTGCCATTGTCGTCAATGCCGGAGTGATCCGCATCTTGCTGATTCTCCAGCTCGCGCACGATATTTGGGACAACGTTGAAATCGAACGGCGGGGGCTTCCATCCTGGAGAGCTTGGCGGCCAAAATGATTCGCCGCACCTTGCGCAAAATACACCGTTCTTGCTGTCCTTGTTCGTGATCACCATCGCACTCGGATTGAAATCGCTGTGCATCGGGCAGTGAATTGGTGTCGCGTGCGAAAGGCCTTTAAGTGTGACTTCAATCCCACCCGGCAGAAAGACCATCTGGTCAATTTTCAGCTTGCGCTCGGACTGGCTAGTGACAGTGGCGCGCATTTTCTTATCGTCTGGATCGCCGTCAGAATCCGAAATGCGGACGTGACGGCCCATCTGAATCAGCGTGTTCAGTTCATCGTCAGGAAGGACGTTGCCTAGGATGATGGGGTTGCTACCTTTCGAGCCGTAAAATGGACGGCAGGCGTCCTTGCAGGAGACGTCGCTGCCGAACCGACGAATTACGCCGCGCAAGGCTGCACGCATTTCCTCCGAATCGGTGATGGTGCGATTCAGTGCGAATACGATGCGGAATCGATTGTGTTCCGACGTGTGCGATGCTGTGGGGTAAATGAGTGCGGCATACCGCTTAACGAAGTCATCCAGCAATGCAGCGTCAAGACGTGTGCCGTGGTCGATGTCCACGCCAAGAAAATCGGCGGCGAGGAAATTTCGACCAAGGCGCCGATGTGTGTGCTGCGGGCAGAACGGGTGGCCACGATTGATGTGGTCAGCGAATTCAGGGAGGGTGAGCGAGACGTTTTCCCATCCGCTAGCCAAACTTTCAAAAAGTTCGGGTTGATCGCGTGGAATTTTATTGACGATGACGATGTTTATTGCGACTTTAAATGTGCGTGACATGGGGGTTCCTTTTTTTAATTGCGCGGAATTATCAACGAGGGATTCAGGTTCGTGAGTCGGTGCCTGGCAGACTGCGGACTGCCAGGCACCGGCGTACGATGTCAGTGGATTTGATATATCGGCTTGACGCTGTGGGTTACCAAGACGCCATCGTCCAGCTCAACGACATTGGTGTAGGCTTCTTCGAACCCGATGACATTTCCAGAGTCGAGCATTTGTTTCATCGCCGATGCATGCTCTTCGTAAAGCGCTTCGTCCTTACCTTCGCAGATTCTTGCTTGGAATTTCGCCACGTCTGCTGCGTCGGACAAGTCGTACTGTTCGATGATCTTTGGTGGGATAAGAAAGTGGCATGTAAAAATAATCTCGTCGTGGACGGGGGCTGTGCTAACAAAGCCGGCATCTTCGTCAATCCCGAGAACAAAGTGAACATGGCAATTGTCCATAAGGTCGGCAGCCATAATTGGCGCTGGCTTTCCGGGATCGTCAGCCGTGCCGATCAGATGACCGAGCAACTTACGTTGGATTGCTTTGCTTAGCTCGGTGTCGTAGTTGTCGTTTTCGACGGACCATTGCGCGTGGCTCAGTTCTTGAGCGGTGAGGGAAAAGGTCTTTTTAAACTGCATGGTAATGCTCCAATATAGGTGGTTTTTAATGCATTTTTCTAAATCACTAGGCAAGCCGGTAGCGCCCGGCGCAAGCACTGGTGATTAAGTTGTATGGGGTTAGGTGTGTCCGTTCTGCGGTTCGATTCCAACTCATTTCCTAACCCTGTAAGTGTCAGATCAGCGGAGTTGGAACCGCGCAGCGGCGGTAGTGCTTAGAAGGCAGGCTCGTTTGCTGCAATGTCGGCGTCATACTGTGCAAGCCAATTGTTTGCAAATGGCAATTTTCTCCATTCAGGGCTTGCCTGAATCAGGGCCTGCATGCTAGTGGAAAGCGACGCGAAGACTTTCAGGTCGGGCGCTCCCAAGCTAAAAACCACGGGGTCATTCGCGGCCTCTGGCAACACTGTACCGTCCGAGACGGGCAGGATGCGTGCAACCGCGGCGTAGACGTTGTTGTCCTTAACGTTGTGGCTGACATCAAGTTGGCAATGGCGGCGGAGCATCCACGAAAATTCAAAGGCGTTTGCCTCTTCGTCGGTCATACCTTTCCCCATCCAGCCTTCGATGTTCTTGCGTAGATTTGCCTTGGGGTGCATCGACAGGGTGCTGAGCTGCGTGACCTTCAGAGGCTTGCCCGTCCGGGAATGGCGCAGGTTTGACAATTCAAACGTCAACTGAACTTTCGGGGATACGGTTCTGCGGGCCGCATATATACTAACCTGCGTGCCAACATCCACGATTGCACTTACTGTTGCGAGGTGACGACCAACAGGGGCGATCTCGTAGGCACTTGCTACAAACTTTGGGATGTTAATCATTATGTAAGACTCCATTGAAGATAGGTTAATTGCCTCGGGTTTTTTTGCGCGCAGACACATATTCAAACGCACTGCCACCGGCAAGTCGCCGCGCTGTATTGCGCATCGACGGAGTTATTATGGGTTTCATGGCAGCGTTAAATCGCTAGCCTGTGCGTGAAGATTTTGCTGCCCTTGCGGCTACCGATATGCGGGGCGACATGATCCTTGGCTTTATTTTTCACTATCTCCGGCCGGTACGAGTAGGTCTGACCGGCTATTAAGTGCAGTGCATCGAGCAAGTGTTTCGCGATATCGGCGCCGAGCAGCAGCGCTGGCCGCAGCGATTTTAAGATGGAGTGATGGAGTGCGAGGCGGGCGGTTGATGCGGCGTGTCGGCGTAAGTGCCGCTTGGTCGGCGCTGGCGGCACGCTCGTGTCGTGGCTGGCGCTGCGCCGGAATCACAGCGTTGATTCAACGGCGACGACGAGTCGCCGACCGCGCCAACACGGCACGAAGCCTTCGGCATAGGCGCGCGCCACGAGCCAGTCGTTGAGCGTCGGGATGGCCGTCGTGGACAGCCTGGCACCCGCCTTGGCGACGGCCTGTTCGGAGACGTGTTGGTGCGCGAGCTGAGCCTTAAGGTGGGCGAAGAATTCGTCAAATTCGGTTTGAACGCTTTTGCGCATGCCGCTGAGCATGATGGCGACGAGTGCGGGTAGGCGCAGCTTTCGACGCCGGACAAAGGCGTTGCCGGCCAGGTCGCGAAATTGCGGGGAGTGCAGAAATAGGGAAAACGCAGAGGACAACGACGGTAACGAAATGACGGCCAATGAAGGTCGAAGAGATGTTCATTGGCCTGTCAAGAATTAATTGAGGTTGGCGTCGGCGGAACGAGCCGTCCGCTTAAGTTTGGTGGATTGGGGACGACCTTCCAGGTAAGTCAGATGAAAAGCAAAATGCTCAGAAGCAAAGCTCCTTGGCTTCGTCAAAGTGCACTAGACGCGGGACGTTTATTTCTTCCTGCTCCGTCCTGGGAAAACCCCAAAAATAGTATCATCTACACAAGCCTTATAGAGTTGCTCCAGCTCTATAATGTGAGGCTTCTTGCTATCGAATTCGGACATCTTAAGATTTTTTTTGTGTAGCCGATCTTCAAGTGTCACATCGCAATTGGACTTCGACGGGGAGTCTGGCCGCCATTCCTTACCGAGTCCAAAACGATAGCGCAGCAATGGATTGAACATAATCGTCTTTGCCACTTGTGCATGGGAATAATCACTATCACGCTTTAGTTTCTCGGACGGATCGTCGTATAGCAGAATGTCATCAGTAAGAATCGCCATTTCTAACTTACGCAAGACATCGATAGGAACTCGCGCATTAATAGAATATTTTGGTGTGTATGTCGCATAGAGCGGAAGGTAATGCTGATGCCAATATTTTGAAAAGATACTCCACAGCTCCATCTTGTCGTCGATGCCCTTTGGTAGCCGTACGATGGCAAGTCCATTTTCAAATTCACCAATTGGCATTTCAATGGGGATGACTTCGCGATCAGATCGGAAGAAGAGGCTTCTATTTTTGGCTATCCATTCGTCGAACGAAAAATCATTCGCATGAATGTCGCCCCAGTCCTTGAATAATTCGACAATGCCTCTGTGTTCACCTTCGGGGTAATTATGCTCAAGTTCTGAAATTACGACATCATTGCCGCGTCTTTTTGCATCGCAATAATTTTCGTAAATTTCGTTCTGTTTAAAAAAGTCAAACCAATGCTTAATTAATTCCAGGAATACATCATTTTCTGTCGTCAGCGACGCAAAGTAATGTTCAGCATCGATGAACGCTTCCATGTCTATTTCGTCGAAAGAGCGCTTTTCATTTTCTGTCAGGTGATCGGCGAATTTTGTGACGGCTGCTTCTAGGGTAATCTCGTCATCAATCACGCGCGAGGTAACTTTGCTGTGTTTCATCTATTTCCTAATTTTCTAATTACAGGCGTTTCGATGCGAGATATAGACGTGAAATTTTAGTGCCGCGTTCCCGTGCGTTGTTCCACACGGAAGGCGGATCAAGGAACAAGAATAATTTCACCATATTTTACAAGGTGGAGCGCATCTTGAGGTAGGAGAATATTGAGAAATATTGCATCCGCAAGGCTTCAGTTTTTAAGCAAGAGCTACGTTTCGCTGTCGATTTTTTGACGCGGTCGGTTACAACTCACGATCTCAATACGTAAGCGAACACACTGAGCGTGTTGTAACCGAGTCCGCATGCGTCGGGCAGACTAGAACAGGTCAGTGCAGATTTGTTTGAGGCGGACTGGGTTGTCCTCAACGTACTGCGCGGTCATGGCGATAGATGAATGACCCATCAGCGTAGACACCGCTTTGATGTCTACACCCTTTTCGATCAGGGTCGTGGCGAACGTGCGCCGTCCCGAGTGGCTGGAGGCGCCTTGCAGTTTTGCGTCTGCGTACATTCGATGAAATAGCTGTTGCAAGCTGTTTGGCGAAAACGAGCTGCCTTTCTGCGACCTGAACAGCGGTGCTTCGAGGTTGAACAGAATGCCTTCACGCTTCTGGCGGTCGTTGATGAAGTCGCGGATCGCGACCACGACTTTGGGATTGGTCAGGTAGGCATATCGCTGCTTGCTGCCCTTGGTCATCGCGCCAGTAAGGTTAATTTCTTCGAGCAGGTTGCCATCGATGCCGAGCACATGCTTGATGCGTAGCGCGGCCATTTCCTTCGCACGTAGGCCGAGGCCGAACGAGCAGTAGAGCAGGGCGGTGTTTCGTTTGGCGTGCGCCTTTTTCTTCACCACATTGACGACACGGGACAGCTCCCGCTCGCTCAGTACCTTTGCTTGACCTTCCCGCACCGGATCACCTCAGAATGTTTTAATATTGCAATGACGCAATACTTTCAAATCATTCTATCCAGCCTTCGGCACGTCGTACACCCCAGGAGTGGCTCAGGCAGCCACTTCATTTACTAATTGCATTTAGTAAACATTTTCTGTTTTGCGCCCGTCAAATGACGCTCATTGCAGGGCGCCGCCAGGGACGTTGCCAGCAGATGGCCAACAGGACTCTACCGGGGAAAGGACGCATGATCTAATTTGCCGTCGTAGTTACGACAATAGTTCGAAATGCGTGTCAATATTACTTCGATAAGGCTATGATGCTGAGCAGCAATGGATTGCAGTTGAGGTCACGCATCTGTTGGTGCGGCGGTACGCCGCAGACACATTCAGAAGTGAACGCTGGTCACAAATCTCGGGGGAATCATGGGTTGGAGTTTACATGGGTACAAAATGGGCTCGAACGAGAAATGGTTTGACGAGATTCCTACCGATGAGGGTGAGAAAGAGCAATTCATTGCTGCTAATCGAAAAAATATCGAACCTTGGCTATCCGCAGTGCTTCAATCTGAACATACAAATCTTCTAATTGGCAGTGGGTTTACAACCGCAGTGTGCTATAAGGCGAGCGCAAGCGCGTTGGGCATGTCGAGAGTAAATTTCATGACCGAGTACGATGCAAAAATTGACGCCCATGCTCAGCGATGTGCTTTAGCTATGGGACGAGGTGACTTCAACATTGAGGACCAATTTCGAAGCGCACTGATGTTGCTCGATGGCCTAAAGGTCATGGGAGACAAATCAAACTTCGAGGGACTCGGAGCTGCGATGGATACCGTGCTACATGGGTTTCTACGATCAGTACTCGCCACCGAAGATGGGCTAGAAAACGCTTCAGACACAAATTGGGGTAAGGGCGTTTCAGCTCTACAGTCCTTCTTACTGAGCTTTGCCAGCCGATCCGCTTCGCGGGAAAGACTTCATATTTTTAGCACGAACTATGATCGCTTCATCGAATATGGCTGCGATCTCGCTGGAATTAGGATCATTGATCGGTTCGTCGGCGCATTGAATCCGGTCTTCCGCTCAACACGGGTAGAAGTCGACATGCACTACAACCCACCCGGGATACGCGGCGAGCCGCGGTTCATGGAAGGAGTGGTCCGCCTTACTAAGCTGCATGGTTCCGTAGATTGGCACATCCACTCTAGAACCAAGCAGATGCGCCGAGTTGGTATCCCGTTCGGCGCTAACTCCAAACACCCAGGAGTCCCGGAGAGACCTGTCGATACAGTAATGATCTATCCAAATCCGGCGAAAGATGTTGAGACAACCGAGTATCCCTACGCCGAACTCTTCCGAGATTTCGCTTCCGCATTGTGTCGTCCAAATTCGGTGGTTGTGCTCTATGGCTATGGCTTTGGTGACGATCATGTCAATCGCGTGCTGATGGACATGTTGACGATTCCGTCTACACACATTGTGATCATATCTTTTGGGATGCAGTCGGCAGATTTTTCTAGGGCTGAATCCTTCTACAAACAGGCCGCACGACCAGCGCAAGTCTCACTTCTAGTCGGCGCCCACTTTGCAGATTTGGGGCATTTAGTGGCGGACTACTTACCCAAGCCTGCTATAGATGTGATCTCTGGACGCATGTTGGAACTTCTGAAAAATCGAAGCCCAGTCGCGGCGGGAGCTGGCGGAGCCACTGGAACCAATTTAGAACTAGGGAAAAGTGGGATATCGGCACTTCAGGTTGAAACCGGTGCAGTTGAACAAGTTGAAGTTGAACCGTTCTGAGGGACTATGACAACTCCAATTGAACAACTTTCTGGACTAACGATCGGGTCGGTTGACTCGGTGGCCCCCGATGAAATTCGAGTAGCCCTCGACAAAGACACGCCCCGCTCGACAGCTCTCAATACTGGAACGCCGACATCATTCCCTCGCATCAATGGGTATGTCCTTATTCCAAACGAAGCGGGTGCTACTGTTTGCTATATCAGCTGGATAGGAACTGAGCGATCGGCTTATCCTAAACGATCTGATTCTAAAGAGTTCGGTCTCATTGATCTGCCATTCCCATCACGGAAGATGTCCTTGTCGCCTCTCGGGACTCTTAATACGGTGAAGGACAGGCAGACGGGGCAGCACAAATTCGAGTTGTCTAGGGGGGTTGTCGCCTTTCCATCTGTGGGTGATCAAGTCTTAATGCCTACCTCGGCTCAGATTGCGGCAATTGTGGGCGCAAAGGACTCGGATCGACGCGTGAAGATTGGCGTATCGCCAATGGCCACAAATGCTCCGATCATGGTTGATCCCGATAAGATTTTTGGTCGGCATCTTGCCGTACTCGGGAACACAGGCAGCGGAAAATCATGCTCTGTTGCGGGTCTCATTCGATGGTCCCTCGAAGCAAGTCTACAAGCCTTAGAACCTGGCATTAAGAATCCGAACATGCGGTTCATTGTGTTAGATCCCAATGGCGAATACGCCAAGGCCTTTTCAGACATGCCCGACCGTGTTCGGGTATTTCGCCCAGGAAGCGAGGAAAATCCGTTTGTTTTGCCAGCGTGGATGTGGAATAGCCATGAGTGGAGTGCAATAACTCAAGCCCAACCTGGGGCGCAGCGCCCCATGCTAATGCAGGCATTGCGTAACCTGCGTGCGGGGCGCGTATCCCGAGAGCCTACGCAGATAAAAATCGTAAGACAAATCCGGCTTTATTTTTCAAAAATTAACCTCTTTTTGTCGGATAACACGGGTGGTGGTTTCACAGGCTTTCCTGGCAGCAAAAATGCAGGCCAGACGATTTTAAATCTTGCCGTCGTAATGGAGGATATGCGAAACCGTCTGTCAGAAGGAGTGCAAATTGCCGCACTGCAATCGTTAGTAGATCAGGCAAACACTCTTCTACAAAAGCGCTCGACCGTATCTAAAGGCGTAACTTATTATAACGACTTTACCGTTTTAGATTTTGAGCCATTTAGCGAATTGTTTATAGCAGCGCTTGTAACGTTTCCAGACGTGGCTTTGGAAAATACGGCTAGCGAAGATTCGCCAATTCCCTTTGATATTGATTCCTTAGCTGATACCGTTGATGATTTATCCGCAGATGGCTCTTCGAACGCCAACACTGCAAACTTCGTGTCGTATTTGACGCTACGCATTAGGTCGCTCACTGCGGATAGGCGCCTTCGTTCGGTGATAATGCCTACGACGGACATCACACTTGATGAGTGGCTTTCCGATTACTTGGGTAACAGCGGATCTACTAACGGACAGGTTGCCATCGTTGATCTGTCGCTTGTTCCATCTGAGGTCACCCACATGCTGATCGGTGTACTAGGCCGACTCGTATTTGAAGCATTGCAGCGATATCGAAAGCAACAAAAAGACGGATTGTCGTTGCCTACAGTCCTAGTGCTTGAAGAGGCCCACACTTTCGTTCGTCGCGGTAAAGAGGAAGAAGGTGGGCAAGCTTCGCCGGCGCAACTCTGCCGAGATGCATTCGATAAAATCGCACGAGAAGGGCGGAAGTTCGGCCTTGGGTTAGTTCTATCGTCGCAACGCCCGTCAGAATTATCTCCCACGGTCTTGGCACAATGCAATACATTCCTGCTGCACCGGCTTGTGAATGATAGCGACCAAAACCTAGTTGCTCGCTTGGTGCCTGATAACGTCGGCGGGCTGCTGAGAGAGCTTCCTAGCCTGCCATCGCGCCAAGCGATTTTGTTGGGCTGGGCTACGCCGATTCCCGTTCTGGTGGAAATGAGCGAGCTACCGGACGGTCATCGACCACAGTCCGATGATCCCGACTTCTGGAACGTATGGACAGGGAAGACGCCGAGGGCGATTGATTGGATGTCCATCGCGCAAGAGTGGAAGGGGCCAGACTGCGAGGGCGGATTTGCTGAGGAACCCGACCCATTCGATCCATATGACGACTGATTCGCGTATCGATAATAATGCTATCTCTTGATGAGCAGCCCGAAACGGTGTTAATGCCGTACGATGAGGGCCGCCGGTGCGGAAGTGCTTCGGGCTATTTCGGACAGTGAGAGATCTCAATCTGATTGTGTTATTGCGCTAGATTATCGTGCCCAGTTGAAATATTTCGTATATAGTAAGGCTTTCTCGCCCACGTCCTGTGCCGAGCTCTAGGTCTTTTTTTTGGAAACACATGGCACTGCACGATACGATTGCACAACTACGACTTGCTCGTACTGGAAATGATGGGGCAGCAGTTCCTGATTCTCTCCAGGGCGTTTCGAAAGCAAAAATTCGCAGAGTTCTTCAAGGCCTCGACCTTGAGGGTAATGCTGATCTGATAGATGGCGTTTTTGCTCTACTAGATGATGAGACTCCAAGCTGGTTCTCGAGGGCTCCAGCGGGTTCACGCTTCGGTGACGGGGCGTCAACCGCTCATCTCGCATGTCATATAGGTATCCTGCAACGAGGAGGTGGAAAGTTAGATCGCGAAGGCCGCGATTACTGGATCAAGCCGCTACGTGAATTGGGTGTTTTCGAACCAATTCTCTTGCTCGGCGATGCATTTATTCACGGACATGTCGTAGCGAAGTCGCCTAATTCGGCCTATCGAATTTCCGAGGACTTCAAAGCAATTCTTCAGGCGCCGGAAGGCCAATGGCAGCCAATGTTGGCGGCGTGGGCGAGTCAAGATGCAGCCAGGCAGAGACGGGAATTTCAGGCCGAGATGGCGTCAGCGTCTCGCTTGCTAGTTGACAGCGGTCACAGCGATCTAATCCAAGCCAGTATCGATTACTATGCAGCACAATTCCTGCCAGGCTATCAAGTCGTTTACGTAGACGATGGCGATGGCGACCGGATCACCCAAGTGGATCGGGGCAGGTTCCAAGAAGCTGGAATCGAAATGGTTCTCGGCGATGCAATGCCTGACGTGTTGATGTGGAATCCAACGACTGATCGATTGTGGGTACTGGAAGCTGTGACAAGCGATGGGGAAGTCGATCTGCATAAGGTGAACCAAATCGTCGCCATGGCCCAACGATGCGGGAAAGCCGGCGTGGATTTCACGACCACATATCGAACTTGGAAGGAAGCTGGCGCTCGTCAAGGGGCTCATGGTAACGTAGCAGTTGGGTCATATATTTGGATTCAGGCCGACCCAGCGAAACACTTCTATGTCGGATCATTCTGAGTGATCAATTCACTTTCCATTGAGGACAACGTAACGAATGCTACTTGACAAACCGATCGTACAGAATAAGTCGACAACCTATCGGTCAGTCACTTCGAAAGACAGCGGACTCTTCGAAACTTGCGCTCGCCACACGTCCCGCTACACTGCTCGAAGTCTTCAATCGATATATTTGTGTGATGCGTGTACGCGAGCCCTAGTAGTCGGTGCCTTCAACGACCGCGCCCCAGTTTTTCATGGCGAAACATTTAAGGGCTTCTGCGGACTATGCAATAGGAAGCGGAACGTCACGCAGCGGCAATGGTTCGTCTGCGGAGTTTGCTGGAATGTCGTTTTGGCCTATCAGAAATCAATGGCGGCGTCTGCTGCGGTGAGGGAGTGGTGGGCTAATGAGGTGCAGCCAAATTTTCCGAATCTGACATTGGAGGAAACCGAGCAGGTTGTTCTTGCTGCTTATTCGAGAAAAGGTAAGACTAAGTTTGTTGAGGCCGCAACGCTTTCAATGCTTGATTTTGTCGTTTCGGACTCGTCCACCAATCCGCCCACGCCGTTATTCCATATTGAACAAAAAACAGGACCGGGCGCTATTGATGAGATGACGATTTTTCAACTTGACGTGAATGATTACAATGATATCGTAGGCGCGGTACAGCATACAAATATTCCGTCGTATATTGTTCACGTCCAAGCCGTCCAGGAGTACAACTTCCCAACCCGCCAGACCATCGTAAAAGGTCTTTGGTGGACTGATATTGCAACTCTTCAATCACATCAGAAGAAAATTGCACAACGGCGCGGCGAAGATAAGTTCGCTATTTCGTATGACGCTAAGGCTTTTTCTCCAATTGCGTCGTTTGGGAGCGAAATTGCAAAAAGTGGGTACAAAAAACTGATGGCGAGAGCGAAAAAGCTTACGCTTATTGAATAGAGCGACCCGACATTGTCGGGTCGGAATTTCGATTTCGCAAAAAATATTGTCTAATTATGACAAAAGAAGAATGCGCTCTACTATTGAATCAATTTCTTCTTGAGCCAGCGTTCCGTCTTGAGCTAACTCTCCAGCGGCCCCTAGTTGGCTAATAGTAGGATAGTGTAGGTTTCGGAGGTCGGTAGCGTTCACTTGCGTGTGCCCACTAAACTGTCGAAAGTATTGATCTACGGCGGTTGAGTTTAGAAAAAGCGCCAGCCCTCTAGCAACGGTACGCGGTATGCCCTTGCCATTGATATGGAAGTAGTTAAGTTTATTTTCAAACCCAACATGGTCCGTATTGATTAGCTCCGGGTAATACACCACGGCGACCAATCGTCGCTTTTCTTCTTTCGAAGAGAATCGTTTTGTCAGCACATAGATACCGTTCGGCACAAGGAGCGATTTGGTTTGTTCGTTCGAAGAAAGTGCGTTCGGCTTCTTGCCTTGTAGATTGGGCCATGCAACAGTACCGCCTTTGAAGTGACCTGGGTAAATTAATGGCACTGCGCCTTTTTCTGGAGCCATTCTCAGATGTTCTTTAGCCCGGAAGTCAACAACTCGACCAGTGGAGACAGTAATGCCGAGGTCGTAAAGCGAGCATGGAAGTGTTCGCGTGCGGTGCGCAAGGTCGCCATCTTCGACAGAGACTGGTAGACGGATAAAAAGATTTGGATCGCGAGGTAAAACGACCTGTTCAAAGGGGATCAGGCGTGAAGTCGAGTTCAGGCCACTGGGATCATAACTAGTGGATATGCAAACCTGCTCAGGGGATACCGTGGTTTTTATTATCCTGAAAATGATATTCTCTTGTAAAACAGCGTCATCCTTGAAAGCATTTTTTCTGGACTCATAAACATGAACCCGGCGCAATGCGGACCGTCCTAACATGAATTCCCGGAAGGGCTTAAAGTAGGTCCCATTGCAAAAACTACGGGGAGTAATCGCGACCAACTGCCCGTCAGTATCAAGGCGGTCGAGCGCGATTGCAACGAATGCCGTGTACAGATTCGTAGTTTCGATTCCGATCTGACGCAATGCTTTCCTGGTCGTGCTGGCGCTACTAATTTTTGCGTATGGGGGATTCAGAATCGCGCAGTTGAATCGCCTTTCTGAATTCTGGTCGAGGCGAAGAACTGTGGCCGCATGAAGGACGAAATCTTCGTTGACTATTATTGATTTGAACGCGATACCTGCACGTTTGCATTCATTCGAACACGCGTCTAAAGTTTCGTTCAAGCTCTTGACAAGTATCTGGTCTACTTCAAATGTTGTAACACAAATTGACTTGGGTTTTTCATTGCGTGAACATACTTCGTTTACAAACGCGGCAGTGAGCGCTCCCATGCCCGCACCGGCATCGAGTAGTCGAACATGTTCAGGAAGATTATCGAACATCGATGCCAGAAATCTGGCGACCGGAGCTGGCGTCATGTATTGGCCTAGATCGCTGCGTGTCGTCTGATCAAGGGAGGCTGTGACAGCAATCCTTGAAGCATCTGTATTCAATAGCGCTGACACGTTATTCGAAATTTCGTCTAATTCCATCTGGATATGTGAGTTGCGCTGAAGTGGGTTGAACTTAATTGTAAAGGAAGCTATAAATCGCCTTTACGGTAGTCTGTCAGATCTTACGGTCGGCGTCTGCAACAGTCGTCTTTGTAGACGCCATCTGTCAGCAAGTGTGGCGTTTGGACGCCAATCGAAGTGCCTCATTTTATCCCAAAATTTAAGTTCAACTTGAATTCCCTCAAGCTAAAGTGGACAGAGCATGCTTCTATGCAATATTAGATCGTGTGCCCTTGCTCGGCCAGGTTGCGTTATTAGTTGCTCAATATTCATCTGGCAAGAGAAGCGTAGTTGAAGAACGGTCGGCTTCAGTGATGATCCAGATTTTCACGGACGCGCTGATCTTGTAGCTGGAAAATATGCGCATGCCTGACCGTATTGCCAGCAGATTTTGCTGTCGATCCTCCGTGCCCAAGTCGCCCCAGTCGCCTGTAATATGTCGACGAATCAGTTCAACCGGTGAGATGTCGAGTTTTTCCAGAGCGTTCAACGCGGCGGGTGTTGCGCGGCCTTGGCCGAGTGAGAACATTGGTTCGTTTGCGGTTCGCGGTGTTCCTGAAGTGTCAGTCATGATTCACCGCCTTGATTGAATTGCCCGCATGTTCCGGGGTTTCTAAAAGGGTGGACGATTGGACATTGATGTCCGCATTGTCCCGGCAACACCGCAGCGCTGCCTTCGATTGTCGCCGCCGTGGTTGGCAGTTAGAGTTCAATGATCTGGTGGACGATGGCTTGCACTTCCGGGCCGCTCTTTTTCAGGAGCGATGCGAAGCGTGCCACGATCAGGCGGTTCTTGCGTGTTTCCAGCTTGTTGATGTCGCGGACCACACTCGAATCGAACGGCTTGCCTGGCTTGATGTTCTCGATGGTTTTCTTGACCAGTTCGGTACGCTCGGCGTCGAGTGCATTAATCGCTTTACGCAAACTTTCAGTGGTAGTCTTTTCTGATGCTGGCACGGAAACTGCGGTCGTTTCGACCGGTGGAGTAGTAGTTTCGGGAGCGACGTCTTTTTTATCGGCGCTGATCGTAGGCTTCTTTTCGGTGGCGGTGTTCATCGTATTTCTCCTGTGGTTTTGTCAAAGCGACACGAGAATCTTATCTAGCTCTTGTGGAAACGTACACACTTTTATTGCTTTATTGCAATGTTCGGCAGGGTCTTGGTTCTTAATTACGTAAATCAGAGTGACCTAAGTAGTCGTGGTGCTAACACAATCCCTTTTCTATTTAATACTAGAGGGGGCGTGTTATCACCGGCAGGCAGTCACAGCAGTCGCTCTGCGTCATCACTGGCGCCTCTCTCGTTATCTGTGGTAGCGTGCGTGTTCAAGTATTCAATTCACAAAAAGGAATTTAGATGGATTTATCAAAGCTGAGCATTGCCGACCTTCGTACCCTGCAAGATAGCGTCAAGCAGGAACTGACGAAGCGTGAACAACAGGATGTGGCCGTTGCTCGTGAAAAAATTCTGGCGATTGCCAAAAGCGTAGGCATTTCGGTGCGCGAGTTGGTCGGCAGCAGTGTTCGCCCAAAGTCTGGTCCAGTTTCCGTTCGATATCGCAATCCAAACGATGCATCCCAACAGTGGACTGGCCGTGGCCGTCAGCCAAAATGGATCAAAGCATGGATTGACGCAGGGAAGACGCTCGACATGGTGCGGGTTTAATTGGGTGGCAACCATGCTGCGTGATGAGATTCTACGCGATCTCTATGAACAAACTACGTTCGCAAGCCACGGCGTAGATCGTTTGATGTTTCGTGTTCGTCATGAGCAAGCTCGTGAAATCATTGACCAATGCGAACGCACCGGGCACATACGTCGAGAAAATGACTCATATTTCATCGGACTGATGGGTGTGGCAGAACTCATCCAGCATCCAGCAGCACTGGAGTTTTTCGCCAATGCCGAGCTGTTGTATCTTCACCTTCAAGCCGAATATCGAAAGAAGCCCAATTCGCTAGTGCAGGTTGTGGACATCGCGTCCCGAGTGCAAATAGAATCTAATGTAGTAATGAATTGCCTAATACTTATGACAGATTGCAATGGTTGGTATGGCGGGCGCTCACAATTTACGGATGCGACTACCGCAGCTATCTCCCCATCGGAAGGCATTCTAGACAGCGCTTCGTTCGCCGCCAGTGTTGAGAGAATGCGCGAACACCGCAGCCAGCTTGAATTTGGCGTTTCTTTTCCGCCGCAACTCAACATGTTGGGTACTGCCGACAACTGGATGGCAGGGCTGTTGCCAACAACGGGCATTGATCAGAAGTGACTATTTAGCCGCTATGCAGCGAGCCGAATTGGATCGCCATTGAAGGCGCGCCGCAAGACGTCGAGCATGCCGTGGCCTTGTTTGCGCAGCGTGTCGAGGCAGGAGCGGA
>Ga0326735_1000088_pt1 | contig 18702 bp, 12 predicted proteins | sample 37_GP2_1092_FD_207945 | JGI IMG/M metagenome (GOLD analysis project Ga0326735, IMG submission 207945) | Glacier ice microbial communities from Ngari, Tibet, China - 37_GP2_109.2 | ecosystem: Environmental > Aquatic > Freshwater > Ice > Glacier | place: China: Ngari, Tibet | collected 2018-07-31
GACCTGACCGAAGCCGACCTGCCCCTGCGCCCGACCCAGCAGGAGCTTCCCGCGCTGCCTGAGGTGACGGCCAACGCCTCGGCGAAGCCGGCCGGCAAGCTATTAATCCCCGTCGAAGGCATCAGGCTGGCCCAGCTGTCCGACAATTTCGGCCAGCCACGCGGCAAGGAACGCCATCATGAAGCGCTCGATATCATGGCGCCAAAAGGCACCAAGGTGATTGCCGCCGGCGACGGCAAGGTAGTCAAGCTGTTCAACAGCAAGCCTGGCGGCCTGACCGTCTACCAGTTCGACCCCACCGAAAAATACGCGTATTACTATGCCCACCTCGACCGTTACGCGGACGGGATCAAGGAAGGAAGTGTGCTCAAGCGTGGTGACCTGGTTGGTTACGTCGGCGTCACCGGCAACTCCGCCAAGGACGGGCCGCACCTGCATTTCGCAGTGGTCGAACTGACGCCGAAGAAGGAATGGTGGAAGGGCACCCCGATCAATCCTTATCCGATGATGGGTGAGTAATTTTTTAGCAACAACCGACAATAAGGCACACCATGAACTCAACTAAAATCATCGGCATCGTGCTGATCGCCGCCGGCATTGCCGGCATCGCGCTGGGCGGCTTCAGTTTTACCCAGGAAACCCACAAGGCCAGCCTGGGACCGCTTAATCTGTCGGTGGCGGAACAGAAGACCGTCGACATTCCCCTTTGGGCGAGCATCGCCGCGATTGTCGCCGGCGCCGCGGTGCTGGTGGCTGGCTCGAAACGTTGAACATGAAGTCACCGGGAAGTACCCAATAAGAAGCCGCCCGAAGGCGGCTTCTTGTTGGGTACATGTACAGCAGGTAGCACTTTTTTGCCTATTCGTCGATATCGCCCCCCACGTTGATCGCCGCGTAGGCCCGCTGCACCGCTTTGTCTTCCTTGCCGCCGACCCCGTACAGTTCCTGCGCGGCGGCGATCATCTTGGCGCGGGCGTCGGCGTAATTGGTGCTGGCGGTGAACTTGGTGGTATTTGCCTTGAACCAGATCCGGTACGCCTTGTCGCTGCCGATGCCGGTCATCGCCAGCGGCTTTTTCACCAGGTAGGCGCTGCTGAAGTCGCTGCCCTTGCCGGCGTTCGAACCTTGCGACAGGAAATAAAACATCCGGTTGTTCGGCCCGCTGCTGTAGTGGACGTCGAGGTTCTTGAGCGTGACGCTCCACGCATCCGGGCTGCGGCCGTCCTTGCTCGGTTTGTACATGCTGCGCAGGGGCGTGCCGGTGCGGTCGATTTCCTTGCCCATGCCCCAGTCGTTGCCGGTATTCGGAATCGTCGCGCCGGTGCCGCCCGCGCGTGCGTACGACTCGACCATTTCGCCGCTGATGTCGGACGCCGACTCGTTCAGGCCACCCGATTCGCCAGTGTAGGTCAGGTTCGACGTGGCCGCCGTGATGCCGTGCCCCATTTCGTGGCCGATGACGTCGATCGAGCCGAGGTTGGTGAAGAACGAGCCGTCGCCGATGAACATGCATTTGCAGGTGTCGCTGTAGTAGGCGTTGTCATAGGCGGTGTTGACGTGGGCGGCGATGTAGGTCGCCGTGTTGAGGCCGTCCAGCGACAGCCAGCCGAGCGTACTCTTGAGCATGTCGTAGGTATTCATCAAGCCCCACAGCGCATTCACCGCCGCGGTCTGGCCGTTGGCGTTGGTGGTGCTGCCGCCTTCGATGTATTGAAAGCCGTCGCCCCACTCGTTGGTGGTGTTGCTGAAGACCGCCCCGGGCGAGGTGGTGTGGTTGGCGTTGGTGATCGCCATCGCGCCAAAGGCGCCACCGGTGCCGCGCGTGGCATCGATCATCCGGTAACTGCCGCCCGTGAAGGTGGTACTGATCGGCACCGCGCCGTTGTACTGGCTGTGGCCGATCCCGATGACCGTTTGCAGCATGTTCCACTGGCTCAGGATGCGGCCGTCGCGTGCGCTGACCACGGTGTCGTGGTAGACCGGCCGGTCGCGCAAGGTCATGCGAGTGTGCACCAGGTAGGCCAGCTCGTAGCTGTCGACGACGTCGCGCACGTCGAGTGCGTTGAGTTCGTCGTCGGCCTTGGCCAACGAACCGGGTTCGCGCTCGGTCTTCATCACCGGGAAGATGATCAGGTCGGCGCTCGGCATGCTGACATGGCTGGTGCCGGCCGGCAGCGACTTGAGCGCGGCGTCGATCGCCGCTTTGGTCGAGATGGTCGGCCTGACGTCGAAGTCGGCGGTGGGGGCGCCGGTCCGGTTGGCGGCGCCCTTGCCCAGGTTCAGGCGCCGTTCCGATACCGACTCGCTGACGATCTTGCCAGCGGCGCCAAGCACCACCACCGACTCGGAGCCGAAGATGGGCACGCCCTTGTAGGTATGGTCGAGACGGGCAACCTGGGTGCCGTCGGCGCCGGGGTGCGCCCGGCTGATGACAAAGTTGTGGTCGGCATCGATGCCGCGCACGGCGCGCTGAGCGCCCAGCGCCGCCAGCAGCGCGGCCTGTTGTGCCGGCGACTGCGCCACGGCCGGACTCATCATGGGGCCGGCGCCGGCGGCACCAGCAGTGCCGATAGCAAGCAGGGGCAAGGCGCTGACCGCGGCGGCCAGCAAGGTTTTGTGGATTTTCATCTCTTCTCCTAGTGAACACACTGCCCGGCGTCAACCGACCTGGGCACTAGGGAATAGTGGGCGAGATTCAGTGCTAGTGCTTGCAAAAACGCAAAAAAGCCCCGCAAAGGATGGGCCCGGGGGCCACACCATTCACCGGGCTTGCTTTGTTCTTATTTTGTTGTGCTTACTCGGCGATGTCGGTGCCGACGTTGATCGCCGCGAACGCGCGCTGGACCGCTTTGGCTTCCCTGCTGCCGACGCCATACAGCTCCTGCGCCGAAGCAATCATCTTCAGGCGCGCGTCGGCGTAGTTGGTCGCCGAGGTGAACTTGGTGGTAAGCGCCTTGAACCAGATGCGGAACGCCTTGTCGCTGCCAATCCCGGTCATCGCCAGCGGCGCGCGGTTCAGGTAGGCGCTGTAGTAGTCGCTACTGGCGGTAGCGCTCGAACCCTTTGCCAGAAAGTAGAACATGCGGTTGTTCGGGCCGCTGCTGTAATGCACGTCGAGCTGCTTGAGGGAAGAGCTCCAGGCGTTCGGGCTGGCGCCGTCCTTGCTCGGCTTGTACAACCAGCGCAGCGGCTGGCCATTCTTGGCGATTTCCTTTCCCATCATCCAGTCGTTGCCAGTGGCCGGAATCAGGTTGCCGGTGCCGCCGGCGCGGGCGTAGGCTTCCACCATTTCGCCCTGGATATCCGAGGCCGATTCGTTCAGCCCGCCCGATTCGCCGCTATAGGTCAGGTTCGATGTCGCGGCGGTGACGCCGTGGCCCATTTCATGGCCGATCACGTCAATCGAGCCGAGGTTGTTGAACGAGGTGCCGCCGTCGCCGATGTACATGCACTTGCAGGTGTCGCTGTAATACGCGTTGTCGTAGGCGGTGTTGACGTGGGCGGCGATATAGGTCGCCGTGTTCTGGCCATTCAACGACCGCCAGCCGAGCGTGTTCTTGAGCATGTCGTACGTGTTCATCAGGCCCCACATGGCGTTGACGGCCGCGGTCTGGCCGTTGGCGTTGGTGGTGCTGCCGCCGGCCACGTACTGCAGGCCGTCGCCCCAGGTGTTGCTGGTGTTGGTATAGACCGCGCCAGCGCTGGTGGTGTGGTTGGCGTTGGTGATCGCCATCGCGCCGAAGGTGCCGCCGACCCCGCGCGAGCCATCTTTCATCGAATACGTGGTGCCCGACAGCGTCGTGTTGATCGGCACGCTGCCGTTGTACTGGCTCTTGCCGGTGCCGACCACGGTCTGCAGCGCGTTCCACTGCTCGATGATGCTGCCGTCGGCGGCGCTGACGATGGTGTCGTGGAACACCGGCTTGTTGCCGTCGGCCATGCGGGTGCGCACCAGGTAGGCCAGTTGATAGCTGTCGACGACGCTCTCAAGGTCGGTTGCATTCAGGTCTGCCTCGGCCTTGTTGACGGCCGCTGCAACGCGCACTTCTTTCATGACCGGATAGATGATCAGTTCGGCGAACGGCGGTTCAAGCGGCTCCCCTTTCGGCGCCGCTTTTTCGAGCACGCCATCGATTGCCATCTTGGCGCTGATGCCAGGGGCGACGTTGAAATCTTTCTGGCTCAAACCGGCGCGGCGATTGGCCACCGACTCGCTGATGATGCTGCCGCGCAGGCCAGTAACGACAACCGACTCGGAACCGAACACGCGCACGCCCTTGAACGTGTGGTCGGCGCGGCTGATGTTGGTGCCATCGACGCCAGGGTGTTGCTTTGCAAGGGTGAAGCCGTGGCGGCTGTCGAGGCCGTTTTTGCCGCGCTGCGACATCAGCTGACCGATCAAGCTGGCATTTTCTTGTGGCGATTGCACACTCGGGCCTCCCATCAAGGTGGCAGCGCCGGCTGCGCCGCACATCATCAGTGGCAGTGCCGCGATCGACGCTGCCAGCAGCGTTTTACGAATTGTCATCATATCTCCAATCGATAAATCGAAAACTTCGTTTGCTCCCTTGCATCGGGATTGCCTCAACACTAACTTCCACGATCAACCGAAGTCAAGAATTTGTATAATTCGGACATCGCGGTGGCAAATGTCCAATTTGAGACATTATTTGGAGAAACATTCTGTGTCGTACTGGCCAGCCCGGTGTGTTACGCTGCCCCGGACGGGCGGATTGCCCCCCGGCCCACCATCACCAGTTACCGACACGGCTTCGCCGTTACCTTACTTGAGCCAAGGCGAGCGCTCAGTCTTACCCTGGCCCCAGGCTCACCTTCATGCAAACCATTACCAAACAGTCGATCGACCGGCTGTCGCTGGCCGTGTTCGGCGCCTCAGCCGCGGCCCTGTTCATCATCGGCGTGCTCGCCATGCGCAGCAACGCGCAAGCGATGGATGCGCTGCCGGTACTCGTCGTCAGCGCGCTGCTGTTCGTCGCCTTCCTCGTGCTGGTGGTGCTGAACCGGCGTGTGAAATCGCAGAGCGCCAATCCGGCCGACAATCCATTGCTGCTGCTAAAAGCTGGCGCGCTGCAGAACGCGATTTTCAACAGCGCCAATTTTTCCAGCATCGCCACCGACGCCCAGGGCGTGATCCAGATTTTCAACGTCGGCGCCGAACGCATGCTCGGCTACCTGGCCCTTGACGTCGTCGACAAGATCACCCCGGCCGACATTTCGGACCCGCAGGAAGTGATTGCCCGCGCCAAGACGCTGACGGTCGAACTGGACACGCCGATCTCGCCCGGCTTCGAGGCGCTGGTGTTCAAGGCGTCGCGCGGCATCGAGGACATCTACGAGCTTACTTATATCCGCAAGGACGGCAGCCGCTTCCCAGCGGTGGTGTCGGTCACCGCGCTGCGCGACGCCGAGCAAACCATCATCGGCTACCTGCTGATCGGCACCGACAACACCGCCCGCAAGGAAGCCGAGGAAGCCTTGATGCGAGCCGGCGCCTTGCAGACGGCAATTTTCAACAGCGCCAACTTCTCTTCCATCGCCACCGACGCACAAGGCGTGATCCAGATTTTCAACGTCGGCGCCGAACGCATGCTCGGCTACACCGCCCTCGAGGTCGTCGACAAGATCACACCGGCCAACATCTCCGACCCGCAGGAGGTGATCGAGCGGGCCGAGTCGCTCAGCCAGGAACTGGGCGAGGCGATCTCGCCCGGCTTCGAGGCGCTGGTGTTCAAGGCGTCACGCGGCATCGAAGACATCTACGAACTGACCTATATCCGCAAGGACGGCAGCCGCTTCCCGGCGATCGTCTCGGTCACCGCGCTGCGCGACGTCCACGACGCCATCATCGGCTACCTGCTGATCGGCACCGATAACACCGCCCGCAAGCAGGTCGAGGAAGACCAGGCGCTGCTCGACCAGAGCCTGCGCGACCAGCAGTTCTACACCCGCTCGCTGATCGAATCGAACATCGACGCCATCATGACGACCGACCCGCGCGGCATCATCAGCGACGTCAACCACCAGATGGAATCGCTGACCGGCTGCACCCGCGACGAGCTGATCGGCGCGCCATTCAAAAATTACTTCACCGACCAGAAGCGCGCCGAAGCGGCCATCAAGCGTGTGCTGCGCGAAGGCAAAGTCACCAACTACGAGCTGACCGCCCTCGCCCGCGACGGCAAGAAAACCGTGGTGTCCTACAACGCCACCACGTTCTACGACCGCGACCGCAACCTGAAAGGCGTGTTTGCCGCCGCCCGCGACGTCACCGACCGCAAGCAGTTCGAGCACACGCTACAGCTTAACAACGTCGAACTCGAAAGCGCCAAGGCCGCCGCCGAGAAGGCCAACCTGGCCAAGTCGGAATTCCTGTCAAGCATGAGCCACGAATTGCGCACCCCGCTTAACGGCGTGCTCGGCTTTGCCCAGCTGATGGAATCGGAAACCCCGGCGCCGTCGCCGTCGCAGCAGCGCTCGATCCAGCAAATCCTCAAGGGCGGCTGGTACCTGCTGCGCCTGATCAACGAAATTCTCGACCTGGCGATGATCGAATCGGGCAAAGTGACGATCTCGTCGGAGCCGATGTCGCTGGCCGAAGTGCTGCACGACTGCCGCGTGCTGATCGGCCCGCAGGCAACCAAGCGCGAAATCGAACTCATCTTCCCGAAATTCGACGATCCGTACTACATTCATGCCGACCTGACCCGGGTCAAGCAGGTGATGATCAACCTGCTGTCGAACGCCATCAAGTACAACCGTATCGGCGGCACCGTCACGGTGCGCTGCACATTGCAGGAAAAGCACGTGCGGGTGCATGTGAAAGACACCGGCGCCGGCCTCGCGCCCGAGCAGATCGCCCAGCTGTTCCAGCCGTTCAACCGGCTCGGCCAGGAAGACAGCATCGAGGAAGGCACCGGCATCGGCCTGGTGGTCACCAAGCAGTTGGTCGAACTGATGAAAGGGACGATCGGGGTCGACAGCGCGCGTGGCGTCGGCACCGAATTCTGGGTCGATTTCCCTGCATCGAACGGGCCGGAACTGGGCGTGCCGACGGAAGTGGCCGTCGCGCGGCTCCAGGCAGTAGCCGCGGTGCCGGCGTCAAGCGTCCAGCGCACCTTGCTCTACGTCGAGGACAACCCGGCCAACCTGGCGCTGGTCGAGCAGCTGATCGAGCGGCGCAGCGACCTGAAACTGCTCACCGCCGTCAACGGCCACCTCGGCATCGTGCTGGCGCGCGCCTGCCAGCCGGACGTGATCCTGATGGACATCAACCTGCCTGGCCTGAGCGGATTCGGTTGCCTGAAACTGCTGCAAAACGATCCGACCACGGCGCATATCCCGGTGATGGCGCTGTCGGCCAACGCGGTGCCGCGCGACATCGAAAAAGGCATGGAAGCGGGCTTCTTCCGTTACCTGACCAAGCCGATCAAGGTCGTCGAGTTCATGGACGCGCTCGACGTCGCCCTGCATTACGCCTCGGAGCATGGCCTGGGCGAAGAGCGCGGCGCGCAGCGCTAAGGGTGCAGCGCTAAGGGTACAGCGCTCAGCGAGCGGGCTGGCGTACCGGTCAAAAAAAATGGCGGCCAGGGAAGTCCGCGGCCACCAGCAAGCCGGCCGCGGTAAGTTTCAGATAGCGATTCATGATGGCTCTTTCTATCCGACATGGCGCTTTGCTGCAGGTTGCCGATGGCTTCATCATGCAGTCGTGAACATGTCATCGGGCCGTCACACAGCGCTGCCAGAATGATGATCTCCCTTGATATTTTTTGCCCGCGTCGTTCCGATACGGGCTTTTTTTTCGCCGGCGTGGCCGGCGCCCACGCCCGAGTAAGCAATATCCTACCCGCACACCCTCCACTCGCCTATTCGACTTCCGTTCTTCAGGATTCATCATGCAACTTCGGATGGGCCTGCCGACGACCTTCGTCGGCGGCGCTCCGGCATCACAACGAGGGAGCCAAATTATGAGCAGCAAGGTAAGCAGCGGCAAAAATGCCAAGCACAGCGACAGCAAACAATCAGGCCAGCAAGGCGGGGGCAAGCGGCAATCGGATGCGAAGACCGGCAAGTCTTGAGTCGGCCGCAGGCATGCGGTAGGCAAATACAGATCTGGCGCACCGCCTCGAGCACCGGCGAAACGCTCGCTTCTGATGTCAAAAAACATCACTTTGCTGAAATATCTGCAATAAGTCTATACAAGCTGTATATTCTTGAGCCCTGTTATGGGCGCCCCGCCGGGGACGCCCTTACCTCTCTCAAGGATTAGCATGAAAAAAATCGTTTCAGTCATTTCATTCAAGAAGTCCCGCACCCTGATGTTCCTGGCGATCGCCGGCGCTTTCCCTCTACAGACAGCAATGGCCCAGGAAGCCGCGGCGCCGACGGAGTACAAGGCACCTGCGGGGCAACTCGAGACAGTGATTGTAACGGCACAACGCCGCTCGGAAAACATCAAGGATGTGCCGATGGCGATCACGACCTTGAAGGGCGACAGGCTCGACACGCTGGTGGCCGGCGGACAGGACATTCGCTTCCTTTCCGGCCGTGCGCCGAGCTTAAGTGTGGAATCCGACTACGGCCGCTCGTTCCCGCGTTTCTATATCCGCGGCCAGGGCAACACCGACTTCGACCTTAACGCTTCCCAGCCAGTTGGCCTGGTCGTCGACGACATCGTGCAGGAAAGCCCGATGCTGAAAGGATTCCCGGTATTCGACGTCGATCAGGTCGAAGTGCTGCGCGGCCCGCAGGGCACGCTGTTCGGGCGCAACTCGCCGGCCGGCGTGATCAAGTTCGACTCGGCCAAGCCAGTGTTCAAGACGGAAGGCTACCTCACCGTCGGCTTTGGTAATTACGGCTCGAAGAGTGTCGAAGGCGCCTACAACGTGCCGTTCAGCGATACCGTCGCCGCGCGCGTGTCACTGCAATCGCATAACCGCGACGACCGCGTGCACAATGCGCGCCCGACTGGCACGCGCGATTTCGAAGGCTACAACGACAATGCAGGCCGCATCCAGTTGCTGGTGCAGCCGAACAAGCAATTCAGCGCGCTGTTCAATCTTCACGCGCGTGACCTGGACAACAGCGCCACGTTGTTCCGCGCCAACATCATCAAGCAAGGCAGCAACGAACTGGTCGACGGTTTCGACTACGGCGCTTACCCGACCGATGGCGTCAACCTGCAGACGCTCAGGACCAAGGGCGCCAGCATGCGCCTGCGCTGGAACCTGGACGGCATCACGCTGCACTCGATCACCGGTTACGAAACTGCCAAGTTCTATAGCCGTGCCGACGTCGATGGCGGGTTTGGCGCCGTGTACGCACAGCCGATGGGCCCAGGGTTTATCCCGTTCGTCGTCGAAACCGCCGACCTGCTGCCGAACCACCGCCAGATCACACAGGAATTGCGCGCCGAGTCCAACGTTGCCGGGCCTCTGCAATGGATTGGCGGCGTGTTCTACTTCAAGGAACACATCCAGATCGACAGCATCAGCTTTGAATCGCTGGCGCCGGGCAATCCACAAAATCCGTCTTATGCCACCCAGACCCAGGACACCAGTTCGTGGGCGGCCTTCGGCTCGCTGAACTACACCGTGTCGGACCGGCTGAAATTGCGCGGCGGCCTGCGCTACACCAACGATTCGAAAGACTTCGCCGCCAAGCGCGTCGAAGCGACCCCGAGTGGCCCGCACAGACTCAACAGCGACAGCAAGGACGTCAGTTGGGACCTGAGCGGCACCTACGCGCTCGACAAGAACACCAACCTGTTCGCGCGCATCGCCACCGGCTACCGCGCACCGAGCATGCAGGGCCGCCTGTTTGGTCCGGGCGACCGTCCTTCGTTGGCCGGCGCCGAGAAAGTGCTGTCCTACGAGGCCGGCGTCAAGCAGGATTTGTTCGACAAGCGCGCGCGCCTGTCGGCCAGCGTATTCCAGTACCGCGTCAAGGACAAGCAACTGACCGCCGGCAGCGGCGTGATCAACATGAACCAGCTGATCAATGCTGAAAAAGTCACCGGCCAGGGCGTCGAACTGGACTTCCAGGCGATCCTCACCGATTCCCTGCGCATGACCCTGGGTGGCAGCTACAACGACACCGAAATCAAGGATGGCAAGCTGTTCGTCCAGCAGTGCGGTAACTTCGCCAACACCGGCGGCCGCGCCGGCTGTACCGTCACCGATCCGGCCGGACCGTTCGCCGGTACCGTGCGCATCGATGGCAACCCGCTGCCGCGCGCACCGAAATGGCAATCGAACTTCACGCTGCGCTACAGCACGCCGGTGGCCGACGGCGAATTCTACGCCGCCACCGACTGGGCGTACCGCAGTACTTACAACATGTTCCTGTACGAGGCCAAGGAATACAAAGCCAAGTCGCTGCTCGAAGGCGGCCTGCGCGTCGGTTACAAATGGCAGGACGGGAAGTATGAAGTTGCCGCATTCGGCCGCAACATCACCGACCAGGTGCAAGTGGTCGGCGCAATCGACTTCAACAATCTGACCGGCATCCTGAACGAGCCGCGCACGCTGGGCGTGCAGTTCAAAGCCAACTTCTGATCTGCGGCCTTGAATGAAAAAAGCTCCCGGCGGGAGCTTTTTTTTGGGCTGCGACGATGAATTTGCCGCGGTTATCCGGCGCGAAAAGGCTGAAGCTGCCAAGTTGGATTTTCTCCCCTCGCCCGCCCTGAAAATGTACCTAGAAGGACAGGGGCAATGCGTTGCGGATTATTCACCTGCGTCGCATGAATCCGCACGAGCTTTTTTGGAGTTGATCGCCACCCTTTAGTTGCAGGGATGGCGCCGGCTCCGGGTAGCTATATTACTGATGCTACTTTTCGACGAAAGCGCGTTCGATCACGTAGTCGCCCGGCGAGCCGATGTGCGGCGAGGCCTTGAAACCGCGCGCTTCGAGCAGCACGCAGATATCTTTGAGCATTGCCGGGCCGCCGCAAATCATTGCCCGGTCGGTGGCCGGATCGAGCGGCGGCAGACCGATGTCTTCGAACAGCTTGCCGCTCTCGATCAGGTCGGTCAGGCGGCCGCGGTTGACGAACGGCTCGCGCGTCACGGTCGGATAGTAGATCAGTTTTTTGCGCACGTCCTCGCCGAAAAATTCATTGGTCGGCAGCTCTTCGGTGATCACATCCTTGTAGGCCAGCTCGCTGACCTGGCGCACACCGTGCAGCAGGATGACTTTCTCGAACCGCTCGTAGGTTTCCGGGTCCTTGATGATGCTCAAAAATGGCGCGAGGCCGGTACCGGTACCGAACAGGTACAAATTTTTACCCGGCAGCAGGTCGTGCAGGATCAGCGTGCCGGTTGGCTTGCGCCCGACCAGCAGTTCGTCGCCCACCTTCAGGTGCTGCAGGCGCGACGTCAGCGGCCCATTGGCTACCTTGATGCTGAAGAACTCCAGGTGTTCGTCGTAATTGGCGCTGGCGATGCTGTAGGCGCGCATCAGAGGACGGCCGTCGACTTGCAGGCCGATCATCACGAAGTGGCCGTTCTCAAAACGCAGGCTTTGGTCGCGCGTGGTGGTAAAAGAAAACAGGGTGTCGTTCCAATGGTGAACGCTTAATACTGTTTCGGTTGCAAAATTTGCCATGTTTATGCCTTGATGATTGATCCAATTACCGCAATGTTACTCTGTTCGGCGAAATCTTACGATTGCGCGCCGGAAATACCACCATGTCGGCAACCGAGCAGGCGAAAAAAATGCCCGCTGTTCGGCGGGCATAAATCCAATTCTTTTAAAGGAGTTGGAGGAGACAAGACCATTATGCTGCACCCGCACATACAATGCCAATCATGGTTTCGAATACGTGATATTGGCTGGATGTATATCTGGCCAAATCCGCCGGCAAATAGCGCCGAATCCGACTCGTCATGACAAATCTTTCCGGCTGCATGTCAAAACGTTGAAACCTCAAAACAGGGGTTTCTGGCCACTGGTGAGCGCCGTAAAATCATCGCCGACGAACGGCAAGATGGCGTCGGCAATCGGTTGCAGCTGGCGCGTCAGGTAGTGCTGGTAGTCGATCGGCGAGCGATGCGCTTCGAGCGGCTCGGGTCCGGCCAGCGTGATCACGTAGCCGATCGTGCCGCCGTTTTGATATTGCAAGGTTCGTCCGTGCAGCCGGTTGAAGTCGTCGGCGATGCGCGCCGCGCGCACGTGCGGCGGCACGTTGCGCTGATAGTCGGCCAAAGGCCGGCGCAAGCGCTTGCGGTACACCAGCAGCGCATCGAACTGGCCGTCGGCGGTGCGCGCGGCGAAATCGCGTACATAGTCCTGGTATGGCTCGCCCTTGAAGATACGCTCGTACAGCGCCTGCTGGAATTGCTGCGCCAGCGGCGTCCAGTCGCTGCGCACCGTTTCCAGCCCCTTGTAGACCATTTTTTCACTGCCATCAGGCGCGCGCACCAGCCCGGCATAGCGTTTCTTGCTGCCGACGTCGAGACCGCGGATGGTCGGCATCAGGAAGCGCCGGTAATGGGTTTCGAACTGCAGTTCGAGCGCATTGTCGAGGTCGAATTCCTGCCGCAGGTAGTGCGCCAGCCAGCCGTTGACAATGCCCGCCAGCGCGCGGCCGATACGCTCGGCTTCTTCTGCGCCATGCGCTTTCCCAAGCCAGACAAAGGTCGAGTCGGTGTCACCGTAAATCACCTGGTAGCCCTGGTCTTCGATCAGTTTGCGCGTCAGGTGCATGATCTGGTGGCCGCGCAGCGTGATCGACGAGGCCAGGCGTGGATCGAAAAATCGGCAGCCGCTTGAACCGAGCACGCCGTAGAACGCGTTCATGATGATTTTCAAGGCCTGCGACAGCGGCAGGTTGTGCTCGCGCTTGGCCGCCTCGCGCCCGTCCCAGACCTGCTTGACGATGGCCGGCAGGCAATGCTTGTGGCGCGAGAAGCGCGCGCCGCGAAAGCCCTCGACCGATCCTCCGGCAGAGACGCCAACGTCACCCTCGCGGCTCGCTTCCACCAGCCCGACGGGGTCGATCAGGAAGGTGCGGATGATCGACGGGTACAGGCTTTTGTAGTCCAGCACCAGCACCGAATCGTACAGGCCGGCGCGCGAATCCATTACGAAGCCGCCGGGACTTGCTTCGCTCGGGATGTCGCCCAGGTTGGGCGCGACATAGCCCTGGCGGTGCATCATCGGCATGTACAGATGCTCGAAAGCGGCGACCGAACCGCCGCTGCGGTCGGCCGCCAGCCCGGTCACGCTGGCGCGCTCGAGCAGGAACGTCAGCAGCTCGGTCTTGGCAAAAATGCGGGTGACCAGTTCGCAGTCGTTCAGGTTGTAGCGCGCCAGGGCCGGCTTGTCTTCGGCGAAGCGGCGGTCGATCTCGGCCATCTTCTGGTAAGGGTGGTCGATCGGGCTGTGGATCGACTTGCCCTCCCCCAGCAGGGATTGCGCCACGTGTTCAAGGCTGAACGACGAAAAGCTCCAGGTTGCCGACTTGAGCGCTTCGATACCGTCGATGATCAGGCGGCCGGCGCAAGCGGCAAAAAAATGCCCCTGCCTGGCGCCGTGTTCGCGCCACTCCATCGCGCTGCCGTCGCGGCCAAGCCGCAGCACGACGCCGTAGGCTTGCGCATGGCGCTGCAGCACGCGTAAATCGAACTGCACCACGTTCCAGCCGATGATGGCGTCCGGATCGTGGCGCGCCATCCAGCCGTTGAGGCGCTCAAGGATCTGCGGGCGGCTGGCGCAGTACTCGAGGTCGAAGTCGACCGGATGCGCGCCGCCGTTGGGCGGGCCGAGCATGTAGACCTGGCGCTGGCCGCAGCCCTCCAGCGCGATCGAGTACAGCTCGCCTTGGGCGGTGGTTTCGATATCGAGCGACACCAGTTTTAAATGCGGCCGGTAGCCGGGCGCCGGTTTCATGTGGGCGTCGACAAGGAGGCCCGCGCTGGAGGGGCCAGGCCCGGGCTTTCCACCGAACCAGACTGGCGCCGTGATGAAACGCTCCATCAGGTAGCGCTCCGGCGGGCGCACGTCGGCCTCGAAGACGTCGACGCCATGGTTGCGCAGCCGCCTCTCGAGCTTTTGCAGGTGCCTGTATTGGGTGCAGTACAAGCCGAGCACCGGCCGGTGGCGGAAGTCGCACAGCGCAAGCGGGCGCAGTTCGAACCCGCCCTCGCCGGCCAGCGCGGCCTCGGCCTGTTCGCGCTGCGCCGCCGGGACGAAGGCCACCGACGAATGGGGTGCAAGGCGCACGCGGCGCGCGCCGGCGTCGGTCGCCAGCCAAAACTCGACCTGCGTGCCGGCGGGGGTGTCAACCCAGTGGCGGGTCAGCAGAAATCCTTGCTGCAGTTGGTGCTGTGGTTCGTACTGTGAGTCGTCCAACGTCCTGCCTCTCAGCGTTGACCTGTGCGTACAACGCAGCCCTTGCGGGCCGTCCCGCGCCCCGCACTGTAAAGCAAGCTCGGCAAAGCTACAACAAGAGCCAGCGACAGGAATGCTGGCATGGCTTGGCGGCGCCAAAGATTTTCCGGATGAGTTCGAATGTTGAAAGAGCGTGATTAATGCCGCTTGCAGGTGCTTGCCACACTGACGCCGGCTTGGCGGCGTTGCTGCCGGCGTCCATCGGCAGCAGGGCAAACAGCGGTGTACGAGTGTACGACGAAGCGCGCCGCGAACACCATGACGGTGAACTGGATCGGCATTTCCACCAGTTCGGCGACGCGCTCGCCCAAGCGCGGAACGAGAAACGAGAAACGATCAACGGCACGCGGATACAGCCCAGCAAAAAGCCGGCGCCGAACACCAGGGCCAAGTAGGCGGCGCCGGCTTTAGCAATGATGGGCATCGTGGTTTCGCATGATTTTTTTCCGTACCTTCCGGTGTCGTTTTCAGGTAAGCGCCAAATGCTGACGGTAACGCATTGCGTACGGAAATTTGGGCGGCGCCCTCTTGAGTTTGCCAGCGGGGCACGGTGTCTTGCAACTTCAAACGCATCGCCTACCTGGGCTGGCCGAACACCTGGGTCCAGTAGACGCGCGGCTGCTCGCCCACGACGTTCGTACCATAGGCGCCGCCCATTTCGGTGAAGCTGCGGTCCATGATGTTGGCGCAGTGGCCCGGGCTGGCCAGCCATCCGGCCATCGCCTCTTCGGGCGAGGCCTGTCCGGCCGCGATGTTTTCGCCGATCCCGCGCCAGCGGTAGCCGGCGCGCACGGCGCGCTCCGCCACCTCGCGGCCATCCTTGCCGTGTGGCCGAAATAGCGCTGCCTGGCAATGTCCTGACTGTGCGCGCGCGCCGCCTCGAACAGTGCTGCGCTCCTTTTGAGGGCCGGCGCGGCGGTAAAATGGCGCTCGCCGCAGTTGCGGTCGATGGCCCGCGCCCGGTTTACCGCGCGCAGGAAAAAATCGAGGGTGTCGCGCGCATCAAGCAGGCGGGCCGATGGCGCTCGCGCTGATCGCGATTGCGCCGGCGCTGGCCGCGCCAGCACGACCAGCCAACTGTCGCCGCTGCGCCGCACGCCGACAGTCGAAAATTGCGCGCTCAGCAGCACCGCAAAGGCGTCGCGCGGGCCTGAGATGGTGATGGCCTGGGCATGGGCCACCGGATAACCGACTCGGTCGAGCGCCTGCTGCAAATAGGCGCCGGGCGCCATCGGCAGCCGGCTTAACGCCGGATGCGGCGCCAGCGGCGCGGCCGGATCTGCCGCCCTGCCGTCGCAACCGTCCGGATCGGCCCGGTAATCGTTGATCAGGTCGACCAGCGACCCGCCATGCTGCGCGTGCGTCGGCACGGCGGCGGCCAGCGCACCCAGGGCGAGCAGGCAACGGACGCGCCAGTGTTCATGGGGCGGTTTTTCAACATGCAAGCCTTTGGCAGGAAAGTGGCGTCAACGCGGACGACAGCGGAACACATTGCGCGGTCGTGGTAGCACCGGCCGGACGTGGCCGGACGCTAGCGGAACCCTACCCGCTATTGCAGGTTCAAGCCATTTTACTTTTGCATTGTTGCATTGGATCGGGACGCACGCCTTCGCGCGCGCCCCTGCTTTCAAGCGGCCAGGGTGGCGCTGTCGATCACGAACCGGTACTTGACGTCGCCCTGAACCATCCGCTCGTAAGCTTCGTTGATCTGGTCGGCGCGGATCATCTCGATGTCGGCAACGATGCCATGCTCGGCACAGAAATCGAGCATCTCCTGGGTCTCCGGAATCCCGCCGATCATCGAACCGGCGATCGACCGGCGTTTGCCGACCAGGTTGAAAATCGAAGGCGAAGGATGCGGCGAGGCCGGCACACCGACCAGCGTCAACGTGCCGTCGCGTTTTAGCAGCGCCGTGAAGGCGTCGAGGTCGTGCGGCGCGGCGACAGTGTTGATGATCAGGTCGAAGCTGTTCGCATGTGCGGCCATGGCCTCGGCATCGCGCGAAATCACGACCTCGTCCGCCCCGAGTTCCTCGGCATCCTTGCGCTTGGATTCCGACGTCGTGAACGCGACCACGTGGGCTTTAAACGCATGGGCCAGCTTGATGCCCATGTGACCAAGGCCGCCAATGCCGACGATGCCGCAACGGCGAGTAGGTCGTGATGCCGGCGCACAGCAGCGGCGCGACGGCGGCGAGCTGCTCTTCCGGATGGCTCACGCGCAAGACATAGCGCTCGTGCACGACGATTTGCTGCGAGTATCCGCCCAGGGTATATCCCGGCGCATCCGGGGTGGGGAAGTTATACGTGCCGATCATGCCGTTGCAGTAGTTCTCCAGGCCTTCCTCGCACTCCTCGCAGTGCCGGCAACTGTCGACAAGGCAGCCAACGCCGACCAGGTCGCCGTTTTTAGAGCCGGACACCTGCGCGCCGACGGCCGATACGCGTCCCACGATCTCGTGGCCGGGAACGCAAGGGTGGAACGTGCCAGCCCGTTCGGCGCGCACCTGGTGCAGGTCGGAGTGACACACGCCGCAATAAGCGATGTCGATCTGTATGTCGTGCTCCCCCGGAGCACGCCGGGTGATCTCCATCGATTCAAGCGGTTTATCAGCGGCATAGGCGCCGTAGGCTTTTACAGTCGTGGAACGATTCCTTTTAATTATTGCAAATAAAACGGGCAAGCGAGTGTCGCTTCCGTTAGGTCCGCCACGGCGGACCGGCCAGGGTCATGAGCATCCGCGATGCAGGCAGACTGACTTCAGACAGCGAGCGGCATCTTCGAAATCAACTTGTCGAGGGTGATTGGATAATCGCGTACCCGTACCCCTGTCGCATTGTAGACGGCATTCGAAATGGCTGCGGCAACGCCGCAAATTCCCAGTTCAGCCACCCCCTTGGCCTTCATGGGCGACGATATAGGATCGGTTTCGTCCAGGAAAATGACCTCCTGATAGGGGATATCCGCGTGCACCGGCACCTCGTAAGTGCCGAGGTCATGGTTCACAAAAAAGCCGAGCCGCTTGTCCACCGCCAGCTCTTCCATCAGCGCCGACCCGACGCCCATCGTCATCGCGCCGATAACCTGGCTGCGCGCGGTTTTCGGGTTGAGGATACGACCGGCCGCGCACACCGCCAGCATGCGGCGCATGCGCACCTCGCCGGTGGCGGCGTCGACGCCGACTTCGACAAAATGGGCTCCAAACGTCGATTGCTGGAAGCGCTTGTCGAGGTCGCCGTATTCGATGAAATCCTCCGCCACCAGGCCACGGTCGCCGGCGGCATCGGCCAGCGAGAGAACACGGCTGCCCGCGCGCACCAATCCATCCGCGAACACCGCCTGCGCCGGGTCGACCCCGGCCTTTTGCGCGACCGCCTCGCGCAGCTTCATGCATGCCGCATACACTCCCGCCGACGAGTTGTTGCAGCCCCACTGCCCGCCCGAGCCGCAGGACGCCGGGAAGCTGGAGTCGCCCAGCCTGACCCGCACCCTGGCCAGCGGCACACCCATCATTTCGCTGGCCGTCTGTGCCAGGATCGTGTAGCTGCCTGTGCCGATGTCCGTCATGTCCGTTTCAACGGTCAGGATGCCGCGGCGGTCAAGACGCACGCGCGCTGCCGACTTGGTGAGCAGGTTGTCGCGAAATGCCGACGCCACACCCATGCCGACGCGCCAGCGCCCGTCGCGCACCGTTCCCGGCTGTGGGTTACGCCGGTTCCAGCCGAAGCGCTGGGCGCCGATCTCGAAGCACTGGACCAGCTGGCGCTTCGAAAAAGGCGGATGGGCAATGTGCATCGGCTTTTTTTCCGACTTCTTCGATTGCGGATCGCTCGATGCGGGCTTTTCCGGATTGTCGGGGACGACCTGGGTGTCGTTGAGGATACGGAACCGGACCGGGTCCATGCCGAGCTTTTCCGCCGTCTCGTCCATGGCGATTTCAAGTGCCGCCATGCCCGACGCCTCGCCTGGGGCGCGCATGGCATTTGCCTCCGGCAGGTCGAGCACCGTCAACAGGTTGGCCGTCATGCGGTGCTCGCCCGCATACAGGGAGCGGGTTTGCGTGGAGGCGCTTTCCGGCTTGCCGTCCGGCAGGTTGCCGGACCAGGCTTCATGCGCGATCGCGGTGATCTTGCCGTCGCGCGTGGCGCCGATGCGGATGCGCTGTATGGTTGCGGCCCGGTGTGTTGTGTTGTTTGGAATCAGCGCCCGTTGCAACGTGAGCCTGACCGGACGCCGGGCCGCTTTGGCGCCGAGCGCGGCGAGCACCGCATCGGCGCGCAGAAACAGCTTGG
>Ga0326735_1000089_pt1 | contig 18626 bp, 18 predicted proteins | sample 37_GP2_1092_FD_207945 | JGI IMG/M metagenome (GOLD analysis project Ga0326735, IMG submission 207945) | Glacier ice microbial communities from Ngari, Tibet, China - 37_GP2_109.2 | ecosystem: Environmental > Aquatic > Freshwater > Ice > Glacier | place: China: Ngari, Tibet | collected 2018-07-31
CGCGCATGATGCCGTCATGCCACCGAAGCCGCCCCGCCTCAATCTCACCGACCTGTCCCATGAAGACAAGGATCGTCTCATTGACGCCTTGTTCGCGCGCCTGGACGCGGTCGAGGCGAAGCTGGGCATGAACAGCGCGAACTCGAGCAAGCCGCCATCTTCCGATGGGCTGACCAAGAAAACGACGTCGTTGCGCCAGTCTTCGGGCAAGCCGGCTGGTGGTCAGAAGGGCCGTAAAGGCACGACGCTGCGCCAATCGGATCAGCCAGACGACGTGATTCGGCATCCGTTGCCGGGCCAGTGCGAGCGCTGCCACGCGCTCTTGCCGGTCGATGATGTTCAAGTATGGGAGCGTCGACAGGTATTCGACGTGCCGGCGATCGCGTTCAATGTGATCGAGCATCAGGCGCTGGCGGTCACTTGCAGCTGCGGCCAATTGCATACGAGTCCCTTTCCCGCCGACGTAAGCGAAACGGTGCAATATGGTTCCCAGGTACGCGCCTTGGGCGTGCATTTGACGCAAGGCCAAATGCTGCCGTACGCACGCGCGGCCCAACTGATCGCCGACATCTACGGCCTGGCGATCTCGCCGGGCACGCTCGTGGCGTGGGTGGCCGAAGCGCGTGCCGTCCTGCAGCCAACCGCCGATGACATTGCCCGTCAGCTCAAGGCAGCCCGCCTGGTGCATGCTGACGAATCTGGCTTGTGTGTGGCCGGTAAACTGCACTGGCTGCACATCGCCGCCAACGAGACACACGTGGTATGGCGTGCATGGCAGGCGCGGCCTCGCCGCAATCGACGAGCACGGCATTCTCGCCAAGCGCACCGGCGTACTGGTGCACGATTGCTGGGCGCCGTACTGGCGCCTTGAGGACAGTGTCCATGCTCTGTGCAACGCCCACCTACTGCGCGAACTGTTGTATGTGAAAGAGTCTACCGGGCAGGCCTGGCCCCAGACAATGAGCGACTTGCTGCTCAACGCCAACAAGCTGTGCACGGCCGCGCGCCAGCACAGATTGCGTTCAGCGCCGCCGACGTGCTGGCCTTCCGCACCATCTACGATGACATCGTGCGCGAAGGCGAGCGGCTCAATCCTGATACTTCCGCCAGCGGCAAGGGGCGCGTCAAGCAGTCCGTGGCTACCAACCTGCTGCGTCGCTTCCGTCTGCATGCCGACGCGGTTCTGCGCTTCATCGGCAACTTCGACGTCCCGTTCACCAACAACGTGGCAGAGCGCGCGGTGCGCATGCCCAAGGTCAAACAGAAGATCTCCGGCTGCTTCCGTACGCTCGACGGCGCCGAGCATTTCTGCGTCATCCGTTCTTGCCTCGACACACTGCGCAAACAGGGACACAACATGCTTGCCGTGCTACAGCGCGCCTTCGCTGGCGACCCAATCCCATCCGTTGCCTAGCGGCTGAACAGTTACAATATCTCAATGAAAATATATTGTGACTAATGTGGTGCTGATAGTGTCGCTCGGCAATATATTAATTTTTCTCCGGTCATGCGAGCATGTCGATCCGATCAAGTGATATTTGGAGAGATTTCCGCATAGAAATGGGACTATAATGACGGAATCCTATAAACATAACTTGAAGTATTCAAATGACAGTCGACCTTGATGTAGTAATCGATACCCCGGACTATTCTGTTGAAATGAAATCCGGACTGAAGACGTTACAGGGCTCTTCAGATGCAGTCAGAACAATTTCGGAAACAGTTTTATCTGGACACATCCCAGAAAGGAAAACCTTTAAGGGTAAAGTCAGAACACTTCTAAAAGCGAGTTTCGATGGTTCTTATGGACAGATATTTACATTAGACATCATTGACCAAGAATTGAAAAAGCGATACCGGGAAATTGGCTGGGTAGTCTTTGGCGAAATTTTATCATATTTCCTGAATGAATCGGTATATGCAGACACAGAGCGGCTGAGTGACGCGGCACGGGTGATAATAGAAGATTTGGGCGAGAAAGCCGAAGATCTTAATAAACAGCTTAGAATCTCCGCAATGAAAAATCTTCATGACACGAGCTATAAATTTAACTACGATGTAAAGATTCGTTTCCGAAAGAATCGCGATGAGCAGGTGACGTTAGCGAAATTTGACAGATCCACAGGATCCACACTCACAGCTAAACTTGACCGTCAAGTAACAGACATAGTTGCGGCAATTACGCGATTGAATATCAACACTGGGAACGGCCGCCTGCAGATTCAAGGCGAGGATGAAACCACAGCTTTTGGGTTCAATGGAGAGTACAAGCAAATAGTGCTTAAAGCAAAGAAACTTTTATCTGATAATCTGGACACTAACAATGGATTGGAAGACGATAATAGGATCTATGTGCGGCTAGCAGCTCGGCCATTGAGGATACGTGACGGCAAAGTAGTCAAATATTTCATTACCTCTTTCTATGAAGAATAATATTTTCATACCCATTGTGATGACGATGGCTGCAATTATAGCAGCTACGTATAGCTTAAATTTTTTTCCGCAGTATGGAGCCCAATTATCTGGAGATACCGCCGTTTGGGGACAATTTGGCGACTACATTGGCGGGACCTTAAATCCCATTTTGAGTTTTACGTCTGTGGTTCTATTGATCAGATCGCTTACGTTGCAAAATGAAGCTAATGAGGCACTTAAGAATGAGTTGAAAAATAGTGAAAGGACGGAAAATTTTCGCACCTTTAGTACCTTGTTTTTCAGTATGCTAGAATCGCAACGAGCAATCTTTAGCAACTTTAAAGTTACCGATGTCAGCACTACTCGCCCACTTATCATATCTGGCACGGCTGCAGTTATATTCATAGAGCAGAAAATTGAAGAGCTGCGTGATGCAGGTGCTGATGATGCAAAGATCTCCGAATTCCTAGACAACATAGACACAGATGATCAGATCTTCGGAATCTTACGAGCCTTTTACATTACTGTGAAGACCATTTGCGAAAGACTCAACAAAAATAATGGCTTTAAAGAAAACGTAGCGAAGGAACAAATATTTTCGCTGGTTAATTTCACAGACTTCGCTCAGCTGCGGCTAGTTGTTATCGGGATACAATTTCTGCAGTACAAATCGTGTAGCTATCTAAAAAACAACGAACTATTTTTGGATGCTCTTGACGAAATGCACTTGAAATTAGACTTATATTAGAATCCTTGGCGGCACGGCGAGGGAAGTCGACGAACTGGCAGCGAACATGCCCTGTTAGCGCGGACAGTTCCCAGTGCTTCATCGCTCAGCTCCTGCTTCATTGCCAATTCGACTTTGAAAGCAAAAAATCGGCGACTATTTAGACCCGGCGGAACGAGTGGAAAGTATTCACATCGCTTTGCAGCGGAAACGCGCTGGTGTTGACTGAAGAGTAGCGTTTCCCCGCCTTCTGATTACCTCCCAGGACCACGATTTCCTCGCGCTTGCGCTGCGAGTTATACCGTTGCTCTACGAAGAGGCCGACGTGCCCGAAACCGGCATTTCCCCGGACGGGGTTGGAATTTTTAAACACCACGATATCACCGGCCTTTGGATTTTTGACTTCCGCTCCATAGGTGCGGAAGGAACCGGATGATGCGCTCTTTGTGGTGGGCTTGCCAGCTGCCTCCAGACACCAGTTCAAAAATGCAGCGCACCAGGCAATCGTGTCGCCACGAACAAATACGTATTTGTCAGCAAGCGTTGTTGACTTGTAGAAGCCGATAATGACGGGATTCCAACGGGATGCCCAGGCCGCATTGTACTTTTCACCTTGATCATTAGTTTCCGATATACTTTCGAAATAACGCGCAACTTCAATCACACCAGTTTTCTGCCGCGCCAGGTCTAGCATTTCCCTCGCTTTACGGGTTTCCGCAGGCAGGGCAGGCTTATCGCCATAGAGCTTCAAGTTTGGCAGATCGCCAGCATAGTCTTCATAGTCCAGTTCGCCCTTTTCCACTTCCTTACTTTGTGCAATCGAAGATGCCAGCAATGGTAAGGCCAGCGCCTGAACAACTGTGCGACGTTGCATAACTCCTCCTCTATAAAAGTTCACTTCGGGACCATCGTGATAACAAGATCTCCTTTGATCCAGCCGCGGTACCGGTCGTACGCCGGGCCGCTGGTCAAGGCATAGTGGAGCGATGCCGAGTTTCCATCGTTTGCAAGCTCGACGGAATGTTTCGCTCCGTTCACGCTATAACCCGTAAACGCCGCATCGGTGATCTTGTAGCCTTCAAACGCTGTTACGACAACAGGTTGGTATTGCTGCGTACTTGGAGCAAGAAGAATCGGATGATCGTCTTTCGTAACGTCGATGGAACGCATGTGCCTGATGGGTGGCCTGGGTTCCTCGGACCCGGGAGCTTCCGCTGGAGGCTGCTTTGTTTCTCTTTTCGCCTGCGGAATGTTGCCAAGAATCTCCGGTACGGTTATCTCAGTGCAGAACGACCCAATGCACATTTTCTGGGTGCGGAATGTGACGACAGGCCTCGAATGATTCGTCCAAGCGATTCCGCTGATGGTTTTTATCTTATCCACGATCCGGGATACGGGGACGAACAAGGCTTTTCCCATTACGCCGCTGCCGCTCGTGATTTCCGCCACCGGTTCGCCGCCTCTTACCATGCCAACGACACGGCCTTCCAGGTCAACCACAGGAGAACCACTGAAACCCTCTTTTACAAAAGCGTGCATTTTTATTGAACCGTTGTCGCCTTCCCCCGCCACACGGTTAATATTGGTTTCGCTTCCACTCTCACCAGCGTACCCAAAGATCAAAAGTTCCTCAGGTGGGGCAGGGATACGACGGCTGTAAAAAAGAGGTTCTGCTTTGAATGACTTCGAAACGTCCTGAAGAACAGCGGTATCGACCAGGTCCGAGCGATCAGGCGTCCCTATCACGGTCATGGAGACTGGTCCATGCCGGCTGCGCAGGAACGGACGTAATTCTGCTTCGATCAAAATTGCCTTCGGGTCGACGTCGGACGGAATGATATGTGCAGCGGTGATGTAGTGTCCCTCCCGTGAGATCAAGAACGCCGTTCCCCGGCTGACCTGCTGGTCGCCGTTCTTGTCAAGCCAGGTAATCCGGACTGCAACCGTCGGCGTAACGACCCGCGATGCAGGTGCAGCCCATCGGTCGTTCGCCATGGCATTTCCATTTGCCACTAGCAAAACGACATAAATGGATGACGCCAAGAAATATTTCATTTTGCTCTCTAAGGCAGCGGACAAAAATACATCACTTCCGGCTATGGTATGGCGATTCACAGGAATACGCAATGCGGGAAAGCAGGATGGCATTTCGTATTCGACCGAAGTGCCGATGAGCCGTTACGAGCTAACGCTATCTGCCTATTACCATCAGTTTTTACATTCAGGACGAGACTGTCGAGGGAAACCTTGCGGACGCTGAGCCCGATGACACAGTTGAGCGCGTCCTAGCGGTTGCCCCCAGATACGGCAAGAATCGGAACAGTTCGAAACGTAGACACACCCGTTACATCTCCATCTTAGAGCGAGAGCCGGTATTTGATTGTGTAGGATTCCATAAAGTCATTGAATGTCCTGTCGCCGTAGACAGCGGCTCCGCTGTCGCCGCAGGCCGGATTGATTATCTTCATGGCGCTATGTGTATTGATATTCTGCCCGGCCCAACTAGGTGTTAGCGCTATTTTTCGATGCATGAACTGAGTTGATCCAATATCATCTACAGGTATTTACCCATGGTGCCCCTCCACCATAGCAAGTACCTACTGGTCCGCACATTCGAGGTACTTGCAACCCCGATGCACAAACTGGTGCCTGCCCAACTGCGTTCGCATCAATAAATCCCCAACATCCACACGGACCTAACATCCATCCCGATGGCATTCCTTGCGGCACCACTCCGACTATCTGAGGCATCGGTTGTAGAGATAGTGACGATGCCGTCAGGATACGTTCTGCTTCACTGCCGCGAGCATATGCAGGAGACTCGACCGGACCGCCATTAGCCGAGTTATCAACCCATTTGCGGGCAAACTCCGTAACTCCCCAGTCTCGATACTGCTGAATGTGTACCATCTCATGTGCCCACAGTGCCGGTTCGTTCGCAGCTTGAGTGTCCCTGAATACTACTGTATTGATCAAGGCAATAGCACGAGTTTGCGGGTTGAATGACATTTGTGCGGCCTGAAGTGTATTGCTAACAGCGCTCCAGTTGGCGGTCCATCGCACTGAGTCGATGAGCTCCTGCGTGTGCCAGCGTCGCAAAAACATTTTGATATTGCCTGGAATCGGACTTGCGCCAGCTGCAATTACAGCGTTGCGCCCTGAGATAATTGCTGTGGCGACCGGTGTATAAAGTATGCGTCCAGGATTCTGGACAACACCAATAATCTGATCCGGATTTTTAATGGCAAATTCGACTACATCACCAATCTGAGGGATACCTGTTGGGTTGTACACTCCAAATGGATTGACAACCGCTCCAATCGGATCTGCTTTAGCTTTTTCAGTCCACTTCCCAGGATCCGGCGGCCGAATTGGAGCAGGGATATTTCTCAAGATACAACCACTTTTGGGTAGGCAGGCACAAGCACCGAGGACACAAGCTTCGTATTCGCACTCCCCACACGCAAACGACGGCATAGCAACAGACCAAAGCAGCACGCAGGATACCCAACGTGCTAGCCGATAAGAAGTAGGCATAGTGCTCTCCCAACGGTTCAGTTTAGTCTAATGCCTTCCTCCATTTCCAGTTTGCTTCCGGACAGACAGTGCCGTCATTCGCCGTCGTAAGCCGCTTAAACTGGATGAAGCAACGAAGGCTGCAAGATTACCGCTTTTTTGCTGTCAGGCCTGAGAACTTCTTCAGAAGGGCGTAAACTGCAAACGACGGCCGGCGTAGACAAATGAGTCGTCCTCGACGTGCACAAGATGGGCCCGGTCGCACTCGTTGTTCGGCCATTGGTCCTCGGCCGTTGGCGCGGGGCCGTTGACGATGCAGGTGTTCCCCGCGAAGCTCTGTACAATAAACCGGGCTACCGGCACATCGACGGCATCGGAAAAATACAGGACGGGGCGAGTGTGTATCCCTTGGTCGCGCAGCTCCCAGCCGACGTAGCGCCAGTAATACAACGAGTGAATTACGCTCGCAAGTACCAGCGATGCCGGTTGTGCGGAGTCGAACAGGACAATTGCAGGGCGGCCCTGCGACTCCTGGGCAAAAATCGGACCAAGATCGATACTCTTTCTGGCCAACTGCGCTCTCAATTTCTCTAATTGCCCGACGTCCGCCGGACACTGCCGATCCATGTAACTTTCATAGTCCATGCGCAAGCTGACATCATCATCATCATCCTGTCCGTTGCCTTTACGTAGTTGCGGTGGTAGCATCGGCTCGGGCATGCATAAGAAGAACAGCGCCTGCTCCACTGCCCGTCCAAAGACCCGGTCAGATTCCCCGTTATTGCGGAGTGCGGCCATTCCGTCGATTGTCTTCTCCAGCAGGTGTGCAAATCCACTGCGCTCCAGGCGTTCATGCACCTCTAGCGGTAAGGCGGAGAGCAAACTGACTCCCCAGTCTTTCGCCCTAGTACTGAGCGCGATGGCAATATTCTCGCTGCGCACATCCACGTGGCGACATTCGTGAAGGAGCGCATCGAGACCCAGTTTGACGGCGCCACTCCACAGTCCCGTGTCCTGCACCGCACTCGCTTTAGTATCCACCAGCACCAGGCCAGGAACCTCACCCAACGAAGCCGACTCCGCCCAAAGGCAGAGTGCCGGTACGACAGCGTCGCGTTGGCGACCTTGAAAACAGATGGGGCCCATGTCGCACAGTTCCAGTCTGGCCGTCACCAGACTGGACAACGCAGCCTTGTAGGCAGAATTGCGATTATCGATCTTCCAAAATGGCGCTCGCCGATCACGCCTGCGCCAGCTCAGCAGCGGGCGCGCTGCGAGCCACTTCCAGAGCACGTCAAGTCGGCTTCCGGGCGCAGCCTTACTGGATAGTTTTTGCGCCAGCAGCTTGGCGGCCTCGGAGGTGTACGGGAGTTTGATTGCGGTCGCGTCGTGGAATTGATCGCGCAAATCAGCCTGCGTGAGGCGGCGTAATTCAGGGCGGACCAGTCTGACCGTTTGGTAGCAGTACCTGACCAGGTGGTGTACAGCCGCGAGCGAGCGGTCTACTGGGTAGCCCAGCGACTGACCGTACTTGAGGATCATGCGCTCCACGATCTCGATAGTCTGGTCGATATGTGGTTCGTTCACCACCCAGTCGATGCGCGTGAATACACGTTCGCGCAGTACGCTTGGGGGAGCGTCGGCAAGGAATGCGGCAACGCCCGATCCTTGCAGTTTTAAAAGCGCCGGTAATTCTCTTGCGAGCAACAAAGCGTCCTCGTCGTGGCCGGCCGCCGCGGATGCCCACACATCGAGTCCCTTGCGCCCGCCAAAGCGCGATGGCCGCTCCAGACGCACGCCGCCCCGTGTCAAAAAACGCAGCTTGAGCCCAGGCACATTTGGATTGTCTTGTGCCAGCCTCCAATAATTATGAATGGCATCTTGCACATCTTTCGACACCAATGAAATATCCGTCGGCGAGTGCTTAACCTGGCTTGCCTGGGATTGCCCCGGGCCGCACACGTCGAAATCTTCGGCGCCTTCCAGGTACAACACCTCGTCGGGGCCGAGCTTGAGCCATTGCTCCAGGGTGCTCCAAATCTGGTAGTCGTAAGCTTCAATCGTAGCAACGGCCTGGCGTCTGGGGTCGCCATGCAAACCTTGCGCCGATGGTAGCGGCAAGCTGGTCATGTCGGTGCCCCCCTTGAATAGCCGGATCGTGGCGGAATTGTGCCCGCACCGGGACCTGTGGATTTGCAGAAAATGAAAAGCATGATCACATATTCCAGTTATGAAATCGCAGGGGCGCGCTGAGCGCCCTGTCGATATCATATATCGTCGCTGCCCGTCACACACGACGCAAGGCACCCGCGTGATGCCATCTGCCGCAAATGGGGAGGACTTTTTATGCAGCCTGAATAAGGAGCGCGACGGCAGAGTCGTAGCAATTCCGCATGGTCGCCATGGCGCAGAAGGACCAGGCAACCGTATTCGGTTAATTAAAAAAATAGTCTGGGCTAGATGTTCCCGAGCATTTAATCCGGTCGCTCAATGTCGGTTAAAACGACACCTCGACAAAAAGATAGTATCTTTGCAACTATATCGACAGGCAATCTTTCGTATCTGATATTCTTTGCTTTCGCCTTCTCAGCAGTGTAGTACTGACTGTAGTACTATCATAAAAAACATGCCAAGAACCGCATGCATAAAGGCGCTGAAGAGCCGCACTCATTATTCGGGACGCAGAGGGCGGAGGTTCGAATCCTCTCACCTCGACCAGGTACGCGCGTCATTTTTCCCATCAGCGCAACTTCCATCTGCCGGCTGCCGGCTGCCGGCATGCGTGCAGGCGCCCATCCTCACCACCGGCGCAGCCTCCCGTCATCGACCATTGTTGCGCGCTATTTTGCCAAGCAATTTTGTCGATAAACTTTACACTGCATGCCTGAATTTGCTGTCCACGCCTGCGCCCGATCGCCATGACGTGTACCAAGCCATTGATTCAAGCAGGATTTTTTATTTTTCAGATTACATTGTTTTATTGGCATGGTTTCTGCTTTAAACCTTTGACGATTGCAACCAGATATCTGTCGATCACGGCAATCGATGAAAATAAAAGGGGATTACCATGTCAAAATTTGTTTCTCGCCTGTTTGCCGGCCTGATGCTGGCGTTCGGCGTTGCCGCCAGCGCCAATGCGGCCGTTATTACATTTACTGGTGGTACGGTTTCAGGGGGGCGGCTCGATCTATGAAGAAGCAGGCTTCCGTGTACAAGCCATCGGCGGTTCGGCCTCGTTCGGCGACTATTACGGCACCGGCAACAATGTCGTCCACGGCCACTGGAACGATGGCTGCTGCGGCGACATGACCAAGCTGGTCGTGTCGAAAATCGACGGCACTGCGTTCGACCTGAACTATTTTGTCTTGACGTCGAACACCAACACGGGTGGCGGATCTGCCGACGGTACCGAACAATCCTTCATCCATGCTTCGTCGGATGGCATTTTGAACGAATATACCCAGATGCTGCCACCGGAAAACTGGGGCTTTCCGGCGACATCGATTTTTCTGGGCGCGCAGTTCGATAACATCAAGGCGTTCTGGTTCACCGAGAGCTCGGGCGTAGATTGCTTCGGCATGGATAGTTTCTTTATTAACCAGGTAGCTCCTGAACCTGTGCCAGGGATCCCTGAGCCAGGCAGCCTGGCGTTGATGGGTCTGGCGCTGACCGGCATGGCTGGCATGGCACGCCGTCGCAAGCGGGCTTGATTTTCACCTGCGCTGGATAAAAGACCGCTTCGGTAGTTTTTTTCGCTTTTGACCTCCTTATCGCCATCGCCATGAGCGAATTGCAATGCCTGGGATGTGGCGAACCCGTCCTGATTAGAAAGTAAACAGCAGAAAAACCAGGTTGCGCCTTTTGCCAGGAAATGCAGAACCGAATGCTGGTGCTGTGGATAATTTATTGCGCTACAGCATATTTACATTCACATTCCATATGGCCGGTATCAGAAATCGCAATTTCATTAATGGCTCAGGACCATTTATACTGCAATGCAACAACGCAACCTGCTCAAGGAATTCATCATGACTACCGCCATCTTCACCACCGCTCCAGCCGCTCCACTGCGCCAGTTCATCAACGACATAGGCGGCGCCGCCCGTGTCTTTGCCGAAGCGCTGTTTGCCGCCCAAAGCCGCCAGTTCGCCGCCAGCGAAGCGGGTGCAGCGCAAGCCGACTGCGTACGCGCCAAGGCCAGGGGCCGTCGCCAGTTGTTGTCGCTGGCGCAGCAGTACGACAGCTTGTCGCCCGCCCTGTCGGCCGAATTGCGCACCATCGCAAACCGGGATTGAGCATGGAATTGGTGGAAACGCTCCTCGCCGCATTGGCGGTGATTGCCACGCTTGTGCGCGTCGCCATGATCCGTCCCCATCCCCGCGCAGGCGTGACCAAGAAGTAATTCCGCCCGCGCCAGCCGCCGTCGGCGTTACGCGCTCAAAAAATCGAACAGCGTCAGCGCCACCACCTTGGTCGCCTTGCGCAAGTCGTCCAGCACCAGCCGCTCGTCGGCCTTTTTCGCATGCGATTCGGGCACCGTGCGCGGCCCAGCCCCATACAGCACTGCGGGAATGCCGTGCTCGCCGTACAGGCGGGCGTCGGCATACAGCGGCGTGCCGTGCGCGCTGATCGCTTCGCCCATCACCTGCAGGGCGTTTTTCTGCAGGCTGGCCACCAGCTTGCCGCAGCCCGGGAGCGGGCGCAGCGCGTGCGACAGCAGCAGGCGGCGGATCTCGACGCGGATCCCCGGCATGCCGTGCACGGCATGCTCGATCAGCGCGCGCAGCCCGACCTCCACCGCCACCGGGTCCTCCTCCGGAATCATGCGCCGGTCCAGTTTCATCACCACCTTGCCGGGAACGACGTTGGTGTTGGTGCCGCCATCGATACGGCCCACCAGCATGGTCGGCGAATCGATGCCCGCCACGCTCGACCTTTTTTTTTTCAGCGCCGGCAATTCGCCGTAGATCGCGTTGAGGATGCCGGTCGCCGCCTGCAGCGCATCGTGGCCGGTTTCCGGCATCGCGCCGTGGCCCGACTTGCCGTGCACCGTCACTTCAAGCTGCAAACAGGCGTTGTGAGCGGTGACGATGTGGTAGCTGAAGCCGGCGGCGATGACGAAATCGGGCCGGGTCAGCTGCTGCTCGAGCAGATAGCCGGGACCGAGCAAGCCGCCGAATTCTTCGTCGTAGGTAAAGTGCAGTTCGACGCATCCCTTCAGTGGCATTGTGAGCGCTTCGAGCGCGCGCACGGCGAAGATGAAGGTGGCGAAATCGCCTTTTGATACTGCCGCCGCGCGCCCGTACATGACGCCGTCTTCGACCACGCCGCCGTACGGCGGATGGGTCCAGCCTTCGCCCGGCGGTACCACGTCGCCATGGGCGTTGAGCGCAATCGTCGGGCCGCCAGGCTGGTAGAGGCGCCGCACGATCAGGTTAGTGATGCTTTGCATGCCGTAGTCGTGCACCGCCTGCGCCGGCACCGGGTGTTTTTCGGCGCGCCAGCCGAACGCCTCGACCATGGCGGCCACCGCATCCGCATGCGGCGCATTGTCGCCCGGCGGCGTGTCGGTCGGAATCCGGATCACGGCCTGCAGGAAGGCGACTTCTTCGTCGAAATGGGCGTCGATCCAGCGGGTGATTTTTTTTTGTGCGTCCATGTCGGTTCCCGGTTCAATTTTCATTTGGCGCCGGCTTCGAACCAGGCTTTCAATTGCGCCCGTTCGGCGTCCGTCATGTTGGTCAGGTTCGCCAGCGGCATCGCTTTGAGCTGCACCGCCTGCTGGTAGATTTTCAGCCCATGCTGGCGGATCGCTTGCGGCGAATCGAGCACGATGCCGGCCGGCGCCGTGGCAAACCCGGGCTGGGTCGGATGATCGGCGTGGCAGCCCACGCAGTGCTGCGTCACGATCGCCTGCACCTGGGCGAACGGCACGGCGTCAATGGGGCCCGGCTGCGCTGGCGGCGCTGGCGCCAGCGCCGCCGCCAAAGCCAGCAACAGCAGCACGCCAAAGGCCGGGTATTTCCATTCGGTGCGGCCCTTGTGGCGCAAATTGAAAAAGTGGCGGATCAGGACACCGGCGGCCATGATCGCCGCCAGCGCAGCCCACGCGTGCTGGTGACGGTAGGTCATCGCGTAGTGATTGCTGATCATGATGAACAGCACCGGCAAGGTAAAATAATTGTTGTGGACGCTGCGCTGCCGGGCGCGCAAGCCGTGGACCGGGTCCGGCTTGCCACCGGCCGCCATCGCCGCGACCATCTTGCGCTGGCCGGGAATGATCAGCATCAGCACGTTGGCCGCCATGATGGTGCCGATCATCGCGCCGACGTGGATGTAGGCTGCGCGCCCGCTCAGATAATGGTTCAGCACCCAGGCGCTGGCAACCAGAAAGACGAACATGACGACGCCGACAGCGACATCGCGCCGGCCCAGCGGCGAGCGGCACAGCAGGTCGTACACGGCCCAGCCGAGCAGCAGGCTGCCAAGACCGATGGCCACCGCCTGCCAGCCGGCCAGATCGGCGACCGACCTGTCGACCATCATCGCCTGCGCGTTGAAATAATAGGCGATGGTCAGCAGGGCAAAACCGGACAGCCAGGTCGAATACGCTTCCCATTTGAACCAGTGCAGCTGCTGCGGCAGTGCGGCCGGGGCCACCAGATATTTTTGCGGGTTGTAGAAGCCGCCGCCATGCACCGCCCACAGTTCGCCCGCCACGCCTTTTTTTGCCAGGTCCGAGCCTGCAGCCGGCGGGCGGATGGTGTTGTCGAGCCAGACGAAGTAGAACGACGCGCCGATCCAGGCGATGCCGGTGATGACGTGCAGCCAGCGCACGACCAGATTCAGCCAGTCGAGCGCGTACGGGATCAGGTAGCTGAAAACTTCCACACAGGGCTCCTGAAGTTGCCGGGGTTACCGGAACGGCGAACGCATCGATGCCAGTGTAGCGAAGATCGCCTGGTTCGTGCGTTTCAACATGAAAATTGGCGTATATTCAATATAAGCGATTTCCCATACCCGACATGACCAGCCTGCCCCAGCACCGCGCCTTGCACCTGCACCTGCACCTGCACCTGCACCTGATCCGCATCCTGTACCTGCGGCTGGTCGAAAACCAGGTCAGCGCGGCCGCCACGGCGCCGGCGCGGTGAGTGCCATGACGACATTGTCGGCATTGAACGGCTGCGACGAGGCCGAATTTGGCGCCACTCTGGCCGGCATTTACGAGCACTCGGCGTGGATTGCGCAGCGCACGGCAGCCAGGCGCCCGTTTGCCAGCGTCGCCGCGCTGAAGTTGGCGTTGCGCGATACGGTCGCCGCCGCCAGCATCGACGAACAGCTGTCGCTGATCCGCGCCCACCCTGAACTGGCCGGCAAGGCCGCACTTGCCGGCGAGTTGACGCCGGAGTCGACCCAGGAGCAGGCTGCATCCGGCCTGCTCTTGGGCAGCGCGGAGCACGACGCGGCGCTGCACCAGCTCAACGCCGACTACAGGCGCAAGTTCGGTTTTCCCTTCATCCTTGCCGTAAAAGGCCCGGACGGCAAGGGCCTGGCGCGCCAGGCCATCGTCGACACCTTCGTCCGCCGTCTGAACAATGAGCGCGAGAGCGAGATGGCCGAATGCCTGCGCCAGATCGACCGCATCGCCGAACTGCGCCTGGGCGCGCTGCTGTGGGTGCAACTGGCGTTCGGCCCGGCCATCCTGCAGCGGTGCGACGATCTCGCCGCATGGAGCGACATCGAGGACGGGCTGACCTGTGCCTACCTGACGCCGGCGCACCGCCGCACCGCCGCGCAGCTGCTCGACTGGATGGTTGAAGCCGGCATGCAGGCGCACATCGACGCCGTCGGCAACGTTGTCGGCCGCTACCTCTCAAGCCAGGCTGACGCCAAGACCCTGCTCACCGGCTCGCATTACGACAGCGTGCGCGACGGCGGCAAGTACGATGGCCGGCTCGGCATCCTGGTGCAGCTGGCAATCGTGGAGCACCTGCACGCACGCGGCGAGCGGCTGCCGTTTCATCTGGAAGTGATCGGCTTTGCGGAAGAAGAAGGCGTGCGCTTCCAAAGCACTTTTTTGGGCAGTAACGCCGTCACCGGCCAGTTCGACCTGGCGCTGCTCGACCAGGTCGATGTGGAAGGCATCAGCATGCGGCGCGTGCTGACCGATTGCGGCCACGACGTCGGGCACATCGGCGCCATCGCGCGCGATCCGTTTGAGGTGCTGGGCTTTGTCGAAGTGCATATCGAGCAAGGTCCCGTGCTGCTCGGGCACGGCCTGGCGCTGGGCGTGGTGACGGCGATTGCCGGCAGCTCGCGCTACCTGGTCGAATTGACCGGCCTGGCCAGCCACGCCGGCACGACGCCGATGACCATGCGCCGCGACGCCGCCGCGGCGGCGGCCGAGATCGTGCTGATGGTGGAGGCGCGCTGCAGCCAGACATCGTGCCAACAGGCGTCGTTGGTGGGCACGGTCGGCCAGCTCGAGGTGCCGAACGGCTCGGTCAATGTAATTGCCGGCCATTGCACACTGTCGCTCGACATCCGGGCAGCAGACGACGCCGTGCGGTTGGCGGCGGTGCAGGATGTGCTGGACGCCATCGCGGCGATCTGCGCACGGCGCCACATCGACGCCGCCATCGTCCAGGTGGTCGCGGCGCCAGCAGTGCCGTGCGCGCCGTGGCTGATGGAGCAGCTGGGGGCCGCGGTCGAACGCGCCGGCTTGCCGCGTTACGATCTCGCTTCCGGCGCCGGGCACGATGCGATGGCGATGGCGAAACTGACCGATGTGGCGATGTTGTTTACGCGCTGTGGCAATGGCGGCATCAGCCATAACCGGCTGGAGACGATGACGGCGGACGACGCCGATATCGCCGCGCAAGTGCTGCTCGATTTTCTGCGCGCGTTCAAGCCGCGCCAACTCTAGTGCACAATGGAGTCCCTGTTCGGTGAACGGCGCTGGTTTTCGTAAAGGTCATGGTCATGGTCACCGTATTTTTTGATCGGAAAACAAAGCAATGAGTGGAATTTTTACTCTGTCCATCGTGTGCGTCGGCGGCAGGTATCTTGAAGAACCATACCAGTTCCTGACCAAGGCGCCGGTCGAGTTGACACTGGGTGAGCTGGCGTCGCACATCCTGGAAATGGTCAATTTCGACAGGGACGATCACCTGGACCAGTTCTATCTTGCAAACGGCATTCGCGGCCAGAAGACATGGTTCACGCCGGACGGTGAATGGGACGACGACGATGCGCACGTGATGGACATGCAGCTATCCGCAATCTTCCCGCTGCCTAAGCATAAGAAATTGTTTTATCTGTATGACTTCGGCGCATCGTGGCGCTTTCAGATTACGAAGCGGGGAAAGGAAACACCGTCTCAGCCAAAAATCGAGTATCCCTGCACCGTGTCCGAAACGGGTTCGAAGCCCAAGGAGTTCGGTGATGAGGTGCGTTGGGACGGCGCTGACGAGGACTGAAAGAAGGACGATGTAAAAGCGCGAACAATGCAAAGCGCGGACGATGTAGAGCGAGAGCGACGTGCCAGCGTCGTCGTCATCATGTACGCTCAGGCGATCCCCATCCGCCTCACGGCGTCAGCACGACCTTGCGGCAGTCATCCTGCTTCTTGTCGAACATCTTGTAGCCCTCGGCCGCCTGCTCCAGTTTGAGGCGGTGCGAGATGATGGCGTTCGGATGCAGCCGGCCCTCTTCGATCGCGCGCAGCAGTTCGGGCATGTATTTTTGCACGTGGGTCTGGCCAGCCTTGACGCCGATGCCTTTTTCGAAGATGTCGCCGAACAGGAAGCCGTGGATGAAACCGGCATACACCCCCGGCACGCTGACGGTGCCGCCGCGCCGCACCGCCGCGATACACTGGCGCAGCGCCGTGCCGCTGCTGCCTTCGAGTTTGAGGTCCGTCATCACCGTCTCGAGTTTGCTGCCCTTCGCTTCGAAGCCGACGGCGTCGACAACGCCATCAACGCCGCGTCCGTCGGTGGCCTGCAAGATGAAATCGGCGGCATCGCCGTCGTCGAAATTGAACGGCACCACGCCATACGTGGCGCAAGCAAAGTCGAGCCGGTACTGGTGATGGTCGACCATGAAGATGCGGTCGATGCCGAGCATTTTCGCGCTTGCTGCCGCCATCTGCCCAACCGGGCCGGCGCCGAAAATGGCCAGGTTGCCGCCCTTCTTGACCCCGGTGTTGAGCACCGCCTGGTAGCCGGTCGGCAGGATATCGGACAGGAACAGCACTTGTTCGTCCGCCAGCGCGGTGGGGATCTTGATCGGGCCGACGTTCGCCTTCGGCACCCGTACGTACTCGGCTTGCCCGCCCGGCACGCCGCCATACAGGTGGCTGAAACCAAACAGTGCCGCGCCCGAGCGCAGGCTCTTCTTGTTCATGATGGCGCCGCGGTCCGGGTTGGTGGTCTCGCAGGCGGAAAATAGCTGCATGTCGCAAAAGAAGCAGCTGCCGCAGGCGATCACGAACGGCACCACCACGCGGTCGCCTTTTTTCAGGTGCGTCACTTGCGGGCCGGCGTCGACCACTTCGCCCATGAACTCGTGGCCGAGAATGTCGCCGCGCTTCATTGCCGGAATCTTGCCGCGGTACATATGCAGGTCGGAGCCGCAGATGGCAGTGGCGGTAACCTTCAGGATGACGTCGTCCTGCTGCTGGAGAATCGGGTCGGGGACGGTATCGACCTTGACGTCAAGACTGCCGTGGTAAGTGAGCGCTCGCATGGAAAATTCTCCTTGGGGATGGTGAGGTGGGGTGCCGACGGTTACCAATTGTGCCGAACCGCGCCGGACCGGGCGAAATGGGCGCAACCCATGGCAAGCCTAACAATGTTGCCTACCCCCGTTTGTCGGAGAAACGCTGAACCTGCCGTAGGCCGATGCCGATAACTACCCAGCAACATTTGTCCGGCGCACAATATTGGTGCAACTGATGCGCGGTAACAGTGCAAAATACCGTTTCAAGCGCCAATCAACCCGGCTAAAGCCGCACCGAAGTGGCATGTTTTTTGCTCTACCTCAACACATCGGCTTTATTGCTGCACACTTTCAGGGAGTTTTCGGATGGACGGCTACAAAAACGGTGCGGATGCACTCTTCATCATGCTCGGCGCGATCATGATCCTGGCGATGCACGCCGGTTTCGCGTTCCTCGAACTGGGCACGGTGCGCAAGAAAAACCAGGTCAACGCACTGGTCAAAATCTTGGTGGATTTCGCCATTTCGACCATTGCCTATTTTTTTGTCGGCTACAGCGTCGCTTACGGCATCCATTTTTTCAGCGCCACCGACACCCTGGTGGCAAAAAACGGCTACGAACTGGTGAAGTTCTTTTTCCTGCTCACGTTCGCCGCGGCGATTCCCGCCATCGTCTCGGGCGGCATTGCCGAGCGCGCCAGGTTTTACCCGCAGATGATGGCCACCGCCGTGCTGGTCGGCCTGGTCTACCCGCTGTTCGAGGGCATCGCCTGGAACCACCGTTTCGGCGTGCAGGCGGCGTTCCAGTCGTGGTTCGGCTTCGGCTTCCACGATTTTGCCGGTTCCGTGGTGGTGCACGCGTTCGGCGGCTGGGTGGCGCTGCCGGCGATTTTGCTGCTGGGCGCCAGGCGCGGCCGCTACACGAAAGAGGGCAAGATTGCCGCCCACCCGCCGTCGTCGATTCCGTTTCTGGCGCTGGGCGCGTGGATCCTGACGGTTGGCTGGTTCGGCTTCAACGTCATGAGCGCGCAGACGCTCGACAAGATGAACGGGCTGGTGGCCGTTAATTCGCTGATGGCGCTGGTCGGCGGCACCCTGACCGCGCTGGTATTGGGCCGCAACGACCCGGGCTTCGTCTACAACGGCCCGCTGGCCGGCCTGGTCGCGGTGTGCGCCGGCTCCGACCTGATGCATCCGCTCGGCGCCTTGGTGACGGGCGCGGTGGCGGGCGCGATCTTCGTGG
>Ga0326735_1000090_pt1 | contig 18613 bp, 17 predicted proteins | sample 37_GP2_1092_FD_207945 | JGI IMG/M metagenome (GOLD analysis project Ga0326735, IMG submission 207945) | Glacier ice microbial communities from Ngari, Tibet, China - 37_GP2_109.2 | ecosystem: Environmental > Aquatic > Freshwater > Ice > Glacier | place: China: Ngari, Tibet | collected 2018-07-31
GCACCCCGACCGGCAGCGGTTGTTGCTGTTGCTGTTGCTGTTGCTGTTGCTGTTGCTGTTGCTGTTGCTGTTGCTGTTGCTGTTGCTGAGCCTGGAACTGCTGCTGGCCTGGCTGCGACGAATCGGCTGCGGCGGCGCCGGCCCGATTGTCGACCGCCAGTTCAATGCGCTTGAGGACGCCGCTGTCGGACAGCATCACGTAACGCGGATGGACTTCCTGCACCGTGACGCCGGACACCACTTCCTTGCCCAGCTTAAGGGCTTTCGGCACGGCGCCGTCGGCGACAATGATGGCGACGCTTTCACGCCCGGCCACGACCACGCCGGTCAACTGGTAGCTGGTGACCACCGCGGCCGAGGCCTGGCCGCCGAACAGCGTGGCGGCGGCATCGAGTGCCGGTGGCGGGGAGGCAGCAGCGGCCACCGCGGCCTGGTCGCGCAGCGGCGGACGCATCCACTGCATCACCCAATAAGTGATCGAGGCGGTCAGCGCGACCAGGGCAAAAAAACTCAACAAGAGGGGCAAACGCTTCATCGACTTCCTTCAGTTACCGCACCAGCTGGTTGATTTCAATAATCGGCATCAGCACTGCCAGCACAATCAGCAGGACCACCACGCCCATCGCCAGGATCAGGGCCGGCTCGAGCAGACCGGCAATCGTCAGCGCGCGCCGTTCGAGGTCGGCCTGCTGCGCGCTGGCGGCGCGGTCTAACATGGCCGGCAGCTCGCCGGTGATTTCGCCGGCGCGGATCATGTGCACCAGCATCGGCGGGAAGTGCTTTTGCGCCGACAGCGCGCGCGCCAGGCTGACGCCTTCGCGCACGCTGGCGCTGGCTTCTTCGACCAGCTCCTTCATCGCCACGTTCGACAGCGTGTCGCGGCTGGTCTCGAGCGCGCGCAGGATCGGCACGCCCGAACCGGTGGTGATCGCCAGCGTGCTGGCGAAGCGCGCGGTGTTCATGCTGCGCTCGAACTTGCCGTACACCGGAGCGGTCAGCAGCCAGGAGTGAAAACGCCGCTTGAGTACGGGGTTTTTCAGCGCGCGGCGCCAGGCAAAGAAAGCGCCAATGGCGATCAAAGCGACGTAAATGCCATAGGCGCGGGTAAAGTTCGACACCGCCAGCATCATGGTGGTGAGCAGCGGCAGCTTCTGCTTGGTGTTGGCGAACACCGAAACGATCTGCGGCACCACGTAGGTGAGCAGGAAGATGACGATGGCGAACGCCACCACGGTGACGATGCCGGGGTAGATAAACGCCAGCCGCACCTTCTGCACCAGCGCGTTGCTGCGTTCGATGTAGTCGGCCAGGCGCGAGAGCACTCGCGCGAGCTGGCCGATCTGTTCGCCCGAGGCGACCAGCGCCCGATAAATTTCGGCAAAATCGCGCGGATGGCGCGACAGTGCGCCGGAGAACGAGGCGCCGCCCATCACTTCGGAACGGATCGAGGCGACCAGGTCGCGCACGTAGGGACGCTCGGCCTGTTCGAGCAAGGCGGTAAATGCCTGCTCGAGCGGCAGCCCGGCTTCGAGCAGGCTGGCCAGCTGGCGGGTGAACAGCGCCAGCTCGACCTGCGACAAGCGCTCGCCGAAGCCGCGGCTCTTGGCAACCCCAGCAGCGTCGAGCTGGGCAGTGATGGCATCGACCGCCAGCGGCGTCAATCCCTGGCTGCGCAGGTCGGCGCGCGCTGAACGCGGGTTGTCGGCGTTGACGACGCCCTTGCGGGTGGCGCCGCCGGCGTCGACGGCTTCATAGCGGAATGCGGGCATCTGGGGCTCAGTCCTTGGTCACGCGCAGCAGTTCGGCCTGGGTGGTGGTCCCATCGAGCAGGAAGCGCTCGCCGTCTTCGCGCATGGTCTTCATGCCGGACGCCTGGCCCGACACGCGGATGTCGGCTTCGGAGGCGCGGTTGTGAATCTGGGCGCGGATCTGGTCGTTCGTCTCGAGCAGCTCGTAGACGCCGACCCGGCCCTGGTAGCCGGTGTGGCCGCATTTTTCGCAGCCGACCGCTTTCCAGTACGGACCGTCCGGCTGCTTGCAGCTCTCGCACAGTTTGCGTACCAGCCGCTGCGCCATCACGCCCAGCAGGGACGACGACAGCAGGAACGGTTCGATCCCCATGTCGAGCAGGCGGGTGACGGCGGCGGCGGCGTCGTTGGTGTGCAGCGTGGCCAGCACCAGGTGGCCGGTCAGCGACGCCTGCACCGCGATCTGCGCCGTTTCCAGATCGCGAATCTCGCCGATCATGATGACGTCCGGGTCCTGCCGCAGGATCGCCCGCAGCGCCTTGGCAAAACTCATGTCGATGCGGGCGTTGACCTGGGTCTGGCCGACGCCGACCAGGTCGTACTCGATCGGGTCTTCGACCGTCAGGATGTTGGTGGTCGACGCGTTCAGGCGCGACAGCGCGGCGTACAGGGTGGTGGTCTTGCCCGAACCGGTCGGCCCGGTCACCAGCACAATGCCGTGCGGCTGGTTGATCATGCGGTCGAACTGCGGCAGCAGCTTGGGGCTCATGCCCAGGTGCGACAGGTCGAGGCGGCCGGCTTCCTTGTCGAGCAAACGCAGCACCGCACGCTCGCCGTGGCCGGTCGGCAAGGTCGACACGCGCACGTCGACCGGCTTTCCGCCGACGCGCAGGGTGATGCGGCCGTCCTGCGGCAGGCGTTTTTCGGCGATGTCGAGCTGCGACATGATCTTGATGCGCGAAATGAGCGAGGCATGGATTGCCTTGCGCGGGCGCACCACGTCGCGTAGCGCGCCGTCGATGCGAAAGCGCACCACCGACGTCTGTTCGAACGGCTCGATGTGGATGTCGGACGCCCCTTCGCGCAGGGATTGGGTCAGCAGCGCGTTGATCATGCGGATTACCGGCGCGTCGTCGGACGATTCGAGCAGGTCTTCGATGGCCGGTACATCCTGCAGCAGCTTGGTCAAGTCGAGGTCGGCGTCGAATTCGTCGACCACCTGCGAGGCGTCGCCGCCGGCGCCGGCGTAGGCGGTAGCGATCGCCGCCTCGAGGTCGGCGCGCTCCATGCGGCGCAGCGCGATGCGGCCGAAACGGCGCGACACCTCGGCAATCGCCGCAACCGGCGTCGCGCCCGACATCCACACCTCGACCGGCCCGTCGGCGCCGTCCTGGGTGCGCGCCAGCACGCCGAAGTCGCGCGCGAAGGCATAAGGCAACAGGTTACTCATGATGGTTTCAACCTCATTATTTCTGCACCGGCCGGTACAAAGGCGCCTGCTCTGGCGCCGGCGTGATGATCGGGGTCGGGGTCGTGGTCGTGGTCGTGAGCGGGACCGCAGTGCCCGGGCGCGTGCGTGCCTGTGCCGGCGTCACGGCCGGTTTTGGCGGCACCCCCGCCATCGCACCGCCGACCGGCGGCTGGCCGTTGGTCAGCGCCGGCAGCACCGGGGTGCCCAGTTCGTTGAGCAGCACGCCGGAGCGCTGCGGCTGGGCATCGACGCCGGACGAGCGCATGTAGTTGTAGCGGTCCATCGCGATGGCGTTGCTGTCTTCCTTGCTGCGCACGATCACCGGGCGCAGGAACACCATCAGGTTGGACTTGTTACGGGTGCGCGAGCGGTATTTGAACAGGTTGCCGATGAACGGGATGTCGCCCAGGCCCGGCACTTTTTCCTCGCCGCCGCCAGCGTCGTCCGTGATCAGGCCACCCAGCACGATAATCTGGCCGTCGTCCGAAATCACATTGTTTTCGATGATGCGGATGTTGGTGGTGACGCCGGCCGGGTCGGTCCTGCTGCCGGCGACGACACTGGAGCTCTCGGTGTAGATCGCCAGCTTGATGGTGCCGCCTTCGGAAATCTGCGGGCGCACCTTCAAGGTAATGCCGACGTCGCGCCGGTCGATGGTCTGGAACGGGTTGGCGTTGGCGCCGCCGGCAGCAGTGGTGAACTGGCCGCTGATGATCGGCACGTTCTGGCCGACCTTGATGGTCGATAGTTCGTTGTCGAGCGTGAGCATGTTCGGGGTCGACAGCACATTGGTGTTCTGGTCGTTTTGGAGCGCGTGGGCGATCGCGCCCAGCCCCAGCGCGCCGTTGATCTGGCGGAATATGCCGACCGAGATGCCGGGACCAGGCAAAGCGCCGCCGGCGGCCAGCGCAGCGAGTGCGTTGCCGCTGGTGGCGTTGAAGTTCTGCACGGCGCCGACCCGGTAGGCGCTGGTCTTGTCGCCGGAGGCGGTGAGCCACTGGACGCCGAATTCGGATGCCTTGTTGGCGCCCACTTCGACGATCAACGCCTCGATGTAGACCTGGGCGCGGCGCACATCGAGCTGGTCGATGACGGCGCGCAGGTTGCGGTAAACCGCCTCGCTGGCGGTGATGATCAAGGTATTGGTCGCGACGTCGGCCTGAATGAAGCCGGCGCCGGCCGCGCCGCTGCCCCCGCCCGTGGTCTGGCCGGGGCTTTGCGCATTCAGGCTGCTGCCGCCGCCGCCGCCGAGGCTGCCGCCGGACTGCTGCTGCTGCTGACCGCCGGCGCCGCCACCGGTGCCCTGGGTGCCGGACGGCACCGAGCCGCCTTGGGTGCCTTGCTGGGTGGCCGGCGCCGAGGTGTCGGACGACACCACCGCGCGCAAGGTCTGCGCCAGCTTGGTGGCGTCGGCGTTTTTGAGGTAGACCACGTGGACGTTGCCCGCTTCCGCGGTCGGCTGGTCGAGCTTGGCGATCAGCGACCTGGCCAGATTGGCGCGCGCCGCCGACGGCGCGCGCACCACCACCGAGTTGGTGCGCGGGTCGGCCAGCACCGAGACGCGGCCGGAGTCGCCGCCGGCGGCCGGCTCCATCAGGCGGCTGACCATGATGGCGACGTCGCTGGCGACGGCATAGCGCACCGGCACCACGTCGAGGTCGCCGCCAACCGGGGCGTCGAGCGCGGCGATGATCTTGGACAGCCGGCGCAGGTTGTCGGCGTAGTCGGTGATTACCAGGCTGTTGTTGCCCGGGTTCGCCATGATCGAGTTATTCGGCGAAATCAGCGGGCGCAGCACGGCGGTCAGGTTGGCCGCCGATTCGTAGCTCAGGCGGAAGATCTGGGTGGCGATCTGGTCGCCCCTGGCGCGCGCACCGCCGACCCCGACCTGGGTTGGCGAGGCTTGCAGCTTCGCTTCCGCTTCCGGCACCACCTTGGCGAAGCCGTCGCCGGTGACCACGGCGTAACCCTGCAGCCGCAGCGCCGACGTCAGCAACGCGAAGGCCTGCGACTTCGACAGCGTCTTTTCGGACACCAGCGTCAACGTGCCCTTGACGCGCGGGTCGATGATGAACGTCATGCCGGTGTAATGCCCAACCGCCTTGATCACCGACTCCATGTCGGCGTTGACGAAGTTGAGGGCGGCGCCGGAACCGGTCGGCTCCTGCGCCAGCGCTGGCGCGGTGATTGTCAACGCGGATGCCGCGCAGCACAACATGACGCCGGCGACGAGCCGGCGCAGCGCCGGAACCTGGAAAGTGCTGCTTGTGGATTTTTTCATTATTTGAACTCTAACGCGATAATATTCTTGCCGCCCACCATTCGGCGCTGGCCCAATAAATTCAGCAGATTGCCCAGCGATTCTTCATATCCATTTGCGGCCGACGCCTGGCCGGAAAACTGCATCCGGCCCCGGTCGAGGGTGCCGCTGCCAGACAGCAACAGTGCGCCGCGCAAGGTGCTCAGGTTCAGCTTTGCCTGCTGGCCTTGCCAGTCCATCGCCAGCTGGTAGCTGCCGAGCGGCTTGAGCGGCGACATGCGCGAACCCATGTCGCTCATCGTCAGCACCGTGCGGCCGTTGACCGCCACCATATTTTCCTGGCGCACCAGTTCGAGCGCCGTCCACGACAGCCGCATCACGCCGCTTGGCGCCAGCGTGTTGAGCGGCGCCCCAAGCCCGGCCAGCCTCTCGGCCGGCAGCATCAGCTCGGCTGGGCTGACCTGCCACTGCGACCAGTTGCCGTCGACCCGGATCGGCTGCGACAGCGCCAGCGGGTTTTCCAGTTCAAGCGCGACTTGGCCGACCAGCACCAGCGGCGACAGGCGCCAGGCGAAACGGCCAGGCAGCAGTGGCGTCACCGCCCCGTTGCCTCCCGGCGCCCCGCCCAGAAAGGCCGAACCGCGCCACAGCGTACCTTGCGCATCCCCGAGAGTCAAACGCCCGCCCGTTTGACGTTCTACAATTGGCCCCAGCCAGCTTGCTGGAAAAAACAATAGCACCGTCAGCGCCACCGTCAGCACGACCGCCGCACACCATAGCACGGCGCGCTTCACCGAGCCCCCGCGCCGCTGTCCTGGCGCAAAGTCAAGCTGGCATCGACCTGGCCGGCCACGGCCAGCGCGGTGACGGTCGATTCCTGTACCCCGATACGGTTTTCGCGCCGCTGGGCATCTAGCCAGGTGACCAGGTTGGCGAACGACACGCCCGTTAGCTGCAAGCGCGCATACTCGCCCGTGATGGTCACCGACGCCGGCGTAATGCTCAGCGTGGCCAGGCCGGCGGTAAGCGACTCGCGCGTCATCGGTGTGACCTGCACCACCGGCTGGCGCGCCAGTTCGCCGGCCTCGAGCGCCATGCTGCGCAGCTGGGCGTTCTGGGTGCGCAGCTGCGGCAACTCTTGCTCGAGCCGCGCCTTGGCCGCCAGTGCCGGCGCGATGAACAGTCCATACACCAGCGCCAGCGCGGCCAGCGCGCCGCCGATCGCGAGGTACTTGCGTTCCTGCTCGGTGCGCGCCAGCCACGCCACTGCCAGCTTTTCCTTCCATTGCGCGAAATTGCTTGCGGCGCTCATGGCTTCGCTCCCGTGTTGCGAACCTGCCAGGTGGCCGGCGCCGCTTCGGTCAAGCCCAGGCCGCGTCCGGCCAGTGCCGACCTGAGGGTGCCGACGACGCCGGGATCGGCCGACTCCGGTTTGACCTTGACGCTGAGTGCGCGTTCCCGATAATCGAGCGACGCCACCGCCACCGGGCGCGGCAGCGCGCGCGCCGCTTCGCCGAAGGCGGCGGCAAGGTAGCTGAATTCGTCCGTCCCGACCTGACCGCCGGCCGCCTTGGCGCGGGCAATGTTGGCGCGCATTTGCAGCACCGGGTCCTGGATTACCGTGTCTTTCGGAAAAGCGGCCTTGTAGATTTGCAAGTTGGCCTGGCGTAAGGCGTCAGCCTCGCGCTTGAGCTGCAGCCATTGGTAATTGAGGCCCGCCAGGTTGACCACCAGCGCCAGCAAGGCCAACCGAATCGGCCAGCGCCAGCGCTGCCAGTCGGTGGCGCTGGCGCCGGCCGCACCGAGCCCGGGTACCAGGTCGAGCGTGGTGGTCTTCGAGCCGGCGATCCAGTGCTGCCACGCGTCCGCTTCGAGCGTGAGGCCAGGGCCGGCATCGCCCGCCAGCGCCTGGTATTGGGCAAGCTCTTCGCCAGGAACGTACAAGGTCAGCGGGGCGTCGCCGGCCAGCTCGCGCGCGGTCTGCAGCGCCATTTCCGGCGTGCTGGCGATTGCCAGGCCGAGGCCGAAATAGAGGCCGTCGCGCACGACGATTTCGGACTGGCTGACGCAGGCGCTGACATTGCCAGGCAGCAGCGGCAGGCACAACTGGGCCGGCAGCGCCGCTACCTGCCGCGCGCCAAGCGCCAGCACCGCCCGCACCAGTGGTTCGAGCCACGCACGCTGCACCACGGCAACGCTGCGCAAGCCCTCGTCGGACTGGGCCGGCGCTACCGTCAGCACGCAATCGGCAGGGTCGCCCAGCACCTGTTCTTCGACCAGGCTCGGCAGCGCAGCTTTGAGTCGCGCCGCCGACAGCGGCGGAGCCTTGACCTGGAGCATGGTCACGTCGGTGGCGGCCAGCAACAGCACCACGCGCCGGCTGGCCGCCACCAGGTCGCCCAAGCCGCGCAGCAGGCCTTCGCCTTGCCGGTCGACGGCGCCGCTGTCGGCCACCAACGCGAAGCGCGACAAGCCGCTTTCACCGTCGACACGGGCCGGAAGCCGGATATATAAAGTAGTCAAACGGTCTCGCTTTCGTCTCTAGTTTTGCCGTACCCACACCAAGGTCGTGACCTTGCGCGGATCGGTGCCGCGGTTGATCAACGCTTCGGCGTCGAGCGCGGCGCGGTCCAGCCGCACCCGGCTGCGCACCAGGAAATAGTTACTTACCACACCTACCGCATCCTTGACCGGCAATTTGCCGTTCAGTTCGGTGCCGAATTGCCCCACATCGCGCCAAGGCGCGCTCTTGCGCCGCGCCACCAGTGCATTCGCCTCGGCCAGCGAAAAATTTTCGATCACCGCCGCCAGCACTTCCGGCGGCGCCGTATTCACGTTCACCGGCGTCGTTTCCGGCAGCAGGATGACAAAGTCGCGCAACTTGTCGACCGCCTCCACCGTGTAACCCGGGATCGCCAGCAAGTCGTCGAGCTGGATCAGGCGGACCCGCACGTCGCTCGGCTTGACGGCAACGTCCGGCGGCGAATCGCCCGTTGTCGGCAGTAGCGGCGCGCTGGCAGCGATCGCGATGGCGGTCTTGTCGGCCAGCGCCGGATCGAGCCTGAGGTTGGTCAGCAGCCGCTGAAAAACGGCGACCTGCGCCGGATCCCGGCGCCGCTGCTTTGCCAAATTAAACAGATTGTACCGCGAGGTGGCGTCGATTATGCTGCCCGACAAGGTGGCATCGAACACCTCGCCCTCGACCCGTTCGCGTTCGATGTACTGGTCGAGCCGGGTTTCGGCCAGCGGCGTCGCCCACACCTGGTCGAGCGAGGTGAAGGCATTGTCGCGGCCGTCCTGGCGCAACACCAGGCCGGCCCAGTCGAGCGCGCCGCGCAGGATCCACTTGGTCTGCAGGTGCAATCTCTGATTTTCCATCGACCGCACTTGCACCTGCTGGGCCCAGAACAGGCTGGCGACGATGGTGATCGCCAGGGTGGTCAACAGCAAGGCGGTGATGACCGCAACGCCGCGCTGGCGCGACAGCAGTTTCGCCTTCAATTTCATATGCCCCCCAGCAAAAAGGCCTTGACCATCGGCGTTTCAGACTGGCGCACCTGCAGCGCCACCTGCAGGCCGGTCGGCACAACGTCGACGACCGGCGGCGGCGTCCCCGGCGGCGGCTGTTGGTTACCCTGCGTCTGCGTCTGCTGGCGCCACTGGTTGTTTTCCCACGTTTGAATCAGCATGCCGGTGACGCCAGCCTGCAGCGCCACCGGGGGCGTCGGGTCGGCGTCGCTGGTGGCGGCTTTCCACAGCAGGTCGAGCTGGAGCAAGTCGCGCGTGCCGATCGACTCGCGCCGCGTCAGTATGCCGTCGCGCACGCGGTAGGCTACTACCTGCAGGCGCATCGGTTCGTTTTCAATGAAGCTGGTGCGCACCAAGGTCATGCGGTTGTCGTCGGCCAGCAGAAAGGGCCGCCGGTCGAGCAGGTCGCGGTCGACCGCCATGTGTTCGCAGTCGCTTTGCATCTGGGCAAACGCGAGCTGCATGCCGCGCGTCGTTTCCATCTGGTCGGTCAGCGCCAGGCGCGCCCGCACGATGCCGTCCAGCCCGCGCCAGCCGAGCACCGCAACCATCGCCAGGATGCTGATCGCCACCAGCAGCTCGATGAGCGTGAAGCCGAGCGTAAAGCCGCGCAGGCGCGAGCCGCGTTTCATGGCGGACTTCATTGCGGACTCATCACGAGTTGGACCAATTTGAGGACGCGCCGGTTTTCGCTGTCGATGACGCTGACCTCGACCCGGCGCAGCAGCGGATTCGGACTGGCCAGCACTTCTTCCTCGCAACTGAGCTTGAGCTCGCCCTGCGGGCAGTCGAAGCCGCGCTTGCCGACGGCGGGAAACTCGCGGCCCAGGCGGATCTGCACCAGCCGGTTTTCGGCCGACCAGGTCGCCATCATCGACGTGCGCAGGCCGGCGCTGTTGGCGGCGAGGCTGCCGACCGCGCGCAGCGACGCGCCCAGCGCGGTGCCGACGATGACCAACGCCACCAGCACTTCAAGCAAGGTGAAGCCGGCCGATCTAACGGGCATGCGCGATGACAGCTTTATCTTCAGCGTCTTCATTCGACGACGAAGTGACCGATGCCGTCGGCGCGAATCGCCACGCGGGCGTCGCCGCTGGCCAGGGTCAGCAAAAACGGCTTGTCAACCGGTTCGCGGCCGAACGTGATCCGCAGCGGCGTGCCGGGGCCGGTGCCGGCCGGGTCGATCAGCAGCGACACCGGGGCATTTTTAAAAGCGCGTTCGCGCAGCAGGTCGTCGCCAGTGACCGGGTCCCAGCGCGTTTCGTTGCGCACCAGGAAGCGGTAGCGCTCGCCGTCGGCTTCGAACGCTACCAGCCGGTTGCGCACGATCGCTTCGTCGCGCGCGAGCTGGAGCAGCAGCGCGAGGCGTTGGGCCTCGTTCTGCAAATGCTGCTGCGGACTTGGAATCGCATTTAGCGAGACCAGCCCCAGCGTGATGCCGATGATAACCATCACCACCATCAACTCCACCAAGGTGAAGCCGCGGGTTACGCGGCGCTTGTCGATCGCTGGCACGGAAACTCCGTCACGTTGATGCTTGCGTACTGAAATTAAATATCCCAGGAACCGATGTCGCTGTCTTCGCCGACACCGCCCGGCTGGCCGTCGGCGCCGAGCGAAAACAGGTCGACTTCACCGTGAATGCCGGGCGCCATGTACTGATAGGCATTGCCCCACGGGTCTTTCGGCAGTTTTTCGACGTAACCGCCGGCTTTCCAGCCGCTGGCGGCCGGGCCGCCGGTCGGCTTGGCGGTCAGCGCCGTCAAGCCTTGTTCAGTGGTCGGGTAGCGCTGGTTGTCCAGCTTGTAGAGCTTGAGCGCCTGCATCAGGGTCGAGATGTCGACCTTGGCGGCGGCCACGCGCGATTCGCCCGTGCGGCCCATCAGCTTGGGCACCACCAGCGCACCGAGGATGCCGATAATGACGACGACGACCATGATTTCGACCAGCGTGAAGCCGCGCGCAAAGTGCCGGCGGAGGGAAAATCGTGAACGAGTACGGGAGTGAATTTGCATTGTCATGTAATGTCGGTAGCTCGAAAAGGATTGCAGAGTATAGAGCGAAAGGGCGGCGGCGGCCAACTTCGCGGGCGCAATGGCGGCGCCGCATCCTGAGTCATTGTAAGCCAGCACGCCGAACCGTGCTTACGGCCAGGCACAGTAATCAGGCTGACATCAGTCCGAAATCAAGCACCCTTGCAGCTCTGGCAAACAGGGTGGCAGGCGATGCCGATGCTGGTGCGCGCCATCGCCCGCCCCTGGTTCTTACTGGCTTGCAATATTGCTTGACACCGGCGCCAGCGCCTGCAGCGCCGGCACAGTGGCGACGAACGGTTCGATGCCGAGCGCCTGGTGAATCTCGCGCGGATACACCAGGTAGCCGCGGGTGATCACCGCCGCCACCTTGCGGATGTCGCCGATACGCTCGGTCGGCTCGCCGTCGACCAGCACCAGGTCGGCCAACTTGCCGGTGCTGATCGCGCCGCGCTCATCGCTGGTGCGGGTGTAGCGGGCGCCGTTGCGGGTCGCCACCTGGATCGCCTGGGCCGGCGTCAGGCCGGCCTTCACCAGCAGTTCGAGTTCGGCCTGCATGGTAAAGCCGGCGAGCTCGTCGGTGCCAGCCACCAGCGGCACGCCGGCGCGGTACAGGCGCCCCACGAACTCGACCATCTTGGCGTACGATTTTTCGTAGCGCTGCAACGTTGCGGCGTCGGCGATGTTCATTTCGCCGACGTGGAAGGCGCGCTGCACGTCAGGCGGCATGTGGCTGGCGATGGCGACGAACGGCTCGTTGATGTCACCGTCCTTTTGCTTGAGGAAGGCGAAGGTGGCGAGGGTGGCGTCGACCACGGTCTGGCGCTGCTTGAGGCGGGCGATGAATTTGCGCACCACCGGCGCCTCGAAGTCGAGCGCTGCCACTTTCTCGGCCGGCAGCACGAACCGCTCCAGCGTGCGCGTTTCGGTGGCGGGCGAGCCGACGAAGTTGAGCATCACCTGGTTGATGTGCTGGATCTCGTCAAAACCGGCGTCGAGCGCGTCGCGCGCCTGCATCCCTGCCGGAATATGGCCCGACACCCGCATGCCGCGGCCGTGCGCGTAGGCAACGCTCGCGCGCAGGATCGCTTTCGGGAACGAATTGTAGATTTTCAGCTGCGGATAGCCGTGTTCGGCGTACCAGTCGATGGCGCGCTTCGACTCGTCCAGGTTCTTGACCACGAAGCCCATGTTGGCCGAATAGGGACTTTCGCCTTCGAGAAAGCCGGTCGGCACCACTTGCGGACCGAGCAGCGTGCCGTTGGCGGTCTCGTCGAGGATCTGCTGCAGTTCGGCATTGTCGTTGCCCATGTCGCGCACGCTGGTGACGCCGGCGGCCAGGTTCAGGCCGCCTTCCCAGCGGCTGACGTGGCCATGCATGTCAAACAGGCCGGGCAGCATGACGCGGCCGGCGGCGTCGATCTGGTTGACGGCGCCGCGCATGGGCGAGCCGGCTGGCAGCACCGCGCTGATGCGCCCGCGCAGCACGTACACATCGGACAGCGGGCCGAGCAGCGCCGTGGCGCTGTCGAACACGCGTGCATTGCGCACCACGGTCAGGCCATCGAGCTTGTGCTGCATGCGGCCAGCCAGTTCGGCAAGAATCTTTTTTTCGGCCAGTTTCTGGCGCGCCGCCAGCAGCTTGACGCTGCCGCTCCAGCCCTGCTCGGTCATCGCCATGAAGCCGGGGTACACCACCGCGAACAGCTGCGGCCGGGCGCCGGTGGTAGCCCAGAACAGCTTCGGCGACAGGCCCAGGCCGGTCTGCGCGATCAGCTGCACGGTCCGGGTCTGGCCCTCGCTGGCAACGTCGAGCACGTCGAGGGTGCGCTGGGTCAACGCGCCCGACGGCAGCAACGCCAGGCTGGCGCCCGGCCTTGCCGCCAGCGCGGCGATCGCGATCGAGGCGGTTTCGAACGAGCCGTTGAGCGGCACGTACATGCCGGCGCCGCTCACGCTTTTACCGCCTGTTTCGGAGGTCGAATGCCAGCTTGCCCGGTCGCCGACGCGCTCGAAATGCTCGTCCACCACCGCGCCATAGGTCGAATTGCCGCGCACCGCATACTGCGCCAGGGTGCCGTCCGGCGCCAGCCGGAACTGCTCGGTCAGGTCGGGGCCGCGGCCGTTGTTCTTGAAGCTGAAGCGGACGGTGACGAGGCCGTCGTCGGCGCGCTCGACGACCTGTTCGCCGATCCGCTTGCCATTTTCAGCATGGACATCGTAGCGCACCGTTTCGGCGCCATGGGCACCAGCGGCGAGGCCGGCGGCAAGGGTGAGTGCGAGCAGCGTCTTCATGGAGCCGTTCCTTTTGTTGTCATTGTTATGGGTGCTACGGGTGCTACGGGTGCTACGGTCAACCCGGATGCGCGCAGACGGGGCAGGCAGCGTTGCGGGCGACGCCGATGCTGGTCCACTCCATGGCGCGGCCGTCGAGCAGCAGCAGGCGGCCGGCCAGCGATGGCGTGATGCCAATGAGCAGCTTGAGCGCTTCGGCCGCCTGCATCGCGCCGATCACGCCCACCAGCGGGGCGAACACGCCCATGCTGGCGCAGGCGGCGTCCTCGAAGCCGGCTTCCTCGGGGAACAGGCAGGCGTAGCACGGAGAGAACGCGTCGCGCGCATCGAACACGCTGATCTGGCCGTCGAAGCGGATCGCCGCGCCCGACACCAACGGCACCTGCGCCGCCACACAGGCGCGGTTGACCGCATGGCGGGTGGCGAAATTGTCGCTGCAGTCGAGCACCACCGATGCCGAGGCCACCAGTTGCACGAGCCGGGCGCCGGCAACGCGCTCGCGCAGCGCCGTGACGGCGACGTCGGGATTAATCTGCGCCAATGCTTCGCGGCCCGACTCGACCTTGGGCTGGCCGACCCGGCCGGTCGTGTGCATGACCTGGCGCTGCAGGTTGGTCAGGTCGACGTCATCGTCGTCGACCAGCGTGATGCGGCCCACTCCGCTGGCGGCCAGGTACATCGCGGCGGGCGAACCGAGGCCGCCGGCGCCGATCACCAGCGTGTGCGCGTCCAACAGGCGCTGCTGGCCTTCGATGCCGATCTCGCCCAGCAGGATATGGCGCGAATAGCGCAGCAGTTGCTCATCGGTCATCGCCGTCATCGCCACGCCGTCATTTCGTGAGGGCCTTGGCTTTCAGTTCGGGCGGCGCCTGCGGCGCTGTGCGTTTGCGGCCGTCCTGCGCTTCAGGCGCCTCGAGCGCGACGTCGGCCTTCGACAGTTTTACCGGCAAGCCTTTAAAATGGTTGATCGCCTGGGCCAGCTGGAAGTCGTCGCTGCCGCCGTATTCGACCGGCTTGCGGTTCTTCAGCGATGCGGCGACGCGCCGCTCTTCCTCGAGCTCGTCGCGCTTGGCACTGGCCTGTAGCGCCCCCATCGTGACCGGCTTGTCGGCCTTGTCGGCCTCGTTGCCGAGGTGCTTGACGAGGTCGGCCTCGCGCACCCGCACACCGTTCAGGCTGTCGCCATCGGCGCTGTCGTCGACCAGCAGGTCAGGCATGATGCCGCGCGCCTGGATCGAGCGGCCCTGCGGCGTGTAATAGCGCGCGGTGGTCAGCTTGACGGCGGTGTCGGGCGTGAGCTGGCGCAAGGTCTGCACCGAGCCCTTGCCGAAAGTCTGGCTGCCCATGATGATGGCGCGCTTGTAATCTTGCAGCGCGCCGGCGACGATTTCGGATGCCGATGCCGAGCCGGTGTTGACCAGCACCACCATCGGCACCGTCTTGACGGCGGCCGGCAGCTTGGCCAGCGGATCGGCGCCGCTGCGGCCGGCATAGAATTCGCGCCGGCCATAGAACGTTTCGTTCGAGCCGGGCAACTGGCCAATGGTCGAAACGATGATTTTTTCTTTCGGCAGGAAGGCCGCCGAGACGCCGATCGCGCCGGGCAGCAAGCCGCCCGGATCGTTGCGCAGGTCGAGCACCAGGCCCTTGATGTGCGGCTCTTGCGCATACAGCGCGGTGACTTTCCGCGCCAGCTCGTCGAGCGTGAGTTCCTGGAACTGGCTGATGCGCAGCCAGGCGTAGCCGGGCTCGACGATCTTGCCCTTGACGCTGTGCACCCGGATTTCCTCGCGCACCAGCGCGACGGCGAGCGGCTTGTCCTCGCCCTTGCGGGCAATCGTCAGCGCTACCTTGCTGCCGGGCGCGCCGCGCATCTTCTTGATGGCGTCGTCCAGGGTCAGCCCCTTGATCGGGGCGCCATCGATGCGGGTGATCAGGTCGCCCGGCTTGATGCCGGCGCGGTAGGCCGGCGAATCCTCGATGGGCGAAACGATCTTGACGTAGCCGTCTTCCATCGACACTTCAATGCCGAGGCCGACGAAGCGCCCCTGCATGCTTTCGCGCATTTCGCGGTACGCCCGTTTGTCGAGGTAGACCGAATGCGGATCGAGCGAGGACACCATGCCGGTGATCGCCTCCGACAATAGTTTTTTGTCGTCGACCGGCTCGACGTAATCGGACTTGATCAGCCCGTAGACGTCGGCCAGTTGGCGCAGTTCGTCCAGCGGCAGCGGCGCACCGGCCGCTTTTTGCGCTACCGCGGGAAATTGCAGCGACAGCGCGACCCCGGCCACCAGGCCGACTCCGACCAGGCCAAAATTACGGATGCGCGCACCCGACTTGCCAAAATTAAGCTGCTTCATATGGAGGCCTTAAAATTTGATCCAGCTGGTCGGGTCGAACGCCCGGCCCAGATGCCTGAGCTCAAAGTATAGACCCGATTCTTCGTTACCGCCTGTGCTACCCGCACTGGCGATGGTGTCGCCCGCCTTGACAGCATCGCCGGCGTGCTTGAGCAAGGCATGGTTATTGCCGTAGATCGACAGATACTGGCTGCCGTGATCGACAATGACCAGGTTGCCGAAGCCGCGCATCCAGTTGGCGAACACCACCCGCCCGCCCGCCACCGCGCGCACGTCGGCGCCCTCGGCGGCCTGGATGAACATGCCTTTCCACTTGGCCTGGCCGCGCTTGGCGCCGAAGCGCGCCGCGATCTTGCCGCTGACCGGCGCGCGCATCTGGCCGCGCAGGCTGGCGAAGGCGCCATCCGGCACCGCCGGCGCCAGCGCGATGTCGGCCGCGCGCGCGGCGGCCGGATCGGGCCGCGCCACGGTCGGATTCGGCGCAGCGGCGACTTTCGGCTCGTCGGCGTCGATCGGATCGGGCTTGAACGGCGCGGCCGGCTTGACGCCAGGGCGCGGTTTTTGCTGCACCAGCCGTTCGCGCTCGACGCGCTCGGCTTTCTGGCGCGCCAGTGTCAGTGCCAGCGCCTGGGCCTCGGCCTGCGCGCGCGCCTTGGCCGCTGCCACCGTGGCCAGCCGGCGCTGCTCGGCGGCGGCGGCGGCAGCCTGGTCGCGGATCAGCCTGGAGAGCTGGTCGACCAGCCCGGACATGCGCTGTTCGTCGCGCGCCAGGCTGCCCGCCTCCTTGCGCTGGACTGCCAGCCGGCTTGAGAGCGAGCCGAGCAAGGCGGCGTGGGTCGCCTTTTCCTTTTCCAGCAGTGCTTTCTGCTGGCGCTGCTCGTCGGCGATTTCTTCCAGTTCGTCCTTGGCGTTCTGCGCCTGTTCGCGGTTGGTCTCGACCGCCGTCAGGTTGCCGCGCAGCGCTGCGAGCAGGCGTGCCTGGGCTTGCGACACGTAAGCCATCAGCTGCAGGTCGCGGTTGATGCGATTCGGATTGTCGCCCGACAGCAGCAGCTTGATGCGGTCTTCGTTGCCTGCGACATATTGCTCGCGCAGCAGCTTGGCCAGCTGCTTCTTTTGCGCTTCGATCGTAGCGCCGAGCTGCTCTTGCGTCGTAGCAAGTTCGCGTAGTTTGGCGTTGGTGCCGTCCTGCTCGCCGGCCAGTTCGCGCAGCGCGCGGTTAGCGCCGGAAATCGCTTCTTCCGACTCGGCCAGGGTATCGGCCGCGGTTTCTTTTTCGCTTTCAGTGCGGCTGATGTCGCGCTTTAAGGTCGACAGTTTTTGCTGGATCGCGGCGCGGTTCGCTTCGGCCAGTGCTTTCTGTTTGCTCCGTTCGGTGGACTTGGCGGCGCCCATGGCGCCGCTTGCGGCCAGCGCCAGGACGATGCAACAGATCGCCCGGCCAGCGTGCTTTATTAATACTCGTTGCAAGAGTTACCTGGCCTTCCCTTGGTTCGCCACCGCGGCGGCGGCGGTGGCGATCGCCTCCTGGTCGCCCAGGTAGTAATGGCGGATCGGCTTCAGGTCGGCGTCGAGTTCGTACACCAAAGGCTGGCCATTCGGGATGTTGAGACCGACGATGTCGGTGTCGCTGATGCCGTCCAGCATCTTGATCAATGCGCGCAGGCTGTTGCCATGGGCCGAGACCAGGATCTGGCGACCGGCCCGGATCGCCGGGGCGATTTCTTCAGTCCAGGCCGGCATCACGCGCTCGACAGTGTCTTTCAGGCATTCGGTCAGCGGCACCTTTGACGCCGGCAGGGCGGCGTAGCGCGGGTCGTGCGCCGAAGTGCGCTCGTCGCCGGATGCCAACGGCGGCGGCGGCGTATCGTAACTGCGGCGCCATGCCAGCACTTGGTCGTCGCCATATTTGGCGGCCGTCTCGCTCTTGTCGAGTCCTTGCAGGGCGCCGTAGTGGCGCTCGTTGAGGCGCCAGTCGTTGACCACCGGCAGCCAGACCATGTCCATCTCTTCCATCGTCAGCCACAGCGTGCGGATGGCACGTTTGAGAACCGAGGTGTAGGCCAGGTCGAAGGTATAGCCGGCGTCCTTGAGTACCTTGCCGGCGTTCTTCGCCTCGGCTTCGCCTTTGGCGGTCAGGTCGACATCGGTCCAGCCGGTGAAGCGGTTGTCCAGGTTCCAGGTGGATTCGCCGTGACGCATCAATACGATTTTGTACATAGTTGCTTCTTCAAAAAATGGTGAACAAAGGGTGAACGGAAACGCGCGGCGGAAAAAAAACGTCGAATTTATTCTGTTCCAGCTTCTATTTTATAATGCGCGGATTGACTTAGCCCATTGGAACCTTTGTGAAATTCATTATTGATCATATTTTTACCGTAGCGCTGGTGCTGATCTCCGGCGGCGCCCTGCTGTGGCCGGCGTTGCAGCCGCGCGGCAAACGCGCTTCGTCGCTGCAGGTGACCCAGCTGCTCAACCGCGGCAAGACCACCATCGTCGACGTCCGCACACCGCAAGAGTTTGCAATTGGACATTTGCGCGACGCGAAAAACATTCCACTGGCAGACTTGACGGCACGGATCAGCGAACTCGAAAAATCGAAACCGCGCGCCGTCGTCGTCGTGTGCCAGAGTGGCGCCCGCGCCGACAAGGCGGTCCGGCAACTTGCCGCGGCCGGATTCAACGACGTTGTCAGCCTCGATGGCGGCCTGACCGCATGGCAAGCCGCAGGCTTGCCAGTGGCAAAGTAATCGTAAAGTAATCGTAAAATACATAACCTGGAGTTCCCATGACAACCCATGCCCATGTCATCCTGTATCACACCGCAAGCTGCCCTTACTGCGTACGCGCCGAGCGATTGCTGGAAGCGAAAGGCGTCACCGACATCGAGCGCATCCGGGTCGACCTCGATCCCG
>Ga0326735_1000091_pt1 | contig 18593 bp, 15 predicted proteins | sample 37_GP2_1092_FD_207945 | JGI IMG/M metagenome (GOLD analysis project Ga0326735, IMG submission 207945) | Glacier ice microbial communities from Ngari, Tibet, China - 37_GP2_109.2 | ecosystem: Environmental > Aquatic > Freshwater > Ice > Glacier | place: China: Ngari, Tibet | collected 2018-07-31
CCATTATCTCGGTCTTAATCGGAAACACGATTTCAGTTGCCATATCGCTAGTACTTGCTCAAATATTCATTTATATAGCTATTTATATGAGGCTAGTTCGAGGGCATTGGGGGCGGTGTTTTAATCCAGCGATTATTCTTGGGTGGCGGTCTCAACGTAAAAGCGAATCGATTTGACTGAATATCATAAGCATGATTAACGTGATTCTGTTTAACCAATAAATAATTAAGGAGTCGATTCATGAGCAAACTAGAAGACATTCATTCCGACCTTCGCAATCAGCCAAAAAAATGGCTGGTTACTGGATGTGCCGGATTCATCGGTTCAAATTTACTCGAATCCCTGTTGAAGCTGGACCAGACCGTTGTCGGACTCGACAATCTGTCGACGGGCTTTCAGCACAATCTCGATGACGTGCAATGCCTGGTAAGCGAAAATCAATGGAAACGTTTCAGGTTCATTCCCGGAGACATTCGCGACATCAATGCTTGTAGGGAAGCAGTATCAGGTATCGATAGTGTCTTGCACCAAGCAGCACTAGGTTCTGTGCCAAGGTCGCTCGATAATCCGATTAACACAAACGATTCAAACATCAACGGATTTTTGAACATGTTGGTCGCTTCGAGAGATGCTCGGGTAAAGTCGTTTGTCTACGCTGCCTCCAGTTCGACATATGGAGACCACCCCGGATTACCCAAAGTCGAGGAGACTATCGGACGGCCACTTTCGCCATACGCAGTTACAAAATATGTCAATGAACTTTATGCTGAGGTATTCGCACGTTGCTACGGCTTCAAGGCAACCGGGTTACGCTACTTCAACGTTTTCGGAAAACGACAGGACCCGCATGGAGGTTACGCAGCAGTGATTCCAAAATGGATAGCTGCAATGATTGCTGACAAGCAGGTAATTATTAATGGCGATGGCAGCACCAGTCGGGATTTTTGTTACGTCGCTAATGCAGTGCAGGCAAATTTGCTCGCCGCTATGACCCAAGATGAGGGGAACAGTTGCATCTACAACGTGGCCGTAAGCGATATCACGACCTTGAACCAGCTGTATGACTATTTGAGGGTCATCCTGAACGCAAACGGGGTCAAAGTTACAAAAAATCCGGTTTACACGGGATTTCGCAAAGGCGATGTCCGTCATTCGCAAGCGGACGTGAGCAGGGCAGCGCGAGAACTCGGCTATGCGCCCGAGTACCGTATTTATGACGGACTTGAAGCTGTTATACCTTGGTATGTCGAGCAAACCAAGCAGGAAAATGCAATTCGCAACGACGAATTTTCGGTTCCTAGAGACTTTCTCACTTCCAGCGAAGCCGACTACTGCCGATGAGTACATTTCAAATATACACGACTGAGCCAGCAATGCCATCCGAGAGGATCACGTGAATTTCCTCAGCACTCTAAGTACCCGTCTCAAGATGGCGGATCCGCATCATTCCGCAATATTGAAAGGCATGGCGATGGTTGCCTTGTTCGTCTTTCTTGGCAAGTTGATGAGCGCTGCTAAAGAGATGGTGGTTGCATATCGTTATGGATTGGGTGCAGAGGTGGACGCGTACCAGTTTCTATACAATCTGATCAGTTGGCCAATCGGTGTTTGGGGCAGCGTACTTACGGCCGTTCTTGTGCCGTTGGCGGCGCGAATACGTCAGTTCGATAAGGAAGAACTGCCGCGTTTCCGATCGGAGCTTTTCGGGTTTGCTCTTTTGCTGGGGCCTGCCTTGGCCATGTTGGCGTGGTTGAGTATTCGGACGATGCTGGGGGCAGGACGAAGCGGTCTGCAGGGAAGTTCAGCGCAATTGGCGGTAGAGGCACTTCCAGGGTTAATCTTTCTGCTGCCCTTGGGGTTGCTCATCGCCCTTCAATCGGCGTGGATGCTTTCGACTGGCCGGCATGTCAATACCTTGTTGGATTGCATACCAACATTTTTTATAGGCGCTGCGATCCTCGTATTTCCCAGCGGCGGTATAGAGCCGCTTGTGTGGGGCACTGTCGCGGGCTGTGGGTGTCATTTGTGCGCGCTTTTGTTACCGATGGCGCGGCGCAGTGAGATCGAAGCGCCTAGTTTTACCCAGGTATCTCCTCAATGGCAGTGGTTTTGGCATGGCTTTGGAATCATGCTCGCCGGCCAATCACTGATGAGCCTGACTGTGATTATCGACCAGTTTTACGCTGCCAGCCTTGGCGCAGGCTTGATCGCCACGCTTGGCTACGCCAACCGTATCCTGTCGCTGATCTTGGGCTTGGCAGCGATTGCCGTTGCGCGCGCCACACTTCCTGTTTTCTCACAGTCCAGGCCGGAGGGCGCGGGGGAGTTACACAACGTTGTCAAGTACTGGACGTGCCTCATGTTCATGGGCGGAATTTTGGTGATGTTGATCGGTTATATCCTTGCTCCCTGGGCAGTAAAACTACTGTTCGAACGTGGCCAATTTACTGCAAGTGATACCAGGATCGTGGCCGACGTGCTTCGCTACGGCCTGCCGCAGTTACCATTTTATTTTTCTTGTATGGTGCTTGTCAGCTATTCATTGAGCCAACGACGATACAAGCTGATTTTTTGGTCAGGTGTAATAGGCTTTGTTGGGAAAATATTCGGCAATGTTCTCCTCGTTCCGTATTTTGGGATTAATGGAATAGCGTTCGGAGCTATTTTCGTCTATGGCCTTAACGCGCTTTTTTTTTGCATTACATTACTGTACAAAAAATGACGGTCGCAACAAATTAAATTTTCCGCAACGACGATTTTTTTGATGGGCGGGCGAATTGAAAATTCTTTTCTTTATAAATAGCCTGGCTGGTGGGGGAGCGGAGCGGGTTTCTGCCACTCTCGCTAACTTCTGGGCACGAAAAAATTGGGAAGTAACGATTGTTACTCTCGCCCCAAAAAGCGAGGATTTTTATTTTCTCGATTCAAAAATCGAGCGAATTTCTCTAAACCTTGCAGGCGACAGCAATAATTTTTTGCATGGATTATCACAAAATGTGCTGCGCGTACTTGCGTTGAGGCGCACGATCAAGCAGTTACGTCCTCAGGTTGTGCTTTCAATGATGAGCACGCCCAATGTGCTCCTGGCGTTCGCTAGCCAACGGATCGACAATCTGTGTACGGTGGGATCAGAGCGTTGTTATCCCCCGCACGCACCGTTGGGGCTGGTATGGAGCACTTTATGTAAAAAAATGTATGGCCGATTATCCGCGGTTGTTGCGTTGACCCATGAATGTGCACAGTGGATTGAAGTGCATTCATCTGCTTCATGTGTCCGAGTTATTCCGAACGCTGCTGCATGGCCGTTGCTTGATAACGTGCCGATAGTAGTGCCAGACGTGCTTTGCAATCCTGAACGTAAAGTCTTGCTTGCTGTCGGCCGGCTGAACACGGTGAAAAATTTCGAAGTGCTGATTAGCGTATTTTCCAAGATTGCCGATAGATATCCGGAATGGGATCTTGTGATTCTTGGGGAAGGCCCCGAACGTCAAGTGTTGGAAGCAATAATTTCTGACACTGCGTTAGGGTCGCGCATTTTTGTTCCCGGGATCGCTGGTAACGTAGGCGAATGGTATGCGCGTGCCGATCTGTTTGTGATGAGTTCACGTTCAGAAGGATTTCCCAATGCCCTTGCTGAAGCCCTCGCCCATGGTCTTCCAGCCGTGAGCTTTGATTGTGACACGGGTCCGCGAGATATTATCCGGCACGGTGTAGATGGCTTGCTCGTCCCTGTTGGGGACTCCTTGGGCCTTAACGATGCGTTAGAACGTGTCATGGGCGACAGTAATTTAAGAAAACAGCTTGCTGCGCGGGCTACTGATGCCAGGGAGCGATTTTCGATCGAAAGAATAGCAGGTATGTGGGAATCTTTATTCACGGAAATCAGCAATGCGCGCGCTGCTCCTGAAATAAAAAGCACGACACTTCCCGATAAAAGGGGCAGTTAATGACTTCCAAATTATTCGCGCTGTCAAGACCTTATTGGCCATCGATACCGCCACCTGTGCCAACCAGTAAATCCAAAGCCGGTTTTCTGATGTGGTATCAAACATTTGTGCTAATCATCGCTTTATGCGCCATTTACTCTAACCTTCCAATTTACGGTTATGTGTTGAATCCAGGCTTGCTGCCAAAATTCATATTTTTCGGAATTTTTTTTCTTATAACTCCATTGTTGGTAATTAACTACAGATATTTAATCGCCTACTTGGCATCGCCTTTCGTCTTATGGGCCACAGTTTTCTTGGCGCTTAATTTGATCCACCTTTTCGGTTTCTCAACGGGTCATAACGTCGGCGAGGCTTTTTTAGTCGACAATCAGATGGTTGCCAGACATTCTCTTATCTTGACACGCGCTCAATATATCCTGTTTACTATTTTCCTGGGGTTCGCATTTTATACAAGCACCAGGCCCGCCTACCTGTACATATTTGTCTTTCTGGCGGCTTTGCTGCCGTGTTCAGTCATACTTGATTTTGCACAACCGGGGCTTTTGTATCCGATCGACACCAGCGGCGCGGTTCTTGGACGCGCTGCTGCGATGTTCATCAATCCGACCATGGCAGGCGAGGCCATGCTGAATGTTTTTTTGCTTGGCTGTGCTGTGATCAAATTCAAGTATCGCGCGCCGATATTTATTTTGGTGGGCGCAGCGATTTTGATGACGTTTTCACGCTCTTCGATCATTGCATGGGTACTGCTCTGGCCAATTTTGATATTCAGCAAGATATTGCCAAAATTTGCCCTCTTCATCATAGCAGTTGCCATTGGTATTTCTCTATTTCTTCTAGGGTCATTTGAAAATTATCTCCATACTCGCGAAGAATTTGACGGTGCCCTTGGCAATATACTCTCAAGACTGGATTTTTTTTCAAATTTCAAGCTGAATGATGATAGCTCGGAGGAGCGGGCTGACGTAATCAGGGCGGGTTGGGATCTCTTCTTGCAAAATCCGATTTTTGGTGCTGGTGCGGGTGCGACGCGATTCTGGTCGCATAGAGGAAGCACGCATAACCAATTGCTCTTGCTTGCGGCGGAATATGGCATTTTAGGAATTGCTTTGTGGATATGGCTCTTAGGGATCTTATGGCATGGAAAATTTTTTAAAGATAGAGGGCTGCAGTTTGCGATCGTATTTCTGTTCGCCTTCATGTCGATGTTCACGCACCAGATGTTTGACTCCGCATCGTACTGGCTGGCCACATTTGCACTAGTTTCAGTCGGAAAAAATTTGAGTCATGTTGTATCGTTCAGGGCACTAACACGAGATCCCATTGACCAGGAGAAAATCGTCATATGAGCATTAACGCTAATTGTATCGAGGCATTTGTGCTGCCCAGCACGTCTAATGCAGCTTACCTTAGAACGGTATGTTCTGGCATCCTTCATTTTTCGGGAGAGAAGTCGCCGTGTTTACTTGAAGGAAGGCTTTTTTTTCCAATGACGCACATCGACGGTAGTGTCCCATCGATTAATTTACAAGATAAGCGTCGAGGTGCCGCGATTTTATCGCGGAAGGCAGTGCATCTGATACGTTGCGTCATGGTCGTCGCTCACACGGTTTCTGCACAGTCATGATAGCGGCTAAATTCGTCATTTCGCTGGATTTCGAGCTTTTTTGGGGCGTGAGCGATACGCAGACGGTTGCTGGGTACGGCCGTAATGTGCTCGGGGAATGGCAGGTTATTCCTCGCATGCTCGCGTTGTTCCGTGCACATGGGATCAAAGTGACTTGGGCGACGGTGGGTATGGCGATGTGCCGGAACTACGCGCAGTGGCGCGATATCCGGCCATCGGTCTTGCCTGGATATACCCGCATCAAGATGTCCCCTTACTCAATGGATAAGTTTGTCAAGGAGCACCCTAAGCTCTTTTTTGCCAGGCCCCTCGTCGAGCAAATTCTGGCCACTGAAGGGCAGGAGCTGGCGACACATACCTATTCTCATTTTTACTGCAATGAGGTCGGCGCAACTCAGAATCAATTTGTTGCTGACTTGGCTTGTGCCCGGACTATTGCTTCGGACATGGGAGTGAACTACCGCAGCGCGGTATTACCGCGTAATCAGATAGTCGAAAGCTTTGTGACGGTTTTGCCAGATGCCGGAATTGGGGTCTATCGCGGGAATGCAGGGCACTGGCTGTACCGGAACGGCGATGCTGTAGCGGGCGGAATTGCAGGTCGAATCGCCAGATTTTCGGATGCGTGTCTGCCTTTGAGCGGAAGTCGTACGGTGCGCGAACAGCATAACGGCAGCCTGGTGAACGTGCCCGCCAGTCTTTTTCTGTATCCCTGGTCTGCCCGGCATCGAGCATTGGTAGCACTGCGATTATATCGATTAAAACAATGCATGACCAAAACCGCGCGAACGGATGGCATTTTTCACCTCTGGTGGCACCCCCACAATTTCGGGATCAATATAGAGCAGAACCTTATGATGCTGATAGAGGTACTACAACACTACCGTCTTTTGGCCGATACATATGGGATGCAATCCTGTTGTATGGGAGATTTTGCCGTATCGGCGACCCCGACGTTTCAGTTTTCTAATCAGGCGGCATCGACTGAGCCTGCCGTAACCAGCACCCTTTCTCTACCATGGAGTCGCAAATGAAACGCCACATTCTGCATGTAATCAGCGGACTGGCCGTTGGCGGCGCGGAAATGGCGCTTTACCGACTTATTCTCGAGTTTCGCGACAGCGAATATACCCATACCGTTATTGCCCTAACCCCGGAAGGAGGAATGTGTGCACGGTTTACCGAGGCTGGCATTCGTTTGATTGTTCTTGATGTCAGGCGATCGCCCGTGTCGCACTTGCTGCGACTGTATCGTTTGGTGCGAACGCTGCAACCTGACATCGTGCAAACCTGGTTGTATCACGCCGATCTGCTGGGTGGCCTTGCTGCGCGTCTGGCAGGAAACCGTAACGTGATCTGGGGCGTTCGGACCACCGATGTCGATGGGGGCTGCGCCCGTACAACAGGTTTCGTGCGTCAATTATGCGCGTCATTATCACACTGGGTACCGCATACCATTGTTTGCGTAGCTGAAGCTGCGCGCCGTTCGCATTCGCTGGTTGGTTACGATGTTGCCCGAATGGTTGTGGTTGGAAACGGTTTTGACCTTTCGATGCTCACAGCGAGTCAGTGCCAGCGCATACAGTTACGGGTTCAATGCGGTTTCGACGCAGGCGATATTGTGCTGGGAACTCTAGGTCGATTCAACTTGGACAAAGACCACGCCAACTTCGTGAAGGCGGCCGGTCAGCTCGCCACGCAGCACGAGCGTCTGCGGTTTTTGATGGTAGGAAAACACCTCGACTCAGCCAACAGCGATCTCATGCAATGGATTGATGACACGGGATATCCCGACCGTTTCGTATTGCTGGGAGAACGTGTCGATGTGCCGGTTTGTCTTGCGGCCATGGATATTTTCTGCTTGTCTTCAAGAACAGAAGCTTTTCCCAATGTAGTGGGTGAAGCGATGGCCATGGGTTTGCCTTGCGTGGCCACAAATGTGGGCGATGTTGCTGTCTTGATGGCCGACACAGGCGTTGTTGTACCTCAGGGCAACGCTGACGCACTTGCATGCGCAGTCGCAAGCTTAGTTAGACTTGGTCATGACTATTGCGGGCAAATGGGACAACGGGCGCGGGCGCGAATTCATGCGACGTTTACCATGGCTTGTGCTCGAAAACGGTTTGAGGTTATTTACGAAGATGTCCTTAAGGAAGGAAAATAATAATGTGTGGATTTGCTGGCTATCTGGGAGCGATCCCGTTCCAAGCTAAGGCGGAACAACAATCTTTACTAAAGCGCATGACCGACGCGATTATTCATCGAGGACCGGATGATGCTGGCTACTGGTGTGACGGCGAACACGGGATTGGACTCGGGCACCGTCGCCTGTCAATTATTGATCTGTCTCCGGCAGGACATCAGCCAATGCAGTCATCTGCCACTCGATACGTCTTCGTGTTTAACGGAGAAATTTATAACCACTTGGACATACGCAAAGAGCTTGACTCTTGCGGAAAGGCTCCCGCATGGCGCGGCCATTCAGACACCGAGACGCTTCTTGCCGGATTCGATGCCTGGGGCGTGCAGAAGACGATAGAACGTGCGGTCGGCATGTTCGCCTTTGCTGTCTGGGATCGGCAAACAGGCATGCTGACTCTTGGACGCGATCGAATTGGCGAAAAACCTCTTTACTATGGATGGCAGGGCCAAGGCAGCAATGCCGTTTTCTTATTTGGCTCGGAATTGAAAGCACTGCGAGCACACCCCACGTTTGAAAATACCATTGACCGCGGCGCACTCTGCCTGCAGATGAGGCATAGCTATATTCCGGCGCCATATTCAATTTATCAAGGAATTGCCAAGCTACCGCCAGGATGCTTGCTAACGGTTTCAACCAAGCAACGCGAACCCAGGGTGTGGGCGTACTGGTCCGGGGCGGAACACATTGTGGCAGGGGTAGCGGCCCCTTACCTTGGCACCGCAAATCAGGCGGTAGACCAGCTGGACATTTTACTCAAAGAGGCGGTGCGCTCACAGATGATGGCGGACGTACCACTTGGCGGTTTTTTGTCAGGCGGGGTTGATTCCTCGACGATCGTAGCATTGATGCAAGCACAGTCTTCTCGCCCAGTCAAGACTTTCTCCATCGGCTTTCATGAGGATGAATTTAACGAGGCAGAGTATGCCAAGGCGGTTGCACGGCACCTGGGCACCGAACATACCGAGCTGTATGTGACTGCCGACCAGGTCAGGTCGGCCATTCCTCGCCTGCAGACGATGTACGACGAACCGTTCTCTGATTCGTCCCAACTGCCGACCTTTCTGGTGTCGCAACTCGCTAGAGAGCACGTGACCGTATCGCTCTCAGGCGACGCAGGTGATGAGTTATTTTGCGGGTACAACCGATATCAATTCGCTGCGAAGCTCTGGAATACAGTTGACGCAGGACCCTTGCCGTTACGCAGGCTCGCCGCTAAGGGCATAACCAGCATTTCGGTGGAGTCCTGGAACAGGACGGCAAAAATTTTGGCACGATTTCTGCCTCGGTCCATGCGATTCGCCAATACGGGCGACAAAATGCATAAAGGCGCCGATGTCCTCGCAAGCGCATCGCTCGACGCACTTTATCTTGGCTTGGTATCGCACTGGGACGATCCGGTATCTCTCGTTATTGGCGGACACGAGCCGCTTACCTTGCTAAAGGGCAATGTCCCGCTTTTTACCGGCCTTGATGGAATTCAGCGGATGATGGGACTCGACCTGCTGACCTATCTGCCGGACGATATCCTGGTCAAGGTTGACCGTGCAGCAATGAGCGTATCGCTGGAGACAAGAATTCCGTTTCTTGATCACCGGGTTGTCGAATTTGCCTTGAGTTTGCCACAGTCGATGAAATTGCGAGATGGCGTCACCAAATGGGCATTACGGCAGGTGCTATACAGATATGTGCCGAAAGCGCTCATTGAGCGCCCAAAGATGGGATTCGGTGTGCCAATTGGCGATTGGTTGCGAGGACCGTTGCGGGAATGGGCGGAAGCCTTGCTCGCGGAATCAAGATTGCGTGCGGAGGGATTTTTTAAACCTGCCGAAGTAAGAAAAAAATGGAATGAACATCTTTCCGGACAACGCAACTGGCAGTATCAATTATGGGACGTATTGATGTTCCAGTCCTGGAATGAGCAACAATCGATGAGTAATATTGGCGGCAGCAATAGTTCACTCGATTCCTTGCGCCACAACGAGTTGGATTTTTCACGTCGCGCGACTGCTCACTCACAATAACAGGTTGACGCCATTAGTTCTCGCTTTCCTTCGACCCAGATCGAGCCATTTTGACGCGAAAGCCAAAATACTTTGAGGAAAGGTAATGCATCAAAATGATGAGGATCTGACTTGACCAAGGATAAAAATCAGTGAACAAAAAAATTGTAATATCTGTTAACACAGCGTGGAATATTCATAATTTCCGCTCTGGACTGGTCAAGGCGCTTATTGGGCATGGTTACGAGGTCATGATCATGGCGCACGACGACGAATACTCACCGCGCCTGACGGCGCTTGGTTGTCGCTTCATCGGCATTAAAATGGATAACAACGGCACCAATCCGGGCCGAGATTTGGCACTGCTGTTCAAGTACTGGAGAGCTCTTCGATCAGTGCGACCGTTCGTCTATCTCGGCTATACGATAAAACCGAATGTTTACGGTTCCTTGGCAGCGAACCGGCTTGGCATTCCGGTGATAAACAATATTGCGGGATTGGGTACAACATTCATAAACAACACGATCTTGACATGCTTGGTAAAACAGTTATATCGGCTTTCGCTACGCAGATCTCACCGAGTATTTTTCCAGAACTCAGATGACCGAAATTTATTTCTAGGCACAGGCTTGATTCAGCCCGAGCTTGCAGATGTCTTGCCTGGATCGGGAATTGATTTGGCGCACTTTCGCCCAATGCCGTTACCGCCAATGCAAAAGCGATGCTTTCGCTTCCTGCTGGTTTCAAGAATGCTCAGGGACAAAGGAATTGAAGAGTTCGCCGCAGCCGCTGAGATTGTCCGCCGGCACATACCTGCCGTTCAGTTTCAATTGCTTGGATCTATTGATACCAAAAACTCGAACTCAATTTCCCGAGAGCGAATCATGAGCTGGGAAAAAAGCGGACTAATTCAATACCTGAGCAATACCAATGATGTAAGGCTATATTTGGCAAATGCTGATTGTATTGTATTGCCGTCTTACCGGGAGGGCGTACCGCATTCACTTCTTGAAGCAGCAGCAATGGCACGGCCCATCATTGCAACGGATGTCGTCGGCTGCAAGGATATAGTGGACGATAACGTTAATGGACTTCTTTGCATGGCGAAAAATGCCCCCAATTTGGCAGAAAAAATGATGCAGATGATTCGTCTTACGCCTGAACAGCGCATTGAAATGGGCGCAAGAGGAAGAAAAAAAGTCGCTCTGCAATTTGACGAAAAACTAGTAATTTCAAAATATTTGAATGCGATTGAGCAGATTAGAACCGCTGGCAGCGGGCACGCCATGCAGCCACTAAAACCTACCGTTGAAACTTTCTGATGAGATTGATTCAATCGAGCTTTTCGATTTGATTGTGAAAATACGGGAGAATAGTCGACTTACCGAGGTTTACAAGACGACGACGCGTCTGCGTGAGTGGCGCCTCTGAAAACAAATTACTCATCAGTAAATTTTTAGTAACGTTGCGTGCCACACTCTGCGGCTCGGTATTGCCGAACCCCGGCCAGTTATTGCCATCCGCTTCAATGGAGACAGCATGAATTTAGTACTCATGACCGGAAACGAAGCTCTGAAGTGTGTAAATTCGGAGAAATTTCGGTTGAATTGGAAGAGCTTGTATACTCGCTGTCCCTGGGCAACCGCATGCCAGCACCCTGATTTCGTTAGACCTTGGTATGAACTTTATCACGCGCTTTTTTTGCCGGTTATTATCTTGAGCGAAAACGACGATCAATCCCTAAACGGGTTCTTGGCGCTGGCGTTGCATCGGAAAGAAAATAAACTGACGGGCGCTGGCGAAAGGCAAGCTGAGTATCACGGCTGGATCGAGTCTCCCAATACACGAAGCGATTTTATTCGGATTGCAATAAAGAAAGTTCGGGAAAAATTTCCTGATGCTGACTTATCGTTAAAATACTTACCACCTGGAATTCCTCTTAATTGGATTGGCGACAGGGGAAGTGTTAGCAAATTATGCTCGATACGTAGTCATCCTCGGCCGGTCATGAAAATCGATGAGGCAGCGATGGACCGCCAGAGAAGCAAAAAAAATAACCGACAGAATTATAATCGGTTAAAAAAATTGGGAGACGTGCGGTTTGAAAAGGTAACCGAGCACGCTCACTTTATTCTTATATTCGATGAGTTGTGCATTCAGTACGACTTCAGGCAGGGTGCACTCCATCACAACATGCCATTTTCAAGCGATCCTTTTAAAAAGCTTTTTTGCCTGGAATTACATAAAAACGGGTTGTTACACACAACCATTCTAACCGTGGATGGCAAGATAGCAGCCTCCCACTCTGGATTGTTGAGTGAGGGACGGGCAGTGCACTTGGGAATTAACACGCATTCCCCCGAATTCGCGGCCCATTCGCCGGGAAACCTGCTCCTTGCCATGCTTGGGGTGCAGCTGGGAAAAGAAAACATACCGTTGCTTGATCTTACGCCAGGGGGCGACAGTTATAAGGAAAACTTCGCTACAGCGCACGACGAAGCGTACGAATTGACCATTTACAGCGATCTGAAATCGCGCTTGAAAAATGAGACCATCCTTGGCCTGATGCGGTTTACAAAGGCAAGATTGCGCGCATCAGGGTATCGTACTGCGGACATCTGGACGGCACTCGGGAAACTTAAAAACATTCGGGTTCCCGTTCTTTACCAACTGCCGCGAAAATTGCATGAGCCGTCAACTGCGCAGTACTGCCATTTCCAGCATTGTCATAAATTTCAGATTATTATAAAAGATAGGATAAATATAAATAAGAACAGTCTGAACGACATATTAAAAATTAATTTTTATCATTTTTCGATGACACGGTGGGAATTTTTTTACACTATCATGGAACGGATGGAACGGTCGCAACATCTGTATACTTTTGTAGATGACAATCGACTTCTCGTTTATTGCTGGATACGGACGCGCTCTGCCGATTCATCACTGCAGCCGTCAGGACAAGAGTCTACGTGGCCAGGTAATTCGATCGATTTGTATGATTTATATGTCCGAGAGGAATTCAAGAATACCGAAATCGTCCAGCGCTTTATCTGTCAATTATTGTATGAACTGAAAAAAACGAATATTAACGAAGCCATATACTATAGTGGCGACTTGAGCGTAGAATTACAGACTGCCATCAAAAAATGTGGATTTTCTGATGATTCAGTCAGAGCAATAGTTGCATGAACCACGGCACCAATGAATAAAAACTTCATACTTTTAAAAATGGATTTGGATATCATGAGTTCAAAAAAAACGGTTCAGAATGGCGAAAATGCTGTTTTTTGTTATATTGATGAAATTCCGCCGTTTATCGATTCCGCATTGGCAAGGTTATATGGTGCGCTCCATTCCTCTTTGCCATTTTTTAGGGTATTCAGATCGATTGAACATGTCAGTTGTTACGTTGTCGCGCGTAACAGTGATCCGATTGTTATACTTCTGTTCAAAGTCGAGAACCGGCGTATCGAGGTTTTGAACGAGATGATCGAGATTGATCCTGAAGAGATCGACCGTTTTACACGCCATGTTTTGACGAAGTTTTCACAAATTGACATCATCAGCTTCAAGGCTTTGAAAACAGTTGCCGGTAAAATTGGGTATCCGGCGCAAAAGTACAAGTCGAAGGAGACGTATATGATCGAGTTGCCTGGTACGCCAAATGAGTACACTGCGAGTATCGGAAAGTCGACCCGTACGAACATAAGATATCAGAATAATAATGTGTTGAGGAATTATTCTTCGTTTTCCGTAAAGTTTTATGCTAATGAAGATATCGATGAGCAGCACATTAGAACTATTATAAGGTTCAGTGAGCAAAAAATAAGAATGAAGGATTCCGGATTTTGCCACAACGAGGAAAATATTGTTAGGCTCGCAAAAATGTGTGGCTTCGTTTGCGTGCTGATGATTAATGACCGCGTTTGTGCAGGATCAATCAATTACCAAATCGGGTCAAGTTATTTTGGTGAGGTGCTTGGTCATAATGTTGAGTACGATAAGTACGGACTTGGAAAATTGGCTCTTCACCAGACTATTTGCGAGAGCATTGTAAGGGGCGGTAAAAAATTCTACCTGGGAGGAGGAGTGTTCGATTTCAAGAACAGAATGCTGGGCGTGCAAGTCAGCATGGACGAATTGCAGATATATCGTTCATATGGAAAACTGATCCTTAATTTTGACAAGGCGGCTAGAACCATCATATATTTCCACGTTCGGCAGTTGAAATCTTGGCTGCGTCAGCACAAGAACACCTTTGTTGCTCGATGTGCCTTTAAGTATTTCTATTTTTTCAAAAACAGAATAACAAAGTAATTTATTGTTGATTTTAAGCACATGATTGTCCTTATTTTCGTTTTTAATCTTGCTGTCGCGCCGGTGCAGTGATGTGTTTGCGGATAAAGCTCGGGTCACCTAGCGGAAGGTTGTAGTTCCATGCATTATTCATCGCCAAATCTCGATACGCTTCGTTCACTTGCTGTAATTTTTGTCGTGTTAAGCCACCTTTTGCTTGACAGATCGATCGTAGGCGTTGGGGGGTATCATACTCAGACCCTTGGTACACTAGGCGTGCTGATTTTCTTTGTGCACACTTGCCTCGTTCTGATGCTATCTCTTGAGCGTCAGATGAAAACGAAAAAAGATAATCCAGAAACTTTGCTTTTTCTGGTCGCGCGGGCTTTCAGAATTTTTCCACTAAGTGTTGTAGTTGTTATATCGCTCTCATCAATTGCGTGGATGTTTTCGGAAAATCGACCGAGCGGATTCACGATTTTAAGCAATATTTTTCTAGTTCAAAATTTAACGGGTAGTGCGTTGATTACACCGGTATTGTGGAGCTTGCCGTTCGAGCTGCAAATGTATCTTTTTTTGCCGGCACTCTATCTGTTGATAAATTTTAGCGGAAGGTATTCATCATATTGCATAATTGCCCTCTGGCTTGGCACAGTAGCTTTGGTCATCGCATTTTGGAGATTCGGGTTGGATTTTAGTCTCATAAAATTTTTTCCATGCTTTTTACCAGGAGTTCTGGCGTTCAGTTTGCGGCGCTCGCCACGTAGCCTTTCACCGAACTTTCTGTTTTTTTATGTTGGTATATTGGTGATAATGTTTCCCTGGATGGTTGGTCATGGATTCAAGTCCACCTTGCTCTCCTGGCCGATCTGTCTTTTGCTCGGGATGCTTATTCCCAGGTGCAGGGAGATAAAAATGGATTGGTTGCGGATTACTGGGAACGTAATTGCACGTTACTCTTATGGAATTTATTTATTGCATGTCCCGGTTATCTATCTTTCATTTCACTACATTAAAGGCATTTCGCCTGTTGCATCTTGGGCAATTTTTATTCTTGGTGTTTCGGGCTTGTCGTATTTTGCATACCATGTCATCGAAAAACCAGGCACTGAAGTCGGCCGAATTATTGTTGAGCGCCTGAGTGCTTACCGTGTGCAGTCAAGGCAAAGTCGCTGGTGGATGCATCTCTGACGGGCAGTAGGACTTGCTTACACATGGCTCCTGTTGACGAGGCGGAAACGATGGGCATTCAAATGAGTACAAGAACGGGTGCAGGACGACGCGTGTTCATGCTTGGCGGTTTGACAGCCAGCGTTACTGGCCTCTTTCCTCTTTCTTTGGATGAGTCGCCTGTCAGAAGAGTGAGCGAGGGCAGGATTGGGGGAATTGGTAATGCTGTTGTGCCTGCCACTCTCGTCAGTCTCGCTGATTTCGGTGGCACGCCAGGAGCCACCAGATCCGTTTTGATCAGCGCTTTCAGTCAGGCATTTGTTTCTCTTACAGAATCTGGCGGAGGTATTCTTTTGGTGCCACCCGGCGTGTATGATTTTGGCCGCTATGCGGATGCTACGTCAATTATTTTTTGCCGAAATTTGCGTAATGTCGCCATCTCAGCCTACGGCGTTACCTTCATAGCGACGACAACGTCCAATGTCGTGCCTCACTTATTTTACTTTTTTAATTTTTATAACGTAACTATTGCTGGGGCAAGTTTTATTGATCCGGGCTTTACACCCTGGATAAACTGGAGAGGAATGTACTGTGCCGGGATACAAGCTGATAAGTCGAGCAGCTGCTTCACAATGGTAGATTGTTTTGCAGAGCGGGTCATGGGTTTGTTAGCATCTAATAATAATGCAGCAACGCGGAGTTATCTTGCTGATATCAAAGTTCACGGCGAGGTGCACCATGCATATTACGGAGTTGGTGCGAGTTTCATCAGAGAATATATCAACGTCGACTTGGTTTGCCATAATGTGAGACGCGCCTTTATTGCCTATTCGTTGAAGAAAGCCTACATTACGGTAAAGTCATCTAGCACGTTCAACTGGCCTGGAAGCAATGGTTTGATCGTGCTGGTCTCCGCTGGGGCCAGCATGGGTAGTGTTGAAGACGTGCGGGTCACTGTGAATGCCTCAGGCGCATGCATATACACCAGCTATGTGCATTTCTATCACCAGGGCCCCGAGATAGATGGCTGTATGCGTCACATTGATGCAACTGCGCATGTAATCAACGCGAATTGCGCGCCAAGCTTGTTTTTATTTGATCATGAAACCAACGGCGTCTTGGCGGAAACAGGTCGGAAATGGGACCAGATATCTTTGCATGGCAGCGTAACTGGAAAATTCATGGGAAAAATAATTTCCAATCCTTCGAGGGCGAAAGTGCCCGGTACAGTGTACGTGGATGAAAACCTGGCGGAGTTGGCAGAGTCGAAGAACTTGCCTGCCGGGTTTTATATTAATATACTTTAACTTTCGTGGCCAAAAGGAGCAGATTCCTATGCGCATGCTTATTTATATCCATTCCCTTGATAATGGCGGCGCCGAACGCGTTGTCGCAAACCTCGCAAACCATTGGGTGTCCAAGGGATGGGAAATCACAGTTGTGACTGTAGCAGCGGCCGCTTCGGATTTTTATGTGCTTGATCCGGCAGTTCGACGCATTGCGTTGAACCTGACCGGGAACAGCGGCAATGTATTCGCAGGTTTTTTGCGAACCGTGAAGCGTGTAACCGCTCTGCGTCGAGCCTTGAAGCTTGTGCGTCCGGATATCGCACTGTCCGCCATGCATACAGCAAATGTCATCCTTGCGGTGGCGGCGCGCGGATTACCTGATGTACGTGCGTTTGGATCTGAGCACAATTTTCCGCCAAAGGCGCCAATGGGAATTATATGGGAAACCATGCGGCGCCATGCTTATGGCCAATTGACGGCAGTAGTGGCATTGACTCAGGAATGCGGCAATTGGTTGACCTTGCACTCACATGCACGGCGCATTCCGGTCATTCCCAACGCGGTTTGCTGGCCACTGCCCAACCACGAACCAAATATCCCCCCTTCGACATGTTGTTTTCCTGGTCGAAAAATTTTGCTGGGTGTGGGACGTCTTAGCGTGGAGAAAAACTTTTCGACCTTGATCGGCATTTTTTCTCATTTGGCGCTCAAGCATCCCACTTGGGATCTGGTCGTCCTTGGCGAGGGCCCGCTGCGCAACGCATTGTATTCTCAAGTGCGAGCGGCAGGCTTGGAACAACGTGTTTTTTTGCCTGGCTCCGTGGGTAATATGGGGGACTGGTACGAGCGTTCCTCCATATATGCATTGAGTTCACACTTTGAAGGATTCCCCAATACGCTTGTCGAGGCAATGGCGCATGGTTTGCCTGCAGTAAGTTTTGATTGTGATACTGGTCCGAGAGACATTATCCGGCACGATATCGATGGAGTTCTGGTCAGGCCAGACGATGTCGCCGATATGGAAGTTGTGCTGAATAAGCTTATGGGTGATGCCGCTTTGAGAGAAAATCTTGGTTCCCGTGCGAGCGAAGTAAGGGAGCGATTTTCGATGAAAAAGATTTCGAGCATGTGGGAGGACGTGTTCATGGCCCCCAGCGCGCTTGCAGCGCGTGCAAAGACGGAGCAGCCTCGCGTCGATCAAATGAAAAATGGTGAAGATCATGAAATGAATGTATAAGCGGTGCTGCGCTGAATACGGTCGATGCCCGACCCAGGGTCGTTCACTTCTAATAGGGCAACAACAGTGCCTCTCATTTTCCGGATGACTTGGAACTTGAAAGCCATTTGAGGGTTATTCAAACAGTAACTGTACGGAGGAGTCCATGGTACTGCTCTGCCACCTTAATACCATTGTCGATCCACGCTGGCTTGAAGGACGACGGTTTGAATTGTCCTACCTGTTGCTGTTCACGTTACTAGCGTTCACTTCAGGCGCCAATTCCTATCGCGCCATTACCCGCTTCATGCTTGTGCGACTGGACTGGTTCAAGTTGTTGGCCGGCATTGCATGGCCAATAGCGCCCAGTCATACGGGGCTGCGCAAGTGTTTGCTCAAGCTCGATGGCAACGCCATCGAGGCGGCGCTGCGCCAGCATGCCAATGACAATGACAACGCCGATGCGACGCATATCGCAATTGATGGCAAAGCACTCAGAGGCAGTCTGGATCGGTTCGCCAACAATGCCGCAGTGCATTGGACGTCCGCATTCGCCGCGCATGAAAAAATCGTGCTCGGGCATGTTGAACTGAGCGATGGTGACAAGGGCGGTGAAATCGGTGCTGCGCAGGAACTCATCTAGGCGCTGGGGCTGAGCGGTAAATTGTTCACGCTGGACGCATTACATTGCCAAAAAAAATGCTAGAAATTATGTGACTGTTCAGCCCCTATGAACGCCAGAAATTAGTTGTAAACAATTACGATCACGTTCATCATGCGGGCATGGCAACGAAACCTTCCTCTCCCGACCTCACCGGCCTGACCCACGAACAGAAGGA
>Ga0326735_1000092_pt1 | contig 18586 bp, 22 predicted proteins | sample 37_GP2_1092_FD_207945 | JGI IMG/M metagenome (GOLD analysis project Ga0326735, IMG submission 207945) | Glacier ice microbial communities from Ngari, Tibet, China - 37_GP2_109.2 | ecosystem: Environmental > Aquatic > Freshwater > Ice > Glacier | place: China: Ngari, Tibet | collected 2018-07-31
TTTGATGAGCCTAGAAGGATTCGGCGCCTTCGATTTGCGGATGACCAAACGTGTTCGCGTTGCCGGATGTGCGTGGAAGTTCGCAACCGCTGAGGACGTGTCCGAATGTCGGAACTGACCCCGGCTCGCGGGCTCCGCGGCTCCGCTGCAACCGCTGAGGACGTGTCCGAATGTCGGAACTGACCCCGGCTCCGCTGAGGACGTGTCCGAATGTCGGAACTGACCCCGGCTCCGGAATGTCGGAACTGACCCCGGCTCCGGACCCCGGCTCCGCGAATGTCGGAACTGACCCCGGCTCGCGCATGATAATGGATTGACGCGCTTACGTGGCAAGGACGGCGAGGCCGCAGTAAGGCTCAAAATATGGCCTTGTTCCTTTGGGTTGCATCGCTTGCAGAGATACTAACTGCAACGATGTCTGGATTGGCTACGATGCCATGGCGGCTTGCAAACAGTGCGGGTAGCGCTCACGCCGCAGGCGTCACCGCGGCGTGACCCTTGGCAGAACGCCAGCGCTCGCCCGGCTTCGTGAGGTAATGCCGCACCACATAGCCCCAGGGAATGACGAAGGGCAGGATCACGACCCACAGGCAGGCGCTCGCATTAGCCCGGTTCGACGCATCGAGCGTTCCGCTTGACCATTGTGGCCATGCGACGACGCCCAGCCAGAGTGTTTTCCACGCCAGTTCCCAAAGCAGGACAGGCAACATCTGCAGCGGATAGCGCAGGCCCAGCATGGCCATGAGCTGGAATGCGGCGAGCATGCACAAGACCACGCCTTGCTTCAGTTCCCAAGGTTGGCTCGGGAACAGGATCTGCGGCCAGATCAGCAGCCCCAGGCCGATCGATACGAGCAGGTACATCGCGCGCAGCAAATACAGGCGAAACAGTGAAACCTCGTTCATATAACACCTCCTGTATAAAGGAATTGTTGGAATCGATCTATTCGACTTCTTTCAAGACCTTTTCCAGCCCGGCCATGCGCGTTTGCACGTCGGCGAGCGAGCCGGTCAGCACCGCCAGGGCAGAGACCATGCCAGATTGCGATGCCGCCACCCTCAATGCCAGGTCGCGGTAAGCGTCATCCTGTTCACCGTGCACGCGCGCCTGCTTGATGGCAGCCCGGTATTTCATAAAATAGATCAGCACGGCTGCGACGGATGGAAAGAAGAACGCCGCAAAAATTGCGTTTTCGGAGATGTGGGGCCTCTATGGTTCCAGGTGGTGAGTCAAAGTGAGAGCAGCTTGCGCAATGGTCGCCGGGGTGAGCGACAAGGCGAAAGGGGTAACCTCGAAAAAATTCAGCGCCTTTCCATCGGCAGACAGTTCCAGCGCGCTCTTGACCAGGCCGGCCTTCTCCAGCTTTTGCAGGTGCAGGTGCAGCAGCGGCCGGCTGATGCCGATTTCGCGGGCCAGTTGGCTGACGTAGTTGCGCCCATTCGACTGCAGCGATGCCAGGATGCGCAGCCGATGCGGGTTGGCCAACGCAGCAAGCGCGGCCAGCAGTGCATCCCCAGTCAGTTTATTTAATTTTTCATTCACGTGTAAACAATAACTGACACGTGACAGCGAAGCAAGCTAATTCGCATGCGTACAAGGCGCGGAGACGGAAAAATCGATATGGAACTTTGTAGGCAGAGCAGGCGCGCGCGTGTCGGCCGTGCTCGCAGCCGTTGACAAGTGTGGCGGCTGACGCCGTGTTCTGGCCCCGCCTTGGAAAACCTAGCCAGCCACGATTTCGCTGATCTGAATCACCGGCGTCGTATTGGTGTAATTCGGGATGTCACCCATGATTTCTTTTGTATGCGGGCCGAAACTTGCCTGGAACGCCTCGACGGATTCGCAAACAAGATGACCGCTGGCGATGTAAGGGGCGGCGACCCCGGGCGCGCCACCGCCGAGCCCCTTGTCGATCATGTACGACTTGCAATGCTCACCCATCCGGCTCTTTACCATCGGCATGTGTTGATCGCGGTAATATGCATGGTCGAATAGGGCTTCCGGGGAGTTTGGATACATCACGCTCACTTTGATCACGGCTCATCTCCTGGTGATTGGTTAACTTCGGACTGCAATCGAATCGTGCACCGGAGTTTTTTTTTAGGCAAGTTCTTTTTGTGGGTTCACACGTAGCCCGTGGCTAACGGCGGGGGGGGTATGATGAAGGTACTGTCGCGATAGTGTCGACACCCGCCCGCATCATTCGGGCACATGCACCGCATACCTGAAGGCGTGGCCATCATGCCATTACAGTACCTGACCGGCCTGACCGCCAAGCCGCGCACGCGCCAGGCCGATCTGCATATCGGCGTCATTTTGACCCTGGTCGCCGGGGCGCTTAACGCCGGCGGCTTTCTGGCCATTGGCCAGTACACCTCGCACATCACCGGGATGGTGTCGACCCTGGCCGACCAGGTGGTACTGCGCCACTTCGACCTTGCCGCAATCGCCGCGATCTCGTGGCTCGCTTTCGTGTGCGGCGCGGCGACGACAGCCCTGATGGTCAATTTTCTGCGCCGGGCGAATGTCGGCAACGTGTATGCCGTGCCGCTGCTGATCGAAGCGGTCCTCATTCTCGTGTTCGGCGCGTTCGGCGGAACCTTGCAAAAACACGAGCTTGTCGATGTCTCGTTGGCCGTCATCACGCTGTGTTTTACGATGGGGCTGCAAAACGCCTTGATCACGAAGATATCGCGCGCCGAGATACGCACCACCCACTTGACTGGCCTGACGACCGACATGGGCATCGAGATCGGCAAACTGCTTTACTGGAACCGCCACAGCGAGGCCGATGGCCGCGTGGCGGTCACCGCCAACCTGCGCAAGCTGCGCGTGCATGCAACCCTGATCGGCTCATTCCTGGCCGGCGGCCTTGGCGGCGCCTTCGGCTTTCACTACGCCGGATTTATCTCGACGGTGCCGCTGGCACTGGCATTGGCGGCAATTTCGATTGCGCCGGTATTGAATCGGCAGCGCGGCTAAACGGCGCTGCCGCGGTTATCCGCCCAACCGCACGACGTTTATTTGCCCGTCGCCTGCTCGGCCAGCCGCGATTCCAGTTCACCCATCCGCAACTCCAGCGCTTCGAGCTTGGCGCGCGTCTTTGCCAGCACCTGCGCCTGGATATCAAATTCTTCGCGCGTCACCAGGTCGAGCTTCGAAAACCCCTGGGTCATCATCGCCTTGACGTTTTTTTCGAGGTCCTTGGCCGGCGAACTGTCGATGGCCTGGTTGATCTTTCCCTGTAAATCGGTGAAAAAGCTGTTCATGTTCATATCCGTTTCTCGTGGTGTGGCCGTGCGCATGCACCGTCGTAGTGCGCGCCAGCCTTAAATCGGTGCGTGCGCCGACGCTGATCGCGCAACGCACAATTGTTTACCGATCATTACGATCGATATTGTGTCGTCAACCCTGAAAAACAAGCGACGCAAGGAAATTTCGAAGCTGGCATGCATTCTGCTAACAGGTAAAACAACATAAAAGCAGAACAAGCCAGCAGAACAAGCCATGTCCGCAATAATATTCTAAACCGCAACCGCCACATCCGTTCAATTGAATAGGGAATCGCCATGAAAAACCTGAAAAGCCAGTTGACACTTGCCGCAGCGATCACTCTTGCATTCGCGTCGCTCGGCGCCGCTTCCACCGCTCGGGCCGCGGATGCCCCGCCGGACAATGCGGTCAGCTTCAATGCCGCCGTCACCACCGACTACCGATATCGCGGCATTTCGCAGTCGCGCCTGAAGCCGGCGCTGCAGGGCGGCGCGGACTACGTCAACAATCCGGGCGGCTTTTATGCCGGCATTTGGCTGTCGACCATCAAGTGGATCAGCGACGCGGGTGGCGACGGCAATATCGAGTGGGACATCTACGCCGGCAAGAAGGGCGAAATCGCCGCCGGCATCTCGTACGACGTCGGCGGCCTGTATTATTTTTATCCGTCCAACGCGCTGGCCACCAGCGCCAATACGTTCGAGCTGTACGGCCAGGTCGGCTACGGCCCCGGCTACATCAAGTATTCGCATTCCACCACCAATCTGTTCGGCACGTCCAACAGCAAAAACAGCGGCTACCTCGACGTCGGCGCCAACGTCGAAATCGGCACCGGCTTGCTGCTCAACCTGCACGTCGGCCACCAACGCATCAAGAACAACAATGCGTTTTCTTACACCGATTACAAGATCGGCGTTACCAAGGATTTCGGCTTTTGTACCGTTGCACTGGCGGCGATCTACGCCGATACCAAGGCTTACGTCAGCCCGTCCGGCAAGAACTTGGCAAAAACCGGAGCCGTGCTGGCCGTTTCCAAAACTTTTTAACCCGAGGCTTCGTATGAAACTCATTACCGCCATCATCAAACCGTTCAAGCTCGATGAAGTGCGCGAAGCACTATCGGCGATCAACGTGCAAGGCGTCACCGTCACGGAAGTCAAGGGTTTCGGCCGCCAAAAGGGGCATACCGAGCTGTATCGCGGCGCCGAATACATCGTCGATTTCTTGCCTAAAACGAAGGTTGAAGCAGCTGTCGACGATGCGATTGTCGACCAGGTGATCGAAGCGATTGAAAAAGCGGCCCGCACCGGCAAGATCGGTGACGGCAAAATCTTCGTGTACAACCTCGAGCAGGTGGTGCGTATTCGTACCGGTGAAACCGGCAACGAAGCTCTTTAAGGGGAACCAGGTGAATAAAAACCTGACAAAGTGGCTATTCGGGATTGCCGTAATCGGCGCCCTGAGCGGCGCCCTGACTGCCAGCGCGCATGATGCGCCAAATCATGACGGCGCCGACCATGCCGCGCCGGCGCCGATTGTCCTCGCCCAGGCTGGTGTTCCGGCAGCGGCCGACGCCCCTGCTGCAACGCCGGTCGCGGCGCAAGCCGCCCCTGCAACGGCCCCGGCGGCGACAGCGAACAAGGGCGACATCGCCTGGATGTTCATCGCCACCATCCTCGTCATCATGATGACGATTCCTGGCCTGGCGCTGTTCTACGGCGGCCTGGTCCGCTCGAAAAACATGCTGTCCGTGCTGCTGCAAGTGTTCATGATTTTTGCGGTGATCATCGTGCTGTGGTGCATCTATGGCTATTCGCTCGCGTTTACCGAAGGCAGCGCCTTCGTCGGCAAATTCGACCGTGCCTTCCTGAGCGGTATCTGGAATCCGGCCACCGCCACCTTTACCAGCGCGGCCACATTTAGCAAAGGCGTGGTGATTCCGGAATTTATCTTCGTCGCGTTCCAGGGCACGTTCGCCGCCATCACCTGCGCCCTGATCGTCGGCGCCTTCGCCGAGCGCGCCAAGTTCACCGCGGTGCTGCTGTTCATCGTGCTGTGGTTCACTTTCGGCTACTTGCCAGTGGCCCACATGGTGTGGTTCTGGACCGGCCCTGACGCCATCAAGGACGCGGCCACGCTGGCGACCGAAACCGCCAAGGCCGGCTGGCTGTGGCAAAAAGGCGCGCTCGACTTCGCGGGCGGCACGGTGGTCCACATCAACGCCGCGGTTGCCGGCCTGGTCGGTGCCATCATGATCGGCAAGCGCGTCGGCTACGGCCGTGAATCGATGGCGCCGCACTCGCTGACAATGACGATGATCGGCGCCTCGATGCTGTGGGTCGGCTGGTTCGGCTTTAACGCCGGCTCGGCACTCGAAGCCGGCGACGTCGCCGCGCTGGCCTTCATCAACACGCTGCTGGCCACTGCCTGCGCCACCATTTCATGGGTGTTCGGCGAATGGATCACCAAAGGCAAGCCGTCGATGCTGGGCGGCGCTTCCGGCGCGGTGGCCGGCCTGGTCGCTATCACCCCGGCCTGCGGTTTCGTCGGTCCCATGGGCGCCTTGGTCATTGGCCTGCTCGCTGGTATCATCTGCCTGTGGGGCGTGAATGGCTTGAAACGCATGATCGGCGCCGACGACTCGCTCGACGTGTTCGGCGTGCACGGCATCGGCGGTATTCTCGGTGCGCTGCTGACCGGCGTGTTCGCTGCGCCGCAACTGGGCGGCCAGGGCATTTTCGACTACACCATCAACAAGATGTCGCCTGACGCCTATTCGATCGGCAACCAGGTGTGGGTCCAGGCGCAAGCCGTCGGCACCACCATCATCTGGTCGGCGGTCGTGGCCGTGGTCGCTTACAAGCTGGTGGACCTGGCGGTCGGCCTGCGCGTGCCGGAAGAAGAGGAAAGGGAAGGGCTCGACATCACGAGCCATGGCGAGTCCGCCTACCACGCCTGATCGGCGTTGTAGACCCAGGCCCGCGCAGGCGGGCTGTCGTCGCCCCGCAGGCGCCCCTTCCGGGCGCCTTTTTTTGTTCATGCCTTTAAAATTATGGTTTCGCCCCGATTTACGGTTTTCACAATACTCAGAAGTCTGAAGGACGTCATTTATGGTTCCTCACCTCGTCACGGCCCTGACTGGCCCGTTGCTCGATTTAGAAAAGAAAATCCTGACGGCCACGCCGGCCATCGAGCGCTGGTTTCGCATGGAGTGGCAGGAACATACGCCGCCGTTCTACTGCTCGGTCGATCTGCGCAACGCCGGCTACAAACTGGCACCGGTCGATACCAACCTGTTTCCAGGTGGTTTCAACAATCTTGCCAGCGAGATGCTGCCGCTGTCGGTGCAGGCCGCGATGGCCGCGATCGACAAGTATTGCCCGGACGCCCGCAACCTGCTCCTGATCCCGGAAACCACCCCGCGCTATCCGCATTACCTGCAAAGCGTCGCCCGGCTAATGCAAATCTTCCGCCAGACCGGACTGCACGTGCGGCTCGGCTCGCTGTCGCCGGAGATCACCCAGCCGACGCCGCTGGCTCTGCCTGACGGCAACATGCTGGTGATCGAGCCCTTGGTGCGTTCGGCCAATGGGCGCCGCATCGGCTTGGCCGATTTCGATCCTTGCACCATCCTGCTCAACAATGACCTGTCGGCCGGCATTCCGTCGATCCTCGAAAACATCCACGAGCAGTCGCTGTTGCCGCCGGTACATGCCGGCTGGGCGCTGCGCCGCAAGAGCAACCACCTGGCCGTCTACGACGAAGTGGCCAAGAAGTTCGGCAAGCTGATCGACGTCGACCCGTGGCTGGTCAACCCCTTCCACGCCAAATGCGGCGAAGTCAACTTCGAGGCAGACAACGGTTTCGAGTGCCTGGCCGACAACGTCAGCATGCTACTGGCCAAAATCCGCAAGAAATACAAGGAATATGGCATCAAGGACCAGAAGCCGTTCGTCATCGTCAAGCCGGACGCTGGCACCTACGGCATGGGTATCCTGACGGTCAAGGACGCCAGCGAGCTCAAGGACCTGAACCGCAATCAGCGCGAGCGCATGTCGGTCATCAAGGACGGCGTGCAGATCAGCGACGTCGTTATCCAGGAAGGCGTGCCGACCTTCGAAAGCATCAGGGACGCTGTCGCCGAGCCGGTGGTGTACATGATCGACCGCTACGTGGTGGGCGGCTTCTACCGCATCCACGCCGAGCGTGGCGTCGACCAGAATTTGAATGCCCCCGGCTCGCAGTTCGTGCCGCTGGCGTTCGCCCAGCAGCACGCGGTGCCGGACCTCAAGGCCAAGCCGGGCACGGCGGCGCCGAACCGTTTTTACGTGTACGGCGTGGTGGCCCGGCTCGGGCTGCTGGCCGCTTCGCTCGAGATGGAGCGCACGGATCCGAATCCGGAAGTGTATTGAGATCGATGCACCGCCTGACATACGTCATCCGCGCGCTGCACGAATTCGCTCGATACTGAGCCAGCTCGACCAATTTAGCGTGCTCAGCATGGGTACCCGCTTCGCGCGGATGACGGGTAGCCCTCCCGATCTCTTCAGTCCCCCGGCGGAAACCCCCGTTTCCAGCTAAAATCAAGCCATACGCCTGAACGGAATTCCCCATGAAAATCGCTTTTCTCGCCGATCCGCTGTCCGGATTCAAGATCTACAAGGATTCCACCTTCGCCATGATGCGCGAAGCGGCCAGGCGCGGGCACGCCATTTACGCTTTCGAACAACGCGACATGGCGCTCGACGACGGCGTCGTCAGCGCCGACGTTGCCGAAATCACCCTCACGGGCGATCCGGACGACTGGTACGCGGTCGTCAAGCAGGCCAGCACCCGATTGTCCGAATTCGACGCCGTCATCGAGCGCAAGGACCCGCCGTTCGACATGGAATACGTCTACGGCACCCAACTGCTGCAGCTGGCCGAGATGCAGGGCGCGCGCGTCTTCAACAAGCCGTCGGCGATCCGCGACCACAACGAAAAGCTGTCGATCGCCCAATTTTCGAATTTCACCGCGCCGACCCTGGTGTCGTCCAGCGCCGAGCGCCTGCGCGCCTTTCACGCGCTGCACCGCGACGTCATCTTCAAGCCGCTCGACGGCATGGGCGGCGCCGGCATCTTCCGCATCAAGGACGACGGCATGAACCTGGGCTCGGTGATCGAGACGCTGACCGAGCTGGGCGCGCGCACCATCATGGCGCAAAAATACATTCCCGCCATCGTGCATGGCGACAAACGCATCCTCGTCATCGACGGCCAGCCGGTGCCGTTTGCGCTGGCCCGCATTCCGCAGGCCGGCGAAGTGCGCGGCAACCTGGCAGCCGGCGGCGTCGGCCGGGCGCAGCCTTTGAGCACGCGCGACCGCGAAATTGCCGAAGCGCTCGGCCCGGTACTGGCGGCCCGGGGTCTGTTGCTGGTAGGATTGGATGTTATCGGGGATTTCCTGACCGAAGTGAACGTCACCAGCCCGACCTGCTTCCAGGAGATCACCGACCAGACCGGTTTCGACGTGGCGGCGATGTTCATCGACGCCCTTGAACGGCAGGTTTTACACCAGGTTCCGGAAACATAATATGGTAGGCATTTTACTGTTGACCCACGCGCCGCTCGGCAGGGCCTTCATCGAGGCGGTGGCGCACGTGTTCCGCGGCCAGACCGAGCGTTTCGAAGCGATCGATGTCAGCGCCGACCAGGACATCGCCGAGGTACACGAACTGGCGCGCTCATCGATCGGGCGCCTCGACGACGGCAGCGGCGTGCTGGTGATTACCGACATCAAGGGCGGCACACCGTCGAACTGTTGCAATTCGCTGGCGGTGCCGGGCCAGGTCGAGGTGATTGCCGGCATCAGCTTGCCGATGCTGCTGCGCGCCATCACCTACCGGCGCGACAGCCTCGACGTCGTGGTGGAGATGGCGTTGGCCGGCGCCCAGAGCGGAGCGGTGCGGGTCGATAACCGGATCCGGGTCGGGCCGGATTAGCTGCGCAACAGGCGGTGAACCGACAATGATGATGGCGCCGTGCGGCCATCCTGTGTGGCGAGGGTTTTGTGTGACTGAGAAGATAAAGACATGATTCAACAAGAATTAGAGATCGTCAACAAGCTGGGCCTGCACGCGCGCGCCTCCGCCAAGTTCACCCAGCTCGCGGCAAAATACAAGAGCGAGATCTGGCTTACCCGCAACGGCCGGCGGGTCAACGCCAAGTCCATCATGGGCGTCATGATGCTCGCCGCCGGCAAGGGCGCCAAGGTGACCCTGGAAGCCGACGGCTTCGATGAAGCCGACGCGCTGGCAGCGCTCATCGCGCTGATCGGGGACAAGTTCGGCGAAGGCGAGTAAGCCCGGTGTACGCTCCGCGCTATCCCAATACAGGACCCTCGATGGCTTCGTTTACGCTCCACGGCATACCGGTTTCGCGCGGCATCGCGATCGGCCGCGCGCACCTGCTCACGCCGGCCGCCCTCGACGTCAAGCACTACCTGGTCGCCGAGGAGCGGCTCGAAGCGGAGGTGCACCGCCTGCAGCACGCCATCGCCGAAGTCCATCGCGGCCTGCAGGCGCTGTGGACCGACCTGCCGCGCGATGCGCCGACCGAATTGGGCGCCTTCATCGACGTCCATGCGCTGATCCTGTCGGACCCGATGATTTCGGAAGCGCCGCTCGACATCATCCGCACCCGCCACTACAACGCCGAATGGGCGCTGGTGACCCAGATCGACGAACTGTCGGCGCAGTTCGACGAGATCGAGGACGAGTACCTGCGCGAGCGCAAGGCCGACATCCAGCAGGTCGCCGAGCGCGTGCTGAAGGTGCTGATGGGGACAGCGCTGCTGACGCCGCCGCGCTTGCCGAGCGACGAGTACCAGCCGCAGATGATCGTCATCGCCCACGACATTTCGCCGGCCGACATGCTGCACTTCCGCGACCGCTCCTTCATCGGCTTCGTTACCGACGTCGGCGGCCAGAACTCGCATACGGCGATCGTTGCGCGCAGCCTCGACATCCCGGCCGCGGTCGGCATGTCGCAGGCCTCGCAGCTGATCGAGCAGGACGACTGGGTCATCATCGACGGCGACGCCGGCGTGGTGATCGCCAATCCGAGCCCGCTGGTGCTCGAGCAGTACCGCGCGCGCCAGGTGGCGCTGCTGAAGGCGCGCAAGAAGCTGCTCAAGCTGAAAAAGACGCCGGCCATCACGCGCGACGGCACGCCCATCACGCTGCTGGCCAACATCGAGTTGCCCGAGGACTGCCCGGCGGCGCTGGAGCAGGGCGCCGCCGGCGTCGGCCTGTTCCGCTCCGAGTTCCTGTTCATGGGCCGCGCCGGCCACGCTCACCTGACGCCGAGCGAAGACGAGCAGTTCGAGCAGTACCGCAAGGCGGTGGTGGCGATGAAAGGCCGTCCGGTCGTCATCCGCACCCTCGACATCGGCGCCGACAAGCCGCTCGACCAGAGCGAGCACACCGCGCTCAACCCGGCGCTCGGGCTGCGCGCGATCCGCTATTGCCTGGCCGAGCCGCAGCTGTTCCTGACCCAGTTGCGGGCGATCCTGCGCGCCTCCGCTTTCGGCAAGGTGCGCATGCTGATCCCGATGCTGGCGCACGCGTTCGAGATCGACCAGTCGCTGGCGATGGTGGCGCAAGCCAAAGCGCAGCTGCGCGAGGCAGGCCAGAAATTCGACGACGGTATCGACGTCGGCGCCATGATCGAGATCCCGGCCGCCGCGCTGGCGCTGCCGATGTTCGTCAGGCGGATGGACTTCCTGTCGATCGGCACCAACGATTTAATCCAGTACACGCTGGCGATCGACCGCGTCGATTACGAAGTGGCGCACCTGTACAATCCGCTCCATCCGGCCGTCCTGCAGCTGATCGCCATGACCATCACGGCCGGCAAAAAAGCCGGCATCGACGTTGCCGTCTGCGGTGAGATGGCAGGCGACGTCAAGCTCACCCGCCTGCTGCTGGGCATGGGGCTGCGCGAGTTCTCGATGCACCCGGCGCAGCTGCTGGCGGTGAAACAGGAAATCCTCGGCTGCGACCTGACCACCATCACACCGCAAACCCGCAAGATCCTGCGCTCGATGGAACCGGACGCAATCGCCCTGGCCGTCGAACAGCTGCAGGTGATATAGGGCTCTTAGGGTCTGACCCCGGTGCGTGATCTGGAGCCCGACCCCGGTTTGCCTGCATTTTATTCGTCCCCTTAAATTATTTGCGACCCACATGCCATCCATCGGAATAGTCTCACCGCAAGCAATGCACTTCGCCGAACCGCTGCACCTGCAAAGCGGCGCGCAGCTGGCCGGCTACACGCTGATGTACGAAACCTACGGCGCCCTCAACGCGGACAAGTCGAACGCGGTGCTGGTGTGCCATGCGCTCAACGCCTCGCACCACGTGGCCGGCGTGTACGCCGACGAGCCGAAAAAAGTCGGCTGGTGGGACAACATGGTCGGGCCGGGCAAGCCGCTCGACACCGACCGTTTCTTCGTCATCGGCGTCAACAACCTCGGCTCCTGCTTCGGCTCGACCGGCCCGATGCACGTCAACCCGGCCACCGGCAAGCCGTACGGCGCCGCCTTCCCGGTGGTGACGGTGGAAGACTGGGTGGTGGCGCAGGCGCGCCTGGCCGACGAGCTCGGCATCGTGCAATTCGCCGCGGTGATGGGCGGCTCACTCGGCGGCATGCAGGCGCTGGCCTGGTCGATCATGTATCCGCTGCGGCTGCGCAACTGCGTGGTGATCGCCTCGACGCCCAAGCTCACGGCCCAGAACATCGCCTTCAACGACGTCGCCCGCCAGGCGATTTTGTCCGATCCGGATTACCATGGCGGCGACTTCTACGAGCACGGCGTGGTGCCGAAGAACGGCCTGCGGGTGGCCCGCATGGTTGGCCACATCACGTATTTGTCGGACGACGACATGGCCGAAAAATTCGGCCGCAAGCTGCGCAACGCCGCCGGGAGCAATGACTACAAGTTCGACTTCGGCATCGATTTCGAAATCGAATCCTATCTGCGCTACCAGGGCGACAAGTTCTCCGAATACTTTGACGCCAATACCTACCTCTTGATCACCAAGGCGCTCGACTATTTTGATCCGGCGCGCGCCTGCGACGGCGACCTTGAGCGCGCGCTGGCCGATACCCGGGCCGACTTCTATGTCGCCTCGTTCACCACCGACTGGCGCTTTTCGCCCGAACGCTCGCGCGAGATCGTGCAGGCACTGGTGTGCAACCGGCGCCGCGTATCGTACGCCGAGATCGACGCGCCGCACGGCCACGACGCCTTTTTGCTCGACGACGCGCGCTACATGAACATGGTGCGCGCCTGGTACGGGCGGATCTGGGACGGGCTCGACCAAAAACAGGTGGACCACAGCACAACGGAGCACGCATGAATTTCCAGGAACTGTCCAGCGAGCGTCCCGACCTCGCTTTCATCGCCCACTGGGTGCCGGCCGGATCGCACGTGCTCGACGTTGGCTGTGGCGACGGCGCCATGATGCACTACCTGCAGACCGACAAGGCCTGCAGCGGTTACGGCATCGAGATCGCCGACAATAAACTGCTTGAGTCAGCCCAGCGCGGCATCAACGTCATCCAGCAGGACATGGAAAAAGGCCTCGCCATCTTCGGCGACAATTCCTTCGACACGGTGCTGTGCCTGCAGTCGCTGCAGATGATGCAGCACGTCGAGGCGCTGCTGCGCGATATCGTGCGGGTCGGCGCCGAGGCGATCGTCTCGTTCCCCAACTTCGCCTACTGGCCGCACCGCGTGGCGCTGGCGCGCGGACGCATGCCGGTGTCCAAGACGCTGCCTTACCAGTGGTACGACACGCCCAACGTACGCTGCGCAACCATTTTCGACTTCGAGGAGCTGGCCGCCGAATGCGGCCTCGAAGTGCTCGAGCGCGTGGCGCTGGCCGAAGGCGGCCGGCCGGTCTCGTTCCTGCCCAACCTGCGCGGCAGCCTGGCGGTGTTCCGGCTGCGCAAAAAAGCGCGTCCCGGAGCCTGAACATGACCGCCACCAGCCCCGAGCTTGCCAGCGGTTTTATCGTGGCGGAAACAGGCTGGTTGCTGGACGTTTATCGTGTGCTATATGCTGGCGTTTCCTGCCATGATAACGCTACCTGAAATCGCTCCATGGAACCGACAATGAAAAACTTGAAATGCCTGGTCTTGCTGGTCGCGCTGCTTGGCGGCGCCGGTATCGCGCCGGCCGCCGAGGCGCAGCAAGTGGTGCAGGACGGAATTGAAGTAACCAAACTTTCGCGTTGGCGCCACTTGCAACCGCAAGCCGCGGTCGACCAGCAGGCGTCGCAGCAGTACGCCGGCCTGTTGGCCGAGGCCCAGCAAAACGGCGTGCTGGTGCCGGAAACCCATCCGCAGGTCGTGCGCCTGCGCGCCATTGCCAAGCGCATCATCCCGTTTGCGACCCGCTGGAATCCGGAAGCGGCGCAATGGAAGTGGCAGGTCAACCTGCTCAACTCGAAGCAGGTCAACGCCTTTTGCATGCCGGGCGGGCGTATCGCTTTTTTCACCGGCATCCTCACTTCGCTGAAACTGACCGACGACGAAGTGGCAGCCGTGATGGGCCATGAAATCGCCCACGCGCTGCGCGAGCACGGGCGCGAGCGCGCGGCCAAGTCGACCGCCACCGGGGTCGTCAGCCGCATCATCGGCGCCGGCGTCGCCGCCTATACGGGAATCGACCCGCGGCTGACCGACGTTGCCACCAACGCCCTTGGCCAGATGGTGGTGCTGAAGTTTTCACGCGACGAAGAACGCGAAGCCGACCTGATCGGCCTCGACCTGGCGGCGCGCGCCGGGTTCGACCCGCGTGCCGGCGTCGCGTTGTGGCAGAAGATGGGTGCGCTGAACAAGCGCGCGCCGGTCGAGTTGCTGTCGACCCACCCGGGCGGCCAGGATCGCATCGACCAGATCAACGCCCACATGAACGTGCTGCTGCCGCTGTACGCGCGCAGCCAGGGCGTGAACCCCGCCAGATTGCCGGCCTATCGCACAGCGCAGAACTGAGATGGAACGGCCCCGGATGGGACGGCAAGCGTCTGCCAACGCCGTCGCTGCGCTGCCGATCGTCAACGGTGTGGGTCCGAGCTACCTGTGGCTGCCGCACGGCAGCGGCGGCGCCATGATCGGCTTCCTGATCGCGCAGTTCCCGGCCGTCGGCGAAGCGGCCTGGCGCGACCGCATGGCGCGCGGCCAGGTAGTCGACGGCGCCGGCGCCAGGCTGGCGCCCGACAGCGTGGTGCGCTCCGGCACGCGCATCTGGTACTACCGCGAGCTCGAGGCCGAAACGGCGATTCCGTATCAGGAGCAGGTACTGTTCCAGGATGAGCACCTGGTGGTCGCCGACAAGCCGCACTTCCTGCCGATGGCGCCGGCCGGGCGCTTCTTGCGCGAGACCTTGCTGGTGCGCTTAAAACTCAGGCTGGGCATCGACGACCTGGTGCCGATTCACCGCCTGGATCGCGAAACCGCCGGCGTGGTGCTGTTCTCGTCGAATGTCGCCAGCCGCGGCGCCTACCAGTCGCTGTTCCAGAAACGCCGGGTGTCGAAGGCGTACGAGGCGCTGGCGGCGCCGCTCGAGAACCTGGCCTGGCCGCATGTCCACCGCAGCCTGATGGTCGAAGGCACGCCGTTCTTTCGCATGCGCGAAGTGGCCGGCGCGCCGAATTCGGAAACCAGCATCCAGATGGCCGGCATGCAGGGCGAACTGGCGCTATACCGATTGCAGCCGCACACCGGCCGCAAGCACCAGCTGCGGGTGCACATGGCGTCCCTCGGCGCGCCGATCGCCAACGACGCTTTCTATCCCGATGCGCAGCCGTGCCGGGGCGACGATTTTACGCGCCCGCTGCAGCTGCTGGCGCGTTCGATTGCGTTCACCGATCCCTTGAGCGGAAAAGAGCGCGAGTTTTTCAGCGAACGCCGCCTCGTTTATAGCGAGTAGTCGATGATTAACGGGGCGTGGTCCGAAAACCGCTCGTCCTTGTAGATCGAGACGGTGTGCGCCTGCGACGCGATGCCGGGCGTGGCGACGTGATAGTCGATGCGCCATCCGACGTTCTTGGCGTATGCCTGGCCGCGGTTGCTCCACCAGGTGTACTGCTCTTCGCGCTTGTCGATGCCGCGGTGGACATCGACCAGGCCGACTTCGTCGAACACGCGTGTAAGCCACTGACGCTCTTGCGGAAGAAAACCCGAGTTCTTCTTGTTGCCCTTCCAGTTCTTCAGGTCGATCTCGTTGTGGGCGATGTTCCAGTCGCCGCAGATGACGATTTCGCGGCCTTCGGCTTTCAGTTCCACCAAGTGCGGCAGGAAGCGCTCCATAAAGCGAAACTTGGCTTCCTGGCGTTCCGGCGATGAGGAGCCGGACGGGCAGTAGACCGAGATGACGGTCAGGTTGCCGAAGTCGCAGCGCGTGTAGCGGCCTTCGGCGTCGAATTCGCTGCAGCCGAAACCGATACGCTTGGCGTCCGGCTGCGTGCGGCTGTAGACGCCGGTGCCCGAGTAGCCTTTTTTCTCGGCGTAGTGGAAGTGGCCGTGGTAGCCGCCAGGGGCAAGGAATTCCTCGGTCATGTCGGCTTCCTGGGCTTTCAGTTCCTGCACGCAGATAAAGTCCGCGTCTTGCGCCGCCATCCAGTTGAAAAAGCCTTTTTTATGGGCGGAGCGGATACCGTTGAGGTTGGCGGAAATGATTTTTGGCATGGTTTCAGGGGCAAAAGAAGGAGAGCGATGGCGCTGGCCGTGGCGCCGGATTAAAATACAGCCACATTTCATCACAGACAAACAACAGGGGTTATTGTGCACAATTTGCGGCAACAGTTTATCGCGTTTTCCGTCTCAACGGGGGTGCTGCGCTTTGGCGAATTTACGACCAAGGCGGGGCGCTTGTCGCCGTATTTTTTTAATGCCGGCCTGTTCCACGAAGGCGCCACGCTGGGCCAGCTGGCCCAGTTCTATGCGCAGACCCTGCTCGACGCCAAGGTCGAATTCGACATGCTGTTCGGCCCCGCGTACAAGGGCATCACGCTGGCCAGCGCCACCGCGGTCGCGCTGGCGGGCAAGGGGCACAACACCGCGTTCGCCTTCAACCGCAAGGAAGCGAAGGACCACGGCGAGGGCGGCACCATCGTCGGCGCCAAGCTCGCGGGCAAGGTGGTCATCATCGACGACGTGATTTCGGCCGGCACCTCGGTGCGCGAATCGGTGGACATGATCCGCGCCGCCGGCGCCGAGCCATGCGCGGTGCTGATCGCCCTCGACCGGATGGAGCGCTCCGGCACCGACGGCGCCTTGTCGGCCAGTTCGGCGGTGCAGGAAGTAAGCCGCGAATTCGGCATCCCGGTGATCTCGATCGGTAACCTCGACGACTTGTTCAGCTATTTGTCCGAGGCCGAAGGCGAAGCAGGGGCGGATCCGCAATTGGCGCAATACCGTGAGGCGGTGTCGAGCTACCGCGCACGGTACGGTATCGCGTAAGAGCAATAACGTTTACATTTGAAACGTCGTCCTCGCGCATGCGGGGACCCCATTTCGACGAGCAGAGTTGTCAGCGTTCGGCGATGTTAACCGCCGCTGTCAATGCGCACGCAAATTGGATCCCCGCGTGCGCGAGGATGACGTCACCTTGTGCGTCGGGCGTGGTAAGAGTTGACGTTTAACCCGCCAGCTTCTTCTTCAACAGTTCCGTCAACTGCGCCGGATTGGCCTTGCCCTTCGAGGCCTTCATCGCCTGGCCGATCAGCGCGTTGATCGCCGCCTCTTTGCCGGCGCGGTACTGCTCGACCGACTTGGCATTTGCCGCCAGCACCTCGTCGACAATGGACGCCAAAGCGCCGCTGTCCGAAATCTGGCGTAATCCCTTCTGATCGATGATCAGGTCGGCGATTTTTTCATCCGTCGACTTCGCTTCCCACATCGCCGCGAACACTTCTTTGGCGATCTTGTTCGAAATCGTGCCGTCGGCGATCCGCACCAGCAGCAGCGCCAGTTGCGACGCTTCGACGGGAGCGTGTGCGATGTCGACGTTTTCGCGGTTTAAAGTCGAGGCGACGTCGCCCATCAGCCAGTTGGCCGCCATTTTGCCGTTCTGCTTGCCGGCGATCGCCACCACCGCTTCGAAATACGCCGCCATCTGGTGCGATTGCGTCAATATCAGCGCATCGTATTCGGCCAGGCCGTAGTCGGCAGCGAAGCGGATGCGCATGGCCGCCGGCAGTTCCGGCATGTCGGCTTTTATACGCGCGATCCAGTCAGGCGAAATGGTCAAAGGCGGCAGGTCCGGATCCGGGAAGTAGCGGTAGTCCTGGGCGTCTTCCTTGGTGCGCATGGCGCGCGTTTCCTTGCGGTCCGGATCCCAAAGACGGGTCGCCTGCACCACCTTGCCGCCGTCCTCGATCAGTTCGATCTGGCGCCGCACTTCGTAATGCACGGCTTCCTCGATGAAGCGGAACGAGTTCAGGTTCTTGATTTCGCAGCGGGTGCCCAATTCGGTTGTGCCGAGCGGGCGTACCGAGACGTTGACGTCGCAGCGAAACGAGCCTTCCTGCATGTTGCCGTCGCAAATGCCCAGCCACACTACCAGCGAGTGCAGCGCTTTGGCGTAGGCGACCGCTTCGGCGGCGCTGCGCATTTCCGGCTCGGAGACGATTTCGAGCAGCGGCGTGCCGGCCCGGTTCAAGTCGATGCCGGTCATGCCGGCGTAGTCTTCGTGCAGCGACTTGCCGGCGTCTTCCTCGAGGTGGGCACGGGTCAGGTGAATGGTGCGGGTTTCAAACTTGCCGTCTTTTTCGAAGCCGAAACTGACCTGGCCGCCGATCACCACCGGATCGGCGAACTGGCTGATCTGGTAGCCCTTGGGCAGGTCGGGATAAAAATAGTTCTTGCGCGCGAAAACCGAGTGCGGCGCGATGTGCGCGTTGACCGCCAGGCCGAAGCGGATCGCGCGTTCGACCGCGCCTTTGTTCATCACCGGCAGCACACCGGGCAGCGCCAGGTCGACCGGGCTGGACTGGGTGTTCGGCTCGGCGCCGAAGCGGATCGCGCTGCCGCTGAAGATTTTCGAATTGGTCGTGAGCTGCACGTGGTTCTCAAGACCGATGACGACTTCCCATTGCATAGTGTTCTCTCTTTTCTGCTGGCCGGCTCAAGCGCCGGCTGGCGTGCGGGTGTGCCAGTCGGTGACTTGCTGGTACTGGTGGGCGATGCCGAGCAGTTTCGCTTCCGCAAAATAATTGCCGATGATCTGCAGTCCGACCGGGCGCTTGCCGTTCTTTTCGCCCTG
>Ga0326735_1000093_pt1 | contig 18547 bp, 16 predicted proteins | sample 37_GP2_1092_FD_207945 | JGI IMG/M metagenome (GOLD analysis project Ga0326735, IMG submission 207945) | Glacier ice microbial communities from Ngari, Tibet, China - 37_GP2_109.2 | ecosystem: Environmental > Aquatic > Freshwater > Ice > Glacier | place: China: Ngari, Tibet | collected 2018-07-31
GCAGTACCGAACAATGGCAGCATCTGATAATGGCAGCGCAGACCTCATGTCCACCAATGCTCATCCCACCAAGTTTCTCGTGCGCGAATACCTGGAGCGCCGCGCGCATGATCCCGCGCCGCCTGCGGCTGCAGTTTCCACATCCAACAAACGGGCGATGATTGACTTGGTTGCGGGAACCAAGACCGATACCATCGTGTCAAAGCCTTCGACACACCAGGAGGATTGCCCATGACCAAGCGTATTGGAAACAAAGACGAAGCCCAACATCGCGGCAAGCAGGAAAAGAAAGACATCAAGGCTGCCAACAAGGCGCGCGAGTTGGTCAAGCAGGCCATTGCGCGGGCCAGGTACCAAAACCAGGTACGGAACCAGCCCATGGCATCGCACTTGCCGCCGGCATAACCGTTCGTCTGTTTTTCAGTAGCCCACCCTGGCAACGCGGTGGGTTTTTTTACGCCCGGTTAGGCCCGCTTATGCCCGCTTAGGCCCGTTTTTGCCTATTTATGCCTGTTTTTTTCCCGTCCGCCGACCGCCAGCCGCCACTCACCGAAAATCCCTGTCGCCCGGATGGCGCCCGCGGTATTGTGGCGTTCTCTGACAACGGGAGCGATCGTGAACACTATTCATTCTTACCAATGGCGCAAGCAATTGATGTGGGGGCTGCTGCTGATCGGGCTGGGCGGCGCTTTCCTGCTTGACCAGATGGGCGTCGTCGAGATAGTTGAGCTGTGGCATTATTGGCCGCTGATCCTGGTAGTGATCGGCATTAACAAGATGATCGGCTATCCGACCGCCGCCGACTTTACCAGCGGGCTGTGGACGATGTTCATCGGCCTGTGGCTGTTTGCCAACTTCGAGCGTGCGTTCGGGATGACGTTTTGGACCAGCTGGCCGTACCTCATCATCGCCTGGGGCGTCACGCTGATCCTCAAGCCGTTCATCCGCGCGCGCTTCGCCATCAATCCACCAACCGGGGAGTCTGGCCATGAAAACTGAAATGCCAAGCAAGAATGTGTCGCGCCAGGTGATCCTCGGCATGCTGGTGATCGGCATGGGGCTGCTGTTCCTGCTCGACAACATGAACATCTGGAATTTCGGTCGCGCCCTGTCGTTCTGGCCGATGGCGTTCATCGTGGTCGGCGTCATCAAGCTGTGCGACACCAACAGCTCGGACGGCGTTATTCTCGGCGGCGCGCTGATCCTGGTCGGCGTGCTGATGATGCTGGACCGGCTTGGCCTGGTGTATTTCAGCTGGCGCACGATCTGGCCGGTGATGCTCATTGCGCTGGGCGGCTCGGTGGTGTACCGCGCCGTCGCCGGGCGGCGCCTGGTCGGCTCGTCGGCAAAAGACGCGGTCGGGTCCGACGACGTCGTCGATGTCACTGCCATCCTCGGCGGCTTCGAGCGCCGCATCAATACGGCGAACTTCAAGGGCGGCGAAATAACCGCCGTGATGGGCGGCTGCGAGCTCGACTTGCGCGGCTCGTCGATCGACGGCGAAGCGGTGATCAATGTGTTCGTCATGTGGGGCGGTATCACCCTCAAGTGCCCGCCGGATTGGACGATCGTGTTGCACGGTACGCCGATCATGGGCGGCTTCACCGAGAAGACCGCGCCGCCGCCGGACAACAGCAAGCGCCTGATCGTGCGTGGTCACGCCATTATAGGCGGTGTGGAAGTTCGCAACTGATGCAGGGACCGTTCGCCAGCAGGCGTGGCGCCGCACTGTTCACACGCTCGGCCTGGAGGCGCACCGCAAGGTCAGCCTCGACGCCGAGGTGACGCTGGCGCTGCATTTCCTGGCGACCGAACAGGTGCGCTTCGGCGAACGGCTGGTGGTCAAACGCGACGTGGCGATCGACGCGCTGGCCTGCCTGCTGCCGCCGCTGATCCTGCAGCCGCTGGTCGAGAACGCGGTCAAGCACGGCATCGGCAATTTGACTGAAGGCGGTGCGGTGCGCATTCATGCCGCGCGCGCCGGCTCGCAGTTGCGGCTCAGCGTGGAAAATGACGTCGATGCCGCCCAGCCGACGGCATCGCGCAACGGCATTGGCCTGGCCAACGTGCGCCAGCGGCTTGCCGCGGCTTACGGCGAGCAGGCCGCGATCCACTGGTCGCGCAGCGGTAACCGGTTCCGGGTCGAGCTGACGATTCCGTTCGAAACAAAGGACGAAATCAAGGGCGCATCGACATGCGGGTGATCATCGTCGACGACGAACAACTGGCGCGCGGCGTGCTGCGCGAATACCTCGGCGCGCATGCCGACATCGACATCGTCGGCGAATGCGCCAACGGCTTCGAAGCGGTCAAGGCGATCGCCGAATTGCAGCCGGACCTGGCGTTCCTCGACATCCAGATGCCGAAACTGAACGGCTTTGAGGTGTTGGAACTGGCAGGCCAGGCACCAGCAATACGCGTCATTTTCGTCACCGCCTTCGAGCAGTACGCCATCAAGGCGTTTGAGGTGCACGCGATCGATTATCTGCTCAAGCCGTTCAGCCAGCAGCGGCTCGATGTGGCGCTGGCGCACGCGCGCGCCGGTCCAGTGCAGGCTACCGCCGACATCGACGTCATCGAGGCGCAGGACGATTACGTGTGCATCAGCACGGGCGGCAAGGCGTGGCTGAAGAACCAGCGCCTGGCCGAGCTCGAGGTACTGCTCGATGCGGGGCGCTTCGTGCGCATCCATCGCTCATACATCGTCAACATCGAGCGCATGAGCCGGATCGAGCCGGCGGGCAAGGACAGCCATTGCGTGGTGCTGCAAGATGGGCGACGTGTTCCGGTCAGCCGCAGCGGGTATCAGAAGCTGCGGGCGCTGCTGGGATAGAAGCGAAATGGGGTCCCCGCGTGCGCGAGGACGACGACCTTACCCCTTCGTCCCCGCGTGCGCGAGGACGACGACCTTACCCCGTCGTCCTCGCGCACGCGGGGACCCCATTGACTACGCCGTGCCAAGTCCCCACCACTTTGGCAGCAGCGCCTGCACATCCGGCTGCGAAAACCGGTCGTCGATCAGGACCACCACGCCGCGGTCGCCGCTGGTGCGGATCACCCGTCCCGCCGCCTGCACCACTTTCTGGATCCCCGGATACAGGTAGGTGTAGTCGTAGCCGGCGCCGAACGTCGCCTCCATGCGCTGCCTCACCTGTTCGTTCACCGGATTCATTTGCGGAAGGCCAAGCGTGGCGATGAAGGCACCGATCAACCGCGCGCCGGGCAGGTCGATGCCTTCGCCGAAGGAGCCGCCCAGCACCGCGAAGCCGATGCCGCAGCTGTCGCTGGTGAAGCGCGCCAGGAAGGCCGCCCTTTCATTCTCATCCATCCGGCGCGACTGGCTGAACGCCGTAATTGCCGGATGCTGTTCGGCGAACGCCTGCGCCACCTGGTCGAGATAATCGAAGCTGCTGAAAAACGCCAGGTAGTTGCCCGGCGCGGCGCGGTACTGGGCGGCGATCAGTTCCGCGATCGGCGCCACCGAGCGGGCGCGGTGCTGGAAGCGGGTCGAGATGCGGTTCACCACGCGCACCTCGAGCTGGCCGGCGGAAAACGGCGATTCGACGTCGATCCACGCGGTGTCGGCCGGCATGCCGAGCGCGTCGCTGTAGTAGTGCCACGGACTGAGGGTGGCCGAAAACAGCGCGCTCGAATGGGCGGCGGCAAAGCGCGGCTTTAAAAAAGGCGCCGGCACGATGTTGCGGACGCAGAGGGTTGAGCCGTGTGTTTCGTCACGCGATACGTCGAACAGCGAGTGCGCGCCGAACGATTCGGCCAGGCGCGCGAAATGCAACGCATCGAAATAGAAACGCTGCAGCGCCGGTTCGAGCGGCGCCGGGTCCTCGGCCAGGAACTCGGTGATGTCGCCGGCCGCCGCCTGCAGGTTGGCGAGCAGCTTGCCTGGTAGTTCCGGCATCACCTGGTAGGGCGCGGCGCAAGCCTTGTCGAGTTCAGTCCAGCTGCGGGCGACCCGATCCAGCGATTTTTTCAACGCCGGCGTGGCCAGGGCGCGCGCCGCCCGCAAGCTTGCGCGCGAAAGCTCGGCCGAATACATTGCGCGGGCGCGCGCGACCAGGTTGTGCGCTTCGTCGACCAGCACGCTGATCCGCCAGCCGTTGGCCGTGGAGAGGGCGTACAGCATCGCGCCGCCATCGAAGTAATAGTTGTAGTCGCCGACGATGACGTCGGCCCATTTGGCCATCTCGGTGCCCAGGTAATAGGGACAGACGCCGTGCGCCAGCGCGGCCGTTCGCAGCGATGCCCGGTCCATCACCGGTAATGCCGCGGCCGCGCTGCGCGCTTGCGGCAGGCGGTCGTAGAATCCCTTGGCCAGCGGGCAGGAGTCGCCGTGGCAAGCCTTGTCGGGGTGCTCGCAGGCCTTGTCGCGCGCGGCCAGTTCGAGCACCCGCAATGGAATAGTGCGCGTGCCGGACCGGATGGTGGCCAGCGCGTCGAGCGCCAGCTGGCGGCCCGGCGTTTTCGCGGCCAGATAAAACACCTTGTCGAGCTGCTGGCCCGGTGCCGCCTTCAGTACCGGGAACAGGCTGCCGACGGTCTTGCCGATGCCGGTCGGCGCCTGTGCCAGCACGCAGCGAGCGCTGCTGTTGGCGCGGAAGATGGTTTCGGCCAGGTGGCGCTGGCCGGGGCGAAATTGCGCATGCGGGAACTGCAAATTGCTCAAAGATTCATTGCGCGCGCCGCGGTGCGCCAGTTCCTGGCCGGCCCAGGCGACAAAGCGCTCGCACTGGCCGGCGAACAGCGCGGCCAGCTCAAGCGCCGAGGCGGTTTCGCGCAGTACGGTCTCGCTCTGGCGGGCGATGTCGAAATAGACCAGGGCCAGATTGACCTGCTCGAGGCCGCGCGCCTGGCACAGCAGGTGGCCGTAGACCCGCAACTGGGCCCAGTGCAGATGGCGGTGGCGTTCGGGCAAACTGTCCAAGCGGCCGCGGTAGGTCTTGATTTCTTCCAGCAGGTTCTGGTCCGGGTCGTAGCCGTCGGCGCGCCCGCGTACCAGCAACTGCCCGTGGCTGCCGGACAGGGCTACCTCGGCCTGGTAGGCCGGGCCGCGCCGCGCCGTCACCACTGCATGGCCGTTGATGCCTTCGAGGGCGGTGGGTGAGGGCGTGAAGCGCAGGTCGAGGTCGCCCGCCTTGGCGGTGAAGTCGCACAGCGCGCGCACCGCCACGACGTAACGCGCGACGCAGCTCACGCTCACCCTTGCGCCTCGATCCATTCGAGATAGCACACCGAGACCGGCATCCGGTGGGTGGCGCAGTAGTCGATCCAGCGCAATTGGTTGTCCTGCAGGCGGTCGCCCGGGCCCTTCACCTCGATCATGCTGTAGCGCCGCTCGGCCGGCCAGAATTGAATCAGGTCGGGGAAGCCGGTGCGGTTGGCCTGGACGTCTTGCAGGATGCGTTCGAACATTTTCTTCAGGTCGCGGGCGGAAATGCAGGTCAGTGCCAGTTCGAGCAGCTCGGCGCTGATGGCGTCCCAGGCGACAAAGGGCGACATGATGCCGGCCTTGGCGGCGAAATTGGCGCGGATGGTATCGCGCCAGAGCTCGCCGTCGAGTTCGGCCAGGCAGGCGCCGAATTCGCCCGCGCGGCGCTGGAAGAAGTCGAGGCTGTACAGGTCGGCCGGTCCGCGGTGGAACGGGTGAAAAAAGGCGCCCGGGATGGCGCTGAAAACGGCGCGCCAGCACAACAGGCCGAACAAGGCGTTGATCAGCGTGTTTTCGACGTAGAACACGGGGGCACCGGGGGCATCGGGGGTACCAACGCGCGCCAGATGGTCGCGCACGGCGCCCTCGACCCAGCGGCCAGTGACCGGCACCGGCAACCGCAGTTCGAGCGTGGCGACGACGGGCGGGCGCGGCGCGCGGGTGGTCGGGCGGCCCAGTCGGCGCGTCAGCCGCGGCGAGATGCGCAGCAGTTGCTGGCGCTCGGCGTCGCTTTCAAGCGCGCCCTGGGCCGCCAGCAGCAGTTGGTAAGCCTGGGCATATTGCTTGTTCTTTTCGAGTACGCGGATGGCGCGCGCCCGCGCGCCGGGAAAGCTGCAGTGCGCGTACAGGTCGTAGGCGTCACTCCACTGTTTGCGTTGTTCATAGTGCCGGGCGATCTGGAACACCAGGCGTTCGCGCCGGCTGTTGAGCCAGTCGTTCTCGAACGGCGCCGACGGCAGCAGCAGCTGCAGGTCGCCCAGGTTGTCACTTAACCCGTCGTTGGCGCGGAATTTTTCCTTGCAGTGATGTAGTTCAAGGTAGCGGTCGATGTCGGCGCGGCTACGAAAGCCGCGCGAGGCGGCCGAGAACTCGACCGTTTCGTAGCGGCACAGGCCGAGATCCGACAGCACGAACTCGGTCCAGTCCTGGCGAAAATTGCCGAAAAAGATCAACCGCAGGCGGTCGCACAGCGGCTTGACGCTGATCTGGAAAACATGGTCGCCGCTGTTGCTGTGCCAGGCCGAAAACCGGCGCGCGTCAGTAAAACCGGGGCGCAGCGCCGCCAGCACGTCGCCCTTGCGGCCAGATAGCTGGTGCGCCGGCACGCCGAACAGGGAGCCGATCTCGGGTTTGGACAAGAGCTCGAACAAGTCGTCGATTGAAAGCACCGGGTCGGGCTCGACCCAAGCGGGCGGCAGGTAGCGCGCGGCCTCGACCGGGCAGCCGATCTCGGCATAGTTGAGCTTGCTGGCGCGGAACAGGCTGCCCTTGCGCATGACCATGCGGACGAACAAGGCGCGCGACGGCTGCGGCAGCACCGCGAAGGTGGCAAGAAAGTCCCGCTCGTCGTCGGTCAAAAGGTCGTTGTAGCGCTCGCCGATCCAGTCCAGTACGCGCTGGAAGTTGTCCAGGTAGTAGAACTGGTTATCGAATACTTTGTTCATGTGGGACTGCCGCAATTCCTGGTGCTGCACTGTGCATACATACAGTATAACCGAAGAGGCGGGCAGTCCCCAGCAAAATCGGGCTGGCGTGCTTGAAATTCAGTCCGTGGCTTTCAGCGACGTCAGCGGGGCGGGAGCGAGGGCGCACTTTTTGCCGCCGCCGCAGCGGGCCGCTTCGAGCTGCGCCCGTTCGCCGGCATGGCGACTGGAATGTATGATGATCGCCGACAACAAGGCGACGTCGCTTTCGACGGCCGGGTCGAGCGCCGCGGCCGGGGCCCGCTCCGGCGCCGACGACGATTTCTTCGGCCGCGAAGCGTTTGCCACCAGAGCACGTACCGGCGCCGGCTTGACTGCGACAACCGGGGTGCTCTTGCGCGGCGCGATGGCTGCCGGCCCGGCCGCGACCGCCTTGACCGGCGCCGGCTTGAGCATGACCAGCGACGGCCGGGCGGGAGCATCGGTACGGGCTGGCCGCGCATCGACGACCGTGGCCGGCAGCTGCGGTTGGGCCGGCATAGAGGCGGGGATGGGCGTGGGCGCGAGTGCGGGTAGCGGCGCGAAGCCAGCGTCGTTGCCGGCCAAGATTGGCGGGCGCGCGCCGTACGCATCGGGCGCTGCCTTCGATTCGGCCAGCGCCGGCTGGCGCGCCGGGATGTTTTCGCGCGCCGGTCGGTCGGGGTGGCTCTCCGTATGGATGAGCCCCCTGTTTTGAATCGATGGGAGTTCAGATGAAAGAAATTGCATCGGCCGATACGCGCGGATTTCTCATGTTGCCGCAAGGGCCTGAACAAGTTGGGTACTACACCAATGGCACGCCTGGCGGCGGTGCTGCCCGGTTCGCCCACCCCACACTGCTTTCTTTGATCTGTAGAGTCGAAAGCTTTTGGCAAGCCGAGGACGGCCGAAAACTAGGAATTGGGCACATTAGCGTTGCCGGAGGCACAAAAATGAAGGATCACCGTTCTCATCGGGGTGGCCTGGACGTTGATGTGCGGCCTTTGCGGCAGGATGGAAACAACCTGCGCGTAACGCGGTTTGACAAGCTGTATGACCACGATGCAACCGCGAAGCTTGTCGATTTATTTCTGGATTCCGGCGAAGTCGATGTCGGGTATTTTAACCACCTCCGGATCCGTGGCGTCAAATTCCTGGTCGGTCACGATGACCATTTACAGTCATTGTCTTGCCGCTACCGGAAAGGTGCGGGCCATGCGTGCGATTTCGGCCTGGACCTGACGACCGGGAAAACCGTTCCCGGATCGACCTGCTGATCCATGAAAGGCTTTGTCCCCAGCTTGCTTGACCGCCTGTTCGGCGAACGCGCGCACAACGCTGCCAGCGGGGTCGTGTCGCGCCTGTCGATGGACCAGCTCAAGGACAGCGTTGCGCGCGACCTCGAGGCGCTGCTCAATACCCGTATCGGCATCGCCCCCGACATGCTCGAGCTCTTCCCCGAATGCCGCAAGTCGATCATCAGTTACGGCCTGATCGACTTCGCCGGCTTTTGCCTCTCCAGCACCGACGACCGCGCCGCCATCTGCGCCAGCCTGAAAGCGGCCATCGAGCAGCACGAGCCGCGCCTGCGCGAGGTCAGCGCATCGCTTGAACTCGAGCAGGGCAGCGTCAATCGCCTCAATTTCGTCATCAACGCCGTGCTGCAGGTGGAAGCTTCGGCCGAACCTGTCAACTTCAATGCGGTGCTGCAGCCGTCGTCGCTGCATTACTCGATCAGCAAGGCGGCGCGCACCGTGCGCACCTAGAAATCGATTTCAACTTCAAACCAACCGCGGCGCGGTGCTTGCCGGTGCCGCAACCGCTCACACCAAGGACGCCATCGATGGACATCAACCTGAAGACGCTGATTGGAAAACTCAACGACAGCAGCCGCACCGCCGCCACCCGCGCCGCCGGCATCTGCGTCGGCCAGGGACATTACGAGGTCGACATCGAACACCTGTTCCTGGCGCTGATCGAACAACCGAACTGCGACTTCGTGCGCATCGCCCATCAGTGCGGCATCAGCCTGACCGGCCTGGAGACCGACCTGCGCCACGAGATTGCGCGCTTTTCCACCGGCAGCGCGCGCACGCCGGTGTTTTCGAAGCATTTGCCGACGCTGTTCGAGCATGCCTGGCTGATCGCGTCGCTGGACGGCGCCGGCCCGCACCAGATCCGCAGCGGCCACTTGCTGCTGGCCTTGCTGACGGCGCCCGACCTGGCACAACTGGCCCGGCGCGGCTCGCCGCTGTTTGCCCAGGTGCCGGTCGAGCGCCTGAAGCACGACTTCGACAAGCTCACGCGCGGGTCAAGCGAAGCCGAGCCCACCACGGCCACTGCCACCAGCGCCGCCGGCGAGTTCGGCCCGGGCGACCCGGTGTCGGAACTGGATGCAAGCGCGGCGCACAAGACGCCGGCGCTGGACCAGTTCACCACCTGCCTGACCGCTCGCGCAAAGGCCGGCAAACTGGACCCGGTGATCGGCCGCGACCCGGAGATCCGCCAGGCGATCGACATCCTGATGCGGCGCCGCCAGAACAACCCGATCCTGACTGGCGAAGCGGGGGTCGGCAAGACCGCCGTGGTCGAAGGGCTGGCGCTGCGCATCGCCAGCGGCGACGTACCCGCAGTGCTGCGCGGGGTCGAGATCCATACGCTCGACATGGGCCTGCTGCAGGCCGGCGCCAGCGTCAAGGGCGAGTTCGAAAACCGCCTGAAGAACGTCATTACCGAGGTAAAAAAGAGCCCGCATGCCATCATCCTGTTCATCGATGAAGCGCACACCATGATCGGCGCCGGCGGCGCGGCCGGCCAGAACGACGCCGCCAACCTGCTCAAGCCGGCGCTGGCGCGCGGCGAACTGCGCACCATCGCGGCCACTACGTGGAGCGAATACAAAAAATACTTCGAAAAAGACGCCGCGTTGGCGCGCCGCTTCCAGGTCGTCAAGGTCGAGGAGCCGGACGAGGAGACCGCCTGCGCCATGCTGCGCGCGATGGCACCGCTGATGGAACAGCATTTCGGCGTGCGGGTCTATGACGACGCGATCGAAGCGGCGGTGCGGCTGTCGCACCGCTACATCAGCGGACGCCAGCTGCCCGACAAGGCCATCAGCGTGCTCGACACCGCCTGTGCCAAGGTGGCGCTGGGGCAGAATGCGACGCCGGCCCAGGTCGAAGCGCTGGTGCGCCGGATCGAGCGGATCGACGCCCAGTCGGCCGCTTTGACGCGCGAGGAAAGCGCCGGTGCCGATCATGGCGCCCGGCTGGCATCGCTGCGCGCACAGCGCATCGCCGCCACCGAGGAGCAGCGCCAGGTACAGAAACGCTGGGAGCGCGAGCAGGCCATCAACGCCGAGATACAGCGCCTGCGCAGCGGCCTGGAACTTGGCAGCGTTGAGGGCAGCACCGGCCAGAACGGCGCGCTACGCTCCCGGATCGATGAGCTGCGCGAAGTGCAGGGCGAGTCGCCGCTGGTGCCGGTGCAGGTCGACGGCCACGTGGTGGCCGAAATCGTCGCCAGCTGGACCGGCATTCCGCTCGGGCGCATGGTCAAGGACGAAATCAAGACGGTGATGAACCTGCAGGCGCTGCTGGAAGAGCGCATCCTCGGCCAGTCGCACGCCAGCGCCGCGGTGGCGCAGCGGGTGCGCACCGCGCGCGCCAACCTGGACGACCCGAACAAGCCGAAAGGCGTGTTCCTGTTTGTCGGCAGTTCCGGCATCGGCAAGACCGAGACCGCGCTGGCGCTGGCTGACCTGCTGTACGGCGGCGAGCGCAAGCTGATCACCATCAACATGAGCGAGTACCAGGAGGCGCACAGCGTGTCGGGCCTGAAGGGCTCGCCGCCAGGCTACGTCGGCTACGGCGAAGGCGGCGTGCTGACCGAGGCGGTGCGCCGCAATCCCTACAGCGTGGTGCTGCTCGACGAAGTCGAAAAAGCCCACGCCGACGTGCTCGAGCTGTTCTTCCAGGTGTTCGACAAGGGCGTGCTGGACGACGCCGAAGGGCGCCAGATCGATTTTCGCAACACCATCATCATCCTGACCTCGAACGTGGCATCAGGCCAGATGATGCAGGCCTGCCTGAACAAGAGCGCTAGCGAGCTGCCCAGCCCGGACCAGCTGGCCGAAATGATCCGCCCGCAGTTGATGAAGCATTTCAAGCCGGCCTTCCTCGGCCGCCTGGCGGTGGTGCCGTTTTATCCGATCGGCGACGACGTCCTGGCGCGTATCATCGGCCAGAAGCTCGACCGCATCGCGCGCCGTATCGACCATAATCACCATGCCAAATTTGACTACGACGACTCGCTCGTCAATGCGGTGCTGGCGCGCTGCACCGAAGTCGATTCGGGCGCGCGCAATGTCGACACCATCCTGAACGGCACGCTGCTGCCGGAGATCGCCGACAGCGTGCTGGCGAGGATGGCCGAAGGCGGCGCCATTGCGCGCATCAAGGTGAGCGCAACCAAGGCCGGCAAGTTCAAGTACACAATCGACCCGGCCTGAGGAGCGTTTCATGTTCAAACCTGACATGCTGAATGTAGAAGAACTGCTGGCGCCGGTCAGCGCCGACCATCCCTGCGGCGAGGACCTGGCCTATTCCAGCGAACTCGATGCGATCGAAGCGGCGCGCCTCGCCGACGATCCGACGCTCGACCAGGGCGAATGGAAGACCGCGTTGAAGGCGGCCGACTGGCCGTTTGTTGCGGCCAGGTGCGCCAGTTTGATCCGCTCGCGCAGCAAGGACCTCAAGCTCGCGGTCTGGCTGACCGAAGCGAGCGCCAAGACCGGCGCACTGCGCGGCATGGGCGACGCCTTGCTGCTGGTGGCGGCGCTGTGCGAGCGCTACTGGGATGGCTTGTACCCGTTGCCGGACGAGGGCAGCTTCGAGCAGCGCGCCGGGTACATGGGCCTGCTCGAGGCGCGGGTCCGGCAGCTGACGCGCGAAGTCAAGCTGACCGACGGGCGGGCCACGGCGTTCTCGCTGGTCGACGTGGCGGCGGCGCGCTTGCGCGGGCTTGATGCGATCAAGGAGGTCGAGTCGGCCAAGCTGGGAACGTCGCGCGGCTTTTTCCAGGCGCTGCTGGACGACGGCGCGCACTGCCTGGCCGCGATCGCGCAGCTGCGCCGCGTGACGGACCAGCGGCTGGGCGACGACGGCCCCGGCTTCAAGGACGCCAGGGAAGCGCTGGAGGACGTGATCCGCTTCGCCCGCCCAGGCGCGCGCGATCCGCAAGCGCAGGATCAGGCCGGGGCAGGGGAGGCGTCAGAAGTTGACAGCGGCGCCAAAGTAATGTCCGCCGCCGCGCCGCGCCAGCTACAGCCGCCACTGCCCGCCGGCGCGCCGCAGACGCGCGCGCAGGCGCTGGCGCAGTTGCGCGCGGTGGCGCAATACTTCCGCCACACCGAGCCGCACAGCCCGGTCGCCTACCTGGCCGAGCGCGCCGCTGCCTGGGGCGAACAGTCCTTGCACGTGTGGCTGCGCGGTGTGGTCAAGGATCCGGCGGTGTGCGCCCAACTCGAGGAGATGCTGGGCGTGCCGCCGGTGCCGTGATGGACAGCGATTGCCATGAGCACGCCAAAAGCGGCATGTCATTGGTGGTTGGCGAAACTACTTGTCCTTGGCAGCTCCCGGCATTACCTGCGCGGTCGCCTGCGCAATCTGCGCTTCGACCGTCTGCACGGCCTGGCGCGTCGCCTGCGTCACCTGCTCGTAGCCCTGGAACGCATTGTCGATTGCCTTCTTGATGATTTCCACCGCGTTTTCCGAACCCGGCTTGACGTTTTGCGTGACGTCGTAGATCAGCGCCGTCAGTGCGCTTTTTGCCTCGACGATGTGGGCGTCGGCCGCCTGGGTGAATTCACTGCGGATATCGTCCATGATGACCTTGATCTGCGAGCCATACTCGACTGCGGCCCCCATGGCCGGTTTGGCGGCCGTGGCGGCCGCCGCCAGTGCCGCCTTCGGATCCTTGGCCTGGCTGATCTCCTTGCCGGCCGCCATCGATTCTTCGACCTTGTCCTTCGCCGTCGCCATGTTCAGCGCAACCACCTGCTGAACGCCTTGCACCGCTTTGCTGGTGAGCGCGTTAAAAGTCATCATCTGGAGTTCAAACAAGGTCTTGGTGGCGGATGCAAATTGTTCGGGATTCGTAAACATGGACTTCTCCTCGGTTTGGAATAAATACAACGGACGGCTTTCCAGAAATCTCCCCACTTGTTATTGGTCTATTATTTAGCAGCGATTCTTTTTTCGCAATGACTATCTTGATAAGGGCCGGTGGCCTTCTCCCAGCCGGGCCCCAGCGGGGTTTGCGCACAGACCTGCTGGCCATCGACCTTGCTGCGCCACTTGTACCAGGGCGCCGGCGCGGCCACCAGCGCGGCGCCGGCGCCGGTCAGCAGCAGGCCAATTGCAATAATGCAAAATTTTTTCATAGCACGAGGATAGCCGCTTGTGGCTGCAAGTCAAGCGGCCGCAACTCAAGCGTGCACAACTCAAGGGTGCGTACCAGCCGCCGTTGGCGCCGGGCCGAGCGGCGCCGTGAGCGGCACGACCAGGGTAAAGCAGGCGCCCTGGCTGGGTGTGCTGCGCAGTTCGATGCGCCCGCCCAGGATGTTGCTGACGATATTGTGCGCCACGTGCAGTCCCAGGCCGGAGCGGCCCGACCCCATCCGCGTGGTAAAGAACGGGTCGTACGCCCTGGCCTGCACCTGAGGCGCCATGCCGACGCCGTCGTCGTCTACCGAAATCGCCACCAGGTCGCCTGTGCGCATCGCCGCCGTAATCCGCACGGCGCCGCCGTGCCCATCGAGGAAAGCATGCGCCAGGCTGTTCTCAAACAGCTCGGTGACCACTTGCGACAGCGGGCCAGGGTAGCTGTCCATCATCAAGCCAGGTTCCAGTGCAAGCGCCAGGTTCACCCGCGCGCCCTTGGCGGCCAGCTTCAGCGGTGCGGCAAGTTCGGAGAGCAGTTGGGTCAGCGAAAAATCGCGCCGCTCGAGGCTGGCATGGTCGACGGCGATCTGCTTGAAGCCGGCCACCAGCGTTGCGGCGCGCTTGAGGTTGCGAACCAGCAGTTCGCCGGCCTCGCCCGAGTCGGCCAGGTAGCGCTCCAGCGCGGAGCGGCGCAGCCCGACCGCCAGGTCTGCCGCGAGGATGCGGGTGCGTTCGGCCAGCGAGGTGGCCACCATCAGGCTGTTGCCGATCGGTGTGTTCAGTTCGTGCGCAACGCCGGCCACCAGCGCGCCCAGCGCCGCCATCTTGTCGCGCCGCACCAGCTCGTCCTGGGCGCGCGACAGGGTGTCGAGCGCGTGCAACAGTTCGCCATTGATCCGGTCGGCGTGCTCGACGGCGCGGGTCAGGTCCAGGGTGCGCGCCGCCACCAGTCCTTCCAGGTTCTCGCGGTGCTGCGCCAGCTCGTGTTCGCGGCGGGTGCGTTCGATCGCGATGCCGGCCAGGTGGGTGGCGATGTCGATCAGGTGCATGTCGTCTTCGGTCGGGCTACGCACGTTGTGGTGATACATGGCGAACGACCCGAGCACGGTGTGCTTGTCGGGTGCGATCGGCGTCGACCAGGAAGAACGCAGGCCGTATTGGCTGGCCAACGCCGCGTATGGCGCCCAGCCGGGGTCGGTCAGGATGTCGTGCGCGATGACGGGTTTGTTGAAGAACATGGAGGCGCCGCACGAGCCGGCGTGCGGGCCGATCGACAGTCCCTCCAGCGACGCCATGTAGGACGGCGGCAGGCTCGGCGCCGAGATCGGGTGCACGGTGACGCCATCGTCGTCGAGCAGCAGGACCGAGCACTGCACGCCTTCGGACTGGGCTTCGATCAGCAGCATCAGGCGGTCGAGGATGTCCTTGAGCGGCGCGCCGCGCGCGATGAGCTCGAGTACGCGGCCTTCGCCGTCGCGCAATTGCTCGGCACGCACGTGGCGCGAGATGTCGACAAAGCGCGCATGCAGCAGGCGCCGGCCCGGTACCGGCAGCCGGACCAGCAGCACCTCGCACGGAAGCGCGGCGCCGGCAGTGCGCAGCTCGGTCTCGAACTTGACGCTCTCGCCGCCCAGCGCGCGCTGCGACTGGGCCAGCAGCAGGTCGGAAGGCCTGCCTGGCGGGCACAGCTGCGCCAACGGCATGTGCGCCAGGCTTTCGCTCGCCACGCCCAACAAGGCCGCAGCCTTGAGGTTGGCGCCCTGCAGGCGTCCGCTGTCAAGGTCGAGCAGGGCGCCCGCATCGGGCCACTGCATCAGCATGGCGTGATAGTTTACTTCCAGCTTGTCCAGGTCCATCCCTGCCGCTCCCTTGCAACTTTCGAACGCCAGTGTAGTACAAACCTGACGTCGTGCGTCACCCGCAATCAGGCAGGCGTGGCCGGGTAGCCTTCCTCGGCCAGTCTGTCCTGCACGATGACGGCGTCGGCGCGGGTTTCGATCACGGCGGTGCGCGCGCCGACGTCGACCTGCACGATGGCCGCCGGATCGAGATGGCGGACGGTGTCGCTGATGATGCGGGCGCAGTGCTCGCAGCTAATGGCGGGAATGTGCAATGTGAGCATGGGGGTGTCCAGTCCGACGGAGCCAATGCCGGTGCGGCTGCACCGGCACGACCAATGTACAACATCGGCCCAAAGCGTGCGCGCGTGTCACAACGACGCACCCATAAAAGAACGACGCACCATAGAAAAACGCCGCCTCCCTTTTTCAAGGGAGGCGGCGTTTTACGGCTATCTATCCGGTAGTGGTGCCCACGGAGGGACTCGAACCCCCACACCCTAAGGCACATGGACCTGAACCATGCGCGTCTACCAATTCCGCCACGTGGGCACTGATGCTGCTACTGCGGTACTGCGACAACCAAAACAAACTGCTTCAAACTAAAACGCCGCAATCTTGAAACGATCACGGCGCAGTGATGATGCTTACTTTAAAACCTGCGGAAATACATCCGGTAGTGGTGCCCACGGAGGGACTCGAACCCCCACACCCTAAGGCACATGGACCTGAACCATGCGCGTCTACCAATTCCGCCACGTGGGCACTGGGTTACTACATTGTGTTGCTAACTGCCTCGTAACTAATCGGCGTTACCGCCAACTTCTGCTATCATACTAGCCTTTGGAGTTTTGCGCCAGACTAACTTTCGTTACCCTTGGTGCTATTCCAGCCGCTGTTACCCAGCTTGCTTCGTGCCAGCTTGTCACTGCCGCGAAAGACCGAAATTATAGCGGAACAATTTGAAATGTCAAAGCGCCGGCCCAAGTATTTTCGGCGCGCGGCACGTTAGGCGAAATAGGGTGTCCTCCGGTACACTACGCGGAACAGACGTGTCAATCCAACCAATGTGCCAGTCATCCGGGCGTCATACCGGGAGCACTGCCAATACAATTACTGAAAACGATTTGAACCAACCTACTCATACCATTCCCAGCCGCGAGGAAATTCTCGGCATTTTCCGCGATGCACAGTCCCCGCTTGACGCGGCAGCACTGGCGCGCGCCCTTAATGTCGACCCGGACGCAGTGGAGGTGCTGTCGCGCCGCCTGAATGCGATGCAGCGCGACGGCCAGATCCATTCGGACCAGTCCGGCCTGTTCGAGCTGGCCGACCATTCCGGCTTCGTTGCCGGCAAGGTCAGCGCCCACCGCGAGGGCTTCGGCTTCGTCATTCCCGACGAGCCGGGTGAAGACTTGTTTTTGTCCGACAAAGAAATGCAGAAAGTGCTGCATGGCGATCGCGTCATGGCGAAAGTCACCGGCACCGACCGCCGCGGCCGCAAGGAAGCGACCATCGTCGAAGTCGTCACGCGCGCCAACAGCCACATTATCGGCCGCCTGCTCAACGAAAACGGCGTCTGGCTGATTGCCCCGGAAGACAAGCGCATCGGCCAGGACGTGCTGGTCGCCGGCTCGCCCGGCAAGGCCAAGGCCGGCCAGATCGTCAGCGTCGAACTGATCGACCAGCCGTCGCGTTTCAAGCAGCCGACCGGGCGCATCGTCGAAGTGCTGGGCGACCTCGACGACCCCGGCATGGAAATCGAAATCGCCGTGCGCAAGTTCGGCGTGCCGCACATTTTTTCGGCGGCGGCGCTCAAATCGGCCGCCAAGCTGCCCGCTGAAGTACGCGACGCCGACCTCGAAGACCGGGTCGACCTGCGCGACGTGCCGCTAGTTACCATCGACGGCGAAGACGCGCGCGACTTCGACGATGCGGTGTACTGCGAGCCGGTCAGGATCGGCAACGAAGACTGCTTCCGCCTGCTCGTCGCGATTGCCGACGTCAGCCACTACGTGCGGCCCAACGATGCGCTCGACGTCGACGCGCTCGAGCGCAGCACGTCGGTGTATTTTCCGCGCCGCGTGATCCCGATGCTGCCCGAGAAACTGTCGAACGGCCTGTGCTCGCTGAACCCGGCGGTCGACCGCCTGACCCTGGTGTGCGACATGGTCGTGTCGTCGACCGGGGAGGTGACCGCCTACCAGTTCTACCCGGCCGTGATCCACTCCGCCGCGCGCCTGACCTACAACGAAGTGGCCGACATCCTCGGCAACAGCGCCGGTCCCGAAGCGGCGCGCCGCCCGGCCATCGTGCAGCACCTGCTGAACCTGAGCGACGTCTATCACGTCCTCAACAAGGCGCGCCAGGCGCGCGGCGCGATCGACTTCGAGACCACTGAAACCTACATCGTCTGCAATGCGCTGGGGAAGATCGAAAAGATCATTCCGCGCACCCGCAACGACGCCCACAAGCTGATCGAAGAGTGCATGCTGGCCGCTAACGTCTGCGCGGCCGACCTCCTGATCCGCCACAAGCATCCCGGCACCTACCGCATCCACGCCGCGCCGACCGAAGAGAAGCTCACGCAAGTGCGCACCTTCCTCAAGCAGGTCGGGCTGAACCTGGGCGGCGGCGACAAGCCGGCGGCCAACGATTACGCCGTGCTGATGAAGCAGGTCAAGGAGCGTCCCGACGCCCAGCTGCTGCAAACCATGCTGCTGCGCTCGATGCAGCAGGCGGTCTACAGCCCCGACAACATCGGCCACTTCGGCCTGGCCTACGAGGCCTATGCCCACTTCACCAGCCCGATCCGGCGCTATCCCGACCTGTTGACGCACCGCGCGATCAAGGCGATCTTGCTGGGTAAAAAATACGAGCCGAAAGGCATCGAGCTGTCCGGCCTGAACTCGAACGTGTCGAACGCGACGCGCAAGAAGCAGGCCAAGGACAAGGCGCAAGGCACGCAAAAGCAGGAAAAAGACCTGACGATCTGGGACGCGCTCGGCGTGCACTGTTCGGCCAACGAGCGGCGCGCCGATGAAGCGTCGCGCGACGTCGAAGCCTGGCTCAAGTGCTACTTCATCAAGGACAAGCTGGGCGAAGAATTTACCGGCGTCGTCTCGGGCGTGACCACCTTCGGCATTTTTGTCCAGCTCGATGCGCTGTACGTCGAAGGCCTGGTCCATATCACCGAGCTGGGCACCGATTTCTTCCAGTACGACGACGCCCGCCACGAACTGCGCGGCGAACGTACCGGCAAGCGCTACCAGTTGACCGACCGCGTGTCCGTCAAGGTGGCCCGGGTCGACCTCGAAGCGCGCAAAATCGACCTGGTGCTGGCCGGTGGCGCCGACGAAGTGTCCGGCGTTGGCCTGCCCA
>Ga0326735_1000094_pt1 | contig 18396 bp, 14 predicted proteins | sample 37_GP2_1092_FD_207945 | JGI IMG/M metagenome (GOLD analysis project Ga0326735, IMG submission 207945) | Glacier ice microbial communities from Ngari, Tibet, China - 37_GP2_109.2 | ecosystem: Environmental > Aquatic > Freshwater > Ice > Glacier | place: China: Ngari, Tibet | collected 2018-07-31
CTTTGGCGGTGCGACGTGAAGCTCACTGTGCTGGGCTGTGCCGGCGGCATCGGCGGGCGCGAGCGCCTGACCACGTGTCTGATGGTGGACGACGATATCCTGCTGGACGCTGGCACAGGCATTGCCAGCCTGAGCCTCGAGCAATTGCTGCGCATCGAGCATGTCTTCATCACCCACGCCCACCTCGACCATGTTGCCGGCCTGGCGCTGCTGGTCGACGCCACGCAAGGAAAGCGCAGCGCGCCGCTGACCATCCATGCTGCCGAAGAAGTGATCAGCGCGCTCGTGGCGCATCTGTTCAATTGGGTGCTGTGGCCCGATTTCAGCGCCCTCCCTACCGAGCTGGCGCCGACCATGGCGTGGCAGCCCCTGGCGCATGGTGCAACGGTCACAATTGGTAAACGAACGGTCCGTTCGTTGCCGGTCAATCATGCGCGCGGATCGAGCGCCTACGAAGTCTGCGGTGCGGCGGACGGATTTCTGTTTACCGGCGATATGTTTACCACGCCGGCCCTGTGGCAAGACCTGGCTGCGCGGCCACAAATAGTCACGGTGATCGTGGATTGTTCGTTTGCCAATGCCGAGGCGCGGCTGGCTGACTTGTCCATGCATTTTTGCCCGGCTTCGCTGATCGAGGACGTCGCTGCGGTTCCGCAGGGTGTCGAATTTCTGATCTATCACCTGAAGCCCGGCCATGAAGACCTGATCATGCAGGAGTTGCAGGCTGGCGGTGGCGCAGGACGGTTCCGCGCCCTGCATTGCGGTGATGAATTCGATTTTCCCTGACGCGGTGCGCGGCAGGTAAACACGGAAGGCAACCATGAGCCAGTTGAGCCAGCAGCAAATCGCGTCCCGACTAGATCAATTGACTGAGTTAAGTGTCGAGTTGAGCAAGAACCGCGACGTGCCGGCACTGCTCGAACACATCCTCGCCTCGGCCAAAGCCCTGACCAACGCCGACGGCGGCACACTTTACCGCGTCGCGGCTGACGGCGGCGCGCTGGCCTTCACCATCTCGATCAACAGTACCCTCGGCATGTACCTGGGCGGCGCCGCTGGCGCGCCGGTGACCATCGCCGACCTGGCACTGCGCAATCCGGACGGCCAGCCCAACCTGTCGACAGTGGCGACCTATGCGGCCAATACCGGCGAGTCGGTCAACATCCCCGACGTGTACCAGAACGATCTGTTCAATTTCTCCGGCATGCGCAAATTTGACGCCGAATACGACTACCAATCCCAGTCCTTTCTGACAGTGCCGATGCAGGACCACGAAGGCGAGTTGATCGGCGTGCTGCAGCTGATTAATTCGCGCGATGAAGGCAGTGGCGCGCGGCGCGCCTTCGATGTCACCGACCAGCGCCTGATCGAAGCGCTGGCCTCGCAGGCGGCCATCGCGATCACCAAGCAAGACCTGATCATGCGCCTGGAAAATCTGTTTGAAGCGCTGATCAAGCTGATCAACATCGGCATCGATGAAAAATCGCGTCATACCGGCCGCCACTGCGAACAAGTGCCCGAGCTGACCATGATGCTGGCCGAAGCCGTGCACAAGACCGACAGCGGCCCCTTCGCCGATTTCAGGCTGACCGACAAGGATCGCCACGAATTATGGATCGCCGGCTTGCTGCACGACTGCGGCAAGATCGCCACGCCGGTGCACGTAGTTGAAAAAGCTACCAAGCTGCAAACGCTGTTCGACCGCATACAGCTGGTCGATACGCGCTTTGAAGTGCTCAAGCGCGATCTTGAAATCGCTGCGTTGAAGGCGAAGCATGAATCTGGCTTGCCGCTTGACAGCGAAGGGCTGGCCCTGATCGATGGAAAACTGCGCGCCGACCTGGCCCAGCTGGCCGCCGATCGTGAATTTCTGCGCTTTGCCAATGTTGGCGGCGAGTCAATGAAGCCGCAGGATCAGGAGCGGGTGGCTAACATCGCACGCTACCGCTGGTGCGGCGTGGACGGTCAGGAGATCGACTTTCTCAGCGAAGACGAGCGCGTCAACCTGTCCATCCGCGCCGGTACGCTGAACAACGACGAGCGCGATACCATCAATAATCACATCGTTACGACCATCCGCATGCTCGAATCGCTGCCATGGCCCAAGCATCTGCAGCGCGTGCCGGAATATGCCGGCGGTCACCACGAAAAGATGGACGGCAGCGGCTATCCGAAGAAGTTGCGCGGCGACCAGATGTCGGTGCAGGCGCGCATCATGGCGGTGGCCGACATCTTTGAAGCGCTCACCTCGCGCGACCGTCCGTACAAGACCGGCAAGACGCTGACCGAGTCGCTTGAAATTCTTGGCGGCATGGCGCAGCGCGGCCATATTGACCCGGACCTGTTCAATATTTTCGTACAGCAAAAAGTTTATCTTCAGTTCGCTCACCGCTTCATGGCGCCGGCGCAAATCGATGTCGTCGATCCGGGCAAGATTCCCGGCTATACCTGCTGATGCAACTAGCGTGCGGCCTTGAGCCGGGTCAATGTCGGTGCCGGCATGGCGACTAGGCTGAATCAATGCAGATCCGGGCTGGCAATCGCATACCAGAACGTCTGCCAAAGCGCCGCGCATTTGCCGCTCAACTACCCAGTCTGATCAGGATCGAAAACATGTACCGGCATATCTTGTTGCCCACCGACGGCTCGGCGCTATCCCGCGAAGCAGTTGCCAGCGCAGTGCTGTTTGCGGAAAACATCAGTGCGCGCATTACCGGGATTCATGTCATGTCGCCCAGCCACCAGGAGCATCTGGATGCTTGGCTGCATCAGGACGATCGCTTTCCGCAAAGACGCAAGGAATTGTTTGAACGCATGGCGCTTGATTACCTGAGCTTCATCGCCAACAGCGCGCTGGCCGAGGGTGTTCCATGCGAATGCAAGTCAGTCAGCGCCGATGAACCACATGCCGCGATCTTGGCCGAAGCGCGCAATAGCCGCTGCGATTTGATCTTCATGGCCTCGCACGGATGGGCCGACGCAGCACATGACCGTATCGGTGGCGAAACCGTCAAGGTGCTCGGTCATAGCACCGTGCCTGTCCTGGTGTACCGCTCAGACAGCCAGGCTTCCCATACGGCGCAGCGCGTCTAATCAGCCGCACCTCGCAGGCCGCACGGCGGAGACTGCACCTCGCAGGCCGCACCTCGGCGGCCGCACCTCGCAGACCGCACCTCGCAGACCGCACCTCGCAGACCGCACCTCGCCGGCCGCACTTGATCCACCTTGATTTCGACGGCTATCCGCTCCCGAAAACACGGCGCTTTTTTTATGTCTGTGCACTTGAAAAAGAAGCGCGTTGAACGCCCATTCGCCTCATTCAACTTGCCGTGCGATTGCCAGGTTCTCCTATGAAAATACCCGTTTTCATGAGTGTCGAGTAGCAACGACACGCGCGCTGTTTCTCGTATTCATCGAATGTTCACCTTGATACTATTCATTCAACCCAGCGGCCGAAAATACAACGGTTCGCTGATCTAAATAAACGCAGCTTTCAACCAGCCAAAGCGGAATTTCAAGTGGAAACCATCGATATTTCCGTAATTGAAGAAATTCTCCAGGAAATTGAACCGGATCAACCCTGCGGCCCGGTACTGGAATACGATCCCGCGTTTTTAGAATTCAATCTCGCCTGCGCCGAGACGCCCGAAGTCCAATACGGCAGCACCATCACCCCAGCAATTCTCCCCGAATGGAAAACAGTTTTGCCGATGGCAAAAGACTTATTGGCTCGCAGCCGCGATTTGCGTGTGGCTGTGCCTTTCACGCGCGCGCTATTGCACATGCAAAGTATCGGCGGCTTGGCGATCGGTTTGCAACTGATCGCACGCCTGCTGGAACTACATTGGGAAACTGTGCACCCGCAGCTCGATCCTGACGACGATAACGATCCGATGATCAGGATCAATACACTTGCAGCACTATGCGAAGGCACGGGCGTACTGCGCGAAATCAAGGATGTCGACCTGATCAATTCACGTGTGCATGGTCACATCACGCTGCGCGATATCGACATTGCTACCGGTGAAGTTGCCATGGCTGACGGCGCATCTAAATTTTCGCTCGGCCTGATCGACGCAGCATTTACCGACACCGATCTGGACCAGCTCCAGACCCTGCTGGCCGATTTCGATTCTTGCCGCGCCAGCGTGGCCGAGATCGAATCACTCCTGACTGAAAAGGTTGGGGTGGCCCAGGCGCTGAACATGGCCACGCTGGCCAAACTCCTGAAGCATGCGCGCGACTTCGTCGCCGAACGTGTCCTGCCGCGTATTAGCGCCGCAACCGTGGGCGACCACGGCGACGGTGAAGCGGTGTCAGACGAAGATGGCGTGGCAGTGCGGGTCATGCGGGCCGACATTAGTGACCGCGACGACGTCATGCGCGCAATCGACAAGATTTGTACCTATTACGAACAATACGAACCTTCGAGTCCGGTGCCACTGGTATTGCAGCGCGCTCGACGCCTTGTGACGAAAAATTTTCTTGAAATCATGGAAGACCTGGCACCTGAAGGGTTGGGCCAGGTGTACAGCGTGAGCGGGGCGCAGCAGCAGCAGCAGATGGAGGAGTCCTGAGGGCATTTTATGTAGCTAAATTCACACTAGGAGGTATGTCGTGGCCAAAGAGAGTAGTCAAAAGTTTATAGCCCGTAACCGGGCGCCCCGCGTGCAGATTGAATACGATGTCGAGGTCTACGGCGCGCAAAAAACCGTTCAGCTGCCCTTCGTTATGGGTGTTTTTTCGGATTTATCCGGCAAGCCAGCCGATCCGCTCGCGCCGGTCGCCGAGCGCAAGATGCTCGAGATCGACGTCGACAACTTTGACGAGCGACTAAAGTCGATGAAGCCGCGCGTCGCCGTCCAGGTGCCTAATACCTTGACCGGCGAAGGCAACATGGCGGTCGACATTACCTTTGAAAGCATGGACGACTTTTCGCCGGCAGCCATTGCGCGCAAGGTCGGCGCGCTGAGCCAGTTGCTTGAAGCACGCACCCAGCTGTCGAATCTGCTGACCTATATGGACGGCAAGACTGGGGCTGAGGAACTGGTTGCCAAGCTGCTGGCCGAACCGGCGCTGATGCAAGCGCTGACCGCCGCTCCCAAACCCACCGAATAATACTTTCATCTGAAGGAGGGACATTTCAATGTCTACATCCAGTTCTGAAGAATTAAGCCAGGCCTCAGGTGAAGTAGCGCTTGAAACTGGTGATTTCGCTAGCTTGCTGCAGAAAGAGTTCAAGCCCAAGACTGACAAGGCCAAGGAAGCGGTCGAGAAGGCAGTGCGCACCCTGGCCGAGCAGGCGCTCAGCTCGACCACGCTAATTTCCGGCGACGTGCTCGGCACGGTTGAAGCGCTGATTGCCCAGCTCGATTTAAAACTCAGCGAGCAAATCAACCTGGTCCTGCATCATCCGGAGTTCCAGGCGCTCGAAAGCGCATGGCGCGGTCTGCATTACCTGGTCAACAACACCGAGACCGACGAAACCCTGAAGATCCGCGTGATGAACATTTCGAAAGCCGAAATGCACAAGTCGCTAAAGAAGTACAAGGGCACTGCCTGGGACCAAAGTCCGATTTTCAAGAAGCTATACGAAGAAGAATACGGCCAGTTCGGCGGCGAGCCTTTTGGCTCGTTGGTGGCTGACTACTACTTCGACAACAGCGCACCTGATGTCGAGCTGCTGGCACAGATGGCGCAGATTGCCGCTGCAGCACATGCACCTTTGATTAGCGCAGCTGATCCATCGGTAATGATGATGGAGTCATGGCAGGAACTGGCCAATCCGCGCGACATCACCAAGATTTTCCAGACGCCTGAACATGCTGCCTGGCGCGCCTTTCGCGAGTCCGACGATTCACGTTACGTCGGGCTGGCCATGCCGCGTTTCCTTTCACGCTCCCCGTACGGCGCCAAGAGCAATCCTGTCGAGGCCTTCAATTTTGAAGAGAACACAGCCGGCGGAAGCGAGAAATTCACTTGGTCGAATGCCGCCTACGCGATGGCGGTGAACATCACGCGCTCGTTCAAGAACTATGGCTGGTGCTCGCAGATTCGCGGCATCGAATCGGGCGGCGCAGTCGAGGGTTTGCCGGTGCATAGCTTTCCGACTGACGACGGCGGCGTGGACATGACTTGCCCGACCGAGATCGCCATCAGCGATCGACGCGACGCGGAATTGTCGAAGAACGGCTTCATGCCGCTCGTGCATAAAAAGAACAGCGATTTCGCCGCCTTCATTGGTGCCCAGTCGCTGCACAAGCCGGCCGAGTACGACGATCCAGATGCGACTGCCAACGCAAATCTGGCCGCGCGCCTGCCGTATCTGTTCGCCACCTGCCGCTTCGCGCATTACCTGAAGTGCATCGTGCGCGACAAGATCGGCTCGTTCAAGGAGCGCGCCGATATGGAGGTCTGGCTAAATAACTGGATCGCCCATTACGTCGAGAACAATCCGGCGACTGCCTCCGAATCGGACAAGGCGCGCAGGCCGCTGTCCGGCGCCGAAGTGATCGTCGAGGAGATCGAAGGCAATCCTGGATTCTATGCGGCGAAATTCTTCTTGCGACCGCATTACCAACTTGAAGGTCTAACCGTGTCTCTGCGGCTGACCTCGAAATTGCCGTCGACTAAAGGTTGACCTTGTTGTTGCAGCAAGCGGTAGCACAGAGTGGGGGAAGGAAACCGGCGGCCACTGCCGCCGGCCCGTCCGCTTCTGGCAGGTGTTTTCAATAGTGTATTGATATTTAACTTAACTTAAAAGGCAATGACATGACGATCTTACTCAAATTTGAAAAAGAAATTAAAGGCAATTCCATTGTTCCGGATCACGCCAATTGGATCGGCGTCGACAGCGTGCAGTTCGGCTGCGGCCGAGCGATTTCAGTCAAGGGTAATGGCACTGATCGCGACACTGGCACGGCATCGGTTTCGGAAGTGACGGTCTCGCGCGGCACCGACATTGTGTCGCCTATCCTGTTCAAGCAATCGCTGGTAGGCAGTAGCCTGGGCACTGCCACCTTCCACTGGCTACAGACCGGCAGCGATCCAAAAAAGCCGCAGGTGTTTGTCACGGTGATCCTAAGCGACGCGATCGTCTCATCGTATTCGTTCGGCAGTGGCAGCGAGCGGCCGAGCGAAAGCCTGTCGATCAACTTCACCAAAATTTCGTATCAGTACGATCAGTACGACGGCGCCAAGGTGACGCCAGGCACGGCGCAGGTATATGCGCTTGGACAATTGGCCCAGGCGTAAGCAACTGGTCTGCCGCAGCGCCATGCACGCTGGCCTGCAGACGAAAACCACGGCATACAGCAGCAAACAGCCGCAAACAGCCGCAAACAGCAGAAAACTGCATCAATTGCGCTATGCGTGGGGACGGTGTAGTTCCGTTAATCGGACCATATTCCCACGTTTTTTTCGGCGCAACGCAGCATCTGCAGGGCGAGTGCAGGACGGGTTGAAGACGAAACGGAATGTGCCGGCAGTCGGTCGGGATGGCAAAGCAAGGCGCAATAACGCCCCGCACCGCTCTACGCCAGGCACAGTGTTCATGTTGTTGTCGCTGGAAGGAATGCCATGTCTGCAGTCGACGCAATTCGTGCTGGCAGGATCGAAGATGCTTTGCTGATCCTGCAAACGGAAGTTAGACAAAATCCGGCTGAGCAAAAGCATCGCGTATTTCTGTTTCAACTGCTTGTCGTAATGGGCCAATGGGAAAGGGCGCTGGTGCAATTGAATGTCGCCGGTGAACTCGACGCCGGCAATCTGCACATGGTGCATGCATATCGCGAAGCCTTGCAATGCGAGGCGCTGCGCGAAGCGATCTTTGCCGGCACGCATACGCCGATTGTGTTCGGCGAGCCTGAGCCATGGATCGCGCGCATGGTCGAGGCGCTGCGGCTTGATATCCAGGGCGACCATACAGGCGCCCAGCAATTGCGCATGGCAGCGCTGGAAGATGCGCCAGCCACGCCGGGCAGCATCGACGGCGAACGCTTCGAATGGATTGCGGATGGCGATACACGCCTCGGACCAATACTCGAAGCGCTGGTAAACGGCCGCTATTACTGGATTCCGTTTTGCCGGATCAAAAAAATAAATGTAGAAGCGCCGACCGACCTGCGCGACCGCGTCTGGACGCCGGTGCGCTTTACCTGGGTGAATGGCGGCGAGACGGTGGGCTTCGTGCCGACGCGCTATCCGGGCACGACCGGGACCAGCGACAATGAAATGCTCATGGCGTGCAAGACGGTGTGGAACGAGCCGTCTGACGGCGCCTACCATGGCCTTGGGCAGCGCATGCTGACCACCGACCGCGGCGACTATTCGCTGATGGATGCGCGCAGAATTGAATTTGATATTGAAGTGATTGAGCCGGTCGAAGCTGCGATTGATGGCGCGGCTGACGACGCTACCGGAGCCGCAGAGTGATGACGCTGCGCTCGGTTCTCCCCGGAAGCCCCCATGGCTGAACTCGCCTCCCGCGACCGCCTGCAGCCCTCGCTGCTCGATCGCTTGACCGACGATGAAGCCGGCAATGCGCAGGAAGGCCGCGACAAGCGCGTGCTGTCGATGCGCGGACTGCGCCGCGCGGTATTGCGCGACATCGGCTGGATCTTCAATGCAAATGGCCTGGGCATGGTGCAGAACCTGGACGCCTATCCGCTGGCATCGCGGTCGGTGATCAATTACGGTTTCCCGGATTTAACTGGCAAGACTGCTTCCGGTATTGAAATTACCGATGTCGAACGCTTGCTGCGCGAAGCGCTGTGGAACTTCGAGCCGCGCATCCTGCGCGAAACGCTGGAAATCAAGGCGCTCGCCTTGGCCGATGAAGGCGGCAATCCGAATCAGGTTTCGTTTGAAGTGCACGGCGAACTGTGGGGCCAGCCGCTGCCGGAACGTTTGTACCTGAAGACCGAACTCGACCTCGAGATCGGCGAAATCAAGGTATTCGATGTCGATTCAAGGCCAGCCTGATGGATACCCGTCTACTTCGCTATTACGAAATGGAATTGCAGCACTTGCGCGAAATGGGTGGCGAGTTTGCGCGCGAATTTCCGAAGATCGCCGGCCGCCTGGGCCTGGAAAATTACGCCTGCGCCGATCCGTATGTCGAGCGCCTGTTGGAAGGCTTCAGCTTCCTGGCCGCGCGCGTGCAGTTGAAGATCGATGCTGAATTTCCGCGCTTTACCAATCATTTGCTGGAGCTGGTGTACCCGCAGTATCTCGCGCCCACGCCGTCCATGGCCATCGTGCAGCTGCAGCCGGATATCACCGAGGGCAGCCTGGCAGAGGGCTTCACGCTCGAGCGCGGCACTGCGCTATACAGCCTGCTCGGCAAGGGCGACCAAACGGCCTGCGAATACCGCACCGCGCACGATGTTACGCTATGGCCGATCGAATTGGTCGGGGCCAAATACTTTACCTATACCGGCGAGATTGGCGGCGTCGAGATCTCCCGTCTGGGCAGCATACGCGCGGGCCTCCGTCTGCGACTGCGCAGCACCGCCGGGCTGAGTTTTGGCGAAATTTCGATGGATCGTCTGCCGTTGTACTTGCGCGGGAGCGATGGCTTGCCGAACCGACTGCAGGAACAGATATTGTCAAACGCCGTCGGCGTGCTGGCGATGCCGGCCAGCCAGCCGGCGGCTTGGCACAAATTGATTCCCAAGTCCGAAATCCGCGCGCCGGGCTTCGATGACGCGCAGGCCCTATTGCCCTGCGGTGCACGCGGCTTTCACGGCTATCGTCTGTTGCACGAGTACTTCGCTTTTCCGCAACGCTTCCTGTTTGCCGAATTGGGTGGATTGGGCGGCGCATTATCCGGCTGCGCTGACAGCGAAATCGACTTGGTCATCCTGTTCAGCCAGGTCGATGCGTCGCTGGAGCCTGTCGTTAGTGCGGCCAATTTTTCGCTGTACTGCACACCGGCCATCAATCTCTTCCCCAAGCGTGCCGACCGCGTGCACCTGAGCGATCATCAGCCCGAATATCACATCGTGCCCGACCGTACCCGACCGCAGGATTTCGAGGTGTACCAGATCCTGAATGTAAATGGCTATGGCACCGGCTCGGATGCCGAGCAAACCTTCCAGCCGTTTTATTCGTCGAACGACCTGCAAAGCGACCGCGAGCAAAAAGCGTACTACCAGGTGCGCCGCACGCGCCGCTTGCTATCCGAACGTCAGCGCAAGCTTGGTCCGCGCTCGAGCTACATAGGCTGCGAAACCTTTCTTTCGCTGGTGGATGCGGCCGAAGCGCCATTTTCCAGCAACTTGCGCCAGCTGGGCATTGAAATCCTTTGCACCAATCGCGACCTGCCGCTGAGCATGCCGGTCGGGATCGGCAAGACCGATTTCACCATCGAGTCGAGCGCGCCGGTCAAGTCGGTTCGCTGTATTGTCGGCCCGACCGAGCCGGTACCGTCGCATGCGGAAGGCGAGACTGCCTGGCGCCTGGTCAGCCACCTGAGCTTGAATTACCTGTCGCTGATGGACGACGAAAAGAAAGAGGGCGCCTCGGCCCTGCGCGACCTGCTGCGGCTGTACTGCCCGGCGGGCGATACCTTCGCCCTGGGCCAGATCGAAGGCGTCCGTTCGGTGCAGGCCACGCCCATCGTGCGGCGGCTGCCGCTGCCCGGCCCGATTTCGTATGGCCGTGGTCTGCAAATCGTCGTCACGCTGGAAGAATCCGCGTTTACCGGCGCGGGCGTATTCCTGCTCGGCGCGGTGCTGGATCGCTTTTTCGCGAAATACGTGGGATTAAATTCGTTCACCGAGACCGTGGTCAAGTCGACCCGGCGCGGAGACGTCATCAAATGGCCAACCAGGGTGGGACTATGCGAGACCCTCTGATCGTTCTCCGTGCGCTGGAGGAACAGCCCGGCAACCATGATTTTTACGCTGCGCTGCGCCAGCTCGAATGCGCCTTTCCCGAGCGCCCGCGTATAGGCGCATCCCTGCGTCCGCAGGATGACGCGCTGCGCTTCGGGCAGAACATGTCGATGGCCTTTGAGCCGGGCATGCTGGCTGCGCTCGAAGACGGCAAGGATGGCAGCGCGGCACGTCTGCTGGTCAATTTCTTTGGCCTGTGCGGCGCAAATGGCCCGCTGCCGCTGCACATTTCAGAATACGTGCGCGATCGCATGCGCAATGCCGCGGACCCGACGCTGGCCCGCTTCTTCGATCTGTTCCATCACCGCATGATCAGCCTGATGTACCGCGCCTGGGCCAGCGCTCAGCCGACAGTCAGCATGGACCGACCGCAGTCGGACCGCTTCGCCACCTACGTTGGATCGCTGATCGGCATCGGCGGCAGCGCGCTGCAGGATCGGGACGCTGTAACCGACCTCGCGAAACTGCACTACGCCGGGCGACTGGCCGGTCAGAGGCGCAACGCAGAAGGCCTGGCCGCCATCCTGAGCGATTACTTCCGCCTGCCGATCACCCTGCGCCAGTTCGTCGGGCACTGGATGACACTGCCGACGGACAGCCGCTGTGTAGTGCGTAGCGGCCCGCAGGCTGAGGTGTTGGGACAGACCACGGTGCTCGGGAAGCGTGTCTGGAACTGCCAGCACAAATTCCGTATCGTTATCGGCCCACTCGATCTGGCGCAATTCCGCCAGCTGCTGCCCGGCGGCAGCGCCGCCGGCCGGCTCCTCGCATGGGTGCGGAATTACGCTGGGCTGGCGTTCGCCTGGGATGTGAATCTGGTACTGAAAAGACAGCAGGTGCCAAAGCTGGCGCTCGGCCGAAGTTCACATCTCGGCTGGAGTACCTGGCTGATTAGCAAGACGCCTGAAAACGATGATAGTCAGCTGCGCTATACCCCCACGCCCGCATCAGTCGGGCTGGCACGTTAATCGAATAATAAGGAGCTCACCATGGCCGAAATCAGTCGCGTAGCGCTGTTTGGGAAATTGAACAGCCTGTGCTATCGGGCGATCGAAAGCAGCACCGTTTTCTGCAAATTGCGCGGTAATCCGTATGTCGAATTGGTGCACTGGCTGCACCAGATCCTGCAAATGCAGGACTCGGACCTGGTGCGCGTGATCAAGCACTTCGGCCTCGATCCGGCGGTCGTGGCCGCTGACTTGACCGCCGCGCTGGACCGGCTGCCGCGCGGCTCCACCTCGGTCACCGATCTATCCTCGCAGGTCGAGGAAGCAGTCGAGCGCGCGTGGGTCTTCGGCACGCTGATGTTCGGCGAATCGCAGGTGCGCAGCGGGCATATCCTGATCGGCATGCTGAAGACGTCGACGCTGCGCAATTCGCTTTTTGCGATGTCGCGCCAGTTCGAAAAGATCAAGCTCGAAGTGCTGGCCGATGGCTTTGCCGAATTGCTGAACAGTTCCCCCGAATCTGCCATGCGCGCTACGGACGGCTTCCAGGTGGGCGGCGGCGCAGTTCCCGGCGAGGCTAGCGGCGCAGTCGCGCCGGCGGCGATGGGCAAGCAGGAGGCGCTCAAGCGTTACACGGTCGACCTGACCGAACAGGCGCGCAGTGGCAAGCTCGACCCCATCGTCGGCCGCGACGATGAAATCCGCCAGGTAATCGATATCCTGATGCGGCGCCGGCAAAATAATCCCATCCTGACCGGCGAAGCCGGCGTCGGCAAGACGGCCGTGGTGGAGGGCTTCGCCCAGCGCATCATCGCCGGCGACGTGCCGCCGTCACTGAAAGATGTCAGCCTGCGCACGCTGGATGTCGGCCTGCTGCAGGCCGGCGCCAGCATGAAAGGCGAATTCGAAAATCGCCTGCGCCAGGTGATCGAAGAAGTGCAGGCCTCTGAGAAGCCGATCATCCTGTTCATCGATGAAGCGCATACGCTGGTCGGCGCAGGCGGTGCGGCCGGCACCGGCGATGCGGCGAACCTGCTTAAGCCGGCGCTGGCACGCGGCACGCTGCGCACGGTGGCCGCGACCACCTGGGCTGAATACAAGAAGCACATCGAAAAAGACCCGGCCCTGACGCGCCGTTTCCAGGTCGTGCAGGTGGCCGAGCCGAGCGAGGACAAGGCCATCCTCATGATGCGCGGGATCGTCTCGACCATGGAGAAGCATCACAAGGCGCAAATCCTCGATGAAGCGCTGGAAGCCGCGGTCAAGCTGTCGCATCGCTATATTCCGGGCCGCCAATTGCCAGACAAATCGGTCAGCCTGCTCGACACGGCCTGCGCGCGCGTGGCCGTCAGCCAGCACGCCACGCCGCCGCAGGTGGACGATACGCGCAAGCGCATTCGCGCACTGAAGACCGAGCTGGAAATCATCGCGCGCGAATCCGCGGTCGGCATAGACACCGCAGCACGTTACACCGCCGCCAGCGAAAAGTGCGCGCTGGAGGAAGCCGCGCTGGTGCAACTCGAAGCGCGCTGGGATACCGAGAAGGCGCTGATTGAACCTATCCTGGAACTGCGTGGCAAGCTGCGCGCGGTGAGCGGCAAGGTCGAGGGCGCGGATACTGCGCCGGTGGCCGATGCAGTGGCCGCCGAGCGCGACGCCTGGCTGACGGAACTGAAAAAACTGCAGGCGGAATTGAAGCAGCACCAGGGAGAAACCCCGCTGATCCTGCCGACCGTCGATCACCAGGCAGTGGCATCGGTGGTACAGGACTGGACCGGCATCCCGGTCGGCCGCATGGTCAAAAATGAAATCGAAAACGTGCTCAGGCTGTCCGAGACGCTGGGCAAGCGCATCATCGGCCAGCAGCACGCGCTGGACATGATCGCCAAGCGCATCCAGACCTCGCGCGCCGGGCTGGACAATCCCGGCAAGCCGATCGGCGTGTTTATGCTGGCCGGGACTTCCGGGGTGGGCAAGACTGAGACCGCGCTGGCGCTGGCCGAAGCGCTGTACGGCGGCGAGCAGAACGTCATCACCATCAACATGAGCGAGTACCAGGAAGCGCACACGGTCTCCACCCTGAAGGGCGCGCCGCCGGGCTACGTCGGGTATGGCGAAGGCGGCGTGCTGACCGAAGCAGTGCGCCGGCGTCCGTACAGCGTGGTGCTGCTTGATGAAGTCGAGAAGGCCCATCCGGACGTGCACGAAATCTTCTTCCAGGTATTCGACAAGGGCTGGATGGAAGACGGCGAAGGGCGCGTGATCGATTTCAAGAACACCCTGATCCTGCTGACCACGAACGCCGGCACCGAGATGATCACGAATCTGTGCAAGGACCCGGAGCTGATGCCCGAACCAGACGGCATTGCCAAGGCACTGCGCGAGCCGCTGCTCAAGATTTTCCCGGCTGCGCTGCTGGGCCGCGTGGTAGTGATCCCTTACTACCCGCTGAACGACGAAATGATCGGCGCGATCATCAAACTGCAGCTCGGCCGCATCCAGAAGCGCATCGCGCACACGCACAAGATTCCATTCACTTACGAGGACGAGGTAGTCCAGCTGATCGCCAGCCGCTGCACCGAACTGGAGAGTGGCGGCCGCATGATCGATGCGATCCTGACAAATTCAGTGCTGCCGACCATCAGCGGCGAATTCCTGCGCCGCATGATGGAAGGCCAGCCGGTCAGTCGCGTGCATGTGATGGCCAGCGGCGGCGATTTCAGTTATTCGTTCGAGGGGTAAGCGCATGAACAACATTACGCAAACAGGCGATTGGAGCGGCGCTGCATGGCCGCATGGAATAACCATGATTGAAGGAGGTGACGCACACAGTGAGCATGCAGCTAACGGTATGAAAGTCGATTTGACGCAACCCAGCCTGCTCGCCAGGGTAACGCAGTAAAGGGCGACAAATGCGCGGTCGCCGCATGCAAGGAACTGCTGGGTGAAAAAGTATATGAGTTGATCGATGGCCTGAGCGATGGCGATGTGGTGTTGAGAGCCAAGCTCAAGTCGATTTAAGTAAGATTTAAACAAGAGCCGCGGAGCGAAAAAAATGGCAGACCAGGTTTCAATGTCAGCAAAACTGAAATGCAGCATGGGCGAAGCGCCGTCCGATCTGGTCGTGCTGCCAAAAAATAAAGTGTTCGGCGACGGCCCGATCGCGGCCAACATCATGGATCACATTCCAATGGTGAACATCATGCCCTTCGGGATGTGCAAGAGCCTGGCTAACCCCATGGTCGCCGCCGCGACCGCAGCAAACTACGGCAGCCTGACCAAGATGCCGTGTACCCCGGTCACCCCCGGCCCATGGACCCCGGGCTCGCCTACAGTGCTGCTGGGCGGCGCGCCGACGCTGAACAATACCTCGGTGTGCACGTGTAACTGGGCCGGCGTGATCAAGATCACGTCGCCGGCAACGACCAAGATCAAGGTGCCATGAACTTTGCCAATAACCGGAGCGGACAGTAGCCCACCATGACCACCACACAAAAAAATCGCGAATTCGTCGTCACCTGTAGCCTCGGCGCCGACGTGCTGCTATTTCACAGAATGCGCGGTTCCGAAGCCATGTCCGAGCTGAGCGAGTACCAGCTTGATGTACTGAGCGAACGCAGCGATCTGCAGATTGATAAATTGCTCGGCACGGTGCTGACTGTGGCGCTTGATACGCCGCGCGGCGGGCAGCGTTTTTTCAACGGTTTCATTACCGGTTTTTCACTCGCCGGCCGTCACGGGCGACTCGCGGCGTATCGCGCCACCGTGCGGCCATGGCTGTGGTTCCTGACGCGTGCTTCCGACTGCCGCATCTTTCAGGACAGAAGCGTGGTCGAGATCATCAAGGATGTCTTCAGCGCCTATCCGATTGCTGACTTCGACGCCTCCGCTCTGAGCGGAACTTACGCGCCCCAGCCGTATTGCGTGCAGTACCGAGAGAGCGACTTCAATTTCGTCAGCCGCCTGATGGAGCGCGAAGGAATCTACTACTACTTCATCAGCCGGGCTGGACGGCACACCATGGTGCTGGCCGATTCAGATGGCGCGCACCAGGCGGCGCCGGATTATGCCAGCTTGCAGTTCCAGGCGGCGACCGCCGGTTCCATGGACCTGTCAGAATTCGTGCACGAATGGCACACTGATTGGGAAATCCAGTCCGGTTCATGGTCAATCAAATCGTTTGATTTTGAAAAGCCCTTGACCAGCAGTTCCGGCGCCTTGCTGGTGAATGCAGCGGTACAGCGCGGGCATGATCAGGCCAGCCATGCCGTGTTCGATTATCCAGGCGGGTTCAACCAGCGCGGCGCCGGGGAGACGCAGGCACGCGCGCGCATTGAAGCATGCCAGGCGCGCTACCAGCAATTCAACGGCCGCACCAGTGCGCGGGGCATAGCGCCAGGCAGCCTGCTCGCCCTGGCTGGCCATCCGCGGAACGATCAGAACGCGACCTATCTGATCCGGTCAGCGCAGTATGAAATGTACGATGCTGAATATGAATCGGCGGGGGGGCCGGCCGGCAACGCCGCGTCATCGCCGCCGATGGCCTGCCAGTTTACCGCGCTGGGTAAATCGACTGCATTCAGGCCTGAACTGCTGGCGCGCAAGCCGATCGTGCAGGGGCCACAGACTGCGATGGTGGTCGGCAAGGCCGGTGAGGAAATCTGGACCGACAAATATGGTCGCATCAAGGTCAAGTTCCACTGGGATCACGGCGACCAGGAAAACGAAAAGAGTTCATGCTGGATTCGCGTCGCCCAAGGCTGGGCTGGCAAGCGCTGGGGAACACTGTTCACGCCCCGGGTGGGCCAGGAAGTCATCGTCAGTTTCCTCGAAGGTGACCCGGATCAGCCGCTGGTCACCGGCAGCGTCTACAACGCAGAAAACATGCCGCCGTATGCGCTCGGTGAAAACGCCACGCGCTCTACCATCAAGAGCAATTCCTCCAAGGGCGGCGGCGGCTTCAACGAATTACGCTTCGAGGACAAGAAGGGCAGCGAGCAGATATTCCAGCATGCCGAGAAAGATCAGGACGAGCGCGTCAAGAACGACGCCATGCGCTGGATCGGGCGCGATCAGCACCTGATGGTCGGACGTAATCTGCACCAGCAGGTCGGCGGCGCCTTGCATAGCGCCGTGAAGGGCGACCGCAATGAAAAAATTGACGGCACAGCTTCGCTCAACGTGGGGAAGGACCTGCACCAGAAGGTGGGTAAAAACTTTGGCGTGGACGCGGCCGCGGATGTGCACATCAAGGCCGGCAAAAACATTGTGATCGAGGCCGGCGCCAGCATCACCTTGAAGGCCGGTGGCGGCTTCATCGTGATCGGGCAGAGCAGTGTGGCAGTGTCGGGCTCGCCCATCCTGCTCAACAGCGGGGGCAAGGCAGGCAGCGGAGCGGGCGCGGCGACCGCCGATCCGGTCGCGCCGAATATCGCCGACGACGGCAGCAAATGAATGATACCCATATTACGGAGAGGGTAGCGAAACCATGAGCGCCGACGCCGTGGTAATGCTGCTGACGCTGCGGATTATTTCCGCCGGCGGCAAACCGATCGCGCGCGCGCAAGCGTTTGGCCCTGGCGGTGGCACGGTAGGCCGTTCGCCGGAATGCGATCTGATGCTGGACGATCCAAGCAAATTCATTTCGCGTGTGCAGGCAAAAATCACTTACCGCGACGGCAGTTTTTTGTTCACCGACCTCGGCGCCAATCACAGCATGCTGAACGACCGGTCGCTGGGCGACGCGCGCGCAGCAGTGCTGGCGCATCGCGATCAATTGGTGATTGGCGACTACGCGCTGGAAGTTTCCCTCGAACCCGCCAAGGCCGCGCCGCTCCTGCAGCCGGGTGCGCCTACACCGCCGTTGTTTGCCGGCGCGCCGGCCGCCGCAGCGCTGGCCAATGCCGTGGCCATCGCGTCCAGTCAGCCTGAGCCGCTCGGCCTGAATCTTTTCGGCGGCATGATTGACACACCACCCCCGGCCGGCGCCGGCCCGAACGCATACCGCGGCGCCGAAAGCGATCACATTTCGCCGGAAACTCAACTCATGGGTAATCTTGGCAAGCCGTCCGGCGCCGGCTACGAGGCGATCCCCGATGACTACGATCCGCTGCGCGGCATGCGGCCGACGGGCACGGCGCAGCGCAGCGCGCCCGCACGTGCGCGTGACGCCGGCGAAGACGCGATCGTGCAGGCCTTGCTGAGCGGCCTGGGTCTGCCGCATCTGCAAATCAATCGCTCGGCGGTCGACTTGGCCCAGCTGGTCGGCTCGATGCTGCGTGAAGCCACGGCCGGCACCATGGCAGTGCTGCTGGCGCGTTCTCTGACCAAGCGCGAAAGCCGCATCGACCGAACCATGCTGGCGCAGCAGGCCAACAATCCGTTGAAATTTTTCCCCGACGCCAGCAGCGCGCTGACACAAATGCTGACCGGCGCCTCCGGCAGCTACCTTTCGCCGGTGCGCGCCATGAGCAATGCATACGACGATCTGCGCGCGCACGAGCTGGCCGTGATGGCGGCCACGCGCGCGGCCCTGTCCGACATCTTGGATC
>Ga0326735_1000095_pt1 | contig 18345 bp, 17 predicted proteins | sample 37_GP2_1092_FD_207945 | JGI IMG/M metagenome (GOLD analysis project Ga0326735, IMG submission 207945) | Glacier ice microbial communities from Ngari, Tibet, China - 37_GP2_109.2 | ecosystem: Environmental > Aquatic > Freshwater > Ice > Glacier | place: China: Ngari, Tibet | collected 2018-07-31
CTTGCCAATATCGGCGCGACCAGTTCAAACATTTCTCGGCTTATGTCGCTTGGGTAATTTTTTCGCATCCGACAATTTACACAATTTTAGGCAAATTGGCAAAAAGATTTTAAACAGGCTCTTAGCGATTACTTAGCATATTGGCCCCTCTCGAAGCTATTGGCGCCACAGGCATTACCACGGCGCTGACTATCGATATTGGTGGCTTTTGAATAATAAGAAAATTTAAACAACGAACTCCTACTGATTAGCGCAAATGTTTACGGCAAGGCCGGTTTCCCCAGTTCGCTAAGAAACGCATTATGTTTGTTCCGTGCTGATGCGATGTCTTTCTCCAGTTTCGCCAATTCAGAATTGACTGTTTCTAACTTAATCTCTTTGTCCGTGATCGCCGTGCTGATGTAACGAGAGATATTTAGATTGTATCCTTCCTCGGCGATTCGTTCCATTGGTACTTGCTTGGAATAGCGATCCTCTTCCTTGCGGAATTGGTACGTGTCGATGATCTTGGCGATGTGCTCATCCGTGAGGCGGTTCTGGCGTTTGCCTTTCTCGAAGTTTCCGGAACCGCTGGCGTTGATGAACAGCACGTTGTCCGGCTTCTTGCACTTCTTCAGCACAAGGATGCAAACCGGGATGCCCGTGGAGTAAAACAGATTGGCGGGCAAGCCGATGACGGTGTCGATGTGGCCGTCCTTGAGCAGTTTGGTGCGGATGCGTTCCTCCGCGCCGCCACGGAAGAGCACGCCGTGGGGCAGGATAATGGCCATCACGCCTTCGTCTTTCAGGAAGTGGAAACCGTGCAGGAGGAAGGCAAAATCGGCGGCGGATTTTGGGGCGAGGCCATGGTTTTTGAAACGTACATCGTCGCCCATCGCGTCGGTTGAGTCCCACCGGTAGCTGAAGGGCGGATTGGCGACGATGGCGTCAAAATAGGGCTTCTTGGCCGGGTTGAGTTCACGCAGGACGTCCCAGTCGTTGGTCAGGGTATCGCCGTGGTAAATCTCGAACTCCGTATCCTTAACCCCATGCAGCAACATGTTCATGCGGGCGAGGTTATAAGTGGTGATGTTCTTTTCCTGCCCATAAATCTTGCCGATCCCATTCGTTCCCATGCGCTTTCGCACGTTGAGCAACAGGGAGCCGGATCCGCAGGCGAAGTCAAGGACTTTCTCCAGTCGCGGCTTCTTGCCGGTGGCAGGTTCTTGGCTGTCGAGCGTAACGATAGCGGAGAGAATGTCTGAAATCTGCTGCGGGGTATAGAACTCGCCCGCCTTCTTGCCAGAACCGGCGGCGAACTGGCCGATCAGGTATTCGTAGGCATCGCCAAGCGCATCAATGTCGGTAGAAAATTCGGCCAAGCCCTCCGCGAGCTTTTGGAGGATGGTGCATAGCTTTCCGTTACGGTCTGCATAGGTCTTGCCCAGCTTATGGGAGGCCAGATCAATCTCGGAGAACAACCCTTGGAAGGTACTTTGAAAGGAGTCGTTCTCAATGTATTTGAAACCTGCTTGCAGGGTGTTGAGCAGTTCCCCATCCTGACGCCTGGCCATATTGGCGATGCTGGTCCAAAGGTATTCCGGCTTGATGACATAATGCACCTTGCGCCGCATCTGCTTTTCAAATTCGACCACATCGTCTGGGTTGTTCTCGTACCACAGGGCGAGAGGTACGCAGCGGGCATCGGCTTCGAGCTTGGGATAGTCGGTGCCCAATTCGCGCTGGACCGCCGCTTCGTAGTTGTCCGAGAGGTAACGCAGGAATAGAAACGACAGCATGTAGTCGCGGAAATCGTCCGCGTCCATCGCGCCGCGCAATTGGTCGGCGATATTCCAAAGGGTTTTGCCCAGTTGAGTTTGTTCGGTCATTATGTGGGGGCTTCTTCGGGTGCGAGTGCAAGTGCGAGTACGGGTATGGATACGGGTACGGGTGCGAGTGCGAGTGCGGGGGCAGGTGCGACGGCGAATAGCACCGGGTTAAATGGATAGCGGTTGATGAAACTGTGTAGGATTTCCCTAAAGTAGCGTTTGTTTTCCTCTAGCATCTCCTGTGGTTCATAAAGGGAATAGTTTCCGTGGCTCAGAATGTTGATGAGGCGCGTGTGCAATACACCGTCTTCATCGTCTGCACCCTGCTTGATGCATGCGGAAAAATTCTCGTAGCCGTGAAAGCTTGCGGTCTTTTCAAGTATTGATCGCAGCATGTTGAAATGGTGCGTGAACAGCCTGTTGCTTTGCTCTGCTTCGTATAAGGCCGCTAGGGTTGCGACGTGGTGAAAAAAGGGCGTGTCACCCGTTTCGCGGAGAACGTAATTGCTCGGTTGTTTGTCCCGGCTTAGAAAATATCGTTTGGACCGCTTTAGCTCATTGCACAGCACGTTAAAAAACAAGGTGTGATGCGTAGAGACAACCGTTTTGAGTTGGCTGTCTTCCTTTTTGAGTAGTTGAGCTAAATGGCTGGCCACGGTGATGGCGTTGTGCTCATCAAGTGACGAAATCGGATCGTCAATGTAGATGTACCTGACCCAGTTGTAGGGGCCGGTCCCATCGTCATCCATCGCAAGCTGGACGATAGCGAGGAAGAAACACCAGAGAAAGATGTTTTCCTCCCCGCGCGAGACCTTGATGTCGTTCTCCGGCTCAAACCTCGGCTGTTCCCCCGGGTTGGCTTTGTTGACTTCGCGTGAAAAGCTAACTCTCCATTCGTCCGTATCGATTTTGAAATCGAAGTCGGCATAGCGACTCAGCAGCGGACGAATGCGATTATCCATTTCCAATTCACCTAGCCCGGCGAAAAAGCGAGAACCCTTGTTGATTTTGAGCACCCGCTCCAGGTCGTTGTCGAGGTCGTTGTCCCAGGTGAACAGATCTTCGGTGAATGCGTTGAAGTAGAGCGTGTCGCGCTCGTCACCGTTCTTGCCGAGGTCTTTAAAGACTGTGGACAGGCGCGTCTTGCCCGTGCCGTTGTAGGCGTAGAGCAGAATGAATTTCTTGGTCGCTAGCTCCGTGCGAAAATGCGCCGCCAAGGCGTTCAGGTCCGTAAAGGGGATGGCGCTCATGCTTCAACCTCTTCCGGGGACGGGAAAAGCTGCTGCATCAGCCCTTTCTGATGGGCCTTGAGGGCTTCGAGTTTTTGGGTTTGCGCGGCGATGAGATCGTCTAGGGCGGTGAGGCAGTCGGCGATGCGCTGTTGTTCGGCGGTGTTTGGTGGTACCGATGAGACGAAAGAATGTGCATCGTTCCGATTTAATGTTGGTACGCCCGAACCCGACGCAAACCTCAGGAAACCGATTGATTCATAAAGGTAATAGACGAATTTTGGAGCATGCCCTTCGAAACTAGTGACCCACAGGGACGTGTTGTGCGGCCAATAGTCGCCGCTCTCGATGAAGTGGATCTTGCCAATGGTCCCTGATCGGCCAGTTACGATGCCAGGTCCTTTTGCCATTCCTTTTTCATGGAATCCTTTTGGCCCATTCGAGTAGACAATCGGAACGTTCCCAGGACGAATTTCATCCGAAGGCAGATCAAACCCACGTTGTAACGGTGCGATTGCAACTAATGTCTTCTCCTGCCACTCCCCAGCGTCTTTAAACTCCGGAAAGCGGAGGCGGGGTTGGATTTCGCCTTCACGGGGGAAAAGTTGCTGCATCAGCCCTTTTTTATGGGTTTTGAGAGCGTCTAGTTTGCGGGTTTGGGCGGCGATCAGCTCTTCCACGGAGCTCAGGCAATCGGCGATTTTTTGTTGTTCTTCTGGCGATGAAACCGGCATGGGCATTGCGATGAAATCATCGCTCGAAATGGCCATTCTGTCGTGGCGGGCACCGGTGCTAGATGCTTGGCGCATGTATGCATGCCAGCCCGTTGTCTTGAAATAGTGCGCATAAAAATCGTTATTGCAATTTTTGAATTTAAAAACGGTATAAAGCGGAGACATAACCCCGGTAGCAATGTTGTTCTTTGAAATAGGCCCGACTGGAGCTGTCGTAGAGATACGAGGGTTGTAGACGTAGTCTCCTAATTCAACGACAAAATAGCCTTCCAATTTCCCTTGCGTAGCGATGTCCTTATCAAAATAATCACGTTGGTCCATCACTCCAAATTCGGCAGAGTTGGTCAAAACACGAACAATTTTCTCGTCACGGTTTTTTTGCTTACCGCGCGCCGCCAACTGATTGAGTGGGATCGCTTTCCACTCCTTCGCCCCTCGAAACTCTGGGAAGCGCAGCTTGGCGACCAGTGCGGGTTGACCGTCTTCTTTCATGTCAGTTGCTTTCGTCTCATTGCTCATACGCATTCAGACCTGAGATGTCGCGGCCCTGGGCGCGTTTGCGCAGGAGCGGGGTGAGTTCGTCCATAAGTGCGAGTTCCTTTTGTGTGCGGGCTTTCCAGCCGAGGCCCAGCGGGGCCATGAGTTCGCCCAACTGCTCGCCATCGAAAATCATGCGCAAGAGGATGCCGTCCACGAAGGCTTGCAGGGCGGCGGTTTCAAGGCCGTTGCGGTTGGCGAGGTCAGCGAGTTCTTGGGACTGTTTCTCGGCTTTGAAGCGCTGGTAGCCCTCGCGAATTGTCACTTCGCTGAGGGCCTCGCCCGCCTTCAACGTGGCGATGTAAGCGCCGATGTCCATCCGCTCATCCATGAACTTAGCGTCGGACTGGATCAGGCCGACGAGTTGCTCGCGGCTCATCTTCTGCTTGCCCGGTGCCTGCTCAGTGAATCGGGCGATGAGGCCCATGATGTAGTCGTAATCAATGACGGCGGAGGCAAATAAGACGAACTCGAAATCCAACTGGTCAACGTCCGGGCTAGGCTTTTGGATGCCTTTTCCCTGCTGCTCCTTGAAGCGTTGCGCGGTCTCGAGGTACGCGCCACGGAAGCCGAGCAGGTTTTCCTTGGGCAGGATTTGCTCGATGGTGGCGGCGTTGTCGTCAGATAGGTCAGTGTATTGGTCGAGCTGGGTCTTGAGCCGCTGCACTTCCTTGAAGTGGTTGATGAAGGCAGCGCGCGCTTCGTCGCCCTTGAGGTTGGGTACAGCCTCCGGAGCACAGGCCAGGCCCTGAGATTTCATGAACGCGTCCAGCTTCTGCACCGCGCCCTGCAGTTTTTCGATGACCACGGGGGCTTTGTCCACGAGCCAGATTTCGCGAGCTTGAGGCCCGGCATTTTCCCCCGAGAAGAGAGCGATAGCGGCATCCACGCTATCCTGCTGCTGGCGGAAGTCGAGGATATTGCCGTAGGGCTTGGTTCCGTTCAGCACGCGGTTGGTGCGGGAGAAGGCCTGGATCAAGCCGTGATGCTTGAGGTTCTTGTCTACATAGAGCGTGTTCAGGTATTTGGAATCGAAGCCGGTGAGGAGCATGTCCACCACGATGGTGATGTCGATTTTCTGCGCATGGGGGTAGTCGGCGTTGGGCCATTGCTGGTCCTTGAGGCGCTTTTGCACATCCTGATAGTAGAGATCGAACTCGCTGACAGTGTGATTAGAGCCGAATCGCGCGTTGTAGTCGGCAAGAATGGCCTGGAGGGCTGCTTTTTTCTTCTCGGGCTCGACGGTGTTGTCCTCCTTTTCCTGCGGCAGGTCTTCCTGAATCTGCTGCACGTCCTTGTCGCCATCGGCGGGTGGGGAGAAGACGCAGGCGATATTCAGCGGCTGGAAGTCGGAGTCGGCGGCCTGCTTCTCTGCCTGAAGGGTCCTGAAAAGGGTGTGGTATTCGATGGCGTCATTGATGGAAGCAGTGGCAAACAAAGCATTGAACCGGCGTCCACCCGTGGCGGTATCGTGCTTGGTCAGAATGGCGTCAACAATTGCGCGTTTGGCGAGGCTCTCGCCGGGCTTGGGCGCGCCTTTCCCCTCGGGCTTGAAGTAGTCCACATGGAAGCGCAGTACGTTTGCGTCCTCGATGGCATGGGTGATGGTGTAGGCGTGTAGCTGCTGTTGGAAAAGGTCCACGGTAGTCTTGAATTTCCCCTCCTCCCCCTCAAACTGCTTTGCGGTAGAGTTCACTTCAAAGATGGGGGTGCCGGTGAAGCCAAAGAGTTGGGCTTGTGGGAAGAATTCCTTGATGGCTTTGTGGTTCTCGCCGAACTGTGAGCGGTGACACTCATCGAAGATGAAGACGATACGTTTGTCGCGAAGCGGCTCCAACTGCTCTTTATAAGTGGATTTTCCATCCCTTTTTTGCTGCTTGTTGCGCTTGCTATTTTCATCCAGCGCGAGGCCGAGCTTCTGAATAGTTGTGACGATTACCTTGTCGGCGTAGTCGTCAGAAAGGAGGCGGCGGACAAGGGTTCCGGTGTTGGTGTTTTCCTCTACGCAGCCTTCTTGAAATTTGTTGAACTCCTCGCGCGTCTGCCGGTCCAAGTCCTTCCGATCCACGACGAAAAGGCATTTTTCGATGTCGGGGTTGTCCTTTAGCAGCGTGGATGCCTTGAACGAAGTAAGCGTTTTGCCACTGCCAGTGGTGTGCCAGATGTAGCCGTTACCGCAGTTCTGGTGAATGCAGTTCACGATGGCCTTGACTGCATAGATTTGATACGGGCGCATCATCATCAGCTTCTGTTCGCTGGCGATGAGCACCATGTAGCGGCTAATCATCTGGCCCAGGGTGCATTTGACGAGGAAGCTATCCGCGAAGTCGTCGAGGTGGGTGATCTTCTTGTTGTCCTCGCTTGCGAACTGATAAATGGGCAGGAAGCGCTCCTCGGCGTTAAAGGCGAAGTGGCGGGCGTTGTTGTTGGCGAAATAGTATGTGCTGTCGCGATTGCTGACGATGAAGAGCTGGAGGAAGCAGAGGAGCGTCCGGGTATATCCGTTGCCAGGATCGTTCTTGTAGTCGACGATTTGCTCCATCGCTCGGCGCGGATTGATGCCGAGAGTTTTCAGTTCGACCTGTACAACCGGCACACCATTGATGAGGATGATGACGTCGTAGCGGTGATGGCTGTTGTCAGAGTTGATCCGAAGCTGGTTGATGACTTCGTAGGTGTTTTTGCACCAGTCCTTGATGTTAACTAAGGTGTAATTGAGCGGCGTGCCGTCGTCGCGGACGAAGCTGTTGCGCTCTCGCAGAGTGCGAGCGGCGGTGAACACGTCTGGGCAGATGATTCCTTCGAGAAGGCGCTGGAACTCACCTTCCGTGAGATTGACGCGATTGAGGGCTTCAAAGTTCTCGCGAAAGTTGCGCTCCAGCGACTCCCGGTCCTTGAGGTCCGGGCGGTAAGAATATTTAAGATCCTTCAGTTTTTCGATGAAACTTTTTTCTATTATTTGTTCAGTCATTTGCTCTGCATTCTCAGCATGGAAATCACAAGCAAAGGGCCATAATTAGCCAATAGCTGCGCTCCGGGAATTGTACCGCATCGGTACACCCATATGCGCCATCTGATGAAGATGTATACTTTCCAAGTAGAAATAATTCATGGCCCCTCTAAATTCATCGCAAGACGTCACTGAACGACGAAACTCAAAGCAAACCAAGAATCTTCCGCTTAGCTACTGGTCGGATGTAATGCGCTAAATACGAACTTCTTCGCATTTAGCGCCATGGATGCCGACCGCTCGCCTGAGCGATAAATTTTTACGCAGTCTTTGATTTTGGTTTTACCGAAGACAGCACGGTCGACCTGGACACCGCATACTGCCGCGCTAAGGCGCTAATGCTGCTGCCACGCGTGTGGGCTTTAATCATCGCCGTACGTTGCGCCTCGTTCGTTTTACGGGGCCTGCCGAGCGTCCTGCCTTCCGCCCTAGCGCGCGCCAATCCTGCTTGCGTGCGCTCCACCAGCAGATCGCGCTCCATCTCTGCCACTGCCGCCAACATCGCCAACATCAACTTACCGGCCGGCGATGCCAGATCGAGCTTTCCGAACTGTAGCACGATGGTCTCCACACCCAGCGCGGCCAAGCTCTTGACGGTCGCTAGGACGTCCGGCGCATCGCGCCCGAGCCGGTCCAGCTTTGACACCAACAAGGTATCGCCTTTGCGCAGCTTGTCTAATAGCTTTTTGAACTGGGCGCGCTGCGCTGCGTGCGCGGACCCGCTCGTAGTGTCGGCGAACCAGTATTCGACCGTATAACCCGCGCGCTCGATTTCGAGCCTCTGGTTCTCATTTGTCTGCTCTGCTGTGCTGACGCGACCGTATCCGAAGATTGCCATTTTGCTGGTCCTTTGAACTGTTGGAAAACGTATGCCTCGGTTTCCATCATGTTGGAAAGTCCGCGCCCTACATTGATGGCAGCCAAACGGATGGGTTAAGGGCGCTGTTGGAAAACGGTCGTTTCCTGACAATTCTGCTTTTTCACAGCCAAGTAGCAAAGCCGGCGAGCGTACGAAGATCAGGCGCGGGCGGCCCCATCAGGCAGTGACTTTCCGATACTTTGCCTTGTTCCCGGCGCCTTTCTGTTGAGATATTGAGATCCCACAATAATTAGAATGACTTCGGCGGGATAGTGGAAGCTGGCAACGGGCTCACATACCTTTCGGGAAAATGATGGCACACATGATTGATGAGACGACCGGGACGGCGGCCATGGCGTATCTGGGGAAACCGCCCTGGCATAAACTTGGACATGAAATGGCAGCGGGTTCCTCTATCGAAGATTGGACGGAAAAGGCCGGTCTCGGCTGGGAGGTCTTGCACAGCCCGGTGCTATTTCGAGATGCGCGGACATTTTGCGGCCCACAAACTGAAGGTTACGTTCCGATCCGGCGTTATCGCGACCACGATGTTTTGTACCGCAGTGATACAGGCGAACCGCTCGGGATCGCCTCGAACAATTACAAGGCGGTACAACCCAAGGATGTCATGGCTTTTTTTGACGACTTGGTGAAAGCTGGAGACTTTCAACTCGAGACGGCTGGCGCTCTTTCGGGCGGAAGGCGAATTTGGGCGTTGGCCAAGATCGGCGATGGCGCGCCGATTATCGGTCGAGATATTGTTCGACCCTACCTTCTGCTGACGACCAGTTTTGACGGCACGATGGCCACGACGGCGAAGCTGACGGCGATCAGGGTGGTCTGCCACAACACCCTTTCGGTCGCCATCCGCGATGAGCATCGTTTGGCAAGTAAGCCGGTTAGCGCGGCGGTTAAAGTGAATCACACGATGCCATTCAATGCGGCCGAAGTCCGCATCCAACTAGGTATTTTCGCAGGTGCGTTCGAGAAATGGCTGATCGAGACCAAGCTGCTGGCTAACCAAGAAATCGACAGAGAAACTGCATCGGGAATGGTGTGTGAAGTTTTAAAGACAATTCCGATCATGACTACTCTTCCTGGACCGCGCGGCGAAGTGCGCGTGGTTTCAAGCGACCCAAAGGTCTCGCCGGCGTACCACAGAATCATGGCACTGTTCGACGGTGAGGCGATCGGGTCTGACCTGGCCCAAGGGCAAACAAAATGGCAGCTCATCAACAGCGTCACGCAGTGGATCGACCATGAACGCGGGCGTAATGCCCAAGGGCGGCTCAGTTCCGCTTGGTTCGGTCCAGGCGAGGTGCTGAAGCGCAAGGCTTACGAAATCGCTTTGGGCAGCTAAAGCAACTTCGGAACGCCTCTCGCCCTGCTCGTCAGGGGCGCTGATCAAATTGTTAGGCTGTTGTGCATCGATTACAGCCGCGTGCTGCGACCGTGCCGACCTTTACATCCTGCTCAGCGTCACGCGCCGCCAATTCGTCGGCGCCGCCATGCTGCGCCGGCAGGCAGCGACATCACAACCATCGAAGGCGCCAAGGGGATCAGCAGCGCCTAACGAGAGATTCCCGCCGCCGGCCGTAGTAGCAGAAGGGAGCGATCGCGTCACGAGGACGGACACTGACGCGTTTTCAGGCAGGGATGACACACCTCGCCCTGCCGCCGCTCTTGAAGAAAGTGTAGCAAGCGATGCTGTCGATGACAAGCCGCAGGCGGCAGTTGTGGCAGCGGCGCCCGCCTTGCAGTCCGGGCGCATGACATCCAACGTATCGCCAACGATGGTATGAGCGGCGCGCACGTGATCGAATTCCCGATGCGGCGTGCTGCTGGGTTCAAGTTTAGGATGGGGTAGCTAAGGTTGCCGCTTGGCTTTTTGGTGCGCCTTGCTATGCACTGCCAACGCACACGGCAGAAGTCAGCATGCACTTTGGCGGACTGTTTCATGCCGACCTGCTTATCCATACGGCCATTTACGTGCCGAGTCATCCTGCCCGCGCATTAACCCCATGGCAAAGAGCATGAAGCCGTTGCAGGTCATCAGCAGCTCGCGGCGCGTCCAGCCCCTACTGTCCACATAAGAAGTTTTACGGAAATCTCACGATGCAACTTTGCATCGTAGGATTCGACAGCCGCAGCGACCGTGTCGTAAGCCCGCACGACGGCAACATGCATCTTGCCGAAGCGGCTAGTCATGCGCCGCGCATCCTGCCAGCCCAAAAAATCCGTGGCCGGCAGCATGAAGCCGTCGCGTGTCATCAGCAACTCTCGCCGCGTTTGCAAACTTCTGTCTACATAGGAGGTTTCACGAAAAATCGCCCGATACAATTTTGCATTGGGCGGTGTAACCGACAAGGAAAGGGTGTTGTAAGCCCGTAGGACAGCATCATGCGTCTTGCCGAAGCGGCTAGTCATGCGCCGCGTCATCCTGCCCCCCATAAATTCCATGAGTAAAAGCACGAAGCCTTCGCGGGTCATCAGCGCTTCACGCTGGCTTCGCCCCGTCGTATTCATGTACAGAGATGCGGGGAAAACAGCTTGGCCCAAATTATGGCTAATCTCGCTTATACCCTTCGACAGTGGCTCGATATTGCGCAGAACGGTGCCGACGTCTCAGGATAACCAAGGACGGGGTTCACGATGCTCTGGGGGGCTCCACCGGGCCGAGGGCATCAGCGGTACGCCAACGTGCTGCACGCTTACGATAATCCGAAATATCAGGATATTCTCGCGGTCCAGTTTTGGGCTGCGAGAATACGTTGACGGACGCGCCAAGTTACAGCATGGCAATGACCAAGAAGGGCTTTACCATGCTGGTGTTTGGCTTCATTGGGCTGAATGCCACGGCCGACCACACAACATCCATGAACGGAACCTGTATCAGACGCACCAGGCACGGCCTTTGGATAGAACGGTTCAATCAGTTGATGAGACTGCGACCAAGGCGTTACCTCGTTCCGGTTGATATTTGCGAGGAACCAATTATGTCGGAGCAACTTCTGCTTGGAGCGAATACTTCCGTTAGCACGATGTCTCAGCGGCTGATTTCGCGTCAACCTTGCCGTCGCCGTCGCCAGCGCCATTTTTCCTGATCGGAATTGATAGACATTCGCTTCCTCAAGCGGCCCAACTCAGCTGGGCTAAGGAATATCGCCCTTCACCATTTTTTCATGCACGCGAAAGATCACGGCCTCAATGCCGGTGTCGGCGTCGGCCGCCTTGGCGTCGAGGCCGAACGCTTGGCGCTCAAGCGCGATCAGGGTTTTTTCCGTTTCGACCGCCTTCTTGTGCGAGTCGATGCGGCTCGAGGTGGTGATCACCTTGCGGTACAAATCATTGAGCTTGTCACCGTGCTCGTCCTGGTTGCGCATCATTTCACCGAGGCTGACGTACAGATCGCGGTCGATGGTCTGCGCTTCCAGTTCGGCGGTCAAGGCGGCGGCCACGGCCAGATGGCGCCCGATCCGGCCCTGCTGGACGATGACGATCATCGAACGCGCCTCGGCTGCGACCTCCACAATCTGGTCCTGCGTTACTTTGCCATGTTGTTGGCTAATTTCCTTGGCCAATGCCGTTTTGGCCAATTGCTTGGCCAGTTTCGATTCCGTGCGCTCGGCGATGCGGCCGGTCAGGTTGCGCTCGATGCCATGCTTTTTCGCATAGGACTGAATGGCCCCGTGGGTGCGGCCATGCTTGGCGCCGATCTGACGGTCGGTGAGGATGCCGGCACGGATGTCGTTCGCGACCAGTTCCCAATCGACCAGCGGTTTTTTTTCTGTTGTCATAGCGGGGCAAACAATCCGTTGTGGGCAATGCTGGCAAGTTCGTCGATCAGCTCTCGCTCGAACCGGCCCATGTAGATGTACTCGATACCGACTGACTTGCAGGCGTTTTCAATTCCGCTTTCGTACGATGCGGCGGTGAACAGCGCCCCACGAACATCGGCGCTATCTTGGCGTACGGCGCGCATTGACGCGGCGCACAAGATTGCCTGGCCGATGCCATGCGCCCGATCGCGGCGCGACCCTGATGGTTTAATTTCGACTACCGTAAAGCTGCAGTCGTCGTGTTCAAGCAGACGGTCGACGCGCCCGCATGGCAGTTGATATTCGCGCCGCATCGCCGTCACGGCAGGATGCAGTCCGGCCGGTTCCTTTCCTGTCAGGATCAGATAGTCGAACAGCGCACTGGAGCGGTCCTTACCGATCCTGCCGCGGATGTTCTCCATCGGCCAGGCCATTTCTTGTAGCTCCACCAGCTTTGCGGCATTGACGGAGTCGCCCGCGGTTTGATTGGCGGTGATGGCGAGGCGTGCTACCAGTTGCAAACATGCCAGCTGCGCAGCTTCCACTTTCAGCAGCGCCAAATTGCGCGGCAGGTCAGCGTGCGCCTGGGCCTTCTTTGTCAGGCCGCGCTTCGACGCATCGATGGTTCTTTCGTTGCGATCGTTCATGTCGATGTTCCTTTCGTTTGGATAGATGGATCGTTTGTCTCGGTGCGCCATTTGCACCCGTGCCCACGCACTGCTACGCGCACGGCAAATTTAGTGCCTGCTTAGGGTGTAACTTGGTATGTAACTTCCTAACGTAACCAAAGTCGAAAAAACTGTTTGAATCGCCAGTGCCGACGACACCATCCGAAACGGTGTCTTGACGATGTCGACCGGATCTCCTTCCAGCTCGCCCCTAACCATCCCGGCCACTTCCCGGACATCTGCTCCACGTTAGCCGTTGCCGAGGCTGTAGCGGTTCGCCACATCCTCTGCAGCCTCAAGGTATTGTTGTGAGTCGAGGTCAAACCAGAAGCCGAACTTGCCCTCGAATTCACCGTTGCGTTGCTTTTCGCAGGCGACCATGCAGGTCGGTTCGCCATTGCCATCCCGCTCAGCTTTCTTGTTGCGCCAAACGATAAACACGTTGTCGACCATGTCCGTGATTGCACCGGCCCCCTTGATGTCGAACTTCCCGGGCACGCTCGTTTCGCTCTCTCCCTTCCGGACGTGATGGACCAGGTGAATATGCACCTGGTGCGTTTGAGCGAACGCACACAGCTCATTGACAAAATCCTTCTGCGCGTTGTAATCATCCTCGCCACGGACACACTTCATCAGGCTGTCGATCACGAACTGCGTAATGCCAAACGTATGCACGGCGTAGCGCATCACGGCAAGGAGCTTTCGCCATTCCACGGCCCCCACATGGTCATACATCCAAAGGCGTCCGTCAGACCAGCGGTGGAAATCGCACAAGAACTGGCGCGTCGGGTCGCGGCCGGCATATGCTTGACGACTCATGCGCTGCATCTGCTTGACCGGTTTCATCTCGAATGAAGCAACCATAACGCGTTCGCCCTGGTAGCACAGGCCCAGTTCTACCTGCGACAGGAACATGCTCTTGCCGTGACCGTTGATACCAGCCCACACTGACACCTCGCCGCGGCGGAACGCCACTTTGGAACGCGTTTTTTGCCATAGCATGGTCGGCACAGCACTGGTGTCGGGAGGCGCGTAGAAGGCGTCAATGGTGTCCTGCAGCCAGTCCGATGCGGGACGTACGGCATGCACTTCCGGATCCACCATGTAGGCGGCAAAATCAATTTCGTCAGGGATCAACTGCATAAGGCACACCTCCAAGGCCGCGCGCATAGCTGCGGCCTGCCACAAAATCATCGTTTTGAAAGTCCATCCACTCCAGGAAGTCCAGCTCGCAGGTCCACATCGAAACCGGCTTGCCCACGTCCTGCGCGGACGGCAGCAGATAGACGTGCGCGCCCCACTTGCCGTCCGGGCTCCACACGTTCAGATGCGCGGGCCGTACCAGGGCGATCGCCTTTAAGGTTAGAGCCCAGTCGTCCCGGTCGCGCATATAAACGCACACGTCGAGTCCGCGTACCCATCGCCAGTCGTAGGCCGCGCCCGGCTCCGCCAGCACGAGCGGCTGCGCCGTCTGTACCAGGCCAAGCAGCGAAACAATGACCATGTCGGCCGGACGTAAGCCTTTCATGCGAGCCTGCAGGATAGGCGTTGCATTTTTGGGAAGAGGCAGCGTCATTCCCAGTCCCTCCCGTTGCCCTTGCTCGAGTTGCCGATCTCGCCCACGTAGTTCGCAAATTTCGTCGCATTGAACAAGGTAGCCGGCCGCAGGTACTCGCGCATTTTGTCATCGCTCTGCCAGGCCGCGACCTTGGCGTTAATGACCGCGCGGCACTCGTCGACCGTCGACTCATTCAAGCGAGCCTCGATCAGCGAAACGTTCGCCTTGACCGGCTTGTAGTTGCTGCCGGTCTTCTCGTTCAGGTAGTCAAGGATGGCGATAGCGTCCGGCGTTCCGGACATAGCTTTACTTCCTTTAGACTCCTTTCCATTCCGTGGGCGAGAGCTCGCCGAACGCTCGCCGACTACTTGGCGAGGTGGCGTCGAATTTTCGACTTCTGCCGTTCCTCCTGGGAGCGGATGGCGATAGGTAGGCTTTTCAATCTTCTGGTGCTTCGCCCAGCCGGTTACCTGCCAGTAGTCCTTCCCATCAACCTGATAGGCAAACAGCAGACCCACCGCCAGTAGCTCGTCGATCATGGCTTGGATTGCTTCATTGCCGAGCTGGTCGGACGGAAACACTTCCATCTTTAAGCGCTTGATGGAAGCCGGGTGCAAACCATGGTCGTCGCAAAAGTTCCAGATCCCGATGAACAGCAGGCGCGCGACCAGGGAACAATCGGCGACTTGTTCCGACGTCCAGAACTCGGGTTTGGTCGTGCGAATGCGGGCCATGACTAGAACCCACACTCGCGTGCGTTGGCGCGCATCGCGACCTCATATTCCATCGGCGTAGCATCCGGGTTCGCCTTCATCCAGGCCGCCTTGTCTTCCTCATACTTCCCGAAGTTGGGCTCTTGTGCCTTGAAGTGCTGGTGCGAAAAAGCAAAGTTCGTCGCATTGGCGGCAAATCTCTTGCCGTCATTGGCTTCGGCCGATTCAGAATGATCAACTCGCTCTTTCGCAGAAATCGTATCCGGGTTCATTATTTAGCCCCTTCCTGTTGCGCGTCGAGCCAGCAAAAATATGCCGTCTCGTCAATCAACACTTTGCGGCCGCTACGGACAATCACCGCGAAGTCCAACATCCCGTTGCCGGAAATTTCGCCCTTGCTGCTGTGACGCGGCTGGGCCTTGAACACTTGGTTGGTTATCGCGGAAAGCGTGAGGAAGCTGCGGTGTCGCTCGGCGAATTTTTTGAGCGTGTACAGACTGCGCGGCGGCTGGGATGCGCCGTGCGTTGCTTGGCTTACTGCTGTTTTTTGGGCTTGCATCTGATTGTTTCCATTTGGTCCATCTCCCGGTTCGCCTCGTTAGGCGCTTCGGTATGGACAAAACAGTTATGCGGCAACAATCAAAATGAAACAGGAATATTCGGGATGAAAAAACCTGCAAAACGAGTGCTGGTGCGGGTTTGCGGGCGAATGGGTCAGACGTGCATAACTTGCCTAACAAGTTTTGCCTAACTTGCCTAACTTGCCTATGCTTGCCTAGCCGTCAATTGGCGGCGTCCACCTCCTCAGAACATGCCTGTACAAATATTCAGCACTCGGATTTATGTTTGATTTCGTCCTAATATTTTCCGTTTTGCACCACTTTGCCAATTCATCCTTAAGCGTGTTTTTCGTCGGATTGGCGCTTTGCTTTCGATATCTTATCCATCGCTTTGCCGCCTCTGCTTGAACTTGCATCATCCAATTTTCCAACGGCGGGGCGCTAACGTCCGCTTTTGGCTGGGATGCCGTCAGCTTGGTGGAGGACGCCAGAATCGGCGTGGCGGTGTACTGCAATGGCTCTTTTTGTTCAGTCCCGATGTATCTCCCCCGGTAAAAGCCCTTTTCTACAACCTTACCATCCGCATCTTCAAGGTCGAACTCTAATTCTTGCGCTGGCCTATCCACAAATTCAAACTCATCGCCGTTCGTAGCCCCCCAGTCGGACAAGTGTTTCGCCCTGCTATATAGCGCAAGAATTGTTTGTTCACTAATACTGAATCCCTCCTGCACCACTCGCAGAAAAGAATTATTTACTATTTTTGCAATGCTAGCGGGGCAGCCACGGCTATCGCAAATAGTGAGTGCCCCGCTATTGGCGGCGTCGAGCAACAGCTCAATGGAAGTACGCAGGGTGTTCTTTAGCGTCGGACCATGAACGCCGAATTTTGATTTTCCATAGCCCGTGGCGGCATGCCGCGCCATGCTTTCAGCAACGCTCATGAGCGAAATTCTGTCGCCAACGATGGCAGAATAATACGAAATCTTGTAATGCACTGTGCTCCCTCAATTCTCCCCCTGATGTGGTCTGGCACTAGGAAGGCGGTCAAGGTTCCCGCTCTTCCATCCGTCGATGTAGCCTCGCGAATAATCTGAAATTCGAATGTTCAGTCTGTATGCGAGGCCAACAATTAAATCCCCAATCTTTGCGCCAGTTTCTCGCCGGTCGCAACAATATGGCCATCGCTCAGATGCGAGTAGCGCGACACCATCTGCATGGTCCGGTGCCCTAAAATTTTGCTGATTTCCACCAGTGAGACGCCAGCCATAGCAAGGTAACTGGCAGCGGTGTGCCTCAAGTCGTGCCAGTGAAAATTGACGATACAAGCCTCTCTTATCGCCTTGTCCCATGGCTGCCGAAGGTCTAAGCAATCCGATTTCCTGGCTCTGGTCGTCGGTGGAAATACCCGGTCATCGTTCAGGCTTCGTACCTTGGCCCGTTCCTTCAACATAACAAATGCCGAGCTGACCAACGGCAGCGAACGTGTCTCGCCGTTCTTTGTTTCGTGGAGCGTAATGACACCTCGACCAAAGTCGATTTGCCCATAGCGCAACGTCATAATTTCTGCTTGCCTTGCCCCGGTCGAAAGCGCGAGCACCACAGCAAGATAAAGGTCTTCGTGCGACTTGCACGCGTTCAGCAACGCCGTGCGTTCTTCATCACTCAGGAAGCGCACGCGGCCCTTGCTCTCTGCTGGCTTGGAAATGCGCTCGCACGGGTTTTTTTCGATCCACTGCATCTCTTTTACGCCGTATGCAAGGCACGATGACAGCCCTGCCAAATAGCGATTCACCGTAGCCCCGCTACGCTTCATCCTCAGGCGGTTGGCGTCCTGCCCAAGATTGCCTGTAGCTGGCGTCGCAAATCGCAGGGTGTCTTCGCTTAACAGCTTGTCGCGTACCTTGGAAATGCGCGCAGGGGTCAGCGTGTCGAGCGAGTCCTTGCCGAAGACTCCACGCCAGTAGACGAGTCGGGCCTTATCCTTCGCGTGCGGCGCGTACGCATCGGCCAGTTCATTGAATGTGTGCCGCTTGGACGCGCCGAAGTGACGACCAGCTTTCATTTCTGCTTCTGTCTTGTCAGCCCATGCCTTAGCGTCAGTCTTGCGCGCAAAGCTTGCCGACTCAGGCATGAATCCCTTCAAGCGGATTTGCACCCGGTAGGAAGTCAAGCCGTCTTTACCGATGCGCTTCTGAATGTTTGCCATGGCAAGCCCCTCGCTGTAACTGACGAGCTAAGTGTAGAACAAACGGAAACAAACCACAACACAGGATATGCAATCAACCGTCTTAACGAAACTTTACCGTTAAATATCAACAACTTGAAAAGTTCAAGATCCGTCAAGGCACACTGACGGCACAGTTAGCGGCACAGTTAGTGGCACGGTTAGTGGCCAAAGCGTCCTTTTATCCACAAACAGCAGCCGACTTGCGGCGCGAATGGATAGCTGGCGCTGAACGCCTTTGCTAGAGGCAATAACGAAGGTTTGTTCTTTGTAAGTGTGCCAAAAGTGTGCCGAGCGCTTGAAAAAACAAAAAGGACCTGCAAGCAGAAGCGTGCAAGTCATTGATATTCCTAGTAATTTTGGTGGGCCTCCCGTGAGTCGAACACGGCACCAACGGATTATGAGTCCGCTGCTCTAACCAAGCATGAGCTAGAGGCCCGAAATCGGTGCGGCGGGAGTAGCGAGCACTCGCCACCGTCCGGCGCTGGTCCGGAACGAAGTGGCGAGAGGATATTGCTTTTTCCCTACTCGCGTCAAGCCTTAGTTTCCTTCCAAGAAGCTCTTGAGCTTGTCGGAGCGCGAGGGGTGGCGCAGTTTGCGCAGCGCTTTTGCCTCGATCTGGCGGAT
>Ga0326735_1000096_pt1 | contig 18336 bp, 13 predicted proteins | sample 37_GP2_1092_FD_207945 | JGI IMG/M metagenome (GOLD analysis project Ga0326735, IMG submission 207945) | Glacier ice microbial communities from Ngari, Tibet, China - 37_GP2_109.2 | ecosystem: Environmental > Aquatic > Freshwater > Ice > Glacier | place: China: Ngari, Tibet | collected 2018-07-31
AACGGGGATTGTGCGACGTCGCTTTCTGCTCGATCGAGATGGCCGGCGACAGCCCTTCGATCAGGTCGACGTCGGGCTTTTCCATCAGCTGCAGGAACTGGCGCGCGTAGGCCGACAGCGACTCGACGTAGCGGCGCTGGCCTTCGGCGTACAGCGTGTCGAAGGCCAGCGACGACTTGCCCGAGCCGGACAGGCCGGTGATGACGGTGAGCTTGTTGCGCGGCAGGTCGAGATTGATGTTTTTAAGGTTGTGTGTACGGGCGCCACGGATGCGAATGTGTTCCATGAATCGGGATGGCTTTCAAATGGTTTGCAAGGCCGGCGCGCGTCACTGCAAGCGCTGAGCGGGCCAAAAAATCGGGGACAACTTACTACTATAGCCGGTTTTTTTCGGTATCGTCATTCATGGCAAATTCAAACGCAACGCTCTTCGCCCGGCAGGGCAAGCGCTCGGATCGACGGCGTTGCAAGGACGAATCGGCCGCAAGTTCCGGATAAAATTGGGCGCACGGAGGTGGCAAACGCGGTCAAGTACAGCGATAATGGTGGGTGTTCAAACGCACATCGATATCCCTGGCGCTTAGTCAAGTGCAGAGCCAGGGTCCAACACATTCACAGGAGTTTCACATGGCATCTGTCAATAAGGTCATCATCGTCGGCAATCTTGGCCGCGACCCGGAAATTCGCTACATGCCCAGCGGCGACGCGATCGCCAACATCGCCGTCGCCACCTCGTACAAGTCGAAAGACAAGAACACCGGCGAGCAGAAAGAGCTGACCGAGTGGCATCGCATCTCGTTCTTCGGCCGCCTGGCCGAGATCGTTGGCCAGTACCTCAAAAAAGGCTCGTCCGTCTACGTCGAAGGCCGGCTGCAGACGCGTAAATACACCGACAAGGACGGCGTCGAGAAGTACGCCACCGACATCGTTGCCGAGAACATGCAGATGCTGGGCGGACGCCAGGGCATGGGCGACGGTGGCGGCATGGACGATGGCGGCGGCTACGACAGCGCCCCGAGCCGGCCACAGCAGCAGCAAGCACCGCGCCAGGCCGCGCCGGCGCCAGCCGCCCGGCCGCAAGCGAAGCCGGCGTCGACATCGAATTTTGCCGACATGGATGACGACATCCCGTTCTGAGGCGTACCTGACGTAGGGAAGCAAAAAAAGCCCCATAACTCTTTGAAGTTATGGGGTTTTTTTTCATCTCAAGCATTCAAAGCGACAATGGAACTCATGCTCAGCAGACCACAAAAGATGGTCTATAATGCAATTATAGAAGTCTATAATCAGGCCCTCATCCAAGCAATGATGAATTAAACAGTACGCATCACTATGGCCTGCGAGTAATTTGCACTGGGTCAAATCGTGACAAACTGGCGATGCTTCGAAATAGCAAGGACCAGGCATTTTACGGCGCTCCGATGGCCAATTTCCCCACGCTTGCGCTTCAGGAGAAGAAATTGATCTGGCGAGCCGCACGTGGGGTATACGCCATCGAAGAACAAGGCGTTGCGGACATTCTTGCCTCAGATGGACTGTTAAGAGGCTTGGAACCTGCAGCAGAGTAAGGCGGAATAGAACCTTGAATGCCGTCTTCACTACGGCAAGTGCACGCCGTCGCCACGCGACCGTTCCGACCGCCAAAACGCTGTGGCTTTGTTCTGACAGCCGTTCGATTGACCCTGACTGCCCTGCTTAAAACCCAACCAGCGCCACTGCCGTGTGCGTGACCTGCGGCGGGCGCGCAAAACAGGCGCCGGCCAGGCGGCGCCATTCCTGAAAGTCCTCGCTCTGGCGGAAATGCACTTCGTGGTCTTCCAGCGTGGCCCAGGCAACGATCAGGACATAGTTGTCTGATTCCTCGATGCGCTTTTCGACGCGCATCGCGGTGCAGCCGCGGGCGCGCTGGAACAGCGGGGCGGCCTGCGCCACGGCGGCGAGAAAGTCGGCGTCGGTGCCTGGTTTGATGTGGATGTCGGCAAATTCTGTGATCATGGTGGCTCCTTGAGGCGGTAGAGTTAAGTGTGGGGGGACACATGGAGAAACTGATGAGCACATAGCTTACCATCGGCGGCGCGCACTTGTGTTCCGCGCTTGCCAGGCCAAACAGGCCATCGTGGCGTGCACGCATGACTGCACTTCGATGAAAAAAACCATGAATTAAGATCGCATGGTCGCGTAGCGGGGCCGCCAAAATTGCTCAGGCAGCAGCAATACGTTTCATGTCCTGCCCGGCGTGGAGGTCGAAAGGCGCCTGATGCTGCCGGCGGCAACAAAAAAACGGTATGATTGCCAGCAAGCTTGTTTCACCTCATTGCATCGCCACCCAGCCTCCATGCTACAAACGCCTGCCGCCTTTTCGCCATTGATGGCGCCGCAAGACCACGCCGAGCCGCTGACGTTCCTGTTCCACCAGGGAAAACTGCTGGTGCGTGAAGACGACCTGTCGCTGCCGGATGCGGCCGCCGTTGCCAGCCTGCAGCTGGAGCCGCACCAGCTGCACCCGGTCGGCTTGCTGGGCGGGCGCTACTGCCAGGCCGGCTGGGCCGTGCACGACGCGCTGCCGGGGCCCGGTTTCGGCTGGCGCGCCTTGCGCTCGATGTTCGGCGCGATGGACGAAGACCTGCTGGGGCTGGCGGGGCGGGCTTCCCAGATCGCCGAATGGGCGCGCACCCACCGCTACTGCGGCGCCTGCGGCAGCGCCATGCTGCTGGCCGCCGGCGAGCGCTGCTTCCAGTGTGCGTGCTGCAGCCACCTGGCCTATCCGCGCATCTCGCCGGCCATGATGGTGCTGATCCGCAAGGGCGACGCGGTGCTGCTGGCGCTACACACTGCCTCGCCCACCCGGCGCTTCACGCCGCTGGCCGGTTTTCTCGAAGCGGGCGAGTCGGTGGAAGAAGCGGTACACCGCGAAGTGTTCGAGGAAGTCGGCCTGCAGGTGGGCAACCTGCAGTATTTCTCCAGCCAGTCGTGGCCCTTCCCGCATTCGCTGATGCTGGCCTTCACCGCCGACTATCTGAGCGGCGAGATCCGGGTCGATGAGGCCGAGATCGCCGAGGCGCGCTGGTTCGGTCCCGGCGACACCTGGCCGGAACGGGTGCCGCAAATGTCGGTCTCGAGCCTGCTCATCGACGCCCATCGGCCGCCAGGTCGCTGACATCGGCGCAGTGTGCCGCAGCTTTGCGCAATTTTTCGCAATTTCTACAATTTCTATATACTGGCGGCAATCGTATAAATGAGGTAGTCCCATGTCCCATGATGCCTTCTCCGAAAAAGACTGGCGCCGCCTGATTGCCAGCTTTGGCGAAGACCCGGATCGCCCCGGCCTGGCCGAAACCCCGGCGCGCGTGTCGAAGGCGTGGAAGCACTGGACGTCCGGCTACCAGCAGGATCCGGTCACCCTGCTCAAGGCGTTCGAAGACGGCGCCGAACAGTACAACGAACTGATCGTGGTGCGCGGCATCCCGGTCTACAGCCATTGCGAACACCATTTGGCGCCGTTTTTCGGCAAGGCCACCATCGGCTATCTGCCCAATGGCAAGATCGTCGGCCTGTCCAAGCTGACCCGGCTGGTCGACTGCTTCTCCAAGCGGCTGCAGGTGCAGGAACGCCTGACGATCCAGATTGCCAATGCGCTGATGGAAGTGCTCGAGCCGAAAGCGGTCGGCGTGGTCATCAAGTGCCGCCACCTGTGCATGGAAAGCCGCGGCATCCGCACCCCCGGCGAAGAAACCATCACCTCGGCGATGCTGGGCGAATTGCAGCCGAACCTGGGCTTGCGCACCGAATTTCTGGCCCTCGCGCGCGGCTGACTTGGGCCAGTTTGCGTGTCAATCCGCGCTTTAATTCAACGCCGCAAGCATGATCCAAAAATAATCTGGAAATAATTCGGGAACCTGTTCCGAATCGCCGCCTCCAATGTGATTTGAGGGGGCGAAGATGCCACGGCCAGAATTGCCCAGCGATATCTCGCGGGAAGACTTCGAACGGGTGCGCCCGATGCTTGAAGCAGCGCGCCGCAAGACGCGTCCGCGCAAGCATGATTTGTATGACGTGTTTTGCGCAGTGCTGTATTTTCTCGACAGCGGCGTTGCCTGGCGCAGTTTGCCGCCAGCTTTTCCGCCGTGGCGCACGGTGCACGAATACTTTACCCAGTGGACGCTGGCGCGCGGCGACGAGACCGGCTTGCTCGAGCGCGCGCTCGAACACGCCGGCAAGGCGGCGCTGATCGCGCCGCTGCACAAGCGCACCGGTCACGGCGCCGATGCCGATGCGCAGGGCGCGGTGGTGGTGGGGTGAGGATGGTAAGGTGGGCGAGGTAAGTGCGCTGCATGGCTGCCGCTGCCCGGCCTACTGGCCCTTACTGGCCAGTCGGCGCGCCCGGGTTCGCCTCAGCTGAGGATTTTTCAAACACCAGCTTGTTGTTGCCATCGAACCGGAAGGTGCCGAGCAGTTCGCCCAACTCTTCCTGCGTCGGTTCGGTCAGCCGGGTGCAGTTCTCGGTTTCAACCCGCATCACCTGCTTGCCGACGCGCACCGAATACACATTGTCGCCGCCCGCATACAGCGCGATCTCGACGCCGGCAGCCGGCAGCGTCGTCATCGGGAACAGGCGCTGGCAACCCGGCATGTGGGCGGCAACCAGTTTCACGACGACGTCGTTGTTCCAGAAATACTCCTGTTCGGCGCGCACCGTCAGCGAATGGTTGGCGCCGTCGATGTAATAACTGGCCGACTGCCGGATGCAGCCTGCCAGCAGCAGCACAGTGAGCAAGGGCAGGATGCGAAAAGGGCGAAAAATGTTGAAAATGCTGCGCTTCATGGCGTGCCCGTCGTTGGGGGATTGGTCAAATTGCCTCAACGAAGTATAAAGTAATCAGCGGCCTACTTGCGGCGCCAGTATTTGTCCATCAGCGGCTTGACGCTGATGCCGTGCACCAAAATTGACAACGCCACCACGACCGTCGTGATCTGGGTCAGATCGTGCGTCAGCGCGCCCGGCAAGCCGTTGTTGATCGCGTACATCAGGTAATACACCGAGCCGATGCCGCGCACGCCGAACCAGCCGATGATCAGCCGCAGCCGCAGCGACGTATTGGTGCCCGCCAGTCCCAGCATCACGCTGACCGGACGGGCCACGACGAACAGGAACAGGGCAGTGCCGCAGGTGCGCCAGTTCCAGTCCTGCAGCGTCAGCATGCCGCCCAGCAGCAGCACCAGCGTCAGCTCCGACAGCCGTTCCAGGTGCTCCTTGAACACCAGCGATTCGGCGCTGACGGTCATCGGCACTGGCGTGTCCGGCACCTCGTCGTTGGCCGGATCGGCTTTCGGATCGTCCGGCACCAGCAAGCCGGCGCGGTTCTTGTGGGCCCCCGTCAGCAGCAGTTCGGTCTGGCGCAGCGCGACGCCGGCGAAAAACACTGCCAAAAAGCCCCACGCATGGGCCAGCACCGTGACGCCATAGACGACGCTGATCAGGCCGAGCCCGACCAGGTCGTCGAGCACGTCGTGGCGCGGATCCTGGTTGCGCATTGCCCAGCCCAGCCTGCCCAGCCCGTGGCCGGCAAGCATGCCGATCGCCACCGCGCCGAGGGTGGCCCAGATGACGTCGACCAGCACCCAGCGCCAGGCGAATTCGCCCAGCTCGCCCGCCCCAAGCAGGCCGAGACCGAGCAGGACGAACGGAAACGCCGAGCCGTCGTTCATGCCTGCTTCGGACGTCAACGTGAAGCGCAGCGCATCGGCGTCGCCGGCGTGGCGCACCTGGACGTCGGTGGCCAGCACCGGATCGGTGGGCGCCAGGATTGCGCCGAGCAGGATGCCGGCGCCGATCGGCAAACCCAGCACGTAATGGCCGAACGCCGCCACCAGAGCCACCGTGATCGACATCGACACCCAGGCCAGGCGAAACGACGGCCCCCAGCGCTTGAAGGTGATCGGCACCGGCATCTTGACGCCGGCCGAAAACAGCGAAATGAGCACTGCGATCTCGGTCAGAATTTCCAGCACGTGCGACTGCTCGACGGCGGCAAAACGGAACACCCCCAGCACCACCGGGCCCAGCATCAGGCCGAAAGCGAGGTAGACGATGGCTGACGTCACCGGCAGGCGCGAAATGGTGGTGGCAGCCAGGCCGCGCGCCAGCATCAGGCAGCCGATCAACAGAAACCAGTAGGTAGGAGTCATCAGCAGCCTTTGCGAGGGTATGGCGTATCGTCGAAATACCGATTCTACGATTGAAGCGACGCCAGCAACCGCGCGATTGCCGACTAGAACTTAACACTGGAATTTAACCATGGGTGGCCAACGCGCCGGGGAGCCCGCGCCGGGGCCAGCACGCCGCAGTTGCCCGCAGTGCGCTGGCAGTGCGCTGGCAATGCGCCGACAGTGCGCCAACAAGCACCGCCTTGGCGCTACAATCAGGTTTTCAGCTCAGGCGCGGCTGTTGGCGCCCACCTTCAATGGCCCACATCCACCCGCCAGGCTGGCGCGAAATGTCCGTCACCGGCGCCGCCGCGCGTGAAATCGAGACCCTCGCCTACCTCGACGTTAACCTCGAAGACGCGCCCTACAGCATCTACCACGGCGTCCACTGGACCAACGTCGAACACGGTTTCTCGGCCTATGGGGAAATCGACTTCATCGTCGTCGCGCCGAACGGGCGGGTGCTGCTGATCGAGCAGAAATCGGGCTTTCTGACCGAAACTGCCGACGGCCTCGTCAAGAGCTACCAGGGCCGGGCGAAAAACGTCCGCACCCAGATCCTGCACACCATCGACGGCCTGGTCAAGCGCTTCGCCAACGAGCCCGGCGCGGTCTCGTTGTCGTCGACGCCGCCGCCGCCGCTGTCGATCGACTATGTGCTGTACTGCCCCGACTACCACGTGCGCGATCCGCACCTGGCCGGCATCGATCCGCGCCACATCATCGACGCCGCCGCCAAGGACCAGTTGGCCGACGTCATCCGCGAAGTGCTGCCGCTGCACGTGGAGGGAGACGCCGACGACGCTGGCGAACCCGGCGAACCGAGCGCGCAGTTCGACAAGGTCACGCGCTTCCTTGGCGACACGCTCAGCCTGCGGCCCGATCCGAGCGCCATGATCGGCAACGCCGCGCAGATGGTCACGCGGCTGGCCGGCGGCCTGGCGACCTGGGCGCGCCGGCTCGATTTTTCGCCGTACCGGCTGCGCGTCATCGGCACCGCCGGCAGCGGCAAGACCCAGCTGGCGCTGGCCGAATACTACGCCGCCATCGACGCCGACCTGCGCCCGCTGTACGTCTGCTTCAACCGCCCGCTGGCCGACCATATCGAGCGCCTGGTGCCGGCCGGCGGGCGCGTGGCTACCTTCCACATGCTGGGCGACGCGCTGTTGCGCGCCGGCGGCGTCATCCCCGACTACGCCGCGCCCGACGTCTGGGGCCGGATGGAAACTGCGCTGGCCACCGAAACGCTGCCCGCGGCATGGCAATTCGACGTCCTCATCGTCGACGAGGGCCAGGATTTTTCCAGCGCCTGGCGCGACATCCTGCTGCGCATGCTCAAGGAGAACGGGCGCGCCACCTGGCTCGAGGATCCGATGCAGAACCTGTACGGGCGCGAGATGGTGGCCCTGGACGGCTGGGTGACGCTGCATTCGCAGACCAACTACCGCAGCCCGCGCCAGATCGTCGACATGCTGGCCGCGATCGGCGGCGTGCGCGAGGCGGTCGAAGCGGGCAGCCCGTTCGACGGCGCCGACATCGACGTGCTGGCATATGCCGAGGGCGAGCCGGCCGCCCTGATCGCCCAGACCAAGCACGCCATCACGCTGTGCCTGGCCGCCGGCTTCGCCCGCCAGGACATCGCCATCGCCTCGTTTCGCGGGCGCGAAAAGTCGGCCCTGCTCAGTCTGGACACGCTGGGCGACGCCCACACCCTCAAGTCGTTTACCGGCGCCTACGACGCCGGTGGTAAACCGATTTTCCGCGACGGCGCGCTGCTGGCCGAATCGGTGTACCGCTTCAAGGGACAGTCGGCGCCGGCCGTCATTTTTACGGAAATCGATTTTGCCGAGATCGACGAACTGGTGTTTCGCAAGTTGTTCGTCGGCATGACGCGGGCGCGGCTCAAACTGGTGCTGGTGCTGAGCGAGCGCGCCGCGGCGAAATTGCTCGAACGTATTTGATTTATTTGATTTATTTGACGCATTTGAACGCCGGAACGCCGGCCCGCCTGCGATTTGTAGATGCGCGCCGTCGGCAGCAGCGTTGTCGCCATCCTCCTATTTGTGCCTGCTTGACACGCCGTATGCCTGTCGTATGCTGGATTTGACCCCGCCGTCGGGGAATCGATGCGCCGGCCGCGCCGGCACGGCAAGCGAAAAACCACACAACGCGTAAAGACACGGGAGGCAACATGCACCACAGGCACGACTTTGCAACCGCAACCACAAGCACCATCGCCGCCACCCTGGCCTGCCTGCTCAGTACAGGGGCTTCAGGCGCCGTGGTGGCGCTGCCGAAGTACAACGTCAGCGTCAACGATGTCTCCGTCTCCGGGCTGTCGTCGGGCGGCTACATGGCCGCGCAACTGCATTTTGCCTATTCGAAGACGATCAGGAAGGGCGCCGGCATTGTCGCCGGCGGCCCGGTGTACTGTTCCCAGGGCAGCGTGCTCGTTGCCCTGGGGCCGTGTGGCGCCGGCGCCGGCTCGCGCAACCTGGCCTACCTCACCTCGGTGGTGACGACCTGGTCCGGCAACGGCTACATCGACGCCACCAGCAACCTGGCCGCTTCGCGCGTGTTCCTGTTCTCCGGCACGCTCGACTCGACCGTCAGGCCGCCTGTGGTGAACGACCTGAAGTCGATGTACGCCAGTTTTCTGAACCCGGCCAACATCGCCTACAAAAACAACCTCGCCGCCGAGCACGCGATGCCGACCGATTTTTTTGGCAACAGCTGCGCCATCAATGCCTCGCCCTACATCAGCAACTGCAACTTCGACGCCGCCGGCGACATGCTCACCTGGCTGTACGGCGCGCTCAAGGCCAAGAACGCCGGCCAACTCGGCGGCATTGTCGTCAATTTCGACCAGGCCCCGTTCTGGGGCAACTTCAATCCGACCACCCACGGCATGGCCGCCAGCGGCTACGCCTACGTGCCGGCCAACTGCATCGCTGGCCAGGCCTGCAAGCTGCACGTCGCCTTGCACGGCTGCAAGCAGAACGCGGCCACGGTGGGCGTCAGTTTTTACCAGAACGCCGGCTACAACCGCTGGGCCGACACCAACAACATGATCGTGCTGTACCCGCAAGCGACGGCGACGGCGGCCAATCCGAAAGGCTGCTGGGACTGGTGGGGCTACGACGACGCCAACTTTCCGGGAAAAAGCGGCGGCCAGATGGTCGCCATCAAGACGATGATCGACCGCGTCGTCAGCGGCAACGCCAGCGCGCCGTTCACCTGCAGCCACTGGTACGACAGCAACTACGCCCATGTCTATTACGGCCGCGCCTATGTCGGCGGCGACGGCCAGGCGTATGCGGTCAATTCAAACCAGTATCTGGGGTTTTACTCGGCCGTGGCGTACACCGATGTGCGGCGGACGTCGGTTGGGTATTATGCATATGGGAGTTGCCCGTAATTTCACTCTGCGGGCTATACTAAGTTTTTGCCATTTTGATATTTTATGACAAATTCGCTACCGGACGGCCTGTACGACCAGCTCCTCACGGACGACCTGGAATTGGCGCTTGGTGACGTCCGTAGCGATCAGCGGACACTGGAAAATTTGGACCGCGGCGCAGCAAGGCGGCTTGCCGATGCGTTGGCCGAGCAGCTTGCCAACGTGCTGGCGGAGATCGGGCCCCGTCATGGCGATGAAGATGACAGTAAGCAAACGCGGCGGCAAGCGCAACTCGAGTTCGTCAACGCGATGCTGGTCGACCTCCGGCGCCGTCTCGCACAACAATTTCCCGATCAGGACCATGGTGCAAACGTTCGCCTGTTAGCCAATCCTGCAAGAAACCTCACCGCTGTGCACCGAAAGCGAACGGCGCCAGCAGCACCAGATACCGGCCTGACGTTGCCGTGGTTGTTTACTGCAGCAAAGGCCTCGCCGGCATTGCTGAGCGAGTTGCGCCATGAACTCGGCAGCAGCGATAGCATCAATATACTGATGAGTTTTATTACCGTTTCCGGCATCCGCAAGATTCGCGATATTCTGCACAGCATTACCGCAGTGGACGGAACCGGGCAAGCACGCACGCGCCTGCGTATTCTGACGACGACGTACATTGGCGCCACCGAGGCGCAGGCCGTTGACGAGCTCGCACGGTTGCCGAACTGCGAAGTACGCATTTCGCTCGATGGCCGTCGTACCCGCTTACATGCCAAAGCGTGGATCTTTGAACGCGACAGCGGCTTTGGAACGGCCTACGTGGGAAGCGCCAACTTGACCCACGCGGCGCTGGCGGGCGGCTTGGAATGGACGGTCAAGTTTTCTGAACAGGGCCAGGGTGCGATGTTTATCCAAGCGCAGGCGCATTTCGAAACGCTTTGGCACGATAACGAATTTCTCTGCTATGACCCGCAGCGCCCGGAGCATCGCGCGGCATTGGATATCGCCATCGCAAGGGAAAAAGGCGGCGGCAAGGCGCCTCAAGTAGCAAACGTGTACAGCTTCTTTGATCTGCAACCGAAGAACTATCAGCTCGAAATGCTTGAGCAATTGCAAATTGAACGCGAGCACGGCAGGATGCGAAATCTGCTGGTAGCCGCAACCGGAACAGGCAAGACTGTTGTGGCGGCGTTCGATTATCAGCGGCTCTGCAAACAGTACGGAGGACGGCCCCGCTTGCTGTTCCTTGCCCATCGGATCGAAATTCTTCAACAGGCGCTTCACACTTACCGCGAAGTGTTGCGTGACGCCGGCTTTGGTCAACTACTGAGCGGAAATCATCGACTGAATAGTCCGGATCACCTTTTCGCCACGATCGACAGCGTCCGCACCAACGAGTTACTCGATCGCTACGGCGACGATTATTGGCACACGCTTGTATTTGACGAGTGCCACCACATGGCTGCGGCCAGTTTTGACGCGATTGCCAAGCGCGCACAGCCCACTGTCATGCTTGGCTTGACGGCCACGCCTGAACGAAGCGATGGCAAGCCGATTGCCGTGTACTTCGATTCGCGGCCAGACGGCAGTTCTGCCGTGGAACTTCGTCTGTGGCATGCGCTTGACCTGCAATTACTGGCGCCATTCGAATACTTTGCCTGCGACGACAATACAGATCTGCGCAACATTCCCTGGCGCCAGCCTGGCGAAACTGCGCTGCTCGACAATGTCCTTGGTGGCAATGAGATTCGCGCGCGCCTGATCATCAACGAATGGCGCCGCCTGTGCGCCGACCCAGGTGCCAGCAAGGCAATCGCCTTCTGCGTAAGCGTGCGGCACGCGCAATTCATGACGGACCAATTCAACAAAGCAGGCTTTCCTGCGCTGTGCGTAACGGGCCAATCAAGCCAGGTCGAGCGTGAAGCGGCGCCGCGCGCGCTGGCGCTGGGCACGGTGTGTGTCCTTGTAACGGTCGACCTGTTCAACGAAGGTGTCGACATTCCTGCCGTCGACACCTTGTTACTGCTGCGGCCTACCCAGAGCCCGGTCCTTTTTCAACAGCAAATTGGCCGCGGATTGCGTCTCTCCACCGGCAAAGAAAGTTGCTTGATTCTCGACTTCGTTGGGCAACATACTGCCGAGTTCCGTTTCGATCATCTTCTTGGCCAGCTGACTGGCCTCAATCGGCGCCAGTTGATCGACGGCGTCGAGAACGGATTCAGCCAGTTGCCTGCTGGCTGCCATATTCAGTTGCAACAGCGCAGCCGCGAGCAAATACTGAGTAATCTTCGATGGCTGATTCAGCAAAACTGGCGCCGCATGACTGCCGAATTACAGGCTTACGCTGCATTAACAGGGCGCGAAAACGTTACCTTGGCCAATTTTCTTCATGACCAAACGCTCAGTGTCGCCGACGTCTATCCGGACCGCAAGAACGGCAACAGCGGCTGGACTTCGCTCCGACGTGCGGCTGGGTTGATCGTTGGCGAAGCCGGTCCGGAAGAGCCCTATTTTGGCCGTCGCTTTGCCGCGCTTTTGCATAGTAATGACCCGGCTCAGATCGAACTGATGTCGAACATCGCAACTGCTCAGCTCGACGCGCTCAATCACAATACGGTTGAGGCGACGCGGCTGCAAATGCTGGCGTATCAGGTGGACGGAACGTCGGCCCGGGTGGGAAGCGGCCAGGCGTTTGCGCAGCGCCTGAATGCCAATCCCCATACGGCAGGAGAACTCGCAGAACTGGCCACGGTACTCGCTGGCAATGCCCTGCTTCGCCCCGTGCCAGTTCCCGGACTGGCGTTCGCCCCGCTGTGCTTGCATGGCCATTATCGGCTCAATGAAATCTTGAGCGCCGTCGGGTTTTTGACCGCGACAAGACGTCCGCTCTTCAATACAGGCGTGCTTCGCCTGCCGGAGCATCGGGTCGAACTGATGTTTGTGACGCTCGACAAGCGCAGCGGGTATCACGAGACGATTGCCTATCACGATTACGCCATCAGTCATGATTTGTTCCACTGGCAGTCCCAAAACAGCACTGCCCCGATAACCCGGATCGGACAGCAATACCTCCAGAGCGTTGGCGACAGCCCAAATGGGTGGACGTTTCAACTGTTCGTCAGGATTGACCCGGGCAGTGCGTATCTGGTGTGTGGACCAGCGACATTTCAGTCGAGCCACGGCGAACGGCCCATGAACATCACCTGGCGGCTCGGTGTTGCGCTGCCGGCTGCAGCTTTTTCCCAATTTAGCGTATTGAGGACACTTTAAAAATTTGTTTATGGGGTGGAGCAAGCGGTGGCTGCGCCTGCACGTTGAACCATCGGCAGCTTGAGTCAGCATCGTTACGGGTTTTTTGCCAAAATCCGTTGATCTGCGTTTCCTCTGTCGTTGCTGTCGCGTTCGCGCGCGACGAGTTCAGGGCCGGTAAGTGTGCGCTGTCCATCAAATGATCAAAGCCACACCGCCTCATGCTCCAGCCCCAAGCCCTGCGCCGCCATGGCCTGGCACAGCGCTTTCACCTCCAGCGGCATACCCAGCGCCTCAAGCCGCACCAAAGCCGCGTCAAAATCCCGGCGCGTATTTTGCCAGACCCGGTTGTTGCCAAATTTTCTCAGCCGTTCCTGCCATTCCGGCATCAGCCAGAACTGCACCGGGGCGAGCGACTTTTCGCGCAGGCGGGCATAGTTGAGTAATCCGACGCCGTCGTAGTCGGGGAAGAACACGATGGAACCGCTGCGGGCGCGCAGTTCCATCCAGTCCAACAGCCGCCGGCTCAACTGGCCGCCGTAATAGACGATCGAGCCGTGCGCGTTTGGTGGCAACCAGTCGAGGCGGTCGAACAGGGCCTGGTTTTCCACCAGCCAGATTGGCGCCTGCGTGTGCCAGGTGTCGTCCGCTTCGATGGCGATGGCGGCCGCGCCCGCCAGCGCCGTGGCGGTGGACACGTCGTAGGTGGTGCCATCGCCGCGCTGCCAAATGACGCCGTCGCCAATCGCCTTGAGCAACAGGTAGCCGATGGCGTGGACGTGGCTGCGGCCCTTGCTGTCGCGCATGCGGGCGATGTTGTTGGCGCGCGCCGGCAGGCTGGCGTCGAGCTCGTCAATGGCGGTGGGGCGCAAGGCGAGGAGGTGGGCGCGCGCCAGCGCCGCGTCGAGCAGCAGGTAGCTGGCGCCGCGCCCCTGGGTGGACAGGCGCAGCGCGCCGGTGTGCTGTGCGAACCGGTCCAGTTCGCGGCGCTGGGCGACGGTAAACAGGGTCGCTGCCGACGGCCCCGCCGTTTTCAGCAGCTTGTCGAGGGCGTCGGCCAGTGCCCGACTCATGCTGCCGACGTGCTTGGTTGAATGGAATCCAGCGGTTCGAGCAACTGCCAGTGCTGGCGGCTGATGTGGTTGAACCCGCCCTGGGTGCTGATCGGCACGCAGTAGCGGGCTGTCACCAGCGGCGCGGGGGAGGCGAAAATCAGCGCGAAGCCGAAGTCGTCGGCCGTTTCGATCAGGCTGCGCTGGTTGCGCTGGTCGAGCGCGGACGCTTCGTCGAGGTAGCAGACCGCCTGCACGCGGTGGCGCTTGTCCTGCATCAGGTGCAGCAAGGCCAGGCCGGTGATCAGTTTGGCCATCAGCACGGTGCCGTTCGAGGCGGCGCTGTCGATGTCGGTAAACGATTCGGTGGCGCGACCGGCCTTGCCGACGATGAATTCGAGGCGGAACAGGTGCTCGACGCGCAGGCAGCCGCGCGCCTCCCCTTCGCCGATCAGCACCTGCTTGGCGCGGTTCAGGGCGTCGTCGTCGAGCACGCTGGCGTGGTTGAACAGCGAAAACGTCTCGCCATCGTCGACCTGTTCGGCTTTGGCGATCAGCAGTTCGATGGCGTCGACCAGCAGCAGTTCGTCGGCCGGCTCGATCTTGAAAACGGCGAGATCTGACAGCTGGCGCCGGCTGATGAGGCGATTGAAATCGCGCATCCGGCTTTTGAACGTGAGCAGGCCGTCGCGCAGTTCGCGCAAACAGGCGGTGACGTTGACGACGGCGCTGCGGGCCTTGCGCTCGAGCGCTTCGGCTTCCTGCGGCAGGTGGGCGGCAAACGCGGTGATGCGGTCGATCTCGGCTTCCTCGCCGCCCATATAGCTGAACTTGGTCAGGCCGCAGGCGTGCAGCTCGGCGACCTGGTGCGGCAACATTTCGTTCAGTTGCAGCAGGCGGCGGCAGTCGTTGCCGTAGGCTTCCAGCTGCTCGGCCAGCTGGTCGAGGGCGAAGCCGGGCGCACCGGTCCAGGCCAGGTGGGGCAGGTCGGCCAGGTAGGAAAACACCGACGCGCTGTCGCCGCGGCGCTCACGCCGCTGCACGATATTCTTGTGCGACGTGCGCAGGCTGGCAAGCTGGCGGGTGCTGTGCGCTGCCTGCTCGCGCAGGGCCTGAACCGTCGTTTGCGCTTGCGCCTGTTCCGTCTCGAGCGCCGCCAGCGCCGCCAGTACCTCGGCGGTACTGGCGGCGCGCTGCGGCGCCGACAGCGCCAGCTTGCCCAGTTCGTCGAACAGGCCGAGCTCGTGTTCGATCTGGCGCACGGTGTTGTCTAGCTGCTGCTGGTGCGCGCGGGCGGCGTCGAGCGCGCGCGCCGCGTCCGCTTGGCGTGTCAGGTCGGCGATTTGCTGCGTCAGCTCGCCGATGCGCAAGGTGAGTTCGCCAGGGGTGCGCTGGCTGTGCTGCGCTTCAAGCGTGCCGAGCTCGATCGTGATGCCGGGCAGGGCAATGCGATTGCCATTGCCTTTCCTTAGACTGTCGAGGACATCGCCCAAGGCGGGCAGCTTGCCGGGGTTGATGTCGAACTGGCCGGCGCCCAGCGTCATCACTTGCCGCGCCAGCAGCAGGTTGAGTGTGGCGAGCTGGTCGGAACTTAACGCCCCTTGCAGGCGCAAATACAGGTTGTCGGTCAGCGTCGCCAGTTCGCGCTGCAAGCTGGCGTGTTCCTGTTCGGCGCTGCGGCGCTCGCGCGCGATGGCGTCGACGCTGCGGGTGCTGGCCTGTTTCACCAGCGCGATCTGCGACTCGAGCGCTTGGCGCGCCTCACCAAGGCGCGCTTCGAGCGTGCGGCGCTCGGCCACGAGCGCGAACTGCTGCGCCAATTCGGCGTGGCGAGCGGCGCTTTGCTGCAGTTGCTGGTGCTGCTGGCGCGTCAACAGCCGTTGCTCGGCCAGTTCCACATCGCGCGCGTGTAGTCGCTGCTGGGTGCGCTCGACTTCGGCCACGCTGTCCTGCAGCTGCGCTTCGCTGTCGGCAAAGTGGCGGTCCCAGGCGTTCAGGGCGGCGTCGATCAGCGGCCGGTTGTGGATCAGCTTGCCGCGCATTGCCAGCCGTTCGCCGGCGTCGCGCTCGAGCGCGGCGATTTCAACCTGGTGCGCGAGCGCCGCCTGGTACTGGGCGCGGTCGGCGTTGACGTCGGCAAACGCCTTGTCCCATTCGGCCTTGAAATCGATGTTGGCGTCCGGCAGGTCGCGCCGGAAAATGCTCAGCAAATAGTCCTTGACCTCGCTCGAGCGCAGCCGGTCGAGCCGCAAGGTGCGCGTGAGCACGCGCTGGAACGCTTCGGCCAGGCTGGCGTGTTCCAGTTTGAAAATGGTGAAGTCCGGCTCGTGATCCTGGCGCTTCTTGCGGCTGCCGTAAATGGCGTCGCTGAATTCGCCCGACGAATAGCTGAACACCAGTTTGGCGCGCGTCGCCAGGTGGGTTTTCAGTTGCGGCTGGGTCACCACGGCCCCATTCGGCAGGCGAAAGTCCTCCATGTCGAGCTGGCCCTTGTAGGCAAAATACTCGTACTCGTGGCTGACGCCCTTGCCCACGCATCCCAAAACCACGGTGCCCGTGCTCGGCAACGCCACTTCCAGCAAAATGTACGCGCTGTTGTTGGGGAAATAGAAGCGGCGGCTTTTTTCGACGTCGTGGGCGCCGAAATCCATGCGCCGCTTGTCGACGATGAGCAAAAATTGCAGCGCGTTGATCAGGCTGGTCTTACCGGTATTGTTGGGGGCAATGAGGGAGACGGCGGCGTCGAGCGGCAATTCGGCCCGCTGATAGCCGGCGCTGCCGAGCATGACGAGGCGCTGGAAACCGTATTGCATCATGCTGCGCCCCGCTCGGGCTCGGGCTCGGGCTCTTGCTCGGGTTCGTGCTTTGCCATGGCCAGCTCGACAACGTCGTCGGCCAGGTTGACACTGGCGGCCAGCGCTTCAAAACGGTCGAGGTAGCGAAACACCGCCGGCAACAAGCGCCAGCCGCTGTTGGCCGCCTCGGCAAAACCGTAGCGGGCGGCCGTGTCCATCAATTGCTGCAAATGTTCGGGCTCGGCCAGGCCTTCGGCGTCGAGCAGGGCGCGGTTCTTGTCGAGCAGGCCGGCCAGCAGGGCGCGGTCGATGCGCCAGTCGACGAAGCGCCCGAGGTGCTGGCCGCAATCGGCCTGCTGCTCGAAAATGAGCATGAACAACAGCGCCAGCTGGCGCGTCGCTTTCGACACCGTGGCGCTGGCCTCGCCGGTCTGGAACCAGGCGTAGCCGCGCCCGTCGATGCGCAGCTCGTAGCCGAGGGCGCCGAACACGCGTTCGTACTGGGGCGCCTCGCGCTCCAGTTCGGCCCACAGCACCGGTTCGCTCAGGCGGTTGACGTGGCGCCCGGCGTTGAACATGGCGAACAGCTCTTTCAAGCGTGGCAATTGCTCCAGCGCGATCGGTGGGCAAGGGGAGTGTGGTGTCATGCGGCTTTAATGGCGTGGGGGTACAGGGTCACTTGCACCGTGTTGAGGGGCACGCGCGCGGCGGCGTCGCTTTGAATTGCCTGCCAGTCGGCGCGGGCGATCAGTTCATGGTACAGGCGCAGCAACGTGGCGTCGTTCAGATGCGGATAGTGGGCGCACAGCCAGCCCAGCAGATTGGCCACCGGCATTGCCGCGCGCAGTTCGGCCACCAGTACATTCTCGTCGACCAGGTCGAGCGCGGGCAGGGCGCCGGCGGCGTTTTCTTCCGGAAAACGCACCAGCACCGGCGCAAACGCGCGCGCTTCGCTCATGATGGTCAGCACTTCGGGGCCGACCGACACCGTACGCGACAGTTCGCGCCGCCACAGCGGCAGTGCGCGCGCTGGCAGGATGCGGTTCAGGCCGCGCTTGCGCACCCGGCCGAGCAGGGCGCTGATGGCCGCCGACAGCAGGTTGTGCTGGCGCACTTCCTCGCGCAGTGGCAACAAGGTGTCGCTGCAGTGCTTGAGCACCTCGCGCCCCAGGCGGCGCAGTTCCTTGGCCTGGTAGGCGACGTGGCGCATCGACAGGCGCTGGGTGTAGAGCGCGCCTTGCACCGTCAGCACGTCGACGGCGTTGTCGAGCGTGTGCTCGGCCTGTTCGAGGTGACGATAAAACGTGCCGCCCGGCCCGCTGTCCATCATCGCCGCCATTGGCGCGACGTAGTTGTCGTACGCTTCGAGCACCTCGCGGTAGCGGCGCGCGATCGGCATGTCGGTCTGCTGCGCCTTGGCGCGCTCGGCCAGTTCGAGGATGGCGTGGCGGTCACCGTCGAGCTGCTGGCCGATCTGCCGGAACAGCTCGGACAACTTGCTGGCGGCCTGGCGCAGCAAATCCATGTCGCGCCCCTGCAGGCTTTCGTTGAGCTTGCGGGTGGCGTCGGTGATGGCGTTGATGCGCGAGCCGAGCACCGCCGACAGGCCAAGCTCGTGCTCGCGGGTCAAACCGCGCACGAA
>Ga0326735_1000097_pt1 | contig 18283 bp, 13 predicted proteins | sample 37_GP2_1092_FD_207945 | JGI IMG/M metagenome (GOLD analysis project Ga0326735, IMG submission 207945) | Glacier ice microbial communities from Ngari, Tibet, China - 37_GP2_109.2 | ecosystem: Environmental > Aquatic > Freshwater > Ice > Glacier | place: China: Ngari, Tibet | collected 2018-07-31
GCGGCTCGGCTCGGCCATCGAGGCGCTGGCATCCAACCACAGCCAGACGGCGACGTGGCTGTCGCGCTCGGCCTCGCGCACGTAATAACGGTCGGCGCGCGCCAGCAGCTTCCAGTCGACCCGGCGCCACTCGTCGCCGGGCGCGTAGGCCCGGTATTCGGAAAACTCGACCCCGGCGCCGCGCTCGCGGCCGGCATGGATGCCGTGGCCGAGACCGGCCAGCACGTAACGGATGACCAGGCTCAGGTCGGTGGTGCGCGCCAGCAGCGCGGGGGTCTCCAGCATCGCCGGCATCGTCAATCGGGGCGGATCTCGGCGCGCAGCGCCAGCAGGATGTCGGCCACCGCGACGCCATCGGCTTCGGCTTCGAAATTGCGCAGCACGCGGTGCGCCAGCACCGGCAGCAGCATCGCACCGATGTCGTCGCGCGTGACCGCCAGGCGACCGTGCATCAGCGCGCGCGCCTTCGACGCCAGCACCAGCGCCTGGCCGGCGCGCGGACCGGCGCCCCAGCCGACATGCTTGACGACGCTGGCCACGCGGCTCGCTTGCGGCCGGGTGGCGCGCACCAGCCGAGTGGCGTAGCGCAGCAGGTGTTCGCCGATCTCGATGTCGCGCACCAGCAGTTGCAGGCGCAGCAGGCTGACCGCATCCATCGCCGGCGTCGCGCTTTGCAGGCCGGCGTGGGTGGTGCGCGCGACCATCGCCATTTCCTCGTCCTCGCTCGGGTAGCCGACGTCGATGCGCAGCAGGAAACGGTCGAGCTGCGCTTCGGGCAGCGGGTAGGTGCCGGCTTGCTCGATGGGGTTTTGCGTCGCCAGCACGAAAAACGGCTGCGGCAGCGCGTGGGTCTGGCCGGCGAAGGTGACGGCGCGCTCCTGCATCGCCTCCAGCAGCGCCGACTGGGTTTTGGGGGGCGCGCGGTTGATCTCGTCGGCCAGCAGCACCTGGGTGAACACCGGCCCGGGCTGGAAGCGGAACTCGCGCTGGCGGGTGGCGGTGTTTTCTTCGAGGATCTCGGTGCCGACGATATCGGACGGCATCAGGTCGGGCGTGAACTGGACGCGGCGAAACTGCATGTCGGTGGCCTGCGCCAGCGACTTGACGAGCAGCGTCTTGCCCAGGCCCGGCACGCCTTCGACCAGCGCGTGGCCGCCGGCCAACAGGCAAATGATGAGCGACTCGATCACCTGATCCTGGCCGATGATGACATTTGCCATACTGGCCTTGAGGGCCGCCACTTTCGCCGTCAGGACGGATATTTCCGCCTCGCTCCACGCTATTGCATCACGTTCCGACACGATTAAGCTCCCAGTGCATATTGAATGATATTGACCGCGAAGCGGGTGTTGTCGACCGCCAGGAAGCGCTTGTTGCGAAAGTCGTAGTCCCACTCGCAGCCGTAGTCCTTGTTCGAATACAGTACCCGCACCCGGCCGTTCATCTCGATCGCCTTCAGGTAGTCGTGCACCAGGTCGTCGCCCCAGCCATTGAGTTCGGCGCCGGTGTTCGGCGGGCCGTCGAAGGTGAAAAAGCTCGAGTACAGCGGATGGCTGTTGGGGATTTTTTTCAACGCCTTGGGGCCGAACATTTTCGCCAGCTCGGCCTCGAACGACTTGGCGAACAGGCCGTCGATGTCGTGGTTGCAGTCGTCGACGAAGACGAAACCGCCACCGCGCACGTAGCGCTCGAAGTTCCTGCGCTCGGCCACGGTGAACTGCACCAGCTTGTGGCCGGCCAGGTAGCAAAATGGCGCTTCCAGCATCTTCGGGTCGGACAGGGCGATCACCCGCTCGGCCGGATCGACCCGCAAGGTGGTGTACTCGACCAGCGAATTGAGCACGTTGCTCGGCATGCGGATGTCGACCTCCCAGTCGCCCGATTCATGCATCAGGCGCGTGAAATAAAAGTCGACCGGCCGCATGCGACGCTCCGTTAAAAAAGCTAAACCGCGTCGGACAGCGACGTGAAGTTGAAGTCGCGAATTTTCATCGGCGGGATCATCATCTGGTACTGCACCTCGTCGCCGCCGATGATCTGCGGTTTGCCCAGTTCATCGACGTTGTTGAGCATCGACACCGGGCTCTCGTTGAAGCGGAAGTTCTTAATCGGATGCTTGATCTTGCCGTTCTCGACGTAGAAGGTGCCGTCGCGCGTCAGCCCGGTCAGCAGCAGCGATTGCGGATCGACCTCGCGAATGTACCAGGTGCGGGTGACGACCACGCCCTTCTTCGTCGAGGCGATCAGTTCTTCCAGCGACTTGGTGCCACCCGACATGATCATGTTGCCGTGACGCGCGGTGGCGATCGCCTTCTGCTTCTGCGCCCAATAGCGTGAGTAGTCGAGCGAGACGATCTTGCCGTTCTTGACGACGTCGGTGCGCGCGCGCGGCAGCATCGACGTGGTGTCCCACGGCCGCACCGGCACGTCCTTGTCCCACGGGTCGGCCCATATGTTGACCTGCTCGTCGAACAGCTTCTCGCCAAGGCGGTTGCCGCCGCCCTTCTTCGACAGGAAGCTGCGCCCTTCGTCGGCACGGCGGGCGTCGAAAGCGTTGAACATGCGCCCGATCAGCTCGGACGTGGCGGCCGGCTCCAGGATCACCGTGTAGCGGCCCGGTTCAAGCGCGCGGGCATCGACCGAACGCAGCGCTTTTTCAATGGCGATCGCCGACGCCTCGCGCGCATCGAACTTGCGCGCGTCGCTGGCCGAACGCGTCACCCAGCCCGAGCCGCGGCCGTCTTCGGTGCGCGCGGTGCAGGTGAAATCAAGGCTTGTCAATTGCTGGTGGCCGAACAGCCCGTTCGAATTGGCGATGGTCTGAAAGCCCGTGGTGTCGACGAAATAGCCGGCGGTGACGAGCTTGTTCTTGCGCCCGGCATTGATGCTATGCGACGCCACCTCGGCGCGGTAGTCGGGATCGATGGCGGCGGTGGGGCCGCTGAAGGTGTTCGATGGCTTGAACACGTGCTTGCCGACGGCAGGCATGAATTCGGGGTTTTCCGGCGCCAGGCGGGCTGCGTCCTCGGCCCGGCGCACCGCTTTTTCAAGCGACTTGTCGTCGAACTGGTTGATCGAGGCGGTGCCCTGGCGCTTGCCGAAGGCGACGCTGATGGTCATCTCGGTATTTTCCTGCAGGCCGGCGGTGGTGACGCTGTTTTGCGCGTAGCGGATGTTGCCCTTGCGGCTGCCGTTGATCACAATGCGGCATTCGTCGGCCTTGGAAAACCCTAGCACGCGCTCGCACATGCGCTTTGCTTCTTCCTGGTTCAGCTGTTTCATCCTGAAGTCTCCTTAACCGACCTTGCGAGCGGTGTTGATCACGTTGATGCCGTTGAAGCGGGTGGTGGCCGAGCCGTGCGACACCGCGCTGACCTGGCTCGGCTGCCCTTTGCCGTCGAAGAACGAGCCGCCCATGCGCCAGTCGCGATCGTCGCAGATGGCGCTGCAGGCGTTCCAGAATTCCTGCGTGTTGGACTGGTAGGCGACGTCTTCGAGCGGGCCGCCGATCTTGCCGTTCTTGATCTCGAAGTAGAGCTGGCCGCCAAACTGGAAGTTGTAGCGCTGCTGGTCGATCGAGTACGAGCCGCGGCCGAGGATGTAGATGCCCTTCTTGACGTCTTTTATCATCTCGTCGGGCGTGAGCTGCTCCTTGCCGGCGGCCAGCGACACGTTGGGCATGCGCTGGAACTGCACGCTGTTCCAGCTATCCGCGTACGAGCAGCCGTGCGACTCCTTTTCGCCGATGATGTGGGCCTGGTCGCGCGTGGCCTGGTAGTTCACCAGCATGCCGTCCTTGATGATGTCCCAGCGCCTGGCGGGCACGCCCTCGTCGTCGTAGCCGACGGCGCCGAGCGAACCGGGCGTGGTCTTGTCGGCGATGAAGTTGACGCGCTCGGCGCCGAATTTGAATTTTTTGGTCTGCCACTTGTCGAGCGTGGCGAAGCTGGTGCCGGCGTAATTGGCCTCATAGCCCATCACCCGGTCCAGTTCAGTCGGGTGGCCGACCGACTCGTGGATGGTCAAAAACAGGTGTTCGGGCGAGAGCACCAGATCGTACTTGCCCGGCTCGACCGATTTAGCCGACAGCTTTTCCCTGGCCTGGCGGCCGGCCGCGCGCGCATCCTCGACCAGGTCGACCGACTTCGTGTACAGCGTCGCCACGCCGCCGGCGGCCTGCACCTTATCCAGCGCGCGGGCGTCGAAATATTCGAACCCCATGCCGACCGGCGCGGCCAGGCTGTCGCGGGTGCGGAAGCGGTTGGTGGCCTTGTCGACCGCGGTCGCCGTCATCGGCGCCCACAGGCGGTGGATGTCCTGGTCGATGTAGGAGCCGTCGGTCGAGGCAAAATACTTTTGCTGGTTGACCTGGAACAGGCTGGCGGTCATGAAGCTGGCGCCGGCGTCGAGGCCGGCCTTGCTGGCGGCGATCAGCATCTCGGCCTTGTCCTTGACCGGCACGGCGCGCCAGTCGCGCTCCATCGGCGTGGCCCAGGCCACCTCGCCGACGCCCTTGAGGGGCGCCATCCGCAGCGGTTCAAGCTGCAGCTTCGCGTTGGCGCGGGCGATGGCGACGGCCTGGCGCGCGGCTTTGGCCACGCCGTCGGACGACATGTCGCTGGTGGCGGCAAAACCGTAGGCGCCGCCGGCCACCACCCGCACGCCGACGCCCGACGACTCGGTGTTGGCGATGTTCTCGACCCGCAGGTCGCGCGTGGTGATGAACTGGTTGAGGTAGCGGCCAATGCGCACGTCGCAGTAGCTGGCGCCGGCACGGGTGGCGGCGTTCAGGGCGGTGTCGGCCAGCGCCTTCTTGAACGACAGCGCCATCGGGTTGAGCAGTTCTTCGGCGGCGATGGCGTTGCCGAAGACCGGCACCAGCATGGCGCCAGAAGCAGCAGCAGCAGCAGCGCCGCTGCCGATTTTCAGGAAAGTACGTCGTTCCACTCGGTCTCCCGTTACACGTCGTCTTGATTACACCGCGTCCGACAGCGACGTAAAATTAAAGTCGCGCACCTTCATCGGCGGGATCAGCATCGCGTACTGCGACTCGCTGCCGGCGATAATCTGCGGCTTGCCGATTTCGTCGATGTTGTTAAGCAGCGTGACCGGGCTTTCGTTGAAACGGAAGTTCTTGATCGGGTGCTTGATCTTGCCGTTTTCGATATAAAAAGTGCCGTCGCGGGTGAGGCCCGTCAGCAGCACCGACTGCGGGTCGACCATGCGGATGTACCAGGTGCGCGTGACCAGCACGCCTTTCTTAGTATTGGCGATCAGTTCGGCGGTCGACTTGCCGGTGCCGGCCATGATGATGTTGCCGGGCGAGCCGATCGGGCGCGCCTTCATTTTTTGCGCCCAGAAGCGCGAATAATCGAGACTGGCGACGCGGCCGTCCTTGATGATTGCATTGCGCTCGCGCGGCAGCATGGTGCCGCTGTCCCACGGCAGCACGGCGACGTCCTTGTCCCACGGGTCGGACCAGATGTTGACCTGCTGGTCGAACAGCTTTTCGCCGAGCCGGTTGCCGCCGCCCTTTTTGGACAGGAAGCTGCGGCCCTCGTCGGCGTTGCGGGCGTCGAAGCCGGACAGCATGTAGCCGAGCAGGTCGGACGTTGCGGCCGGCTCGAGAATGACGGTGTAGCGGCCCGGCTCGAGCGCGCGGGCGTCGACCGAGCGCAAGGCTTTTTCGATCGCCACGTCGGATGCCTCAACCGGATCGAACAAGGCCGAATCGCCGGCCGAGCGCTTGACCCAGCCCGAACCGCGGCCGTCCGCGGTGCGCACGGTGCAGGTGTAGTCGAGCGAGGTGCGCTGCTGATGGCCGAACAGGCCGTTCGAATTGGCGATGGCCTCGAACGCGGTGGTGTCGGTAAAGAAGCCGGCGCACACCAGCTGGCGCTTGCGGCTCGCCTCGATGGCATAGGCGGCCGCGTCGGCGCGGTATTCGGGGTCGATGGCGGCGGTCTTGGCGCTGAAGGTGGCGCTCGGCTTGTAGGCCTGCTTGCCGAGCGCCGCCATGAACTCCGGGTTTTCCGGCGCCAGGCGGGCCAGGTCTTCAGCGCGCCGCACCACTTTTTCAAGTGACTTGTCGTCGAATTCGTTGATGGTCGCGGTACCCTGGCGCTTGCCGAAGGCCACCGTCACCGACAACTGCGCGTCCTCGACCAGGCCGGCGGTCGAGACGTTGTTGCGGGCGAAGCGGATGTTACCGGTACGGCTGCCGGTCAGCGTGACGGTGCACTCGTCGGCGCCGCTGATGGCCAGCACACGGTCGGTGACGCGGCGGCTTTCTTCCTGGGTCAGTATCTTCATGCGCTTAGCCGATCTTGCGGGCGGTGTTGATGACGTTGACGCCGTTGAAACGCGTCGTACTGGCGCCGTGCGAGACGGTGCTTGACTGCGACGGCTGTCCTTTGCCGTCGAAGAAGGAGCCGCCCATGCGCCAGTCGCTCTCGTCGCAGATGGCGCTGCAGGCGCTCCAGAATTCCTGCGTGTTCGACTGGTAGGCGACGTCTTCGAGCTGGGCGCCGATCTTGCCGTTGACGATTTCGTAGTACAGCTGGCCGCCGAACTGGAAGTTGTAGCGCTGCTGGTCGATCGAGAACGAGCCGTCGCCGACGATGTAGATGCCCTTCTTGACGTCCTTGATCATGTCGTCCGGCGTGAGCTTTTTGGTTCCCGCGGCAAGCGAGATGTTCGGCATGCGCTGGAACTGCACGCTGCTCCACGAATCGGCGTACGAGCAGCCGTGCGACTCCTTTTCGCCGATGATGTGGGCCTGGTCGCGCGTGGCCTGGTAGTTCACCAGCACGCCGTCTTTGATGATGTCCCAGCGCTTGCACTTGACGCCTTCGTCGTCGTAACCGACGGCGCCGAGCGAACCGGGCACAGTTTTGTCGGCGACGATGTTGACCATGCTTGATCCATACTTGAATTTTTTCGACTGCCATTTGTCGAGCGTGGCGAAGCTGGTGCCGGCAAAATTGGCCTCGAAGCCCATCACCCGGTCCAGTTCAGTCGGATGGCCGACCGACTCGTGGATCGTCAGCCACAAGTGCTCGGGCGAGAGCACCAGGTCGTATTTGCCCGGCGCGACCGACTTGGCGGTGAGCTTTTCTTTCGCTTGCCGCCCACACGCGCGCGCATCTTCGATCAGGTCGTAGGAACCCTTGTACAGCGTGCAGACGCCGCCGGCCGCCTGCACCTTGTCCTGCGCCCGGGCGTCGAGGTATTCGTAGCCCATGCCGACGGGCGAGGACAGGCCCTGGCGCGAACGGAACTTGTTGGTGGCCTTGTCGACGGCGGTGGCAAACACCGGCATCCACATGCGGTGCACGTCCTGGTCGATGTACGAACCGTCGGTCGAGGCGAAGTATTTTTGCTGGTTTACCTGGAACATCAGCGACTGCATGAAACTGGCGCCGCCATCCATGCCGGCCTTGTTAGCAGCGATCAAGAGCTCGGCTTTCTCCTTGATCGGCACGCCGCGCCAGTCCTTTTTGATCGGCGTCGCCCATGCCACTTCGCCGACGCCCTTGACCGGCGCCAGCTGCACCGGCTCGGCCTGCAGGCGCGAATTGGCGCGGGCGATGGCGACGGCCTGGCGCGCGGCGCCTGCAACAGCGTCCGGCGACATGTCCGAGGTGGCGGCAAAACCGTAGGCGCCGTTGCACACCACGCGCACGCCGACGCCGGCCGATTCGGTATTGGTGACGCTCTCGACGTTCAGGTCGCGCGTGGTGATGAACTGGTTCAGGTAGCGGCCGATGCGCACGTCGCAGTAGCTGGCGCCGGCCTGGGTGGCGGCGTTCAAAGCGACGTCGGCGAGTGTCTTCTTGAATTTCGCTTCGAGCGGGCTCAACAATTCTTCGGCGTTCACCGCGTGTCCCAGCACCGGCACCAGCATGGTGCCCAGGGCGAGGCCGCTAATATTGAGAAAGGCGCGTCGTTCCATGGTATCTCCTGACAAATTACTGACGGGGCAGCGTGGCCGTGCGATGGCGGCTACGCTGTTGCGGCGCAAGCTGAATCGGGTCAATTTAAGATGCCCGGCAGACGACATTGCTCAGTTATCTGCTGCACATTAACTTTCCGAACACTAACATTTATGAAACAGTCTGAAAAGAAAATTTTATGCGTTGCCGACATCGTCGATGCCGAAAGTGCCGGTGCGTGGCGGTCAGCGCGCAAACGACTGCTTGACCGGCGCGCAAGCTTGATCGATGATCGCCTCTGCGGCAACTGTTCAATATTTTATTTGCAGCACTTTTGATTAGCCGATAAAAATTCCACCAATGGAGACTCAACCATGAAACGATTGATCCTGGCCTCCCTGCTGGCCGCTGGACTCGCCGGCGTGACCTGCGCCGCGCAGGCAGACGACGCCCTGAAGGCAGCAATGTCCGCCAGCCACCGTTCGACCGCCAACGTCGCCCGCGACGTCGCCCGTCATCCGTACGAGACGCTGACGTTCTTCGGCATCGCGCCGACCATGACCGTGGTCGAGCTGTCACCCGGCGCCGGCTGGTACACCGAGATTTTGGCGCCGTATCTGCGCGACAAGGGCTTGCTGATCGCCGCCGGCGCGACGATCAAGCCGGAGAACCGCTCTGCCACGATGTTCATGCAGAAGCTCAACGCGAACGCGGCGGCGTTCGACAAGGTGCGCATCGGCGTGTTCGAACCGCCTTTGACGTACGCGATCGCACCGGCCAACAGCGCCGACATGGTGCTGACGTTCCGCTATGTTCATAACTGGGTCGGCATGGGCGACGACAAGTTGCAGGCCTTGTTAAAAAATGTCTACACGGTGCTGAAACCGGGTGGCGTGTTCGGCGTCGTCGACCATCGGCTGCCGGCGTCGATGAAGCAGGATGCCAAGGCGTCGAGCGGCTACGTGCACGAGGCCTACGTCATCAAGATGGTCGAATCGGCCGGCTTCAAGCTGGCCGCCAAATCCGAGATCAACGCCAACCCGAAAGACAAGGCGAACCACAAGAGCGGCGTCTGGTCGCTGCCGCCGGTGCTGGCCGACAAGGAAGGCGACCGCAACGCCTACCTGGCAATTGGTGAAAGCGACCGCATGACGCTCAAGTTCGTCAAGCCGTAACCGCGGACTATCCGCAATCGACCGCGGGGTCAACCGCGAGGAAATCTTGACGGGTGTGCAACAGTGCTGCACACCCGCATTAACCCGTGTTTTTTTCTCAATTTATTTATTAAAAGAATAAACATTTGGTGGTATCTTGTCGATTCAAAATTTTGCAATCAAGCAACAAGGACTTTTTGTGGGTAAGTTTCGATTCGTCCGCGGCGCCCACTGGTTGTTGATGGCCGCGTTTTTGCTGGTGCTGGCGGCCTGCCAGCGCGACAACAGCAGCGCCGCCCCTGCAGCAGCGGCGCCGGCCATGCCGCTGACCACCATCACCGCGCTGATCTGGGCGCCCGACTGGCCCGACGAAATGGACAAGGTGGCGGCCGCCTTCACCCGCCTGAACCCGGACATCAAGGTCGACGTGCAGTTCATGATCGGCAATTCGGTCGAGGAAAACATCCGGCCGAAGCTTGCCTCGCGCAAGCTGCCCGACCTGATGTCGGTCAACCCGAATCCGTACGCGGCGGCGCTGGCCGAGCGCGGCGTGCTGGCCGACGTCGGCCACAGCGCCGCCTGGGCCAAACTGCTGCCGAGCCTCAAAGCCGATTGGATCACGCAGGACGGCAAGCGCTTCGGCATCGCCGGCGGGGTTGCCGCCACGGTCATGTACTACAACAAAACCATGTTTGCCAAAGCCGGCATCGAGCGCCTGCCGACCAATTTCAGCCAGTTCCTCGACGTTTGCGAACGCCTGAAAAAAGCCGGCTTCACGCCGATCGTGTGGAACGGCGGCTTTCCCAACGTCCTCGGCAACGGCCCGTTCAGCTTCGGCTTCGCCAACAACGTGGTGCCGCGCACGCCCGACTGGAAGGCGCGCATCGCCGCCGGCACCTTGAACCTGTCGAACGCCGCCGGCGCCGACATCTTCGCCAAGATAAAGCTGGTGGCGCAGCGCGGCTACGCGCAGCCGGGCTTCATGAGTACCGGCTACGACGAGGGCATCAACTTGTTCACCGAAGGCAAAGCGGCAATGGCCTTCCAGGGCACGTGGGCGGCTGGCCGGATGATGCACGGCCAGGGCTTCGAGACCGGCCTGTTCGTCCCTCCGTGGAACGACACCAACGCGGCGGCAGTGCCGGTGATCGGCAGCGAAACCGGCTTCGCGGTGTGCGAAACGCCGAACAAGGAGGCGGCGATCCGCTTCCTCGAATTCATCATGGGCCAGGGCTTTTTGATCCAGCAGGAGCGGCGCCAGAACATCGCGCCGTTCGTGCAGGCGAGCGGCGCGCCGGCGGGCGACCCGCAGATCGTCGCCTACCTCGACGCCGCCAACCGCGCGCCGGTCACCGGCAGCCCGTATTACTCGATGCTGCCGGCAAACACCATCGACATGCTGCACCCGTTGATGCAGGATGTCCTGTTCGGCAAAGTCACCCCGCAGCAGGCCGCGCACCGATTAGAGAGCTCGATCCGCGACGAAGCGAAGAAGAACCATCGATAGAACGCCAGATAGCACTCCCGATACAACCCTACAACGGCCACAAGCGCGCATGAACCGACTCGCCGACTACCTGTCACTGCACCTGCTGCGCAACACTGCGTTACGAAACGTCGCGCTGCGCCACCGGCTGGCCGGCGCGCTGCTGCTGCTGGCGCTGCTGCCGCTGGCCACGTCAAGCCTCATCGGCTACGCCGAATCGACCGCCGCGGTTCGCCAGCGCAGCGGCGCGCTGGCGACCGAAGTGGTCAAACTGGTGGCGAAAAACATCGGACTCGAGATGGCCAGGCTGGAGTCGGACAGCGAAGTTCTGGTGCTGTCGGACCGGATCCAGGACTTTCTAGGCGATTACGCCGGCACCGACGAGGCGAAGCGCGCGGCCTCGCGCCTGGCACTGCCGCGCGCGCTGCTCGAGCGCTACGGCTCGTTCGACTTCCTCAACCAGAAATACCTGCTCGACCGCGACAGCCGGATCATCGACGCCCAGGTCTTCGCCACCCTCGGCGATGGCGTGGCGCAGTTCGCCCGGCGCGCGCCGAACCATTTCGGGCGGCCGTACTGGGGCACCTACGACAACGCCGCCGGCCAGAAAAGCATGGTGCTGCTGCGGGCAATTTACAACAAGCCCGCCAACCAGCTGGTCGGCAGCCTGTTCCTCGGCGTACGCCCGAGCCATTTCGCCGCGACTTTCGACGACGTCAACCTCGGCGGCGGCAGCGCCGTGTTCGTACTCGACGCCGACGCTGGCAAGGTCGTCATCGACCCGGCTGAACGCAGCGGCGGCGCCGCGCCGGCCGCCGCGCTGACGGCTGAACTGCGGCGCAGCCGTCAGCGCAGCGGCCTGGCCGGCTACAGCGACGCCCGGCAAGGCCAGCATCTGCTGGCCTATGCGCAGGTGCTTGACACCAGCTGGTTCGTGGTCGGCGTCATCCCGGCCAGCCAGCTGGCCACCGAGGCGCAGTCGGTGCGCGACAAGAACGTACTGATCGGCATGGCCGCCCTGCTGGTTTCGATCGCGCTCGCCCTGATCCTGGCGCGCTCGATCACAACGCCGCTGGCGTCGCTGGCGCAGGCGATGCGCGGAATTGGCAGCGGCAGTGGGGGCGGCAACGATGCCAGCGGCGTGACGCTTGACGGCAACGACGAACTGACCGCGCTGGCGCGCCAGTTCAACGACATGGCCGGCAGAATCGAACAGCACCAGCTGCGGCTCGAGCGGCGCGTCGGCGAGGGCAGCGGCGAGCTGGCGGCAGTCAAGGCCAGGCTGGCTGCGCGCAGCGTGACCGACGACCTGACCGGCATCGCCAACCGGCGCCGCTTCGACGAGGTGCTGGCGGGCGAACTTGCGCACGCCGCGCGCGCCGGCGTGCCGGTAGCGCTGTTGATGCTCGACGTCGACTTTTTCAGGCACTACAACGAAGCCTACGGTCACCGCCAAGGCGACGACTGCTTGCGCCGCATCGGCGCCCTGCTGCAGTCGCACGCGCGGCGCGCCAGCGACCTGGCGGCCCGCTCTGGCGGCGCACAGTTCGTGCTGATCGCGTTCGACACCGACAGCGCCGGCGCGCTGGCGCTGGGCGAGGCGATCCGCGCCGCGCTCGAAGCGCTGCGCCTGGTGCACGCGCGTTCGCCGCTCGGGCGCGTCACCGCCAGCATCGGCGTGGTGTCGGTGGTGCCGGACGATACATGGAGCTTTGCTGCGATGCTGCGCATGGCCGACCAGGCGATGGTGCGCGCCAAGGAGCGGGGCCGAAACCAGGTGGTCGGAGCGCGCGCCAAGGATACTGCCTGAGCCGTTGTGATTCTCCGTGCACTTCGCCGCTGCTGCCTGCGTGTATATTGCATCACCGCTTGCCGTTCGTGCGGCCTTAACTTGAAAAAAATCATGCCCATGTTGCGCTTCACCGCCGTCATTGTCCTTGCCACCGCCGCTGTTGCCGCCCAAGCCCGGGACGTCGTCCCTGCCGCCGCCGCGGCAATCGCGCCGAACATTGAAGCGGCCGTCGTCAAGATCTTCAGCACTTTACGCGGACCCGACCCGACCAAGCCGTGGAGCAAGGCCGCGCCGCAGGATGTCACCGGGTCGGGCGTGGTCATCGAAGGCAGGCGGATACTGACCAACGCCCACGTGGTCGGCTACGCCAGCCAGGTGCAGATTCAGGGCAGCCAGTCCGGCGACAAGCTGTCGGCGACGGTGGTGGCGGTGGGACGCGGGATCGACCTCGCCATCCTCAAGCTCGACGACGAGTCGTTCTTCGACACCCATCCGCCGGTGGCGCGCGCCAGCCTGCTGCCGGACGTGCGCGAGGCGGTGATGGCCTACGGCTACCCGACCGGCGGCAATTCGCTGTCGATCACCAAGGGCATCGTCTCGCGCATCGAGTTCGTTCCGTACGCCTTCGCCAGCTCCGGCCTGCGGATCCAGGTCGACGCGGCGATCAACCCCGGCAACAGCGGCGGGCCGGTGATCGCCGGCGACAAGATGGTGGGCCTGGCATTCGCCGGCGCGGCCAATGCGCAGAACATCGGCTACATCATCCCCAACGAGGAAGTCGATTTATTTCTCAAGGACGTCGCCGACGGCCGCTACGACGGCAAGCCGGCGATGTACGACGATGTCCAGACGCTCGAAAACCCGGCCCTGCGCGAATTCCTCAAGCTCGACAAGTCGGTCGAAGGCGTGGTGGTGCAGCACCCGTACCGTAGCGAGGCGGCCTATCCGCTCAAGGAATTCGACGTCATCACCCGCATCGGCGACTACCCGATCGACAACCAGGGCATGGTCAAACTGGGCAGCCTGCGGGTGCGCTTCCAGTACCGCGTGCAGCAACTGGCGCAAGGCGGCAAACTGGCGCTGACGATCGTGCGCGGGGGCAAGCCAATGGCGATCCAGCTGCCGGTCGGCAGCGGGCGCAAGATGCTGATCCCCGACCTGGCCGGCGGCTACCCGCCCTACTTCATCTACGGCCCGATCGTGTTTTCGCGCGCCAGCCCCGAGTTCATGTCCGGGATGGCCACCAACCCGGCCATCATGCAGGCACTGGCCTACAATGCCAGTCCCCTGATGACGCGCCGCGGCGAGCAGCCCGACGCACAGCGTGAAGAACTGGTGGTGGTGACGTCACCCTTCTTTCCGAACAAGCTGGTGACCGGCTACGGCAACCGCGTTGCCGCGGTGGTGTATTCGATCAACGAGGTGCCGGTGCGCAGCCTGCGCCACCTGGTGACGCTGCTGCGCGACCTGAAGGACGACCTGGTGGTGATCCACTTCGACCAGCGCGCCGGCGAAACGATGGTGTTGCCGCGCAAGGCCATGCTCGAGTCGACCGAAGCGGTGCTGGCCGATAACGGCATCCGCCAGCAAGGCTCGCAGGAAATGATGGATGTGTGGAACGGCAAGTCGGCAAAGTGATCGACTGAGCGGCCTGCGCGATATCTCTTTCTACCTGAGCGATAAAGGAAACTGGCGATGCCTTACTGGCGCTGGAATAAAACGGACCTGCCCTTGGTTCACTACTTTTCCTCAAAGCCATGAAGACGATGGCCTGCATGCCGTACCAATGGCCGGCCTTCGCCGCTGTCCTGTTGGCAAGCATGGCGGCACGGGCGGAATGCACTTTGCAAACGCTGACGCCCCATGGCAGCGAGGTGCGTGTGGAGGCCGCCGTGGTGCAACTGGGGGATGCCGACAATGCGGCCAGTCCGGCAGCGTGGCAGGGGCCGCTGGTGGCCGGCGCTTGCACGTTCGACCTGGGTATCATCGAGCCGCCGCTGTTGCTGGCGCAGGGCAAGCTGCTGTACGTGCCGAGCTACTCCGGCAGCCGGCGCACGCTGACCCTGGTGGACCTGAATACCTGTTCGGTGCGCTGGAAAAGCATGGCATTTTCAGGCCGTCTGACGATCGGCCCGCGCGCGTTGCAGCTCGGCGGGAAACGCATCGCGCTCGACGCGCGCTGCGTGCCCATCGGCGAAAAATAGCCGCCGCTGCAATAGACCTCACTGCGGCTTGGCCGCCTTCACCGGCGTAAACGTCAGGTCGGCAAAATCGTAGCTGAAGTCGGTCTCGGTGGAGACCGGTGCCATCTTCATCCGTTCGATGCTGCCGTCCGGGTTCAGCGAGAACGTCACGTAAGCGTCGGCATTAAAATTGCGCTCTTTCCAGCGCACGATAAAGGTGTCGTGCTGGAAGTGTTCGAGTTCGCCCGTCAGGTCGGGCGTCCTGGTAAAGCGCATCACCTGCTTGGCGCCGACCGTCTCGATGGTGGCCAATCCGTACCAGGCGTCCTGGTACTGGCCATTGTAGGCGGCCAGCGCCAGCGATGGCTGCGACCTGATTGCGCGCGTGGTAGCCGCGTTCTTGATGCGCGCCAGTTCCTTGGCGTGCGCTTCGTGCTCGGCGTCGCCGATCAAGCTGACCCAGTCGCTCGGCGCGGCGCCGAGGTACTGGTCGAGCAGGCGGTACTGCAGCGCCGTCAACGCGCCGCCGCTTTCGGCGTTGGTAAAAATGGCAATACCGAGCTTCGCTTCCGGCACCATCACCACGCGCGAATAAAACCCCTGCAACGCGCCGCCGTGCATTGCCAGCTTCATGCCCTTGTAGTCGCGCAGTTGAAAGCCGAGGCCGTAGGCGAAGAAATTCGGCCGGGTGGCGGCCAGCGCCGGCTTCGGCTCACTGATCTTGATCGGCGTTTGGGCGGTCCACATTTCGCGGCCTTGGGCGGCGCTGAACAGGCGGGTCTCGTTGCCGGCGCCGGCGAGCTTGCTCCCTTCGAGCTCGCCACCATTCAGCAGCACCGTCATCCAGCGCGCGATGTCTTCGGCATTGGTGTTGATGCCGACCGCACCGACGGCGTTCGCCGCCGGCACCGCCTTGACGACGGCGATCTTGTGGTCGATCTTGCTGTGCGAATGGGCGACGTTCGGGTTGCCTTCGTTTTCCAGCAGGCTGGTCGTCGTGGTCGTCATGCCAACCGGTTTCAAGATGCGCTCGCGCACCGTCTCACCCCACGACTTGCCGGACTTGCGGGCGATGATCTTGCCGGCCACGATGTACAGCAGGTTGTCGTAGGCGTAGCTGCCGCGAAAGCTGGTGGCGGGACGGATGTAGCGCAGCTTCTCGATGATTTCGTCGGTGCTGAAACTGGTGGTTGGCCACCACAGCAGGTCGCCCGCGCCCAGCCCCAGGCCACTGCGGTGGGTCAGCAGGTCGCGCACCGTCATTGCGTGGGTGACGTAGGCGTCGTACATCTGAAAGTCCGGCAGGTGCTTGGTGACCGGGTCGTCCCATGCCAGCTTGCCCTCGTCGACCAGCATCGCCAGCGCGGCGGCGGTAAAACCCTTCGAGTTGGAGGCGATTTCAAACAGGGTCTTGCCGTCGACCGGCGCCGGGTCGCCGAGCTTACGCACGCCGAAGCCGCGTGCGGCGATCACCTTGCCGTCCTTGACGACGGCAATCGCGATGCCGGGCACCTCGAACGTTTTCATCACGCGCGCGACGTCGGCTTCCAGGTTGAAAGCGGGCGCCGGCGCGCTGGCGGCGACGCCACTACTGACGCAAAAAGCGAGCAGGATCGATGCTGCAAAGCAGTTCATTGAATGCACTGGAAATCCTATTATTTATCGGTATTGATCATTTTTTTGTCGACGCTGGCCTGGGTCGCCGGGTGGTAGCGCTCGCGCGCTTGCTTGTAGACGCCCGCCGCCCAGGCCTTGTCGGCCGGATTTTTCATCAGCGCGGCGTACAACGGCACGACGAACTTTTGTCGTCCCACGTTCATCAAGAAAGCTTGCAGCGGCGCGCGGATTTCTTCATTGCCGGCATTGATGCTGGCGCGGTAGAAGCGGAACGCGACCTCGTTGTTGCCCGATTTTGCCAGCGCGAACCTGGCGTCGAGTTGCTTCAGTTGCGCGGCGCTGGCCTTGCCGTCGATATCGTTCAACAACTTCATCCATTCGGTGGCGGTCCACTGCCCAGGCTCCAGCTGTGCTGTGGCCAGCTCGCCTTTGAGCCAGGCGGCGCGCGTTTTGTCGAGCGCGGCGAGGCGCTTTGACACGGCATGGGTGGCGCTGGCCGGGATGCCCGGCCCGTACAGCCACTCGTCGAGCTCGGGCTCGCTCATCACCGCCGGGTGTTTCGCCAGCAGCTCGCGCCGCAGGTAGTCGACGAACTGGCCGGTGGTGACGCTCTGGAAGGCGTGCTGGTCGAACCAGCCGCGCAGGAACGGGTCGAACACGGCGCGCCCCGCGCGCTGCTCGAGGGTGCGCAGCAACCAGGCCCCTTTCGGATAAGCCAGCGCGTCGTCGGTATAGCTTGTGGCAGAGGTGTCGGCATCTTTGGTCAGCAAAGCCTGCTTGGCCGGTGCCACGGTGCCCAGCAGTTCGAGCGCTTCTTCCTGCTCGAGCTGCAGGTTCATGGTTGCCACTTCTTGGCCGTACAGCACTTCGAGGATGCGGGTGGTAACGTAGGTCGTAAAACCCTCGTTGAGCCACCAGTGCTTCCACGACGCGTTGGTGACCAGGTTGCCCGACCAGCTGTGCGCCAGCTCGTGGGCGATCAAATCGACCAGGCTGCGGTCGCCGGCGATCATGGTCGGCGTCAAGAAAGTCAGGCGCGGGTTTTCCATGCCGCCGATCGGGAACGACGGCGGCAGCACCAGCATGTCGTAACGCCCCCAGCGATACGGGCCATACAGCGATTCGGCGGCGGCCACCATTTTCCCGGTATCGGCCAGTTCGTATTCGGCGGCCTTGATCCGTTTCGGCTCGGCGTAGACACCGGTGCGCGGCCCGAGCTTGCGGTAATCGAGTTCGCCGATGCCGATCGCCATCAGGTAAGACGGAATCGGCTGCGGCATGGTGAAGCGCCAACCGCCCTTGCCGCTGGCCTTCGGATCGTTATCGGCGCTCATCACCACGCGCAGGCCGGATGGCGCCTCGATGCGGGCGGTGTAGGTGAAGCGCACGGCCGGTGTATCCTGCAGCGGCACCCACGAGCGCGCGTTGATGGTCTGGGACTGGCTGAACATGAAAGGCCGCTTGCCCGACATGGTCTGGCGCGGCGTCAGCCACTGCAGCGCGGTGGCGGTCGGCGCGGTGCGATAATAAATCCGCACCTTGCCTGGCTGGCCGGCCAGCGCAGCGAGTGCGATATGCAGGGCCTGGCCTTTCTCGGCATCGAACTTGTCGAGCGTGTACGGCACCGTCTGCCAGTGGCCGTCGGCACCCTTTGCCTGCACCTTGGCGATGGTGAGTTCGCGCGTGTCGAGGTCGAGCGTGCGGGCCGACTTGTCGATCCACTCGAGCGACAGTTCGGCGAAGCCCGACAGCGTCTTGCTGGTGAAATCGGCCTTCAGGTCGATGTGCAGCGCGCGCGTTTTGACCTGGTCGTAGTCCGCGTAGCTGAGCGGATCGAGTGCAAAGGCGGCCGCGCTCCAGGCGGTGAGGATGGCGGCCGCGGCCGCGCGCAGGATGGTCGAATTGTTCATCGTTCTTTCGGGTAGGATGACGAAGCCGGCGCACTGCCGGGCGCGTGCAGAATAGCACTTTCGCCGCGCCGGCGAAAGTATCCCGGCGGCGTCGCAGCAGTGCCGCCGCCGGCGTATCGACGCCAGTGGGCCAGAACTCGGGAGCGCGATGGTGGCGGCCGGGGCCGGGCCTGACTTTGCCGTATTTCAAACGGCAAATAACCGGAT